>TARA_R110002012_G_scaffold55398_4_pt1 | contig 124216 bp, 102 predicted proteins | sample TARA_R110002012 | Tara Oceans TARA_R110002012 (sample SAMEA4396515) | marine metagenome | biome: Westerlies Biome; feature: [DCM] deep chlorophyll maximum layer (ENVO:01000326); material: water (ENVO:00002006), including particulate matter (ENVO:01000060) such as... | depth 40 m
AGGTGGAATCCTGGGCAAGCATGAAACCTTCAACGAGCACAGCTCGTTGGTTTTTTTGTTTTCTACCCCTACTTTCAAGCGGAGCTTGACGTATGGTTATAAAACAAAAAACCCGCAACAACGTTGCGGGTTTCTTTTGCGGAGAATGAGGGATTCGAACCTTATATTTATTATTACATCTAAAACATCTAATAATAGTTGATTTATAGGTTTTTATATTAAATTTTTAATATTACTTTCGTTTCAATATCGAATAATATTTAATATTTATAGCACCTAAAATAGAACTAATGAAATCTTCTTTCAAAATTAAGAAACCTAATTCGAGTGAGCCAACCCTGATCTACTTCCAGAGTTTCTTTAAAGATGAAGGCAAATCTTTTATATATTCTACTGGTCAGAGGATACACCCACAAGATTGGGATTTGAAGTACAAAAGGCCTATAAAAAATCCAAGTAAGATTGAATCAGGAATTACTCTCAGAAATTTAAAAAAAACACTTGAAGCTCACGTTAATTTACTTGATCGCTTATCAGTACAATATGAAATGATTGATGAGAAGCTCACAATAGATATTGTGAGATTGGCCTTTGATAAGGAGTTTAAAAAATCTAGTACAAAGACGAATGGATTTTTTAAGGTATATGATATTTTTTTAGATCAAAAAATAAATGACCCTACCGACAAAGGAAATTCACCATCAACTATAAAAAGATATCAATACAATAAAAATTTACTCCTTGATTTTGAAAAGTTTATTGGCAAACCGATTAGATTTTCTGCATTCAATCAGACAGTTTATCAGTCCTTTCTTAGGTTTTCCATTGAGCAAAAGAAACACTCCGCAAACACATTAAGCAGGAATGTCGGACTTTTGAAAACATTCCTATTTTGGGCTGAAAAAAACAAATACACATACAACGATGAGTTTAAAAACTTTGAAAATGTAAAGAGATTTCCTACTGAAGAAATTGCTTTTAATATTAATCAAATTAAAGAAATCAAATCTTTTGATTTAAGTAATAATATTAGATTAGAAAAAGTAAGAGACCTTTTCCTATTAGGCTGCGCTACTGGATTTCGTTATGGTAATTATTCAAAATTAAAAAAAACAGATATCATTAATGATTTCATCTGTGTTACTGATGTGAAAGATTCCTCGAAAAGTTTAAAGGTTCCTATGAATGAAATTTCTAGATCTATTTTAGAAAAATACGACTACTCCTTACCATCAATATCAAATCAAAAGTTTAATAAGTATGTTAAAGAACTTTTTCAAATATTAGGATTTAATGAGAATGCAAAAAAATCAATGAGATACGGTAAGCATGTTCATACTTCAATCGTTCCACTCTACATGAGAGTAAATAGCCATACTGCGAGAAGATCATTTATTACAATTATGAAGAATAAAGGTGTTCCTGACAAGGTTATCATGGGATACACCGGACACAAGAGCATTCAAAATTTTAATCTATACTATAAACCCTCTGAAAATGATAGCGTAAAATATATGAATGATGTGTTTGGATAAAATTAATTCAAAAACCTCTCTTTTTCCTTACCTACCTACCTATAAAATTTCACTGTTATGATATATACAATTCTTGATTGGCTCTTTGTTTTGACAATAGCCATTGCAATTAGTTTGTTCTTTTCCAAATTAACCCATGTTATGTTTAAAGAAAAACGAATTAAATTTATACCAATATTTAGTTATCAAATAATTATTTCTATATGCTGTATTACCGCATTATATATTATACAAACAACCTTATCTCTAGCAGAATATTCTTGGCATTGGACATATCACTTCTCTAAAATCACGGTATATATTTTGACTTTAGCTATTGTAGTAGTACTTTCAATAAAAAACTTCGAAAGATTAGATTCAAAAAAAGTTACTGCTGGGAACAACTCTTCTATTCATTTCTTTGGCATCCAAAGTAAAAATAACAGCCCTGTTGATACATCAAAAACCTGTCCTACAAACTGCCATTCTGAAACGAATAAACAAAAATCTAATGAATATAATTATAGTTCTGACAACACTACTAATGTTAAAGTAGATAACTTTAAAAATACGACGAAATTAAAATCATTAATAATATTAGAAAATTCTTCAAGCCAATCAGAAAGAACATTAGGAAAACTAGACAATGTTGTAGATTATCAAAGTCAAGACACTACACTATCAGGAGATAATACCTATTGTTCAAGTAAGAAAGTTGAAGTCAAACAAAAAAACACTTTGAATGAAATTGGATTATGGGCATCAAACTCTGATAACACCACTTTTATAGCTCATGATGAATCTATATCTACTCCATTTGAAAATGAAAGTGATAATAATGAGAACCTAAACATCACTAATCATTCTATTAATACCGATATAGTAGAAGAAAAAAATCATAAAGATATTATTCAAATAGACTGGGAACACTACAATCCTGCAATAGAAGCTTTCAAAACTGATAAAAGAGAAATAGCAAAGAATCTTATAGAATATCTTATAAATGAAACAATTATAGACCATAAAGGAAATTTCAACGGATTTACATTGACTTCAACTAGAAAAATTGAGTTTGTTGCATTAATCTTAACCTTAGACTTTTTTCACTTCTTAATTCCAACTTCTCAAATAGCCCTAATTCAAAAATTCGAGTGTCTAGGAATAAAAGTTTCAAAAAGTTACTATAATAGGTTTAATGAACAGATTAAGAACGCTTGTGTATTAGACAACCTAAAACTCCCACTGGAAGAAGTATCCAAACATTTGAACAATATTGAAAATATTGATATAAATATCAATAAAATAACTTTTCGAAAAAGGGGTAACTCACCTCAAAAAATTGATATGTGACCATAAGAACCTTAAGGTAATTGTAAATTTTGTGGACATTGTGGATATAGTGGTCAACTTATTGCTTATCAATCAACAAGCACGATATTGCGCTTATAAAATTTACAAAATGAACAATCCATTCGACGTTATTCAATCTCAACTAAATGATTTGACATCTCTTTTGTATAACCATATAATAGAGAGAGATCAAGAAAGAAAAAACACTTCTTACACTCCAAACGAGCTAGCACAGATTTATAACAAGACTCCACAGACAATTAGGTCATACTGCAAACGGGGTTTATTGAAATCTACCCTTATAGGAAGAACTTATCACATTAAGCACACAACTATCTTCGATGAGAATGATAACCTCATTCCACTTAATCATCTAAAATAAAAAAAGCACTACCGTGCCTGGTAGTGCCTTATATTTTCAATTTTATTCGAATAATAAAACCTGTGTAAATATACGGGTTTAAAATCATGTATATGACAAAAAAAAAGAATTCGATATACCATATCGACAAACCTCTTGTGGAAACAGTCTTTGATCAGAAAGATAACTACTTAAAAGATAAGTACCACATAAGGTATAACAAGCTATCGCATTATTGTGACATAAAACCGATTAGTTCAAATGATTGGGAAATAATTAATGTAGAATCGTTGTATATAGAATTACGTCAAAATAATATAAAAACTTGTCTCAAAAACTTAGAAATATATCTAAAATCAAATTTTATTGAAAGATTTGATCCTTTGGAGGATTATTTTGAGAGTCTTCCAAAATGGGACGGCGCTGATTATATAAGTGATTATGTAAGTTATGTAGACTTCGAGGATTTGAAACAAGCTACTTATCATTTTAAAAAATGGCTTGTAAGAACTGTTAAGTGTGCTTTAATTGATGAATATGTAAATAAACAATGTTTTGTTCTGTTTCAAAAAGAACAAAATCGCGGTAAAACTACCTGGTTGAGAAATTTATGTCCGCCTAAGCTTAGTGATTATATAGCCGAGGATATAGGTGTTGATAAAGATTCGAGGATAGCTCTAACACGCAATTTTCTTATAAATATTGATGAGATAAGCTATCTAGATAAATCAACGATTAATAAGGTAAAATCGGTGTTATCGAAAGCTAAAATAAATGACCGTCTTCCCTATGATAAGGTTAACTCCATAATCCCAAGGAGATCTTCATATGTCGCATCTACAAACGACAATGATTTTTTAAACGACCCCACTGGTTCTGTAAGATGGCTTTGTTTCGCAATCAAAGGTAAAATTGACTTTAGCTACAAGGATAAATTTAACATTGATAAAATGTGGTCTCAGGCCTACCACTTGGCCTTCGAGGATGACAAATTTGAATCTGAATTGACAAGTGAAGATGTAAAACTTAATGAGAAACGCAATTCTAAATTTTTTAATCAAAATATAGAATATGAACTCATAGATAAATATTTTCAGAAGTCTGAATCTAAAGATGATTTTAAGACACCAACAGAAATAATTCAACTTTTAGAATTTTCAGACCGGAAACTAAATAATATTAGAGCAGGTAAAGCTCTTACAGCTTTGGGTTACAATAAAGTAAAACATTCTACACGTCAAGCTTATGGCTACCTAGCGTCCTTTAATCAGCAAATAAAATAATAGATGTTAAATGGCAGATTTAAATCTAATAATACAGAAATCCATAATCACATTCTTGGCGCTCTATGGATACCAACCTAAAATAATTAAAAACAGTGACTACTGGTATTTAAGTCCCTTTAGAACAGAGAACAAACCTTCATTTAAAATATGTTCGAAGATTAATCGATGGTATGACCACGGAGAAGGGGTTGGCGGCTCTATCATTGATCTAGTAATGAGACTGCATAAAATTGATTTTCACAGTGCCGTCATGAAAATCTCAAAAAAAAACATATCTCAAGCACAGTGTTTACAAAGCTCAAATTCTAAAAGAGATTTATCAATTTCAATTGTTAAAAATATACGGCCACAGCATCCGGCACTATTGGAATATACAAACCAAAGAAAAATAACACAAGAAATTATTCTTAGACATCTTAGAGAGATTCATTATACAGTGATAGATAGGAATTATTTTGCTTTAGGTTTTCAAAATAATAAAACGGGATGGGAAGTGCGCAATAAAAGATTTAAAGGCTGTATTGGGCATAAAGCTATCACATTGATAAAACACAATCAAAGAAATATAAAAGTTTTTGAAGGATTTTTTGACTATTTATCTTTTCTCGAACTGATGAAAGCTGAATCCATTAATTCAGATTTTCTGATACTTAACTCCACTTCCCTAGTTTTAGAAAGTCTAAATATTATAGATAGATATGATAGTGTTCAGCTCTATCTAGACAACGATAAAAGTGGTAAAAATGCAACTCAAGTACTTATTAATAATTGTCAAAATATAACTAACAACAGTCACTTATTTGATGGATATATAGATTTAAATGGATTTTTAATGGGTGCTAATTTCAATGAATATAAAATTTTCAGAATTGAGTATTTCAAGTAGTGCGCACGTTGGTACTTCTTGCTTCGCCGAAGTCCCAAGTACGCAATACTTGGTTTGCTCCTAAGGTCGCAAACAAAAAATAAAATGAGAAATACTTATATAACATTTAAAGTTTCAAAACTTGAAAAAAAACTACTGCAGAAAGCGGCAAAAGAATCTGGACTTGATTTAAGTAAATACTTACGTCATGTGGGACTAAATAAAAATTTAAGAGCTCGACTTACTGATGAAGAGTTAACATTATTTAAAGAACTAATAAAAATCCATAATGGATGGAAATCTATTGGAAACATGTATCGTAAAAAAGATCCTAGACTTACAAATGAAATTCACCAACTAGCCGATAAAATAAGAATACAATTAAAAACTTTTCAATAATGGTGGGTTTAGGATGTTCAATTAGTCATTTGCAAGCTAGTTTAGAGTATGGAAATGATGTGAAAAAGTCTGCCATAATGGTACTTAAAAGAAATCTAATGGCAACTGACATAAAAGAAATTACACAAGAATTTAAGATGATACATGAGCTTAATAGAAACTGTGCACGCAATATGTTGACATTCGTTTTAAGTCCAACGATTGAAGATGGTCAAAGTGCATCCTTAAAAGATTGGAATAATATAGTTTCAAAGTTCATTGACGAATTAGGTTTGCGTGAATGCCAAAGTGTGGCTTATTTACATCAAGATAAATTACACAAGCACGTTCACTTATACACTTCTCGTATAGGGTTTGATGGAAAGGCTTTATCAGATAGTTACATTGGTTCAAAATCTATGAAAGCCGCAGAAAAAGTTGCATTGAAACTTGGTCTAAAAACTACAACCGAAGTACGAAAAGAAAAGCAATCTGGCACTAAAATCATTAGATCAGAGATATTTAAAATACATCAAAAAGTTTATAGAACAACACTACCAACAACTATAGATGAGTATATCACTGAAATGAAAAATGAAGGCGTTTATGTAATAAAAAGTATTGACAAATTAGGTAATTATCGAGGTTGTAGGATCTTATATAAAGAACACGATTTCAAGGCAAGTGAGGTTCACAGGTCATTATCAAGAAATAATTTAGAAAAAGCTTTTACAAAAGCAACAGAACAAAAAAAGAATCTCAATGACACAATTAGAAAGACTATCAGCCCTACTCGTAGATGAATTTGAAAATTTTAGTGGTGATATTAAAAGTTTTCAAAAAGTTCACCATGAGCTCTATACAAGTATAAAGAATTTAGAAAATATTAATGTTAGCCTTAATAAAACAAAAGAGCAAATACAAAACATTCATATCACTCCGGACCTATCAGAACTGAAAACATATGAAGAACATACTCAGAAAATATCTGATTGTTTTATAGCTAAAATTAAGGCTGTCACCCAACAGCAAATTAATCTCTTTCAAAGTACCAGTAAAAAAGCTCTTTTATTTTACAAATCACTAATTATCATCTTATTTAGTTTCTTTATTATAGGAACTGGATTTGGCTTGTATGAGATTTCAGAGTTAAGAAAAAAATATCAAAATGAATTAAAAAAATCTAGTCAATTCAAATCTAATCTTCGTGTCTTCTTTGAGAGTGATAGCAGAGCATATAAATCATTTATTGATTGGAAAAAAAATAAATATGACTAAGATTATTTCAATTATTCATCAGAAAGGCGGTTGTGGTAAGACTACACTTCTTTCAAACCTATCCATGAGCATAAATTCAAGTGCATCGGTGGCCATTGTAGATCTAGATTATCAAGGAAGTATTAAATCGTTGGAAGCTCAATTTCCAACAATTCCAGTATATCCTGCGGATACTTCGATAGCAGATTTAAGAAATATGTCTTATGATTTTTTATTGGTGGATACTCCTCCTTATATGTTCGATCGTTTACAAGATTTAGCTAAGGTCAGTGATGTTATAATTACACCTATTAAACCTAGTCCACTAGACTTGATAGCCCTGTCAACGACTATGGAGTTATTAAGTAAGGTTGTAGATAAAGAAAAAATCTTAGTAGTATTAAATATGGTAAAACCTAATACCACTCTAACTGATAGTATTGCTAAAGAAGTAAAGAAACTTGAAATTGATTTAGCAAAAACAAGAATCAGTGATTTAGTCGATTTTACTCGATCTATAATGAATAAGGGATCAGTAACAAGAAAAGCCCAAGCTCAAATTAATGCTATAACAAAAGAGATTTTAATTAAACTGCTGTAACATGGAAGAACCAAATCTAGAATCATTGATTAATCAGGCTAAGACAGCTACAAAGACACCTATACAAAGTGTACAACCAGTAACCGTCAATGAAGTCAATAAAACAAATGTTGAGGAAGAATCACAAATTGCCTTCTACCTTCCTAAAACATTATATAAGAAGGTAAAACTGCTTGCTTTAGAACAAGGTGTTACTATTAAGACAATCCTAAATCAATCAATTGAAAAATATATCAAAGACATTTCATAACTTGCTTATGAAATGAAAATCCATATATAACTAGAATTATAGAAAAATAGAAATCTAACATATTTATATAAAAGCGTTTAGCTTGATCAGACCTTAAAATCGGCAAAATTTTAAAAAAGTCAAAGTATCAGAGTTATCGTCTCCACCTTGCGTGGGGCTCGATTATTCATACTTTGACGGGTGTTTGCCGATACCTTAGGACTTATGATTTCGACCTCACGCTTTTTTCATTTCAAATTTTAAAAAATGAATATTAAAAAAGACGAGTGGGACGCATTAAGGCCATTTCAAAAACATCAGGAAAATCCATTCAAATATAGACAAGAAATTGACCTTCTCTTCTCTCAAAAGTTTGATGGCAAATACGAATTGAATACCACTGATCTTCTTCCAGTATATTTTAAAAAGCAATACGGCAATCGAAATATTGAGTATTATAATCTAAAGTGTAGCATTCACAAATCTACATTTACTGTGGGCTCACAAAGCCTAAAAAAGTCAACCAACTTTCTTAAGAAATGTAAAGGCTGCGCTACAGAACACAATAAGAAAATTGCTCTATTATCATTCGAGGATCTCAATAATAAACTGAGAAATAGTCATTCTGAATATATTAGAAAATATCATTTCATTTTGAAGTCACCTGGCTTTTCTAAAAACAAGCCTAAGTCTTTAAGATTAAAATGCTTTCTTCATAAAATTGTCTTTTCTCAAGATCAAAACTTGTTAGGTAAGAATCACGGTTGTAGTCGTTGTAGTTCACTTGCATCATCAAGAGGATATTCAGATGATGAGCTTAAGAAGAATGTCAATGAAATGCTAGAAAATTATGAAACTGGACTGTCTGATCTTTATAGCTATCAATCGTATACTACTGATAAATACAAACATTATAGCATCGTATTTTTATGTCAAGGAAATGGGCATGAGGAACCATATCCATTCAAACAAAATAAAGCAAACATTCATAGCAAAATGTGTCCTAAGTGTTTTCCAAAAGGCAGTATATCAAGGGGCGAACGTGTAATAGCTGATATCTTAAATAAGAAACATTTAAGTTTTGAGAAAAATAGAACATTTCAAAATTTAAAGTTTAAGCATAAATTACATATTGATTTTTATATAAAGTCACTCAACCTCTTCATAGAATTTGATGGTCAGCAGCATTTTAAAAGACACGGGTTTGAAATAGATAATAAAGAACAATTAAAAAGATTGAAAAGGGACTTGATTAAAAATGCATATAGCATTGAAAATAATATTAACCTTTTAAGAATACCCTATAACAAACTTAAGACCGATAAGCATATAGAGGATATTGTAACAAATGCTATCAGTCACTTACTAGCTGGTGGTGATATACAAATTAGCAATGACAAAGAAACATTAGCATTTTATCTAGACTACTATGAAAAACTAAAAGGTGATAATGATAAACGATCCTCTTCATAAGATGCCAATGCAATATCTATTTCGTCTGAAGTCATCTCCGATTCATCTTTGCCGAAATAATCACAGAATTCGTCTTCAGAGAGATTAAATATCTCATTACTGATTTGCTGCTCAAATGAATCTTTGTGGAAGAGTTTTGTCTTTGGATAGAGTTCTAATATTTCATCATATAGTAGGGATAACCATTCAATTTGAAGACTCTCTTCGTAACAATCTTCGACGTCATGTATAATTGTGAGCACAAATTCTGGAGAAGATCCACCAAGCTCTTTATTCATTCTCCAATCTGGAAATAGCCAATTCAAAGCGTGAATGACTTCGCTGAATAGTTCTGTTCCAGAATATTCATTCATTATCAATTCGTAGTCTTCATTTAAGGAGTCTACATATTCATCTAATTGAAAATTATACATAATTGTTTTTTTATGATTGCTATTAATACCTAATAATCAGAGGTATATTAGATTTGAATACATTTGCCATTGCAAACACTTAATGAATAACGAAAATGAGCAACACTAATCTAGTACTAACCAAGACAGATAAGAAGATTCTTAATATGATGTCAAAAGGTATGTTGTATAATGAAATATCTAAAAAACTAGCTGCTGACAGTAAAGGACCTAATAGCAATTCATATATCGAGAAGCTAATTAAGAAGCTCAAGAAAAACTACAAAGCCAAAACATCATTTCAGTTGGCTATACTGCTCTACGCAGATGGTGTTATAGATTAGGTTACTTAATTTGATCTAGCAAGGGTTGTAATTCAGGATATTCAACTTTAGCAATAGCATCTTCTCCATCTAGATGGTATTTACGACCATTTAATTCTCTACTTACTGGATAAGTAACTAAGCTTTTATCATCATAGCCGTAGTTAAAAAATGACTCTATATCTTTTTGATTGAGATTTGGGTCAAGCCAGTCTTTCTCATTTGATTCGTCTAGTAATACTACTTGGCGCTTTCCTCCTTCTTTATTGTGTATTGCTGCAAACAATGGACTTGCTTCCCTTGTTAGTAATGTAAATGTTACAAAACCACTTCGAGTAATTGTATAGATGCCAGCAATGCTTAAATGCTTTTGATCCTCTCTTTCAAAATAAAATGGATAGCTAGTCTTACCAAGTTTGTGAGGTTCATAAAAACCTGTTACTGGAACTATACAACGTTTGGTCATTATGGAATCTTTATATAGCCAGTAATCAAATGCCTTTTCAGATTGAGCATTGAGTGCTCCTCCCGTATATCGTCCTAAACTTTTATAATAATCGTTCACATCATTTCCAGTCCATTGAGGCTTGATGATACCCCATAAGGCCGGATGCAGTAAATCTGGCTTAGGGCATATGTCTAAGCCGCTGTCCATACCTATGATAAGCATAGGCGGAAAAGAAAAACCATTTATATGATAGCTTGTAAAGTCACCATCTTCAATATCAAGATTAGGATCACGCTGCACGTTATAGCGTTTTTCCATATCAGGAACAGTCAGTTTATTTGAGGTCTTATAACACATAGCTTTTTCTTTAATACTCTTTCTAAAGTTATCGTTTTATAGATTAATTAATCTATAACTATATAAATTAATTTATAAGTTTATTAATTACTAAACTTATAAGTCAACTGCCATTCTGTAGTAGTCAAACCAGCTTTCTATCGATGTCTGTGCGCCAATAAAATTGGAGGTTTACCGTCAAATGGATTTCCCTGACCACCAATCGTTCTAGATCCTTCTCCCATAGTTGCAGCTCGCCGTACTACGCTATCACCAAATCGTTTGCGCAGTTCATCCATTGCATTGTAAAGATTTACTGTTTTGTTCGTATTCTCAAACATATCAATTTGATAGTTTCCTTCTGCTAGTCCAGCAAATCGTACACCTACAAGTCTTATTAATACTCTTCTGTCATAGAGCTTATTAAAGAGGTCTAAGACGGTAGGAATTAGAATATGATCTGCAGCTGTGTGTGGTATCTTAAGTTGCTTAGAATAGGTCTGAAAATCAGAATAGCGAACTTTCACTGTGATTACTGAGGTAAGTTTATTTCCGCGCCTTAATTGATAGGCTAGGTTTTCTGCCATAGCAGTTATTGTTGTAGAAATCACTACTTGATCAAATGTATCCTTTCCATAAGTTCGCTCACTAGAAATTGACTTACGCTCATGAAATGGTTTAATGGGACTATCATCAATGCCACAGCATCGCTCCCAAATCGTCCTACCATTTTTACCAAAAACAGAAATCATACGTTCCACCGGCATTTGTTGTACCAGGCCGACATTTCGAATTCCTAGAAGTGAGAACGTTTTAAAGGTCTTATCACCTACCATTGGTATTTTCTTGATGGATAAAGGGGCAAGAAAAACTTTTTCTAGCCCATTGGCAACATTCATTTGATTGTTCGGTTTGGCTTCACCCGTGGCTACTTTGGAAACGGTTTTGTTTGCAGATAATCCAAATGAAATAGGCAGTCCTGTTTCTCTTATAATTTTCGCCCTGAGCTCTGTAGAAAATTTGTAGCATCCAAAAAATTTATCCATTCCAGTAAGGTCTGCATAAAACTCATCAACACTCGCCTTCTCAACGATTGGTAGTGTCTCCATAAGTATCTCTGTGACTTCTTGGGACATCTTTGCATAGGTACTTCCGTTGCCGCGTATATAAACTGCATGCGGACAAAGTTGTCTAGCAGTTTTCATATTCATAGCACTATGTACACCAAACTTTCGCGCCTCATAGCTTGCTGCCGTTACCACACCACGATTTCCAGTCCCTCCCACAATAACTGGTTTATTGTTGAGAGAACTATCTAGTCTACGCTCACAGGAGACAAAAAAGGCGTCGAGATCAAAATGAATTATCGCTTTGTTCAAATTTAGATTTTTTTCCAAAATTATGGAAATATTCCAAATTTTAGGATAGCTTTGTAGTCTCACTTATCAACAATGTATCTCAATTGTCATTCATATTACTCGCTACGCTATGGAACTTTTTCGGAGGTTACATTGCTTGATCTTGCGCAAGAAAATGGCTTACAACAACTTGCGCTTACAGATATCAATAGTACGAGTGCATGCCTTAATTTTATTAAAGAAGCTCAAGAAAGACAGATGCATGCTGTGGTGGGTGTAGATATCAGAAATGGTATTGATCAGCAGTACGTGATGCTGGCAAGAAACAATGAAGGTTATCAGGAGATTAATGAATTTTTGACTGAGCATCTTCATCAAAAGAAACATTTTTCTGAGACAGCTCCAGCCTTTAAAAACTGCTATACCATTTATCCTTTTGAAAAAGCAATGGGGTTAAAGTTTGACCGCTTTCGCGAAAGCGAATATATTGGTGTTGCCATAAGAGATCTCAATAAATTACCATTTTCGCCACTTGCAGGCTTACGTGATAAAATGGTTATTCTAAAGACAGTTTCTTTTAGAAATAAAGCAGATTATAATGCGCACAGACTCTTGCGAACTATTGATTTAAATACGCTTCTAAGTAAACTCCCTGTTCAAGAACAAGGAGACCCTGAAGACAAAATGATAGCTCCAGAAGTACTGCGAATCAAGTATCAAGACTATCCAAAATTACTGTTTAATACAGATAGGCTTTTGAAATCTTGCAAGGTCAATTTCTATTTTGATGATCATCGAGTAAATCAAAATCAAATTATCTACGGAGAGAGCAAAGAGGATGATGCGCGTATGCTAGAAGAGCTTTGCTACTCAAAGATTAAGATGCGCTATAAGAATCCTTCTCTTGAGGTTTATGAACGTGTAGAGAAAGAACTTACAGCCATAAAGCAGATGGACTTTGTTTCCTATTTTCTTATTAATCATGATATACTTGAATATGCTAGATCACAAAACTACCCACACATAGGTCGTGGTAGTGGTGCAAATAGTGTGGTTGCATATATCATTGGGATTACTAACGTTGATCCTATAGAACTGGATTTATATTTTGAACGCTTTATCAATGTCTTTAGAAGCAGTCCGCCAGATTTTGATATTGATTTTTCATCTTTTGAACGTGATGATGTAACTGCTTATATCTTCCGTAGGTTTAAGAATACTGCGCTGATGGGAACTTATGTAACTTTCCAATATCGAGCAGTCATTCGCGAACTAGGAAAAGTATTTGGTGTGCCTAAATTTGAAATAGATAATCATCTTAAAGGCTATAAGAGAAAGCAAAGCCAAAGTAGCGATTACATTGACCTCATTGATAAATATGCCCATTATATTCATGGGTTTCCTAACTACTTAAGTGTACACTCAGGTGGTATTATCATTACTCAAAAACCAATAGCCTATTACACGAGTACTTTTATGCCTCCTAAAGGCTTTCAGACGGTACAATTTGATATGAATATCGCAGAGGAAGTTGGCATTTTTAAATTTGACATTCTCGCACAGCGAGGTTTATCTAAAATTAAAGATTGTATTGAGATTATAAAATACAATCAACCCGATGTGACGCTACCAGACATGGAAGATGTTGAACAATTTAAAAATGATCCTGAAATAAATAGACTGCTCAACACCGGTGATTGCATGGGTGTATTTTATGTAGAATCACCAGCGATGCGCACATTAATGACGAAGCTGCAAACTAACGATTATCTAAATCTCGTAGCTGCAAGTAGTATTATACGCCCTGGAGTTTCTAATGGAGGAATGAAAAATGAATTCATCCTTAGACATCGCATTCCCGAAAAACGTAAAGAAGCACACCCAGTGATGCTTGAAGTGCTCCATGACACCTATGGGGTAATGGTGTACCAAGAAGATGTTCTCAAAGTAGCGCATAAATTTGCAGGATTATCCCTCGCAGAATCTGATATTTTAAGACGTGGTATGCGTGGTAAAGTCAAGAGTAAAGGGCAGTTTGAGCAGATTGAAAAAAAGTTTAAAAGTAATTGTCTTGAAAGAGGCTACACGGAGCAGCTCACACTAGAAGTTTGGGATCAAATAAAAGCATTTGCAGGTTACGCTTTCGCGAAAGGTCATTCTGCATCTTATGCAGTAGAGAGCTACCAATCCTTATACCTGAAGAAGTACTTCCCTCTAGAGTTTATGACGGCGGTACTCAACAATGGTGGGGGATTTTACAATATTGAAACTTATGTGCACGAGATAAAAGTACAAGGAGGAATAGTCGCTGCACCTTGTATCAATAATAGTGAGCATGGAAATAGGATTATAGGTAAGACAGTATATTTAGGAATGGGAATGCTCAAGACGCTCTCTATGAGAGCTGTTCAAACCATTTTGAATAATCGCAACTTTAATGGGCATTACAAAAGCTTTGATGACTTTTTAGAACGAGTGAATGTCGGCTTAGAACAACTAATCATTTTGATTCGCATAGATGCCTTTCGATTTACAGGTGTGGATAAGCATGTGCTCCTTTGGGAAGCACATTTAAAACTAGAAAATAAGTTACCGCAGCATAGTGATCCCGTATTATTTAGTCCAAAAAAAGTGAACTATGATATTCCAGAAATAACATCTGAAGCTGTTATTGATGCGTATGATCAGATCGAGTTATTGTCGTTTCCACTCTGTACTTATTTTGAATTATTAAATGCTCCTTTGCCTACAGATTTCAAAGCAGTGGAACTTCATAATCACATAAACAAGCAAATCGCTATATGTGGCAAGCTAGTCACTGCCAAAGGCACCCCAACAAAGGACAAACGTTTGATGCACTTTGGTACCTTTCTAGATATTGATGGAACTTTTTTTGATACGGTACATTTCCCCATTATTTCAGAAAAGTATAATATTCAATCTAATGGTGTGTACTATATAAAAGGAAAAGTGGTTGACGACTTAGGTTGTGTTGCCATTATCGTAGATTTCATTGAGCGGCTTCACATTATTCCAGATCCTCGTTTTACTGATGTAGACAGGAATGTGAAGTTGATGTAGGTTGAAATTGATGTCTAATTAAAAGTTATGCAATAATATCATTTGGCTTATAACCAGCCGCATCCCTCTATTTATCTATAATTCTAAATGTCTATAATTCTAATCTTTTATAATTATAGTTTTTATGGGAAAACCCGTAATTCCCTACGGACTATAAATAGTATATTTAGATCAAACTAACAAAACATCGCATTCGCGTTATGCGGTAGTCTCTTATGCTTTAATATGAAAAAAACTTTGTTTAAAAAATATGAATGGATAAAAGACAATCTGAACCTAATAATATTCGTGCCTACATTGCTTGGAGGTCTTTGGCAATTAATAGAATTATCGAATATATCTTCAGCTTACATTCGATTTTTTTCTATAACCCAAGTTGTACCTGATGGACTATTGATTCTGTTTATGATTTCAATGATTATAGGGTCATATTATTTTGCTGGAGTAATCATCAAACGAACTCCATTTTATGGAGCAAAAAATAAGAGTTGGAAAAGCGCGATTGCAACTTCAATTTTAATTTTAATTGTCTTTACATTTTCAGGTTATGAACTGTATAAAAGTATTAAGGATATAGGGTATTTTCGGATTTCAGATATCGCTTTTATTATTTTTCATTTTAGCTTCTTCTTTGGTATTCTATTGCATATAATACCACATGACACCAAAATAAATATTGTTTCTAAACTAAATAAAAAAAACGATGAAAAGAATGAGAATGAATCTGACCAAGAAATTCCTGAATGGAAATATAATCTAAAGTTACTTTTAGCGTGTGGCATTTTAGTAGTTTGTTTTTTCATCATAAAATTTACTTTTATTTTAGTCGCTGATTTGAGAACAAGTTATATCAATACTGAAAATCTAGTAAATATTGAAAATCTAAAAGCGGCAATAGATAAGAAAGAAAATGACTACTCTTTTGGTAAAATTCTTTACTTCAATGATAAATACTTTTTTATCCAAATAAAAGACTCTTTGAACAATGAATATATTAGAGTCCTAAAAACCGAAGCAATGTTTGAGGCAAAATAACACAACAAAACTTATTAATACCAACCCCACATGTTCGACTAATACATCTTTGGCTTATTTCGGATTCGCGTATGATGAGTATTATTCCTAAACAAATACACAATTGTCCAGCAATCATAGATTTCATTGAAAGACTTAATATCATTCCAGATACTTGTTTTATAGATGTGGGAAGAAATGTGAAGTTGATGGAATTAGAATAATATGAATTACACCTATTTTGAGAGTTCAAAAATGCTACTCTCTACAAGTGACTTGTGGAAGACATTAATGAAATCGCTGTCGTCTTTAAAGTGCGATTTCGTTAATAATTTATGTTCGATGTAAATTGAACAAGTTTCCTTTTGAAATGGCCAAGGGGTAACTTTAATATTTTTATCCTTGAGATATAGAAAGACTTTTCCGATATCTAAAGAATCGTTTATCTCAAATTTCCGATCTAAATCAGGTAGTTCTTCAGTACAAATCATTAACGATAATCTATCACAAAAACGTACAACTCCATACATCTTCTCAAAAGTGATGTCGTCAATTTTATGTAGAGACTTAGCATTTTTAATGGTGTCTTCACATAATGATATAATGCTCTTTTTATTAATGTCTGGTTTATGAAGAAACAAAAGATGTTCAGCTATTAAAGCTCCAACAATGATAGATCGATTTGAGGCTTTGCGAACCATGCTTTCGATTTTACTGTAAAGCTCCTTTTTTGAAGAAGTAGCTTCTCGAAAATCAATAGGTAGATTCAAATTATTAATTCTTTCCCCTGAATTGAAATCAGTTTCCAAAGTTTCATGATTAGAAATCGCTAAGAGTGTCTCTAGCCAATATTCTGTTCGGAAATTTTCTTTTAGAGCTTGAGCAATTTGAGTAGCTAAAAATGCATGATTTGTTTGAGTTATTATTCTCCATCCTTCGTTTGTATTCTTAACTATCATAGTCTCAATTTTAGTAACTAAAAATACTAGATGATAGATCTAAAGTTAATAAAATTAATATCCTTTAACCCTGTCTGTTAAATAGATGCAAATAATCCTTGTGCAAAATCATATATGCTAATACAGTTGTACTTTTAAGATCATCAAATAGAAAATTAATATTATATCAGACATATGATTGATTTTATCAAGACTAATAAAATGTCACTACTTGGGGGTGTGATTACTTTTTGCTTTTTGGCAGTTGCAATATTTATATTAGGAGATATAAGCGGTTACGAGGCTAAGAAACTTATTGAATCATCATTGTCAGGGATTAATATGCTGTGTAATACTATTATACTCGCATCTGCTACCATTTTAGCATTATTACTAACATTATTGGGTATTAGTACTAGCTCAAAATCTAAACTAAAAGCAGCGCACTACAAACAGGTTCTTAGTATTGCTAAATTTGATACCGTGGTATTTATAAGCTCATTGATTCTTTTCCAACTTTTTAATATCCCAATTACAGAATCACAAAATTTACCAACTCATTGGTTTAAATATGTCTATTGGATTACACTCATTTGTTCTTCTTTTATGAGTGGTATGATGGTCACTGTAATTCTATTGCTGTACACGACTGTAACCAATATAATCACTATAGTAGGACTAGGAAAAGATCATTACTTAATTTCTGAAGATGAAATCGAAGAAGAGGAAAATGAATAGTGTTTTTGAGCATTCATAAGATTTGGTAATTTAATCGATTTCCTTTGTATCCCTTTTGTTTAGAAGAAATTTGACTACTTGGATTACAGGGGCATAAACGTAGATTTCATTATGCTCCTATTCATTATTCCAGATCCTCTTATAGTGATGTGGGATGAAATGTGAAGTTGATGTCGGTTAACTTTAATGCCTAATTAAAACTTTAACAATAAAATTATACAGCTGATAATCAACGGCAACCCCTCTATTTATCTATAATTCTAGATTTATAGAATTCTAGAATTCTATAAATCTAGCTTTTATGGGAAAACCCGTAATTCCCTACAACGTATAAATAGTATATTTAGATCAAACTAACAAAATGTACAATTCGCTTTATGCGATAACTTGATATTATGAATAAAAAAATAAAAAATCTTATTTACCTAATTATTGTCACAGTATCATTGAGCTGTTCTGATCAGAAAAAAAATCTTCCAGAGAATTTTGATTTTGGGAAAACAGAAAATGGATCTTACCAGAATAATTATTTTGATATGGAAGTATCGTTTAATCCCAATTGGATTGTTCAAGATAAGCAAGCTATGAACAACCTTATTGAAATAGGAAGTAACTTAGCTATAGGTGATCAAAAAAAATTAAAGTCGATTGTAGAGGCCTCACAAGTGAATACTGCCTATTTACTTGCTGTTTTCAAACATGAAGTTGGAACAGCAGTTGAATATAATCCGTCATTGATGATAGTTGCTGAGAATACGAAGAATTTTCCAGGGATTAAAGATGGTAAAGATTATTTATTTCATGCTAAAAAGTTATTAAAGCAAAGTCAAATGCCATACTCATTTGAAAAAGATTTGTTTGAAAAAAAAGTAGGAAAATCTTCGTTTCACGTTATGGAAGCTAGCCTTGACTATATGGACCAAAAAATAATCCAAAATTATATTACAACCGTTAATAGAGGTTTTAGTCTTTCATTTATTATTTCTTATACGACTGAAGAAGAAAAGAATGAGTTATATGAAGTGATTAACAATATTAAAATTTAAAGATTTCAAATTTAAAGATGAAATCATAGCCTCCTACCGGTAGGCTTCCCTTAAAATTCTAATCATCGTAGCTAATTACAAAAAGGACTTTATTTTAATCTCAAGATAAGCCACACTAATGGTAGCCTCATACTTTTCCAGAACTAGTTGATTTCTATTGAACGACTTCATTTCATTCCCAATCCTCGCATTACAGAGGTGACAAAGAATTTGACACAAACATTCAACTTTAACTTCACATTCAAAACTTTAACATTAAAACTACACGACTACAATCAACCGCAATCCCTCTAATTATCTATAATTCTAGATTTCTATAGTTCTAGAATTCTATAAATCTAGCTTTTATGGGAAAACCCGTAATTTCCTATTAGCTATTAATAGTATATTGAAGTATGTAAAGTCTTGATCAGCTATATAACTGACCTAATAAATTATAAAATCTCTCAAATTATGAGCAAACCAATTTTACCTAAAAATAATTCAGCTAATCAAAATAATGCTAATAAAGGAACAAATGGACAAAACAAACAACATTCACAAGTTCATGGAAATAGAGGTAAACAACTAAACCCAAATCAAAAATCAAAGAAATAGTTTGATGAAAGAGAGAATTAATAGAATTCTTCACGCTCTTAATGAAAACCTTTTTGAACGTGAAGAAATTGTAAAGCTCACATTACTTACTACAATTGCTGGCGAAAGTATCTTTTTATTAGGACAACCAGGCGTTGCCAAAAGTTTGATTGCAAGACGAATAAAAGAAGTATTCAAAGATGGAAATTCATTTGAGTATTTAATGAACAGGTTTAGTACACCTGATGAAATTTTTGGCCCAATTGCAATTTCAAAACTCAAAAAAGAAGATAAATATGAGAGAATTACTGAGAAATATTTGCCTACTGCAGATATAGTATTTCTTGATGAAATATGGAAAGCGGGACCTTCAATACAAAACTCATTGTTAACAGTTATAAATGAAAAGGTTTACCGAAATGGACAACAAGAAATTCAAATACCTCTTAAAGGTTTAATTTCGGCTTCAAACGAATTACCCGCTAAAGGAGAAGGTTTAGAAGCACTCTGGGATAGATTCATTATCCGATACCTAGTAGAAAACATATCTGACCCAAATAAATTTAACATATTCTTATCGACTGAAAAAATTGGCTTTGATGCAACTATTGATGAAATAGATAAAATAACAACTACTGAATTTGATAAATGGAAAACGAGTATTGGTAAGGTTAAAATATCTGACGAAGCCCTCAATGTAATTAACGTAATTAGAAATTACATTATAAAATATAATGAAAAAGAGGATACTAAAAAAGCTATATATGTATCAGATAGACGCTGGAAAAAAATAGTAAAAGTTCTGAAGACTAGTGCTTTTCTTAATGACAGAAAGACTATTGATTTAATGGATTGCTTTCTGATTGCACACACCATCTGGGATGAAGTAGAACAAATAGATATTGTCAAAGGGTTTGTTATAGACGCTATAAAATTCCACGGTTACTCTTTAAAGTATAATCTTTCAATGTTTGCTAACGAAATCGAAGACCTAAACTTGGATATTGAAAATCAAATAAAGACAAAGAGGGAGATAATATACTATGAACCAAAAGTAAAAAACATTGATAATAAAGAATATTTTGAAGTAATAGATTTTAGTCCTTATTTCTATATATCAAAAAGTGACTTTGTAAAACTTTCTGCTTCACAATACCAAACATTTCAGTTGTGGTCAAGAGACTTATATGATAGAAAAAGATATGAAGTAAAACGAATCAATCCCACAACCATAAGAATAAGAAGTCATGATCGTTGGGACGGTAACTATTCTAAAGGTATAGATTATGAATTAACCAAAAATCGTAAATCTAAAACAGAAATTGTCACACAAAAACCTCATAACGCAATAATTACAGCATGGGACAAAAAAGTCTCAATTATTTCAAAGGAAATAGATAAAATAATTAAGACCATTGAAGCTTTTAAAAATAAAGATTTGGCTTCACTGAGAAATAATATTTTCATTAATCAAAAGTTAGCGGCGTTAGCAGAATATAATCTAAACCAAACTATAGACAGTTTTGCATTAGAAAAAATAAAAGTTGAAAAACTTAAAAAGGTATATGAAGCACTCTAATAGCGAAATATTTACTCGTTTTATAAAATTTGGAACAATTTCAACAGAGAAAGAGCGCACAAAAATTACTGAAATTATTCAAGATTGGATTTATGTTCCTGTGGAGATGTCAAATATTAGCAAGACATATTTGGAAGTTATTAATTCATTTATAACAGATGATAAAATCTCATCTATTTTAAAAAGTCAACCGCACTTAAAAAATGAATTTATTAAAGAATTGTTTCAGCTTTTAGAAAGAATTGAAACTAATATTGTCAGTGAGCATAGTTTTAAAAAAGAAGAGAAGCTCCTCGAACAATTTGACAAGCTTCCAATTGGTCAATTCGATGATGAATTAAATTTAATTAAGGATAGTAGCATTCTCGATAAGTCTCAAATTAACAATTACAAAAGTGCTCTAAATTTTGTGATCAATGAGAAGAAGAATACAAAGGTTAAAGAATTTTATAAACTCCATGGAAATATAGCTAAACAATGGGATTCATTGATAAAAAAACAATACAACACTGCAATTGGTCAACAACTCTTAAAAGCGAACACAGCCTCTGCTGAACATCGACTTAAAGAAAACTTCGATAGTCTAAAAATTGAAGATTTCAAAGCTGAATGGGCAAATTGGAATACTTATAAAGATTTTTTAAAAAAGAAATACAAAAAGCAAGATTTTGACATAAACAAATATCAAAGAGAGTTTGAAAGTATAATAGATAAAGAGGTGCAATTAGATCCAGATGTCTTGAAATCTGTAAAAAGTACATTTATAGATCAGTGGAGTGAAAAACTATCCTTAGAGAAACTTCAGCAGAATGTCAAAATCATTGATGAAACGAGAAGCCAATTCTTGGAAGAATTATACATTAAGATTGATTCTTTAAAAGAACTTTTAAAAGTATTAACACCATTTATTTATGAAACAGCAGATTTGGGTAGACTTTGGAACATGTCTACTGGAAATTGGAAAAAATTAGATTTTAATTTACTTGAAGAATATGCTCAGAAACTAAAGGAAAACAAAGATTTACGAGAAATTTCTAAGTTGTTGGGGAAATTTAGAAAAGCAGAGGCACAATTAGAGGAAGAAGAGTTTGAAGATATTGAAGTTATTTCGAGACTTAAAATAAATCATTTTGGAAAATCTGATCTTATAGGAATAACCGAAAGCGACGACCTCAATAATTTGTTACCAGTAGAATTAGCTCTATTTAGTGACATAGAAACTGAAAGTATTTTTTACAAAAGATTTGCAGAAAAAAGATTACAAACCTTTAGGTATGTAAGTGAAGAAAGAGATTACAATCAAAAATCTGTCGATAAAAAACGAGCTAAAGAAATTGAAAAAGATAAAGGACCATTTATTATAGCGGTTGACACCAGTGGCTCAATGAATGGCGCACCTGAATTTTTAGCGAAAATAATGGCCTTTGCAATAACGAAGATTGCTGTTAGGGAAAAACGAAAAGCTTTTCTTATTTCATTTTCAACAAATGTCGAAACATTTGAGCTTACAAATATTAAAGATTCCTTAGTCAAGCTCATTGACTTTTTACAGATGTCTTTTCACGGTGGAACTGATGCATCTGAGGCAGTCCTAGAAGCAATAAACCAAATGAAAACTGCAGATTATAAGAAATCAGATCTGCTTATAATCACAGATGGAATTTTCGGAAACCTTGATGATGATACGTTAGACTCAATTGAAAGTTTAAAAAAGAGTAATAATAATTTTAACTCGCTAGTAATTGGTAATAGCTATAATAAAAAAGCATTAGGCTTTTGTGATAATGTGTGGCAATACGACCCACGACACGATGAACTAAAAGATTTAATCGTAACAATAAAAACTATGAATGCATAATGGCCATCACTAAAGGAGCCCAAATAAGGTATTCAATTCTAGACAAATGCTTTAGCAATCCAGGTATAAATTATACCAAAACAAAGCTTCTGGATACAATCAATTCCGAACTTGTCGAATTAGGCTACGATGGTATTGCTTTAAGGCAAATGCAGTATGACATTGCATTTATGGAATCTAGTGAAGGCTTTAATATTGAGTTAGCTGAAGACCTTAAAGATGGTAAGAAAAGAATATATCGATATGCAGATCCAAAATTCTCATTGGCAGATCACCCTCTCAATCAGTCAGACCAGGAGCAACTCAAAACAACACTATCTATACTATCAAGATATAGATACCGAGAAGATTTTGAATGGTTAGATGAACTTCTTCCTCGTATAGAGGCTGCTTTTGAATTTGCCCATAGTGATTACAGCTCGCTTATAAGCTATCAATCCAATAGAGACTATGTAGGACAGTCCTGGGTAGGGAAAATTTACAATTATCTTATTCAAAAAAAAGTAATTGAAACTACCTACAGGTCTTTTAATCAAGAGCAAGCAGAAAATCGAGTCATACATCCCTATCACTTAAAACAATTTAATAATCGTTGGTTTCTATTTGGACATCAAATTTCTGAGAATGGATATTCCGGGTTGACCACTTTAGCCTTGGATCGTATAATTAATATTCTACCAAGCGATGTAAAGTTTATTGCTACAAACATCAACTGGGGAGATTATTTTGACGAAATAATTGGAGTATCTAAAAGTGGTGAAAAACCCGTATTAATAACCTTACGCTTTCGCGAAAGCAGAATAAAATACATTGATACAAAGCCTATACACGGAGCTACTCAAAAGAAGGTTGCTACGGACCCATCTGGGCTTACTCGAACTATTGAAGTAATTCCAAATCGGGAATTGTATCAATTACTCCTGTCGTTTGGTGAAGATGTCACAGTTGTTTCTCCAGATTCTGTTAAACAGAAGATGAAGGAAAAAATCCAACAGATGAAAGAAAATTATTAGTATGCAAAATCACTGCACACTTCAATTCGAAGTTTGCATTGTATTTAAAAAGTAGCACTATGAAAGATCAAACGACGATAAACTGCCCCGATTGTGGGAATTCCATTGATGTAAATGATATTTTAAAGCATCAGTTAGAGGAAGGAATAAAGAAAGAATATCAAGAGAAATTAAATCAGAGCCAAATTGAATTAAAAAAACAGAAAGAAAAGCTCGATGCGGATCAACAAGAATTTCTGGCGAAAAAAGAAAAAGAGAATGAACTTTTCCTTGATCGGCTAGCTGATGAGAAAAAGAAAGTTGCCATAGAAATAGAAAAAAAACTTACTAAAAGGTTGAACTCTGAAAATGAGGATAGACTCAAGTCTATGGAAAAAGAACTTGCTCAAAAATCTGAACAAGTAAAAGAACTTCATCGAAAAGAAGCGGAGATATCTAAACTCAAACGAGAAAAAGATGAGGCTGTAGAAGCGGCTAAAGCAGAACAACAAAAGGAACTTGACAACTTACTGAGAGAAGAGCGACAAAAAATTTCCAAGAAAGTCGAAGATGAAAATGAACTCAAACTTAAAGAACTCCATAAACAACTAGAGGACCAAAAGAAGCTTACTGAAGAAATGAAACGCAAGCAAGAACAAGGCTCTATGCAACTTCAAGGGGAAGTTCAAGAACTTGCTATTGAAGATTGGCTTGAATCCAATTTCCCACTAGACACTATTGATGAGATAAAAAAGGGTGCTAATGGTGCAGATTGTCTTCAGATTGTAAACACACGCGAGCAAACTGGTTGTGGAACAATCTATTATGAAAGTAAAAGAGCGAAAAACTTCTCTCGTACCTGGGTGGAAAAATTTAAAGATGATCTAAGACAGAAGAATGCAAATATTGGTGTCATAGTTACTCAAGTTCTACCAAATGGTATGGATCGTATGGGGATGATAGATAAGAACATTTGGGTGTGTACATATCCCGAATTTAAGGGATTAAGTGCTGCATTAAGGCAGACAATAATTAACGTAAGTAATGCGGTAATTACACAAGCGAACAAAGGGGATAAAATGTCTATGCTTTATGATTATCTCACGAGTCCTGAGTTTAGAATGCAGATAGAAGCTATTAAAGATGCATTTATAGATATGCAAACAGATCTCAATAAGGAAAAAGTCTCTACTCAAACACGTTGGAAAAGAAGACAGAAGCAAATAGATAAGGTAATTCTTAATACAACAGGAATGTATGGAAGCATTAGAGGGATTGCCGGGAATGCGGTACCTCTTATAACAGATTTAGAAGAAGATATTGATGATGAAAAAAAATATTAAAAGAGGAAAACCGCAAAAAATAAGTATTCAATCGTTCTCCTTTCACTTTTAAACTTTCTTATGACTAACTTTTTCTCAATCTTATTAAAAAAACATAACCTTCAAAAACACGACGGTAGATCATTATGGGAATATTCTTTAAATGATAAAGCGTTTATTGATTTAAAGAAATGTTTACAATTTTCTAGTCCATTTGATATTGATTCAAGAGATGTGGCACTTTATTATGCATTATGGTGGAAAAAAAACTATAATGGAGGTATACCAAGTAAGCAGGAGGTTTTTAGCTCTGTCGGAGGTAATACACGGTATAACTATACTGAAAAGTCCTTTTATGAACTAGCAATTGAAGGAGCTCAAATATTAGGTATAAAGTGGATTAAAAAACAAAATACCCTTCGATTTAAAACACTTCTCTTACAAGGAGGACTCCCGCTCAAGCACATTTCAGAAAATCAAGGAAAATATAAAGATTTCTTAGAAGCAGTTTTAGAAGAACAACCTTCATCTATTGAGGACTTTATGTTCAAATCTCATATCGTAGACTTACTACCTAAATCTAGTCAGAATGATATGGTCTATGAGAATTGTCTTGAGATAGTTAAATCTATTCTAAATAATGATGGTGAATTTGACAAATTACTAGAATCTGAAGATACCTTAAAAGAAATTTCAAGCTCTTTGAAGGTTAAGAGCGCATCAATATCTAAAAAGGTGAGGCAGTCAAAGCCTAAAAACTATTGGCTACTGCGTCTCGATGATGATAAGTGTAGAGTTACTCTAAGATTAGGTCTCGCTAATACTTACACTCAAGAAACATTACAAGACATTTTAGGCTTTTCCATTGCTGAAAAAGAATATCAATTCTATATGGATGACAATTTAATCTGTGTATTCCGTAGAATGAATAACAACAGTTATAAGACGGACTGGTATAATCAGCAGAATAGAGAATGGAGCATTTCTGATGGGTTCCCTTACACTTATGTCATCTGTAATAATAAAAAAATAGAGGTATCTGATTTTGTGCAAATTATTCCTAATCTTGAAGAGCCAAGCCTTTGGAGTAGATTCAACGATAACGAATGGCGGTTAGTAAAAGGCAACTCGATACCTGGTAATGAGGCAGCAATTTTGTTTCCCAACAGATGGAAGTCAGACCTTCCTTCTTCTCAAGTTACATTATATTCAAATTCATTACAATGGATGCCTTTTGAAGGTGAAATTACGATCCAATCTACAGAGTTAAATGATGAACGAGTTTTTCTTACTGATGTTGAATCTTTTGACTGGTTAATTCAAACACAAAAACCGAACTGGATGCTAAGGGCAAACTTACCGGTTGTTAAAACAGTACCTAATGTTTTGATTTTTGACGAAAATGGATACGACATTTCAAGAAATCGTTTCAAAGTGTATTTGCGTAAACATAAGTCGAAAGAATTTTGGGATGATATTACAACCCTCAAGTATATCAAAACAGGTTGCTACGATGTAAAGATAATAAAAGGTGACCTTGTAGCTTATGATACATTTTTCAACATTGGTAATCTTAAAGTCAGATACACGGAGCAATCTATTCACTCAGCATCCATTTCATTTCAAAACCTAGATTATTTTACCTGTAAACTCAATGAATCTATCTTGGTAGAAATAAAAGAATCAAGAAATTGTTATTCGTTAAAACTAAATACTGAATACTCAAAAATCCCAAAAACTATAAAAGGGTCTATCGGAAACTCTGGTAAAAAGAAATTATATTTTGATTTACGCTCTCCGTTTCAAGGTATGATTATAACTGATGATGAAGGTCAAATAATCCCTGAAGATCAAAAGCTATCTCTGGCAAACCTTTATGGTATGCGTATTTTGAGTACAGTTGATAAGGAGACTGTTCTGACTATTCAAAACAGTCTAAAAACGGATGTAAAAATCACTAAAATTATAAAAGAATCTACTCAGCCCGTAATTTCTTTTAAAGATGAAATTGTAAGACTTTTTTACTTAGCAGATGCTATGAATTATAGAAATACGGTTTGTCTTGAGTTGAGTGAAGGTAATAATAAAAAAACGTTTGAGATTTCAGGTTTCAGTCATACGTTGGATGTTACTGATGAATTAATTAGGCAGGTTGCTTTATATGATAGTAATGATGATTTAGATCTTTTTGCTGTTCCAGTAAATTGTAATGCTAAGGATATAGACATCATTCCGCTTTCGCGAAATGATGAGAAGCAGTATTTAATTCCTAGTACCGGCATCTCAAACCAGTTCATTATCATTTCTTCAAAAAAAGAAGGCAATCAGTTAATGCCACGTTTTGTAAAAACAAGCGAACAAATTCTAACTGTAGATAGCAAAGAGCGTATTGAGAATTTTCATAAAGAACTCTCAATTACAAAATTTAAAGATGATATCTGGCAACAAGTTTTGAGCTATTTTAAAATTTGTACGCACTATGAACTCCCATTTTCCACTTTTGATCAGCTTAGAGCAATTTCTCGCAGCTCCCAAGTTGCAGCTAGAGCATTTCTGTTTCTAGGCATTAATCAAATAGATACAATAGAGTATATACAGAAAGATATACCTGAATTGGAAAAGGATTTAGGTTTTTGTTTTCATTGGATTGCAGTAAGTCATTGGGAGAATTCAATCAATGAAATTAGCCAGCTAATAGGTGATCAATATTATTCATCGATATTGGAGATTGTATCCAATTATATGGGTAATAATGGACTTGAAATTTTGTTCAGAATTATGAGTTATCCAAACCAGAAAACGGAACCTGTGCTGCAAAGTCATATAAGAGATCTTAGGTCACAGTTAGGAACTCGTGTATTGAACGAATTGCCATACAATAGCCCCAAAATATCTCAGGATTATAATATTCAAATTGAGGATCATAATCAAGTAAGATTACTTATTCAATCGCCTATTGCTGTAGCAGAATCTATTAACGACATACAGCAAGAATTTCCCATTTGGGCTGGTAATGAAAAACGAGATATCATAAGGCGTAACATTCAGTACAGTCAATATCTCAAACCAGACTTTTATAATAAAACCCTATTACACGCCTTAACCAGAAGCTAAGACTATGAATTTCAGAAACTTTTATAATAAAACAGAAAATAGATTAACCGACGCTATTTTATCACTTTGGGCAACTGGGGATAAAGAAATGCAGGATTATTTCAAATTCCTTTTATCCCAAGAACCTATTATGGCAGATGCTGTTTTTCAAAACACATTTCCTTGGGAACAAGATAAACTAATGTTTGGCGAAACTTCGACTGTTTTTCAAGAGGAATTTATTAGCGCATTATCTTCTATTAAGGATGAGGATTTTCAATTCCCAAAAGATCGACATCCGTACAAACATCAGCTTGAGAGCTGGAGAATGTTACTCAATAAAAATAAATCAATAGCTGTTACAACAGGAACAGGATCTGGGAAAACAGAGTGTTTTATGCTTCCTGTTCTTCAAGATATTCATCAGAATTGCAAGAACCAGCAAGGAATTAATGCTATTTTTCTCTATCCATTAAATGCCTTGATTGCAAGTCAAAGAAAACGTATGCATGCTTGGTGCTCTGCTTTAGACGGTGTGAATTATGCATTGTTAACTGGCGATACACCTAACAAAGAAAATAGCAGGAAGAAAAAGAAAAATGCGCTTCCCGAGCTGATCTCAAGAGAGCAAATTAGAGAAACCCCTCCACAAGTACTTTTCACAAACCCTACAATGCTAGAGTATATGCTGGTACGTAACGCAGACGTACCTATCATAGAAAAATCAAAAGGAACATTGCGATGGATTCTTTTAGATGAGGCGCATACACTGACTGGATCTAAAGCTGCTGAAATGGCTTTGCTTATTAGACGTGTTGTGGCTGCTTTTGAGGTTGATAATAAAGATTTACGGTTTGCTATTACTTCAGCAACTGTAGGTACAGGAAATGATGAAACATTGAAGAGGTTTATGTCAGACTTATGCGGTATTTCAATAGATCAAATAGAAGTAATCACCGGTAGACGTGTTAATGATCAAATAGAAGAACAAGATATCCCTGAGTTATCTAAAACATTATCACAACATAACATAAGGTTACTTAGAGAGGAGTTTTTAATTAAGAAAGGTATTACTCAAAGTGAAATCGGAGAATATCTGAATCTCCCAAATAAGCTAGATCAACTAGAAGTAATCGATACACTTGCAGAACAGAAGATAAATGGTGCTAATCTACTACCTGTTAGAGGTCATTTTTTTACTAGAGGTATTGGTGGTGTCTATGTCTGTACTAATATGAAATGCCATAAACATAAAAACCAGAAGCCCAACAAAGCATTAGGTACAATGTACACCATTGCAGACAAGAAATGTTCTTGTGGTCATCCATTGCTTGAACTCGTTGCTTGTAGAAGTTGCGGTAATATGATGTTAGAAGGTGAACGATCTAAGAGTGCTAAAGGTACTGATCGAGTAACTCAAAAAGCAACAGTAGGTTATGAAGCGTTTAGTATAGAAGCTGATGTCGATGAAAATGAACCACAAGAATCTACTAGCAGAAACTTGGTTAGGTTAATTAAAAATACAGGTGATCAGAATCATAGAAATCAAGAGCTGTTTCCCTGTGATATCAATCAAAATAATGAGATACAAACAGGTGAAAACTTTCTGATAACAGACAACGACCAGTGCCCACACTGTGGAAATCAAAACAATAATCCGATACACTTTAGGATTTCTTCTGCATTTACAAATAGGATTTTATCAGATATCGTACTGGACCAAACAGATACTAAACAAACAGCAAAAACACTTTACAAAGGCAGGAAGTACATTTCTTTTACAGACAGTAGACAAGGAACAGCAAAAATTTCTGCCTTAATAAATATTGATAGTGAGAGTGATTGGATACGTTATCAAGTATATCACTATCTATTAAACAAGCTAAAAGAGAATACATATGATCGCAGTCAGGATGAATTGTTAGAAGAGAGAGCATATTATATACAGCAGATTGAAACCGCTCCACCTTTTTTACAAGATGATTTCAAAAGTAAATTAAAAGGTGTAGAAAATAGAATTGGACAAAACGGGAATGGGGTAAACCTAGTTTCTAGCAGATCATCTTGGAAAAATATAATCGACTTTATAAAAGATAAAAAAGATTTTAAAACCCTTTTCTTGAAAGGAGCTAGAGGACAAAATTTTGTAAACGATAATGAAGTCTATGGAAAATCATTACTTTACGATCAATTTGCTAGAAGAATACCAAGAGAGCGGTCACTAGAAAACTTGGGACTTGTCAATATTGTTTATCCAGCTTTAGACAACATACCGTTAAATGAAGTAGCTAATAATATAGGATTGAATTCAGAGGAATGGAGAGACCTTCTAAAAATATCAGCTGATTTTGTTATCAGATCGAATTCGCATTTTTTCCTTGATGAAGGTATTTACAAATTCTCATCAAAGAGATACTTTCCTAGCTTAATCTATAAGAATGATTCTGGTCTCGTCAATGTAAAAGAATGGCCTAGATATAATGCTAAATCAGTAACACAATCAAAACTTGTCTTATTGATTTGTGCGGGATTAGGTTGGCACGACAGAGGTGACATTAATGATGTACGGGAAGATCAACTCAACGATTTATTAGATAAAATATGGAGAACTCTACAGCAAAAAATTCTTACACCAGATGAGCAAGGATATAAGTTAGATTTCTTTAAAAGCACTCAGTTTGAAATAGCAGGAAAAGAATTTCTTTGTCCAGTCACAAACCGATTAGTTGATAAGGTATTTAGAGGTTACTCTCCATTAATAAAAGGAAATTTAGAATCTAGTAATATTTCTAACTATAAAATAGATGATACCAAAAATCATCAGTTCCCAATATATTCACATCCATACCATCTTGATGATAATAAAGAAGCCATACCACTTGACCAGGTAGATGCTTGGCTTAAGGAGAATAGTAAAGAAGCAAGAGACAAAGGTTTATGGAATGATTTACACGAGCGCATTTTTGATTATGATAAGTTATATCTTGCAGGAGAGCACTCTGCACAACAAGATAAAACACGACTCAAAGAGTTAGAAACACAATTTGAAAATGGCGAAATAAATGTTTTAAGTTGTTCTACTACTATGGAAATGGGTGTAGATATAGGTGGTATATCTGCGGTGGTTATGAGTAACGTACCACCTATGCCGGCTAATTATTTACAACGAACTGGTCGTGCTGGTCGTCGTGCAGAAAGTAAATCACTAGCATTAACATTCTGTGCTCCTAATCCTATCGGGTTAAGAACTATGAATGATCCGAAATGGGCACTAGAGCATAAAATAGCGCCTCCTATTTTAGCCTTCGATAGTAGAACAATTGTAGAAAGACACGTAAATTCCTTGTTATTTGGAAACTTCATTAGAAATCAAGAAAATGAAAACAGAGGCCTAAATGTAAGAGAAAATATTGAAAAGTTCTTTTATGAAGATACACCAACGATTGCGCACAGTTTTTTAAATTGGTTAGATAGTATTAATCCTTCAATTATAAAAGAGCAATTAAGAGGTGTTGTTAAAGACACACCACTTGAAAACGATAGTTCCGAAGAATTAATAGCTACAGTATCTGATAACTTTAAACAAATTTTTGAAAGAATTAGAAATCAAAGAGATGGCTTTGACAAAAAACTAGAAGAATTAAAAAATCAGTTTGGCGATGCTAGTCCTGCCTACAAAGCTGTTGGTTACAGAAAAGGGCAATTTTTACAAAAGTTTGTTTTGAATTATTTAGCAGAAGAAAGCTTCTTGCCTAATGCTGGATTACCAACAGGTATTGTTGATTTTGAAAAAATCACAATGTCAGACCTAAAAAGGAGAAATCCAAAGTTAAAATCAAATCCAAGTTATCCTATCTCAAGAGCACTTACAGAATTTGCTCCTGGCAATAGTATTCTTATTGATGGATTGAATTATAAATCTTCAGGAATTATAATGAAAAATAACTGGGGAAATTCCGCAGATAGAAACGCTATTCAAGGTTGTCAAAATTGTGGTTATCAGCGTACGGTTGATATTGAACAGAAAGTAAGCGATTCTTGTCCTAAATGTAATATAGGCGTATTTCAAGGTCTAGAATTGGGTGAAAAGAAAGGTTATTTTACAGAACTGGTTGAACCTGCTGGATTTTCTATCGATTTGTATAGTACACCGACTCGTGTAGTTTCTGAAAAAAGTAAACCTCAATATCTTGAACCACTTTTATTAAATATTGAACCTTGGGCAAGTAATCAAAATCGTTTTATTGATTTTAGAACGAGTGCAAATCAAAAAGACGCACAGATACTTTTTTATAATACTGGTGAAGGAGAAGGTTATAGCTTATGTCTAGATTGCGGTAAGGTAGAAACTTCGACAGAAAAATTAGAAGGCCACAGAAGGCTTAGAGGTGGTAGAGATGGCAGCGGAGAAAGCACGTGTGCTGCACAAAATATAAGAGAACATATTATCTTAGGAAGTAGGTTCAAAACCGACTTTACAGAAATACGTTTAAAAAACAGAAATCAGTCATATGTTAACGATAAGAAATTAGCCTACTCCCTAGGTGTCATATTCACAAAATCACTTGCAGAACACCTTGCCATAGAAGAGGCTGAATTAGGTTTTGGAATAAAACAATACAAAGGATATCAAACGATATTCATTTATGATACTGCAAAAGGTGGCGCTGGTTATGCTTCTCAATTTAGATGGTATGCAGAGAAAATATTAAAACTCGCTTTAGATGTTTTACAAAATTGTGACTGCCAGACCGCTTGTACAAAATGTCTTATTGATAGAAGTACGCAGTGGCATATAGAAGATTTAGAACGTCACCTAGCAATACAATGGTTGCAATCTGCTATGGAAAATCAACTACCCAAAGAGTTACAAGCAGAAGAAGATAACGTAAGTTTCGTATTTGGCAGCCTTGCAGATGAGTTTAATATTTTAAAGCATCAACGTGGTATTAAAGAAATCAACATTCACATCAACAATGTCATTTCAGAATGGCAAGTAGATGATATCGTATGTATGCAAAAGCTCAAAAGAGATAGAATAGCTATAAACCTCGTAGTAGAAGGAACGGTTAATTTTAATAACAATCAAGAAAAATTATCTGCCTATCTGTTGTCTCACAATTTCAATATTAAGCAAGGTTCTGGAAATGCATTTTTAGAATACCCAATCCACTTATCTGTAACCTTGAATAATGGAGAAAATATACATTACATATCCCAAGGAGATTACGATCCATTAAGTGAAGACTGGACATCTTGTATCAATGAGAAGTTTTTTAAAGTAGAAAAAGCAACTACACTTCAATATCCTGATCTTGTTGTCCCACTATTAACTTCCGGTAACCTCTACGAATCAAGGATAAAAGGTAGCATCCCAAGAAACAGCAAGAGCAATGATGTTGCACAATTAATGATTACAAATCTTAATAACGCTGAAGATTTTCTGTCTAGAATAGCTAATCAAACTTTTGAGGTGTCCTATTACGACAAATATAATCAGTCGGAGTTTTCCCTTAGATTAATGCTTCAGTTTGTAAATCAAATGAAGCAAGTCTGGCCTATTAACATTTCGACACTTAATGTTCATCTTTCTAAATCAGATTTCAGAAATTCTAAATATCCAGAATATATAATTCACAACTATAAAGAATTAGATGATTACGTTTATGACTTAAATGAACTTTCACGTTATTTTGATTTTGGAGTTACTTTTAAAGAAGAACAGCGTTTACCACATTATAGATACTTTGATTTTAAATCCAATGAGGTTTCATTTAGTATTAGAATAGATGCTGGTATAGCGCACGGCTTAAAGCCTGTAGAGCGATTTACTACTAGGGACTTGAAATTAAAAAATGAAATTTTTGATATCCGTAAAGACGTTATCTATGATCTTATTTACAACATAACAATTGAGAATTAACTTATGGAAATCCTACTATGAAAGAAAAATTTGATAATCTCAATTAAGGCTACCTATGAAACATATCAAAGGAACAGCTACCCTACTCCAGAATGTATTAGCTGCCATTCAAAACTTTGAACCCTACACACTCAACACCCTTTTAGACAATACAAAAACGTATCAGGATGTGTCATTATTTGAATTTACAGAAATTCTACAATCAAAATTTCAGGTTTTCAAATATGCTGGAGATAAAGAACTTCTATTAAGTTCTGACATTTGTAATGGTTGCAAGTGCAAGGAGCCTGTTTTCTTATTTACTGGAGACTATTCTCAAAAAACACTCGCGCTCTATTTTGAATTTGAAGGCGATGATATTATAGATATTTTTGAGTGTACCTGGTATGGAGAGATGACATTTAGAGATAGTTTTTAAAGTATGCAAATACAATGCACACTTAAATAATACTTTTACCCATAGAAACGAACTTTAGAATGACTAATACAATGCAAAAAGAAAATATTGACCTTTACTGGCGTTTAATTCAAGAGGAATTTAAAACTTTTGGCATCTCAATTGAAAGTTTTGATGTATTTCTGTATTTACTTACACTGTCATATTTTAATAAAACGAATACTCATCTAGAAAGGTCTAATACTCTGCCAAATGCAAACGGCTTGATTAGTACTGTTGTAAAAGCCTTGCTAAAGGTTATTGAAGATAAAGACGATAAGGAAATTATCGAAGAAACTAATTCTGTATTTAATGTCATAATAGAAAGATGGCCAGCAGCATTTCTTGAAAATTTGGGTTCAAACTTTCTAAGCTCATATGCTTTAAAAACAAAATATAATATTGAGAAAGAAAATTTTCCGCTTTTCTTTGAAATACTCTTAGAAAGGTATCTCGGAACGCAAGGAAGAAATGCAGGGCTCACTATACTTCCTGAAGAAATATCAAAATTTGTTTGTGACATTACAGCGACTAACTCCGAACAAGTAATCTACAATCCATTTTCAGGTCTAGCATCTTTTGGAATGTATAGTAATGAAAATAGTATTTATGTTGGTGAAGAGTTAGATCCAAGAAGTGCAGCACTTGCAAATTGTAGACTTTGGCTCCGTAAAAATAAAATACACAAAGCAGTCTATTCCGGAGATAGTTTTGATTCAAAATTAGAGTTTAAAAATAGTGTTGATTTATTTGTTGCATCTCCTCCCTTTAAATTGAAAGAGAGACATTTTGAAGAAAAATTAATCAGCCATTCTCTCAAATTAACATCAGATACAGGTAAAGTTCTTTTACTTCTACCAAATAATTTCTTTATTAGCGGACGAAAAGTTCATAAGGAGCTTAGAAAAAAATTAATTAATGAAGATTTAGTTGATAAGGTAATTTCATTCCCAGGAGGCTTACTTCCTAATAGCGGAATACCTTTCACTATTTTATTACTTGATAAAAACAAAGAAGTTCCTAAGTATGTAGCCTTTGTAAAAGCAGATGCATTTGTCAAGTCCAATAAAAGACACAAGACGCTTATTTCTTCTGATTTGAGTGCAGCAATTCTTGAGGGTGTCAACTCAGATTCAATCAAACGAGTTTCAATTTCAGATATTAAAGGTACTCAACTACACCCTAATCTTTATTTCACAAAAGAGTTTAAGGGAGAACTATTAGGGACTGTTTTAAAATCACTATATCCAAAAAGGATTAATGAAGAGGAAAACATTACTGGTAAATATTTCCGGTTTGGATCTGATCAAAAAGCAGATTCTAGCTTAACTATAGATTCCTCTACTATAGAATCTGTAGAAATTCCAAAGTCTGCAGTTGAGTTATCTGAAACTTGCATCATAATAACCAACAGAGGTAGTGAACTAAAAGTCGCGCTATTTGAGTATGCAGGAGTACCAATTTATGTTAGCCAGTTATCAAACTGTTTTATCGCAAATCTAGAATATGATAAAGATATTAGCTTAGAATATGTAAGCTACACATTGCTAAGTGATACTGCACAGGAACAACTAAAGCTTTATAGCAGTATGAGTTCGGTATTTGTAATGAACAAAAACGATATTCAAAAAATTCGAATTGAGATTCCTTCATTTAAAGAGCAATTAGAAAAACTCAAGGTCTTAAGAGATACACATTATAATTTTCAATTAAACAAGCGAGAGTTTGATAAACTTATTGCCAAAACAAAAGATGAAGCGCTACGTAATTACCAGTCTTTAAATCATTCGCTTAGGCAATATTTAAACAATCTCAAATCAAATGCTGCTGGTACTAAATCATTCCTTTTGAAGAATGAAGGGAAAGCTCTTGATCTGGATATAATCTATAGTAAAAACCTTAATATAACCTTTAGGGAACATCTTGAGCATATGAATGCAAGTATCGAATCAATGAATACATTACTTAAATCATTGAATAATGAGAAAAAGCAAGTTAAAGTTGAAAAAATGTCACTAGACAAATTAGTGTCGTCTGCTCTTAGGCGTTTTAATAGTCTTGACAACTTTAAGTTTACCAAGCCATATAAGGATGAATCCTCATTTGTTACAGAAAAGGGATATTTTAATGCAGAGATTGAAATGAATAAAGACGACTTTTTTAATATTTTTTCTAACATTATTAGTAACGCTAATCACGGTTTTACTAACTCTTCAAAGGAGTATGTGATTGCCACGTCTATAATGAATGATTTTGAAAAAGGAGAGCTTATTCTTGAAATTTCAAATAATGGTGACCCTATGCCAGAGGGCTTTACGTATAATAAGTTAATTACAAGAGGGGAAAAGAATTCACGGAGTTCTGGCACTGGAATTGGTGGTGCCGATATTAAGCAAACACTAGAAAAACATAATGCCTACTTCGAAATAATTAGTGATCCCGAAGATGCATTCCCTGTAAAATACATCTTACATTTCCCCGCTGTAAATAGTGCCACTTTTGACAAAATAACGGAACAACTAAAAAATAATAGCAATGATTGAAGTATTATGGATTGATGACCAGTGGGAGGATCAGAAAGACTTCATAGGGTACGCAGAGCAAAGTGATATAAACATTCACCCTGTAGATAATAGCGTAGATGGAATAGCTATGCTACAAGCTAACCAAAGTAAATACCACGCAATAATTCTAGATGCAAAAGTTAAGCTTAAAAAGGATTCTTTAGATACCAATCTAGAGGGGCTTAAACACTCTCGGGACTATTTAATAGAATTAAATGTAAACTCATATTTACCATTCTATATTTTTACAGGGCAACCAGACTATGTCGATAGCGAATTATTTAAGCAGTCCTTTGGAGAATATTTTATTAAAGGTGATGGAAATGAAAAACTTCTAGAATCAATAATTAAAGACGCAAGTAACCAAAAAGAAATGCAAGCAAGAGCTTCATTTGATGAAGCTTTTAAAATTTTTGATTTAGGTATTTTAGGAATTGAATATAAGCACTTACTTATTGACTTTATAACTTGTCTTAGGGAGAAAGATTATAGAAAAAAGAATATTCCAATTTTTAGAGATTTATTAGAGGTTATTCTAAAATCGTTAGGAAATAAACCTATACCATATATTCCTGAGACATTCTTTTATGACAATGACAATCCTGTGCTCGAAAGTTGTATTCAGTATATTGAAGGTAGAAGCGTAAAGGATACTGATGAGAATTTTAAAAGGACAACTATCTATTTACCAAAGAACATTCAAGGTATATTTAGGAAATTGAAAGAAAGCTGTAACGAATTCTCCCATATTAATGAGAAAGAAATTGTTCAATATGAATTTCTTTCTAACGCACACTGTATGCTTGAATTACTTGTTTTCTTACCTAAATTCACAGAGAAACATTTTCATAATTATTATTAGACTATTTACAACACTTTTGCACCCTTTTCGCGAAAGCGTAAAAACAAAAAACACAACCCACAATAAATGATCACAACCACACATAAATCAAAAGTAGATGCCATATGGCTTACTTTCTGGAACGGAGGTATCTCAAATACACTACAAATTGTAGAGCAACTCTCCTACCTTATATTTATTAAAAACCTTGATGAAGTAGAAACCCGTAGCGAACTCAAAAAGCAGCGTACCGGTGTAGACTTCACTCCTATTTTCAATCAAGAACAGCAACAGTTTCGCTGGAAGAATATCAAGGAGATGGACGTAAATACACGCCATATGCTCTTTGCAGATACCGTATCCGGTATCTTTCCCTTCTTACGTAACCTTGGTGTAGAGACAAGTGCCTTTGCAAAGCATATGCGTAACGCCAGCTATGGGATGAAAGCCCAAGTGCTAGATAGTGTCATCGAGCAGCTAGATCAGCTAGACATGGATGAGCAGGATGCAAAAGGTGACATCTTTGAGTATATGCTCTCTAAGATGGAAGGCGGCGGTACCTCTGGGCAGTTTCGTACGCCTAGACACATCATACGATTAATGGTTGAGTTAATGCAACCTACGCTAGAAGATACCATCTGTGACCCCAGTGCGGGTACTGCAGGCTTCCTTGTAGGGGCAAAAGAATATATAGACACCCATTATGATATTATGGAGCGTGAGGCAGCAAAAGAGCACATAGACACGATGATGTTTAACGGGATGGAGTTTGACGCCACGATGTTACGTATTGCCTCTATGAACCTCTTTTTACACGGTGTAGAGGCGCCTAATATTATAGATGTAGATGCCGTCTCAAAAGATAATGACATTGCAGATGCCTACACACTTGTACTAGCAAACCCACCTTTTAAGGGAACCATAGATAAAGAGAGTATTGCAAGTGACCTTAAAACGGTTACCAGCACAGCTAAGACAGAGTTACTCTTTCTTGCGCTAATGTTACGCCAGATGAAGATGGGTGGCCGTGCAGCGGTTATTGTGCCAGATGGAGTCCTCTTTGGTAGTAGTAAAGCACATAAGAGCATACGTGAAGAGATCGTGGCAAACCATAAACTAGAAGCAGTGATCTCTATGCCTAGTGGGGTTTTTAAACCCTATGCGGGAGTAAGTACTGCCATTATGATTTTTACAAAAACAGGTTCTGGAGGTACAGACCACGTATGGTTTTATGATATGCTGGCAGATGGCAAATCACTAGATGACAAGCGTAACCTACTGGTAGATGCAGAGACTTTTGATGCCTTTTCTTTTGGAGACGCTTTCGCGAAAGTTACCTCAGAAGAACTTAAAACCCTACACGACAATTTTAATCTACCACAAATACTAGATCACTACAAATACCTCAAGAGTGACTACTTTGAGAAAATGCATACAGCCAAAGGAGAGTTATTGCAAGTGAAAGACACTCCTGAAAACTTAGGGTTTAACAACTTTTTAGACGGCACCTGCACCCATAACTATGCAGACCGTACCTCACAATCATTTTTAGTACCGCTTGCCGAAATAAAAGAGAATGATTGGGACCTTTCTATAAATCGTTATAAGGAGATAGTGTATGAAGAGATCAAGTATGATAACCCAGAAGTTATTATCGATAGGATTTCGAAACTTTCCAATGAAAGAAGTCAATTATTAAGCAAGTTAAAAACGAATTAATGGAGTTAAAAGAACTTAAAACAGTCTGCGACTTGCAAAATGGTTATGCTTTTAAATCTAAAGACTACGTAGATCTGTCGAATACAGTAAGTCTTAGAATGAGTAATATAAGACCAGGTGGAACTTTTGACAATAGTTATAATCTTAGATATTTACCAGACACTTTTAAAGATGCATATTCAAATTATATTGTTGAAGATGGTGATTTGGTAATCGCAATGACAGATCTTGCTAACGACCCTAAAATATTGGGAGTTCCTACCATTGTTAAAACAGGTGCAAATACGTGGCTATTAAATCAACGAGCTGGTAAATTGATAGTTAAAGATGAATCAAAGGCTGATAAGAACTATTTGAGGTATATTTTGAATCACCCTATACATCGTAATTATTACAAAATGTTTGCAGGTGGTGGTCTTCAAATAAATGTAGGCAAGAAGGAAATACTTGGCGTTAAAATCCCTCTCCCACCCCTAGAAACTCAAAAACGCATTGCTCAGATACTTGATGATGCCGCTGCTTTGAGAGATACCACGGCTCAACTCCTTAAAGAATATGACCTGCTCGCGCAATCTATTTTTCTGGAAATGTTTGGGGATCCTGTGGTGAATCCTAAGGGGTGGGAGAAAAAACCATTTAATTTTTTTGCGAAATTTGACACATTAATGACTTCAGATTTCGAGAAGTATGCAGATTATCCTCATATAGGGATAGCAAATATCGAAAAGGAAACTGGCCAACTATTTAATTTTAATTTAGTAAAAGATGAATGTTTGAGTAGTGGTAAGTATATTTTTAATGAAAGGCATATTATTTATTCTAAAATAAGACCTAAACTAAACAAGGTGGCTCTTCCAAATTTTGAAGGTCTATGTTCTGCGGATTCTTATCCAATATTAATTAATAAAGACCACACAAATAAAATATTCTTCACTTTCCTGTTAAGGTCAAAATCTTTTGTAGACTTTATTTTGAATCACAGTACACGGACAAATATTCCTAAAGCAAATAAAAAACAGATGTTATTATATCAAGGTATTTATCCAGATTTGAAACTTCAAAACCAATTCGCAGATAAAATAGCGCTTATCGAGCAACAAAAAGCACTTGCCAAACAAGAGTTTCAAGAGAGTGAAGATTTGTTTAATTGCTTGTTGCAAAAGGCTTTTAAGGGGGAGTTGGTGTGAGTGAAATGAACAAGAAAGGTTTAAAAAAATTACGAAAGAAAGGAAAGGTCACAAAACGTAAAAGACCTCTTAAAGAAGATGTTCTTAAAAATGTGGAACAGCTTTCAATAGGTAAACAATTTAGCAAACTCTTTCTGGTATTAAGTTTTAGTGATCATGAAATAAAAGATATACTGAGAACAAAACCTCAAATTTCAGAAACCTCAATTTTGACCCCTGAACTATATATTTTAATAAAACCAATAATCGAACTTAATATAAACAACTATCTAGCTTCTATGCCTAAGGAGAAATATGTAACAATAAAAAAAAGAAAAAAATCAACATTATCCTCTAAGAATTTATCAAACGTCACTAAGATAATATATGTAGGTATGAGATGTAAATAGAAGAAATACTCTTCCGTTATAAAGCATACTTGCTACTAAACAGAAGTATTGAAATAAGGAGGAAATGTTGATGAGAAAGTGATATTAATTAAAGTTTGCAAAAAGCTGTCTAAATGATTTAAAGTAATAATTATGAAAAAACACGAACAATTAAAATCAATACTACCAGACGGCCTTAATTATACAGTTGCCTCGAGTGACACATACATTTTTTCACAGGTGTATATTAAAATTGGCTTTGAGTTTTTTATTAGAGAAGATGGCTTGAGTATAAAATACCCAAAAGGTAATTTATCTGTAGAAAAAATTAATGCCATCTCAACACTCTTAGAGGATAATAAAGTTGGTGATTTTAAGCATCGTACCTATGGATCAAACTCCACAACTTGGTCTATTTGGGATTTACAAATCAAAATCAACAGCAAAGAACATCTTGTTTCATTGGTAGATAAACTAAAAGATATGATAGTGTGATTATTTATAAGTAATGATCTCGTAGAGCGTAAGAAGTAATAATTCAAAATAAATATGAAGCAAGTTAAAATCATATCATCTCTAGACATCAATGAGGGGAAAGTAACTACAACACTAGGTGATGAGTATATCCCTATATTCTTAAAGCAAGGTGATGTAGACGGAGCTTGTGGTCCGTACTGTGTCTTTATGGCCTTATTAATTTCTGGAGAGATATCAAGAGAAGATATAGATGACCTCTGGAATATTAAACTAAGTACTCGCCTAGGAAAGCTTGTAAAAGGTATGCGTGATCACGATACGTTATTTCGATCTGGCACCCACATTACAGAACTTAATACGTTATTAAACAACTCTTTTGGCAAGGTTATAAAAACAGATAAAAATCTAAATAGTGGAAAATCGCTTATTCCATTTATAATTGAGGGATTACAAAAAGATGCCCCAATAGTTGTTGGTGTAAAAAATAGAGACATGTCACACTGGCTTCTAGCTGTTGGATACGAAGAAGTGAATGATAAAATTAGTAAAATATTCTTCTTAGATCCTTCTGGAGTAAATACTTCGAACTACTGGAACGCAGCGATAGATGTTATTGACCCTCAATCTGGAATCTACCCCTACGCTTGGATAGACCATAATGAAGACACTAATGAGTTTATCCAACTTGAAGAGGCATTATTGATTCAAAATTATAATTATGCTATCAAAGAATGAAAAAGAAGAGATTGAAAATCTCGAAAAAGAAATTGCAGATCTTGAGTTTAAAAAAAGGCTAGCAGAGGCAAAAATAAATACAATCAAATCTAGAGTATTAACTCAAAATAGTTCTCTCCCAAAGTATATATGCGAACCACAAGATGACATTTACAAATGTTTTTTACTATCAAAAAAAGGGAAAAATAATCTAGTGGTGATATGTTTAAATCCTAACACCGCAAATCAATTTGAACTAGATGGCACTTCACAAAACATAGATACTATTGCAGCAGCAAATGGTTATGATGGCTGGGTTTTGTTTAATCTTTCTCCAGAACGCGCTTCCAATCCAAGCTTATTGAGTGATACCTTGAGAGACGGAGATATAGCGAGCACTGCTAATTTATTACGGGGCGTTGTAGATAGTAAGGTCATTAAAGCTAATAATGTTTTAGTCGCTTGGGGTAACACTATAGATTGGTCATTTCCTTACCTTAAAAAGTCTATAGTAATTATAGGGGAGCATCTAAAACTTCTAGATGTAAATTACTGGTGTATAGATATAACAAAAACTGGAAACCCACTTCATCCCTCTCAACAAGCGCTTATGACCAAAGGATTAACAGCAAGTAAAGTAAGTCTCAAAACTTTCGATTTTTTGAGGTATCACAAAGAGATGAAAAGAGTGACTAAGATTTAATTAATGAACTATGGCTACACTTATTCCTTCTTTACAGAAAATATTACTTCAAAAGGTAAAACCTGAGGAAGGAGAATTGCACCTTTTGAAATTCTTGGATAAAGAGCTTGATGATTCATTTGAAGTTTATTTCAATCCATATATGAATGGTGATCGCCCGGACATTGTAGTAATGAAAAAAGATCAAGGCGTATTAATAATCGAGGTGAAAGATTATCATCTTGATAAATATGAATTAGATGAAAGGAAAAACTTTGTTGTTAAAAGCACAAAAGCCAAAACTTATAAGTCACCAATTTCTCAAGTTTTAAAATATAGGGATAATCTTTTCGACCTACACATTGAATCGTTACTCGAAAGAAAAATTGTTAACATTAAAAATTTTAATATCGTTTCTTGTGCGGTCTATTTTCACAATGCGCATTCTAACCAAATCAATCAATTACTAGTCGAACCTTTTGTAGAACAATACAAATATCAAAAATTCTTAAAGTACAATATAGACTTACTAGGAAGAGATAATTTAAACGAGACTGACTTAAATAAACTTTTAACCAAAAGCTATCTCAAATCAAATCAACCCTCTTACCTATTTACTAATGACTTATACAAAAGCTTTGCAAGATTCTTAAAGCCACCCTTACATCTAAGAACTGATGGTGAGGAAATTATTTATAGCGAAAAACAAAACGACATTATTTATGAATCGAATAAAAAGCAACAAAGAATAAAAGGTGTCGTAGGTTCTGGAAAGACTACAGTTCTAGCAGCTAGAGCTGTTCAAGCTCACAAGAGATCCAAAGGTCTTGTTCTTATTTTGACTTTCAACATAACACTCAAAAACTTTATTAGAGATAAAATAAGTAAAGTTCGCGAAGAATTTGGGTGGGAAAATTTTATCATCCTTAATTATCATCTCTTTATTAATTCAGAGCTAAACAATATTGGTATCCCCGTGGTTGCACCTAGCAATATCGATGGCCTTACTGATAATGAGATAGGCGATTACTTCGAAAATAATTATTACTCTAATAAACAGCTGTTTATAGAGAACAAAGAAAACATTAAAAAGTATGATGTAATACTGATTGATGAAATTCAAGATTACAAGCGACCTTGGATGGAAATTGTTAAAGAATATTTTTTACAGGAAGGTGGTGAGTATGTCTTGTTTGGAGATGTAAAGCAAAACATTTACAATAACAAAACGGTTGGTAAAGATATATCGACCAACGTCTTAGGAGTAAATGAATTGAAAAATTGCTTTAGGTCAGACTTTAAAATTAAAGACCTCGCAATTAATTATCAAAAAGATATTTTTAAGGACAAATATGAAATTGACAACTTTAATAAAAAATCACAAGATTTAGAATTTGACTTTGAGAGAAAACTCGATGGAAGTCTTAACTACATTTACTTACCAACCGCTGATAGTATTAGCACGCTATACACCATCATACACGAAAATGCAATTAATAAAAATATTCCCCCTAATGATATCACTATTTTAGGAAACTCTATTTCATTACTACGCAGATTTGATTCTTTCTATAGATATTCTTCAAACGAGCGCACAAATACAATGTTTGAGACAGATGAAATGATATATATGATGGGCTTGAATTACCTTCAAAATAATCAACCAGAATGGCTTAAAAGTGCCGTTAAACTTCTAGGTAGACAAAATGACAAGAATCTACTTACAGTCAACAAACAGTTAAGTAAATTGTTTGTGATTTATGACTTATATCAAACATATCCAGATAACTTCAAATTGAGTTTGGATATTCAATGCCGAAACTCTCGTACAAATTTACTAAGCTTTTTGGAATACACTAAGCAGTTTAATAATGAACTTGATGAATTCAAAAAGGAATATTCTCCAAGCCGACAATCCAACAATTGTAAATTAATTCGAAATAACAAAAAGCTACATTTCAATTTAAACAGTGGAACGATTAAGATTTCTACTATTCATAGTTTTAAGGGTTGGGAAAGTGAAACAGTTTTTCTTCTATTAGAAAATCTCAATTTAGAAATGACTCTTGATGAAATTTTATATACTGGAATCACTCGTGCTAGAGCTAACCTTGTACTCATAAATTATGGAAATTTATCTTATCACCAAAAATTAAAACAGTTAGTAGATAAGGTGAAATAAGCTAGCAAATATTTTCTTAAATTTATTACGCTGCCACAAAATGTTATCTTACTCATAGCAAGGAAATTACAAAATATCCTTTTGTATTAAAAAATAGAGAGTTGGTTGTTTCTCAGAAAGGGAGAATTGACTAGGTAAATAATGCTTTCGATGAAGTCGATTTATTTATTAGAAATACAAAAAGAAAACAATATTAAAATTTAAGAATTCATGGCATATATTACTAATTATACATACTCTCAATTATGTCAGAGGCTAGAAATATCAATTGAAATAGGTTTGGATATTTTTTTAAATCACATTTATCCAGACAAAGATTTGTATGTGATTTTTAATGATTTTGAAAGAAAATTTTTATTTAATTATAGTACTATTTTAAAAGACGAGGAATTATTTTTATTGAAATATTACAAATATGTTCCAGACCATAAAGACTCAAAAACCTTTATAATGGAAAAAAACAAGTCTCTTAAATATCACGAAGATTATGAATGTAAATATCTGAAGAAAAAGTTCTTTGGGATCCTCATTCCTAAAGATTTGAAATCAAAAGGAAATGAAGCTATTGACGATTTACGCAAATGGTTTTTAGCAAAGGGCTTTCAACAAGATTATCACAACGGCGTTTTGGATATTTCTAAAGTGACATTTGCGTACAATATGAAATTCCCAAAGAAATATGGTACCATACCATTAAATGAAGGATATTCACTTGTTGTCGAAAAACCAAATTCGGGATCAATTCAAGTTGCTCAATCTTTTGACTCCGAGCAATTCGAATCAGAGATACTTCAACTCAAAGAAAAGTATTTCTCAATCTTCAAAGGATATGAATTATCAGCCATGTATCATTTAGATTATTTGAGTATGAAGAGTGATAATGAATTCATTTCAGTTATTTCAAATGAAATGAATTCAGAATTTTCAGTTGGAAATGCAAGACATTTAAAAAGTAAATTATTGCAAGCAAGAAAAATCAAAATACAGATAATAAAATTACTTCTTGAATATTTCAAATGGACCTATAAAATCACAGAGAAAAATTTTCATAAGCCAAGTCTTGATTCTTTTGGAGTCTCAGTCTGTTCCAATTGCGATTCTAGAAATGTGTCAGCGATTTTTTAAAAATTGTCCGTAAAAGCAAGATACTGATTTGAGCAATCTCAATTTTTAATATTTTCATAAAAAATTAAGATTTTCGATATACAATAGAATTATTAGAAATATTTGATGAATTGTATTGCTAGGATAGTCGACGAAGCGAATAAATTAGCTTAAAAATAATAATAATGCACTTAATTTCCAGTCCGATTACCGCCATTCCAAAATGCTTTACCACCATCATGAGGTGCGGCGTCGTGCAATTTTGATGGAACTAGTTCCATTGCTCCGACAGGAGCTTCCTTATGATGCCAAGTATAGCCTGGTATTTTTCTACGGCCATTTAAAATTGCATCTAATTGTTCTGAAGTAAATTTATTTTTGAGATCAGAATCTTGAGCTATTTTCTTGCGTAAATACCTAGTTACATTCTTCATTTGAGCATCATCATTTGCCATGTAAAGATTTTTAGGTAATACTGTATAGAAAGCTCTGACTTCCTTAAAATCTGGAAAAACACCTTCATACTTAATTCCACCTATAGATATAATTCTTGTTCGGTAAACCACTCCGTCTATAGATTTTCCAACATACGAAGACTTTGTGGTTTTAATTCTTACAGGTGAAATATCATTATTAATATCTTTTAAAACTTTGACATTCATTCTAAACTTTACACTTAAGGAGGAATGAATCCTTTCATAGGTTTTAATCAGTTTAGGGTCTTTAATGAGTGCTTGTAAGAATATTTTTGATCTAGTATCATCATATCGAGCTAGGTCTGAATAAACTGTCTTAATTGTTGATGGATTATAGACGTCTAATTTTCTAGCTAAGTCAGCTAATTGGTCGTTTTCATATCTTCGAGTAATTTTCTGAATATCTAAAGGAGATATCTCCATATCTCTAAGTACTTTTTTTGCACTAATATTAGAAACGCTAAATGCATGTAGAAGTACATTCTTCACTGCAACAGATTGCGCCCGACCCTCTACAATAGAAGAAGTTTTTAATATGGTTCGGACCCAAGCATTATTCTGAGATATAAGCTCTGATTGAAAAACTAGCGTAGCTACGAATATTAAAATCTTTATTTTCATTCCACTTCACTAATTATTTTTTGATTTTGTATCAATATATTTCTCAGCCTTCCAATAGCCTGAGAAATTATTCCGTCTGAAAAATCTCCAATTCTTCCTTCGATTTTATTTTCCTCAGATTTAAAATGAGCGATCGTATAACCAAGAGATGCACCTCCTACAAAGGGAGCTACGTTATATGTTACTTCACCTGCTACACCCGCTGTTCTAACTCTATTAAGATTTATAGCAAGCTTATTTCGTTTTTCAACATTAGAAAGAGCGGTTGTAAAAACACTAGCTGTCTTTTCATTTAAGACTTTACTAGTTATCCTAGTTATAGAATTAGTGCTTTTAGCAACTAAAAGAGAGTTTTTAGCAAACTGAGCCCCTTTTTTAATCGATTCTAATGTTTTCATAGCCGCAGCAGTTCCTGGTATACAAGTTATTAATGATATACCAACACCCACAGCTAAATCTCTATCCTCTTTGCTGTCCCTCTTCTCCTCATCTTTGATGAGTTCATCTATCTTCGAAAGAACATCCTCTCCAGCTATTATTATTGGAGTTACTTCATAATAGTCTTCGAATTCAATGGTTTTACCTAAATCCTGCCAATGATTGAAATATTGATCATTTAGCAAAACTAATTCGTTGACAATTTCATAATAAATCTGATTTGTCTTTATTTCTTCAACGAGCAGATAATCTATAGATTTAGCTTGAACTTGTCCTACTCTCATATTGGTTTCTTCATAAGAGAAGGACATTAATGGCTGTTCTTGTATATCGTAAAGAGTATTTTCAATAATTCCAATCTGATTGTTTATTGAATTGGGAATAGATCTTTGAAGTTTCCTTTTTCCGTCATTTATAATTTTTGTAGCTCGATCATTATATTCTCTTGAAGAAAAACTTATTTGTGAGTCCACTGCCTCGTTTTGACTACTTCCAAAAGACTCCATAGCACTAGAATTTTCATCTGAAGATCGACAGTGTGAAAATAAAACAAGGATAAGTAGTCCAAAAACGGTTCGCAAAATTTTTACTAATAAATTCATATTTATATATCTAAAACTTGACCTAAGTCAAGTGTGTTTGTATACTTTTTTTTATTAATTTTTTTTGAGTATTTAAAGAATAAATTGCCATCGCTTTCATATAAGGAAGGATTAACTTCTCCTTGATGAATCTCCTTAATCATCACTTTCTTCTCATTATATATAATATCGTGCATTGGCTCCTCACCATATCCATCTAAAATCCGTCTGACGTTAATACAGTTCACACTAAAATCAAACACTTGTAGCTCTAATATGAAAAATTGCTTTTCAGTTTCAAAAAAATACATATAAGTACCATTATCTGAAATTTTTGTTAATGGTACAATAGTACTTGACTTACCAACTTGATGGGTACCTTTTATAATTTTGTAATAATTTCCTTCTAAACCGAATAGCTCTTTTGGATTTGTTTTAAACCAGTCTGCCACGGTTTTAAACTCAGGATAATTATTCTCCATTATTTTGTTATGTAAATCGATAATTTCTCGCTCTTCTGCATCGGCCTCAGCAGATCTATTTGCGAAATACTCAAAAGTACGGTCTATGGCTGAAGAATCTTCGACATCATTAGAAACCTCACCTTTACAACCTATTAATGAAACAGTTGCGAAAAAGATAATTAAGTGTAATATAGCTTTCATTATGTTTTTTTTTATGAATTAGAGAATATTCTATGTAAGTAAATTTCCTTGCCTAAAGAAAATATCCAATATTTAAAAAGTGAATTAAAAATTTTTAACAAACTTATCACAAAATATTTTAAACTCGATACGGGATTCCTCATTCATCTATAAAAATATAATTCTACATTTATAGATTCCTAGAAATGTAGGAATTACCTACAAAATTATTGATATTTGAGTAACTAATAATCTGTATATGAATTCAAATTTTTCTTTCATTGAAGCTGTAGATCGCGAGATACATGACCGATGTATCACAGCAGAGCGCACTGCATATACAGATCCTCGTACTTCTTTGGCTCATTCTCGCATGGCGCTAGAACTAGCTATCTATTGGGTTTACAATGAAGATTCTAATCTTACACTACCCTATCGCCCAGATCTCAATCTATTAATGAAAGAGATAGGTTTTCGATCTCAATTCAACAACAACTTTTATTCCCAAATTGACAGTATACGAATCGTAGGAAACTTTGCTATTCATAATCGTAAGGTTTCAGAAGAAGATTCTTTAAAAATTATAGACCATTTATATTACTTCTTACGATGGATGGCTAGTGGATATAAAGAAGTCCCAGTCGCAGGGTTAGGTATTTTTGATTATGACTTAATTCCTAAAGAAGGCGCAGATGCAATTTCGCGCAAGCGTATAGAAGAACAACAAAAGATGTTTTATCAAGAGATTGATAAAATACAGGATAAAATAAATGCAAAAGATGAGGCCTTTGCTCAGAAGGTCAAAGAAAATGAAATCCTCAGGCTTCAATATGAGGAACTTAAAAAGTCACAAGCACTTACTAAGAAAGTGGCTACTCAAGAGATTGAAAAAGTTAATCCCACAACAGAAGCAGACACTAGGAAATTCTTTATTGATGTTTTATTGAGAGAAGCTGGATGGGATATAGATGCACCTAATGTAAAAGAATTTGAAGTAAGAGGAATGCCACTTACAGATAATCCTAGCGGTCTAGGCTATGCAGATTATGTATTGTGGGATGATAACGGAAAACCACTGGCAGTGGTTGAAGCAAAAAAAACGCTTATAAGTGCCACTCAAGGTGAAAATCAAGCTGAGTTGTATGCAGATTGTCTTGAGGAAATGTATGGACAGAGACCTGTAATCTATTATACTAATGGTTTTGAGACTTATCTACTTGACGACTGTTTTTATAAATCTGCAAGAGAGGTATTTGGATTTTATACCAAAAAGGAACTTCAAACCATAATCTGGAGACGAGAGAATAGACAAGATATACGCACGATGCCTATTGATATGGCAATCACAGACAGACCTTACCAAATGCGAGCTATACGATCTGTAGCAGAGCACTGGGCAGGAAGTGATAGTCGCACAGGTCAACTTATAGGAACAAATAGACGTGCACTTCTAGTACTAGCAACTGGCACAGGAAAAACAAGAACTGCCATTAGTCTTTCTAAAATATTACTTGAAGCAAACTGGGCAAAAAGAATACTCTTTCTAGCAGACCGCATAAGCTTAGTAAAACAAGCAAAGCGAAACTTTGTTAACCTCCTACCCGATCACTCTACAGTAAATCTCATAGAGACAAAAGATGATACAAATGCACGTATTGTATTCTCGACATATAAGACTTTAATGGGTCTTATAGACTCTAGCCGTAGCGAGGATGGACGTTTTTACGGTGTTGGACACTTTGATCTTATCATTGTAGATGAGGCGCACAGAAGTATCTACAATAAGTATCAAACCATTTTTGAATATTTTGACGGCTTGTTTTTAGGCCTTACTGCAACACCTAAAGGTTCCATAGATCATAATACATATGATGTTTTTGGACTCGCAAAAGATAATCCAACAGATGCGTATGATTTTGACGAGGCAGTCGCGCAAAAATTTTTAAGTCCTTACAAAGGACACGACGTTCCAGTAAAATTTTTACGTAAGGGAATAAAATACAGCGAGCTAAGTGAAGAAGACAAATTAAGGTTTGAAGATGAGTTTTTAGAAGGCCGCAAAGCCTCTGGTGATGAGCACATACAAAAAACGGAGCTGGATAAATGGTTATTTAATAAGCCCACAGCTATTAAGGCATTATCTTATTTTTTAAAGCACGGGATCAAAGTAAATGGCGGTGATGAGATAGGTAAAACCATCATTTTCGCCAGAACACAAAAACATGCAGAGTTTTTGAGAGACGTTCTCCTAGAAATGGATAGGGAGCAGTTTGGGAACAAGTATGTAAAAGTGATTACCAATCAAACACCCAAAGCCCAAACATTTATTGAGCGCTTTTGCGAAGATAAAAAGGACTTACTCCCACAGATAGCTATATCTGTAGATATGATGGATACAGGTATTGATGCTCCTAAGGTAGTCAATCTCATTTTTTACAAACCTGTAAAATCATATTCTAAATTTTGGCAGATGATTGGTCGTGGCTCACGTTTGAGTCCAGATCTTTTTGGACCAGGGGAAGACAAAAAGGAATTTCTCATTTTTGACTTATGTCAAAACTTTGAATTCTTTGAAGAAAACCCTGAAGGCATAGAATCAAATGTTCAAATAGGAATTACTGAAAAAGTATTAAGGCTCAAGTTACATCTTGCTCAGTACTTAAAAGAACCACGGTTTGAGGATAAGACAGAATATAAAACTTATAGAACTAACTTACTAGATGAGCTATTTCAAGAGATTATTTTATTAGATAGAGAACGGTTTGATGTCCGTATGAAAATAAAACACGTCACTGATTATGGAGACGGTAAGAGAGCACTCTGGGATCACTTAGAAAATAAGGAGATAACTGAAATACAGGATATTCTTTTCCCCTTAGTAAAACCGCGTAAAGAGGAAACTGCTCTTGCAAAGTTTTACGATAGACTGTTATATACTTTAATGATTAAGCGTCTCGAAAACCAAGACGATTCTAGTTTTGTAGCTGGTTTCAGTAATCAAATAATGAGGGTAAGTTCGCTTTCGCGAAAGCTACTTAAAAAAACTACCATCCCAGCAGTAAAAGATAGAATGGAAGTCATTATGTTACCGCTTGAAAAACCTTTCTGGCTTAATCCTGGAATTGATCACCTAGAGCATTTACGTAAAGGTGTAAGGGACTTGATAAAATATATTGACAAGGAGGACCAACCATATGTTACAACAAATTTTGAAGATGAGCTAGACGAATCAAAAGTGATTATTAGAGAGCCTAAAGGCTTTAGTACTGCTAGTGCAGGAAATACTGGCACTAACGAGCCAAAGTATGCTAATAATTACTATAGATTAGAAGAAATCATACGTGAGAACAAAGATCACTTGGTTATACGCCGTATTCATAATGGAGAGCAAATCACAAAAGCAGAATTAAATTCATTAGAGGAGCTATTATTCTCATCTGTAGATAAAGAAGCTCTTGAAAAAGATTTAGGCCATCCGATTAACCTCGTTGAAACCATTTTGGTACTAGTAGGTTTGTCTCAAGCTAAGGTTGATAAAGCATTTGCAGACTTTATAAATAAATACAAGCTCGACTCCAAGCAAATACGTTTTCTAGACACTATTAAAAGTTTTCTTACTTCTAAAGGTAAAATTGATCCAGCAAAACTCTACGAATCACCATTTGCAGGTTATCATCCAAAAGCTATTGATGGCGTTTTTAATAAAATTCAAACAGACCGCATTTTTGAAATTATTGGAGATATTAATTCTGGTAATGCTAGTTAAAAGCAAAGTATATCCAACAACATAACGTATTTAGTACAAAAAAGCTTTATAGAAATCATAAACATACAGGAAATGGTTACGTCAAACTGCTTATGTTTTTTGAAAATAAATCATAAGTTATCTGAATCTAGATCATTAAAAAATTGAACGAGTAATGCTCGCTTCTGCTTAAATTGTTTTTCAATTTCTTCTATCTCTAGATTTTGTTTTTTGAAATCTAAGGAAGTTTTGTTTTTGAAATATTGTTTAAATTGCTCTTCTGATTTAGACCATATCTCAATAGATACCTCTGTATCAATTTGAGCAATCTGCAGAACGATATATAAATCATTTTTCATGAAATCATTTCTAAAATAATGAACCCCCTTTTCTAAAAAATCAAGTGTTTTGAGCTCTACACCCTCATTGATTATCAAGCCATCTTGATTTTTTAGTTCCAAAATTAAATTTTTGAATGATGTCTTTATCTCAGATATCCAATTGTTATACTCACTAGCAATAGCCTTGGTTGTTTCTAAGTTTTCTTTAATTAGGTTCTTTATTTTAGTATCCATTAATAATGATTTTTTTCCTATAAATATATTTGACAAATAGCGCTCCATCATCAAAATGAAGTTCCTTAAAATTTCAGGTTCAACAAATCCCAATGAAGATTTGAGAAATGGCATTATATCACTTGTATAGCTCCAGTACATAAGCTGACCTGCGTCCTGAAGTTGCTTTGCTTCCAGTTTGGATATACTAGTTTCACTAGGCTCTTTACCATAAGGGCTCAAATAAATGAGAATAGATTTTTTCTTACCTCTTGTTTGAAGAGATTTATGATAATCACTCAATTGATTAGGTTGATCAGAAGCCCATATCTTGTTCTCAATTCCTACAACTATATTTTTAAAGGAAATTACTATATCTAATCTTCTGTTAGTATCAGTCGTTTCTTCTAATTCTATATACTCAAAAGCTCCTGTTTCTTCAGGATAATTTAACGGAATGGTTTTCAATAAGGTTTTTAAGAAATAAGCCTTTTGTCCATGTGTTTCTTTTGGATCAAGAAGGAATGCGAACAGTTTTGACAACCTATTTTCATCAATTTTAAAAAGTTGAAACGGATCAAAATCTAGTGCATATCGTTCGTTATAAACTTCTCTAAATTCACTACCTATCTCAAGAATGGTAGTTACTTTATCAATTAATACTTTACTATTAATAACGATGTTATTCATATTCGATTTTAAATTTTATCAAAGCACTGAAGTTAAAAACTATTTTTCTTTTCTAACCTGCTTCTTAATTAGAATTCTGAAATCCAATAAGATCTCCTTTTTTTTGAGAACTCATTTTTTCCCCCTCGCACATCTCCACAAGCTTAGATAAAGGATCAATGCTAGGTTTTAGCACCCTAGCCATTTTGAACTTGCGGACAACATTATCAATTTCCCCACCACTGAGGTCATAATTTACAGCAAGGAGATTTACTGTACTCTTAGGAAGTTCTTTAAGCTTAGATCTCCAAATACCAGCTCTTGCTTTTATATTTGGTCGTTCAAAATTTACTTTAAATAGAAACCTACGCTCGAATGCACTATCCAAACTCCCCTCCAGGTTTGTAGTAGCAAATAGAATACCTTCAAAATCTTCTAGGCAGTCTAAGAAAATATTTTGGATGGCATTATCCGCTTTATCTGTGCTTTCTTGCGCTTGTGCATTGCGCTTACCTAAAATGGCATCTGCTTCATTTAAGAGTAAGATAGGTGTTCGTTTTTCTTGCTTACAGAGTTTTACATAGTTTTTAAAGAGTCCTTTTACGAGCTTCTGGCTCTCTCCATACCATTTAGATTTAAGTGAGCTCAAATCTACTTTCCATATCGTTCTTCCAGTGGCTTTTGCTATTTGAAAAACACCTTCTGTTTTTCCTGTTCCTGGTGCTCCGTAGAATAATGTACAGACTCCTGTTTGGAAACCTTCGGATTTTAGAGCTTGAGTGATTTGCAAGTGTTTGAGTGGCTTAAGAGAAGTAGTGATGGTTTCTAATTGCGCTTTCGCGAAAGCGTTATAAAACATTTTCTTTTTATGAATGGCCATTGGCGTAATAAGATCGAATGTTGTCTCCTTGAATCTTAACCTAACAGGGATATCATAGGGTGCTAACTCTTCCCTAGCCTTTTGAGTTAGGCTTACAGTCGTAGATGATAGAAAATTACTATCATTAAGCTCAATATAATCATATCTAAGAAGTTCATTACTTCCATCCTCTATCGTGGTCTCATAGCGTATACGCTGGGCTCTATCATCAAAAAGTCCTTTGCTAAATTGAGAAATTGTACAGCTCGTATCACCTTCAATATTTTGAGCAATAATATATATATACACTAGCAAGTTAGTGTCAGAAATTTTTAGTTTTTTAAAATATTGAATTATTGGTTCATCGATATTTCTAGTCATTTTTAAACCTAATTCTACTCGTAAATGAGATGAGGAAATTTCATCGTCATCGCTGGCATTTATGTGACGTTTAATATTGTCTATAAATGAAAGTGCACTAAACGCTTGATCTGGCTCTTTCTCAAAGGGTTTGTTTTCTAATAGAGATGTACGGAGTGCTTTAGAAATAGTAAAGTTTGAACCTATTTCATCTAGACGTGTAAATGGATTCCGTTTAGTCTCTAGAAAACCTCTTCTTTGTAAGGAGAGAATCTCGTCTTTGTAAATATAAAACTCCATGGGATTGCACTTGAGATGCTTTGCGAGATCAGCCTGGTCAGGATTTTTACCACTACTATTAAGTTCAAAAACCACCACTAGTATAATGGACTGTATACGAGTTATATTATAGTGTTTTTCTACACGTAGCATACACGCTTCCTTACTTGTTAAGATAGTACTGCTTAGTTCGCTTCCTTTAACTTTTTTTGATATCTCAATAATATCTTGAAGGATCTTATTTTCCATTGGCTTTAAAATTTTAGACAAATCTCTTACCCTGGTTCGCCATTACATGTCGTAGGGTAATAAAACTTGAGAACGACACCTTTTGGCGAGGTGCTTTTTTAACCTTGTATCACAAAAAAAACATGAAATGAGGAATCCCGCATGTAATCCGAGTACAAATAGATTATTTTTAAACCGACATCTTTTGGCGAGGTCTCCTATTACATTTGATATTATTATGGCAAAATATTCATTACTCAAGCGTTTATCATGCATTATGCATATTGTAAAGAGCTATCAAGGAATTACAAAAAATGAGATTCTCGATAGATTATCTATAGACTATGACCTAGAAGTTGGTGATCGCACTTTTGAAAGAGATTTAAAGAACCTACGGGATGATTTTGGACTTACGATAGCTTATGACCATTCTAAACGAGGATACATTCTTGAGGAAGATGCAACCTATATAAGCAAGTTTGTAAAATTTGCTGAATTCTCATCTCTGGCAGAAATATATGATCAAGGTCTAAATGATTATTCCACATTTCAAAAAATTGTTATTCCCGATGACAGTTCGCACTTAACTGGGATTCACAATATGAGTAGGATAATACGAGGCATTACGCTTTCGCGAAAGTTATCCTTTACCAAAAAGAATTATTATCATGAGAAGCGAAAAGAATATATCGTAAGTCCGCTACAATTAAAAGAATATCAAAACCGGTGGTATCTAATTGCCGTTCCAGAAGGATATGGAGAACTGCGCAACTTTGGAATTGATAGAATCTCAAATTTACAGCTACTAGACACGCCTGCAGAAAAGCTAAAATGCTATGAAAATCAGATAACCCAATACGATGACATTGTAGGTTTAAATTATAATGGGGCTGACCAGATTGAACGTATTATTCTTAAAGTTAGCAACAAGCAAATTAGGTACCTACGTAGTCTACCACTGCATAGAAGCCAAATTTGCATAGATGGCACAAGCAGCGACTGGGGAAAAGTGACTTATGACCTCAAACCAAATCACGAGTTTAAAATTGAACTCCTCAAGATGATGAAAGAGATTGAGGTGATGGAACCTAAATGGTTTCGGGAGGAGATTGCTGGGGATATTATGGAGATGAATAATTTATATAAATAAGAATATGGAAGATTTGAATATGCTATTACAAGAATGGAATAAAATCATAGAAAAAAACCAAACAGATATTACAACATTCTTAAACAAAGCAGCCAGCACTTCTGCTGAGTTTATAGAAAACAAAAAAGTAAAATATGATCTTGGATTAAATATTTTCACCATTGCATCTTCTCGGTATTATCTTGAAGATTTCCATAGCGATGTACTTGTTTCTTTATTGGAATTAGATGGCGCTCATAAAGAAGGTAATGTTCCTTTAAGACTATTTATTGACCTCCTAAATTTAAAGAGTAAAATCCCAATTGACTATACGAACTATAGTTCGTGCGAGATTTTCAGGGAAGAAGGAAGAATTGACATCTTAATTAAAGACACCACTTCAAGACGGGCTATAATTATTGAAAATAAGATTAATGACGCTACCGATCAACCTAAACAACTTATTCGATATTTAAATCTAGTCGAGGAGCAAAATTTAATTGTAGATGCAATAGTTTATCTCACTATTGACCCATTCAAAGAACCAGACTTCATTGGCTGGCCTTTAGAAGATAAACAGCGTGTTTTGAAAAAATTAATCCATCTTCCAGTAGAAGATATGAGAATTACTGAGTTCGACCTAATTAATAAATGGATAGACCCATTAACAATAGAGGCTAGCAATATCAATTTTATTTCAATTCTTAAGCAATACAAATCACTATTATTATTTCTAACAAAAAACAAAATGGACGCTATCACACTTACTAAATTTTACAATCAATTAAGGGAAGAAAACAACTTAGAAACAGCGTTATCTGTTCAGAATATGCTGATTGACTTACCACAATATCTAGCAGATAGAGTTCAAAATAATTATGCTCAAAACTTTGCCCCATTTGAAAAGTTATGGAGATATAAGAATAGAGATGTTGTTTTTGAGAAATTTCTTTTTCAAGATACCTATCTCAAAATGGATATTTGGTGTTCGCTTGAAGGATACGATATCTATTTCTGGGTTGTTGAAGGCGACAATATAATAGACGCTCTTCAAAAAAAGTTGCCAATATTAAAAGATTTCCATATTCCAAATAACGAAACAAATAAACTTATGAAGTCGTTTCCTCCTCTTAAAGAAGAAATGATCTTTGATTTTATTGATGGACTTCTAATTGAATTAAGAAAGGTGCATAATGCCTAAACCTCGCTACCTCACAAAATCTAGGTTTAAACTAGCCTTAGATTGCCCTACAAAACTCTTCTACACTCGAAAAAAGAAATATGAAGACACTAGCGAAACCGATAGTTTTCTAGAAGGGCTGGCACAAGGTGGATTTCAAGTTGAAGAACTTGCTCGTGTGTATCGTCCAGAGGGAATTGCTATTCTAGGAAATGATTGGAACTACGACAAACTTGCGCAAGAGACTGCTTTGTTATTAGAACAAGAAAATGTGACCATATTTGAAGCGGCGTTTTTAGTCAATGGGTTATTTATAAGAGTTGATATTCTTGAAAAAAAAGGAAATACAATTAAACTCATAGAGGTTAAAGCAAAATCTATAGACGGCACCTCACACCAATCATTTATCGGGGGAAAAGGTGGTTTGGGCTCGTGGGGTGCTTATTTATATGATGTCGCTTTTCAGCAGTTTGTGATACAGCTATTATATCCTAACTGGAAGATTGATGCGTTTCTTAATCTTGTCGATAAGAGTAAACAAACGACTGTAGATGGTTTACACAGTCATTTTCAAATAACACCTAATGCAGAGTTGCGCACAGGAGTTACAGTTACCGATGGTCTTACACTAAGTGATATTGGAGAGTCTGTTCTCGCCACGATTCCTGTTTCAGCAGAGGTAAATTATATTTTCGAGAACAATCCACTACATGAGGGAATACCTTTTAGAGAATTAGTATTTCTGTATCGTGATGCATATAGAGATAATTTAAAATTGCACACTCCTATTGGTGGACATTGTGGTGGATGTGAGTTTAGATTAAACAATCCGCCCGAGGAAAAGAAAAGCGGTTATCACGAGTGCTGGATGGAGCAACTTCCATTACTACGCCCAGACTTAAATATTACAAAACCTGAGCAATTAAATATTCCTATGGTTGCAGATGTGTGGAACTTTCGAGCAAAGAAAAGTGTCTTGGAGGACAATCGTTTCTTTATGAACGAACTCACAGAAGATGATCTCAATATCCGAGCAACTGCTTATGGGATGCATTCTTCTGAGCGTCGCTGGACACAAATAGAAAAAACCATATATCAAGACCCTACTATTGCAGTAGATGTTGATAATTTACGAAGTACAATATCACAATGGAAATTTCCATTGAATTTTATAGATTTTGAAACGTCAGCCGTCGCGATTCCATTTTTTAAGGGGATGCGACCTTATGAGCAAGTAGCTTTTCAGTTTAGTCACCATATCGTTTATGAAGACGGCCGCGTGGAGCACGCCTCTGAATATATCAATCTAGAGCCTGGTGATTTCCCAAATTTCAAGTTTATCCGGGCATTACTAAAATCACTCTCGGCAAATGATGGAAGTATTTTTAGGTATCACAATCACGAGAATACAATCGTAAATAATATTTATAATCAACTTAAAAATTCGCAAGAGCAAGATAAACTTGAGTTAATGCACTTTATACAAGCTATTAGTCACAACACAGGCTCGTCGGTAGACAGATGGTGCGGAGATCGCGATATGATTGACCTATATCAGGTTGTTTTAAAGAATTACTACCATCCGCAAATGGGCAAGTCTAATTCTATCAAAGCAGTCTTGCCTGCTGTTTTAGAAAGTAGCGCTTTTTTAAAATCAAAGTACGGATCCCCAATCAGCGAGATTAGTCTAACGAGCTCAAATTTTCACGAAAGTGATATCCTTTTACAACTAGATGAGAACGGACTACCCATTAATCCTTATAAATTGTTGCCTGCGGTTTTTGACGGAATTTCTAATGAAGATTTAGAGCGTGCAATTGCAAATTCTGATGACCACACCTTAAAAATAAGTGATGGTGGTGCTGCGCTTTTTGCTTACGCGAAAATGCAACACCCCGCAATTTCTGATCTTGAAAGAACACAAACCAAAGAAGCATTACTGCGCTATTGCGAGCTTGATACCCTAGCAATGGTGATGATTTATGAGCATTTTAAAGAGTTATGTGAAGCATAGTATCAATAATTCAATATTTAAGTAATTATGGAAGAAGCAAATTTCATTTAAGAATTTAAATTAATTACAAAAGAGTTATCATTGAAGAAAGTGCTTAAAAACAATAAAAATTACAATTAAAAATGATCAAAGTTTTACTCATAGATGATGAGCCTCATGCACACGGACTATTAAAAACAATTATTGAAAAATATTATTCTTCAGTTCTTGAAATAGCAGGTATTGCCGAGTCTGTTGAGGAAGCTAAAAATATAATTTACAATGGTAAAATTGATTTAGTATTTCTTGACATACAGATGCCGCAAGAAAACGGATTTGAATTATTTACTCACTTCCCTACTCCTACTTTTGATGTGATATTCACAACAGCCTATGACTCATATGCTATACAAGCATTTAAGTATAGTGCTATTGATTATTTGCTTAAACCTATCGATAAGGAAATTTTCGATCAAACGCTACAACGATATTTATCTAATAACACAGTAAAAAGAATTCAAAAAGATCAAATAACAATGCTTAACGAATATATCAAGCATATAGATGAGGGAAAAAAGAGAATACGCTTTAATACTGCTAGTAGTATAGAGTTACCTTTAGTAAGCTCTATACTTTATTTTAAAGCTGCAGGAAACTATTGTGAAGTGTACTTTCGAGACGGTTCTAAGATTGTTGTTTCTCAATCTTTGAAATCTATAGAAGAAAGGCTTCCATTATCGCATTTCTTCCGCACGCATAAAAGTTATATCATTGCCATAGATACAGTTGTGAGGTATGATAAGATTGACAAATATGCAGTACTAATGGATGGATCACAAATAGATATATCTCATAGACGTGAAAATCAATTTATAAAAACGGTCCTTGAAAATAACTAACCTACCCATATTTTTCATTGCTCTATTTGGATTTCTGTGTGCAGCACAAACCTCTCCTTTTACACAATACAATACTTCATCTATATTGCCTAACAACACGGTGCGAGCCCTATATGTAGCACATGATGGGGCACTCTGGATAGGAACAGATAATGGCTTAGTTCGTAAATATAATACTACAATTAATTCGTACTTTAAAGAAGATGGTTTACCCCTGAATAATATTTGGGCTATTACAGAGGATGCAAATAATGAGCTCTGGGTAGGAACTTACGGCGAAGGAATAGCCCACTATGATGGTGAAAAGTTTACAAAAATCTCAAGCAAACAAGGGCTTATTCATAATGAAATAACACATCTCTTTAATTTCCAGAATAATCTATACATAGGTACAAGCAACGGAGTTTCGATAGTATCAACTGCTAGTAAAAAGGTTATAGCGTCTACAAAAGCTACAACAGATGAAGTTATCCGGATTTCAGGCTTCTTTGAATTTAACAAAGAAGTATATGTAACCACTTATTCTAGTGGGATTTTTAAACTTTCCCGAAAGGGGAATCATGTTGATCTCCAAAAATTTTCAGATCATTCATTTATATATGCCGCTCACCAAAGAAACGACTCCTTATATCTGAGTAACAAAAAGTATATTTCTGTATTTGCAATTAACGATGTTATAAATAAGAAAATAATTGCCCCGAGAATTATAGAAAACCAATCTATTGTTTGGGATTATGTAGAGACAGATAAAGAAACATTATACGGCGGAGCCTGGGGAATCTTTGAAGATGATGGCGGTCTAATAAGATTTAATAAAAGTCTCACAAACAGTTCAAAAATTTCTGAATTACCTAGTAGTGCAGTACTATCCTTGAGCTATGACAATCTGCTAAAAAATCTTTATGTAGGAACTAAAGATGCAGGCCTTTTTGAATTTTCAACTAGCTCGCCTATTGAGAAAGTTCCATCCTCTCAAGAAAAAATGGTCGATATCTCTTATTTTAAAAATCAATCGATTCAATTATTTACAAGTGGCTTACAAATAAATGAAAAATTTATAAACTCATCTTTTTTTAAAGAAAAACAGATTGATTACGTCCGTAATAATCAAAACAAGCTACCTAAATACGAAGATTTCTTTTACGAGTTGGAATACGATACCCCAGCTGAAAAAATTGTTTTTTATAACATAAAAACCTCTGAGGATGCCCTATGGATAAACACTAGTATTGGCCTTTACAAATTCTCTCCTTACGGTGCGTTTGAATCTTACCTTCCATTACACACACTCGTATTCGATTTCGGACCAAGTAATGAACTTATCGAAACCAATCCATACCACGGCTTACGCGTTTATAACAATGATGAAAAATTAGACTATACGTATTATCCATCAACATTATTATCGACACCTACTGATGTTGTAAGTACTTTAAAAGGCAAAAATAAAACTTATTTACTCTCAGTTTTCAAAGGATTATTTACCTATGATGGAACATTTAAATCACTTCTAGCAACCGATGTTTGGAAAGAAAAGAAATTGCGTCATATAACAGAATTAGAAAATAATATAGCTGTCAGTAATGAAGCTGGAGATGTTTTTATAATAGATGACACAAAAAACACTTTTAATGTTATTAGAATCATCCATCAGAAAGAAATTAGAGGTAATACGATTTTCTTTTTAAATCACTATAAAGGATGGCTTATTATAGCAACCGAAAAAGGAATAACATTTAGTAGTGGGAAAAGGCAATTGTTTATAAACGAAGAGCAAGGAATTAAAAATCCAGTTTATGCATCAACAATTTATAATGACCAATTATTACTTGCCTCTGAATTTGGCAAATACACTATTGATTTAAATAAGCTTTTAAATACCCCGAATAAAATTGATGAAATTTTTATAACTAGCCTTAATATTAATGACTCTATAGTATCAAACCTATCTCCTAGGTTACAACTAGCATATACAGAAAACAATCTATCTATTGCAATGGAGACTAATGCACATCCATTTCCCCAAAAGCTCACTTATTATTATCGAATAAACGAAAACTCAAGTTGGCAAAAATCAAACAATCAAAAGATTGATCTTCGTTTCTTAAAGCCTGGCGCGTATAACATCAATGTTCGAGTAAATGATGCTTATACAGGGCAATTATTTGAAGGACAACTATTATCATTTACAATTGCGCTACCATTCTATTTAAAATGGTGGTTTCTACTCCTCTCGGGATTATTCCTTATGGCGTTAGTATACTTATATTTTAATAGAATACGTAAAAGACAACTTATTCAAAATGCCTTAGAAATTGCGACGACTAAACATATAGAAGAGCTTAAAACGGAGGCTTTACTAGCTCAAATGAATCCTCATTTTATGTTTAATGCGCTTAATTCCATACAACATTTAGTAATGACTAATGAGAATGAACGAGCTTCTGTATATCTCAATAAGTTTTCGAAATTAGTTCGAGCAAACCTAAACAACGCACAACGTCCATTTACAAATTTGAGAGAAGAGCTAGACTACCTAAAGGTATATTGTGAAATCGAAAATGAAAGGCATGCTAATAGAATAGCTATTGTCTTTAATATAGACTCGCAGATTAATCCATCAGAAGTTGAAATACCAACGTTAATTTTACAACCTTTTTTAGAGAATGCATTTGTACATGCTTTTCCACCTTCTATTTTGAGCCCTATGCTTGAGTTAACTGTTACTGTATTTAATGCTCATCTTAATAGCTATGAGATTAAAGACAATGGTATAGGTGCCCTATCTAAGTTAAAAAGAAGTATCACTACCTCAAAAGGAATTTCTTTAATAAAGGAACGATTACACTTTTTAAACTATGACGTAGAAACTTCCCTAAACGTCGATTATAGCGAAAACGGCTCGACTATAACACTTCTTTTATGATAATACGTTAATCCTTGTCGTGATTACGATAATACATTACCTAGATTTTGAAAGTTGAATGTTGGTAGATTGAGATAAAATAGCAACTTATGAATGAACAAAATCAAGATGTTTTAGACATTAGAGAATATGTAAAAATTGCCACTAAAAAAATAGAAGAATTTAAAAAGACAAAAGTAAGATGTGCAATAATTGGTAGGAGTGGCACGGGAAAATCTTCTTTGATAAATGCTATTATTGGCAAAGATGTCTTAGACACTGGTCCCGTAGAAACAACAATGGAAGTAAGTGAACCAATTGAACATGGAGGCCTTATTTTTTATGATTTACCAGGTTGCTCCACACAGAAATTCCCTAGATCTAAATATTTCGAAAGATTTAAGATTAAAAATTTTGATTGCGTTATTGTAGCAACCTCAGACAGATTTACAGAAGATGATCATTTTTTAGTGAACGAATTAATTTCAGCTAAGGTTCCAGTTTATGCAATCAGAACAAAGATTGACATTTCCGTTGATGATGAGCTAAAAAAGAAAAACAAACCTGAAGTTGAAACATTAAATCTTATACGTAATGATTTAATTCAAAATTTAAAGGGATATCGTGTCCAAGGTATTTACTTAACATCAGCAGATTATCCCCTAAGATATGACTTAGATAAGTTGCTGAAAGATATATACAATAAATTAACATCACATAAGAGGAGAAGGTTTATAGCAGACGTGAATATAACTAGTAAATTTATTTTAGATGAAAAACGAAAAACAGCAGATAGTGTAGTTGTTTGGTATTCAGCTGCAGCAGCAGCAAATGGTCTAAATCCAATCCCAGGGCTAGACATTTCCGTTGACGCAGGAATTCTCGTGAAATTGGGTCACGAACTTGAAAGGATTTATGGCTTGGATAATTTAAACGATACCTTTTTAAGTAAACACTTAGAAGGTAAAATAGGTCTTCAATTACTTGGTAAAGCAAGCCAGTTTGCATCGAAATATTTAGGTAAAGAGGCTATTCTATTACTTTTAAAAAGAGCAGGTGTTAATATAGCAGCTAAATCAGCTTCAAAATTTATTCCTATTTTAGGCTATCTCGTTGCTGCTGGCATCGGCTATAAAATGACAAAATCTGTTGGTGATGAAATGGTTAAAGATGCATCAGGTTTGGCTCAAGAAGTTTTTAACGCAATCAAAAAAGAATATTAACTATGAGCAACCTAAATACAACCTGTCCAAAATGCGGCTCGGAAGATGCATATCACAATGGTGTTGAATACGAATGCCCAAGCTGCGATCACGAATGGTCTAATTCCTAATCTCTTTACTGCTTTGAAGATTTAGGGGATTTCAAATGCTCAACGCTAGTCGTTGGGCATTTTTTTTGCTTGCAGAAAGCACTTTATTAATATCTCACAACAAATTCTAAAAAAACGTCTTTTTAGAAACTTAAATTATTATAGGTAAAATATCACTGCAAATACTGATAAATTCATGACTCAAATCACAGTGATTATGGCCATCTCTAAAGAGCGGAGAGTTTGATTAATAAATAAAACATTAGTATAAATCTACTGATGTCTATTAGATAATAAGAAAACTAATCACACAATATTCATCCATTTGAAAACGACTTAATAATTAGGTCTTGTTGAAAATAAAATTAATATTATCTAGGTAGGTAGGTAAGATATTTGAGGGAGTTATATTTTTTTAGATAAGAAAGAACCTCTAGTACTACGTATTAAGTATGCAAGTTCTATTTTTTTTCTTTCATAGAAATTACAATTTATAGCACCTAAAATAGCTCCTTAAAAACTAAAACCCCGTCATCATTGCGATAACGGGGTTTTTTGCGGAGAATGAGGGATTCGAACCCCCGGAGGTGTGACCCTCAACAGTTTTCAAGACTGCCGCATTCGACCACTCTGCCAATTCTCCTAGAGTGCCTCATCAAGCTATATACCTGATTGCGGGTGCAAATATACAGTGCTTTTTCCTTTACAACAACACTTTTTTGTAGTTTTTTTTAATCTACCACATAACTCCCACTACCCGAGCACTTTTAGCGCTAAAAAAAATAAAATCACCCTTCCCTCAACAACTAATATCCTAACCCAACCAAAAAAAACATTCCCCGCAAGGGGAAGAAAATGAAGTCTCTCTTCGAAGAGAGATTTTGAGAGATGTTTCACAACAGTGAGCACACAACAGTAAGCAACAAAAGAAAACAACAACAAGAAACCCTTCCCTGCCAAGGGAAGAAAACCACCCACCACTTCCCCGCAAGGGGAAGAAAATGAAGTCTCTCTTCGAAGAGAGATTTAGAGAGATGTTTCACAACAGTGAGCAAAACACCCCCCAAATTCTGTTCATCAAAATTTCAATAACGTCCTTCTAGTTCTAAAAAGCGTTAAACAATTATCATAATATAATTATATTTGCCGCAAGATCCCTAGTTATGAAATCTGTGTACACCATCTGTTATTTTAGTAAAGCCTCTGAGGATTTATCTGAAGAAGAAATTCAAGAAATCTTTGATCATACTAATGAGCGCAATAATGAGCGTGGTGTGCGTGGTATCTTGCTACACTCATTTGGTAATTTCTTCCAAGTACTAGAAGGTGACGAAGAATATCTTACCAACTTATACAATACTAAAATCAAACATGATACACGTCACCACAGCGTGTTTGAGGTGATTAATAAAAAAGGGCCTAAGGCGCTTTTTGAAGAATACAATTCGCGATTTCAAACAATCCAGAACAGAGAGCAGCTAGATGAGATCAAAGCGTATCTCAAAGTACACTCGATACAATCTACTACATCAGATAAGCTATCACGTCTTTTACGATCTTTTATTATACTTGATTAACCATCAAATAACCATCATAAAAAAAGCCTCACTGTTTTCACAGTGAGGCTTTTTACTTAGTGATGCTTGTACCTATACGTTAAATAAGAAATGCATTACATCTCCATCCTTAACAATGTATTCTTTTCCTTGTACTGCTAGCTTTCCAGCCTCGCGTACTTTTGACTCACTACCGTAGGTTACAAAATCTTCATATTGTATTACCTCTGCACGTATAAAGCCTTTCTCAAAGTCTGTGTGGATTACTCCAGCTGCTTGTGGTCCAGTTGCTCCTATGTTTACCGTCCATGCACGTACTTCCTTTACACCTGCTGTAAAGTACGTTTGCTGGTTTAATAACTTGTATGCTCCACGTATTAAGACAGCGCTTCCTGGCTCTTCAAGACCTATATCTGCAAGAAACATCTGGCGCTCCTCATAATCATCTAGCTCTGTAATATCTGCCTCTGTACCTACAGCAAGTACTACTACCTCTGCATTTTCTTCTTTTACAGCCTCACGTACCTTTGTTACATACTCATTACCATTTACAGCAGCACCTTCATCTACGTTACACACGTACATTACTGGCTTGTCTGTAATAAATTGTAATGGCTTTACATACTCTTCTCTCGTATCCTCATCTATATCAATAGCTCGTATAGAGATTCCTGCTTCTAGTGAAGATTTTATTTTTAAAAGTACTGCTTCTTCTGCTTGTGCTTCTTTATTACCCGTACGAGCAGCGCGTTTTACTTTTTCAAGTTTCTTATCTGTAGTCTCAAGATCTTTAAGCTGTAGCTCTATATCTATCGTTTCCTTATCTCTTATAGGATCTACACTTCCATCTACGTGTACAATGTTATCGTTGTCAAAACAACGTAGCACATGTATAATAGCATCTGTCTCACGTATGTTTCCTAGAAATTGATTTCCTAATCCTTCTCCTTTACTTGCTCCTTTTACAAGACCTGCAATATCTACAATCTCTACCGTAGCAGGGACTACACGCTCAGGCTTTACAAGCTCTTCAAGTTTTGACAGACGTTCATCTGGTACATTTACCACACCTACGTTAGGCTCTATAGTACAAAACGGGTAGTTTGCACTTTGCGCTTTGGCATTAGACAGACAGTTAAAAAGGGTTGACTTCCCTACGTTAGGTAATCCTACGATTCCAGCTTTCATAAAATAATGTGTATTAATAGTACGCTTTCGCGAAAGCGGAAAAAATACCTTTCCACTCTTTTTTCAGGATGCAAAGATAATTCTTATTTATAGATCTACCGACTGCCAGACCAAGCTTATATAAACATCCCAAAGTTGTGATATTTTAAGAGAAAGAGGAGGTTGCCACATAAACTTTGGCAAAGACTTAGCAAAGCATTACCATACCCTTAAGCATCATAGAGGGATTGCATAGGTACTTTTGTACAGAACCAAAACAAGACAACATGAAGAAGTTAATATATACAGTATGTGCAGCGCTTTTTACCATTACAGCAGCACAAGCACAAGAAACGATAGAAGAAACGACTACGACAAGAACGACCGTAAAATCATCACTAGGTAACGAGACTGTGTACAAAACAGAAAAGGTATCTACAGTAACGCCTACCCAACTAGATCCTACAGAGGAAGGAAAATTAAACCAAACACTACAGCGAGGAAATACTGTTGTAAAACGTGAGGTGACGTATACTTATAATGATTCTGAGTTTAACCTTAAGGAATCTGAAGATGGATATACGATTATGAGAACTCGTGAGAATAATACATCTGAGTACGGGACAATGCGCCAACTTGCAAAAGGTGACGTGTACTTACTAAAAACTGCAAACGGGATTTCTGTAAGCTACTTTGATGAGGATGGAAATATGGTCTCTGAGGAGTATAATAATGATGATGACTCTGTAACGACAGTGACTTATAAGATTAAAAAAACGCCAACTTCTACTCAGTTTTAAGAAGTAACGTATGATATTACAGCCATAGACAACTTTGGTTGGTTAGATTCCCGAGAGCGCGAGCCTCGGGTTTCTTTTTGTTAGGCTTTCGCCAAAATTTGAACACTTTACCCTCAATCCATACATTTACAAGTATCTTAGTATCCTAGATATTCTTTATTAGTACATTATGAAAGCTTTATTTACACTCACCCTAGGTTTTTTAATCGCGCTTACCTCCTACTCACAAGAAATCACAGGAGACTGGACAGGTACCGTAGACTTTCAAGGAAAAAAGCTGGACTTTGCTTTTCACATTCAAGAAGAAAATAGCGCTCTTGCCACCACAATGGATATCCCAAGCCAAGGACTTATGGCGGGAAAGGCAGCAACTACTACGTTTACAAATGACACACTCGTCGCGACTTTTCCAGATTTTAATATCATCTACAAAGGTGCTTTTGAAAATGATCGCTTTACGGGTAATATTATCCAAAATAACTTTCCCGTAGCACTCAACCTCGAGCGTGGTGTGATTACACTAAACAGACCCCAGCAACCGAAGGCTCCCTTTAACTACACCACAAAAGAACTCGTTTTTAAGAATAAGGAGGACGATATCGAACTTAGCGGTACACTCACACTTCCTAATTATATTAAGAATCCTCCCGTAGCTATTATCATAAGTGGTAGCGGCCCGCAGAATAGAGATGGAGATATGTTTGGCCACCAGTTATACTACGTCCTTGCAGATTATCTCACCAGACAAGGGATTGCCGTTTTTAGATACGACGAGCGCGGCGTGGGCGAATCTTCAGGAACTTTTAAAACTGCAGGTATCCCAGAGTCTACGAGAGATGCCACGGCTGCACTTGAGTATCTTAAAAAGCGTTCTTATCTCAAGGAGTCTAAATTTGGGTTTATAGGTCATAGCATCGGAGGGATTATCGCTCCGCAAATTGCGGCAACTAATGATGATGTAGATTTTACAGTCATGCTCGCAGGACCTGGAATAGATGGTGACCAACTCATGCTCTCACAAAAAGCAGCGCTAGAACGGTTACTTAATGTACCAGAAGCTCAAATAAAACAAGGACTAGAAATCATAGGACGTGCTTATGAGATCATTGTAAATGCTCCAGAAAATCATAGAGACCTAAAAAACGAAGTAAATGCAGCCTTACTTAACAAACTTGGTCCTAATGTACCCGCACAGCAAGTGGAATCCATCACAAATCAAATCACTACTCCCGAGATCATAAGTCTACTAAGAACGAAGCCAAGTACATATTTAAGTAAAGTCAAAACTCCTATTCTCGCAATGAATGGTAAAAAGGATTTACAAGTTCCTTATGAAGAGAATCTAGAAGCTATAAAAGAAGCTTTTGCTGCTAGTAATAACGAGCGCACAAGAACAGTAGCCTTTGAAGGGCTTAATCATCTCTTTCAAGAAAGCACCACTGGCGCGTTAACGGAATACTCAGAAATAGAGCAAACCATGGCTCCAAGAGCACTAGCTCTCATTGCAAAGTGGATTAAGGAAGAAACGATCAGGTAAATTAATTAAGAACCTTATCTATAGCTTCCTCATAAGCAGGAAACTCAATTAAGTTATTATGCCCACCTTCTAGAATAGTAATTAATACCTTTTCTTCTTGATCAATACTATTAAATAATCGTTTACCGTGGGCGTATGCCACCACTTCATCTTCTGTGCCGTGAAGCACTGTAATAGGTGACTGTACATCATTTATATAACGATACGTTGGGAACTCATACTTGAGTAATTTCTTGACTGGAAGTATAGAAAATCTTGAGCTTGCCTCGTTTTCAATGCTATAAAAAGGAGTTTCTAGTACTAGTTGGCTCACATTTTCTTGAGCTGCAACATAGGTTGCAAAGGTTGTCCCAAGACTTCTACCGTAGCTTATTATTGGAGTTGTGGGATATTGCGCTTTCGCGAAAGCGTACCACAGCAAACTATCATCATATAAATTTTGCTCAGTAAGCGCTCCTCCACTCTTTCCATACTGACGATAATCCATCACTACGACATTATATTGTTTCTCAACAAAAAACTGCACAATCTCTCCCCAGCGAGCAAGACTTGAAGCATTACCGTGAAAGTATAAAATGGTTCCTTTTGCATCGTCTACTTGAAAGTTAAGTCCGTGTAAGCGCGCTCCATCTTGCGCATCTAGCCAAACCTCCTCAACCGGATGTTCAAAATTAAAGTCATAATCCTGCGGCAACTGCTGCGGATGAAAAATAAGATTGTCTTGAAAGAAGTATAAACCTCCACAGAGAATCGCATATAGATTCCCTAATATAAATAGTATAATCAATGGTTTTTTGAGCTTTTTCATGAATGCTGCCTTGATGGATGCGCTGCAAAAATACTATTCTTCTTTTCGTTTACAGAAAATACCGCAGAATGAGGCGTGGCTTCAATAAATGCTGTAGGATTAAAAATCCATAAATAATGAGGTATTTGTGATACTAGATGAAGTCTATATCACTACGAAAATAATATTAACAATCTCAGTATCTGCCATTAACATAATTTTATGAAAAGGTTATCAAGTTGCAGATTATCTTACAGAATCTTAAAAAATCAAAAAACACAGATCATGAAAAACTTAAAAACAGCTGCTTTTGTCCTTATGGCAGGAGCCTTTGTTGTTACCTCGTGTAAAGACAATGCCAGTGGTGACAAGGCACAAGCAGCAGATGCAAAACTCTCGATAGACTATGAAAAATACGAACTTGAAAACGGACTAGACGTTATCTTGCATCAAGATAGTAGTGATCCTATTGTATCGCTTGCCATACAATATGCCGTAGGTTCTAACCGCGAGAAGACTGGACGCACTGGTTTTGCACACCTTTTTGAGCATATGCTCTTTCAAGAATCTGAAAATGTACCACAAGATCAGTTCTTTAAAACGGTGCAAGATGCCGGAGGAACATTAAATGGAGGTACCTGGAAGGATGGAACTATCTATTATGAAACGGTACCTAATAATGCACTAGAAACAGTTTTATGGTTAGAATCTGACCGTATGGGATTCTTGATTAATACAGTAACTGAGTCGGCTTTTGAAAATCAGCAAGAGGTAGTTCAAAACGAAAAAAGACAACGTGTAGATAATAATCCTTACGGTCACACGGGTTGGGTACTTGATAAAAACATCTATCCAGAAGGTCACCCATATAACTGGCAAGTTATTGGCGAACTAGAGGATTTACAAAATGCTACGGTAGCAGACGTAAAAGAATTTTACGACAAGTTTTATGGTCCTAACAATGCGACACTCGTACTTGCTGGAGATTTTAAAACTGAAGATGCAAAGGCACTTATTGAGAAGTACTTTGGTGAGATTAAAAAACGTCAAGAGGTAGCTCCACTTGAGCCACAGCCAGTAACAATCGCCGAAACAAAGAAACTATACCACGAGGATAACTTTGCACAAGCACCACAATTACACCGTGTGTACCCAACAGTGCAGCAGTATACAGATGATGCCTACGCATTAGATTTCTTAGCTGAAATTCTTGCAAGCGGAAAGAAAGCTCCTTTATATAAGATTCTTGTAAAAGAAAAAGATCTTACTTCAAGAACAACAGCTTACAATAATAGCCAGGAAATTGCAGGAGAATTTCACGTGATCATCACTGCAAATAGCGGTGTAGATCTTGATCAAATTGAAGCAGCAATAGATGAAGGTCTTGCAAAATTTGAAGCAGAAGGCGTTACAGATAAAGATATAGAGCGTATCAAAGCTGGCCTTGAAACTGGTTTCTATAACGGTATAAGCAGTGTAAACGGTAAAGCGTTCCAACTAGCAAGCTATAATGTATTTGCTGGTGAGCCAGATTTTATTGAAAAAGATATTGAGAACATCAAAGCGGTTACAAAGGAAGATGTAATGCGTGTGTATAACACTTACGTAAAAGGGAAGCCATATGTGCAAACGAGTTTTGTACCTAAGGGCCAACTTAATCTTATTGTAGAAAACTCTGTAAAAGCAGACGTTGTTGAAGAAGAAATTAAAGAGAATGTAACTAAGGTAGTAGAAGATGCAGTTACAGAAGTAGTAAAAACACCATCTAAAATTGATCGTGCTACGCCTCCATCTGTAGGAGACGCTCCTGCTCTTAAAATTCCATCGTCATGGGAAGCAGAACTTTCTAACGGTATTGAAGTGTATGGTATTTCTCAAAATGAAATCCCTACAGTAAACTTTAACCTAGTGATAGAAGGTGGTCACTTACTTGACAGTATGGAAAAAAATGGGGTAGCAAACCTTATGACAGATATTATGATGGAGGGTACTGCAAATAAAACTCCAGAGCAGTTAGAAGAAGCCATAGAATTACTAGGAGCAAGCATCAATATGTATACTTCTCGTGAGGCGATTACCATTCAAGGAAATACGCTTACTCGTAACTTTGCCGCTACCATGGACCTTATAGAGGAGATTTTATTTGAGCCTAGATGGGATGAGGAAGAGCTAGGACGTATCAAGACCGCTACTATTAACGGTATTAAGCGTAGCGCTGCAAATCCTAATGCAGTAGCAAATAACGTATATAACAAAGTACTATACGGTGAAGATCACATCTTTTCTTACCCTACAAGTGGTACAGAGGAGTCTGTAAATAGCATTACCATGCAGGATTTAAAGGATTTTTACAATACTAACTTCTCTCCTTCGGTAAGTCGTTTTCACATCGTAGGAAAAATTGAAAAAGAAGATGCGCTAGCAGCACTTGGAGATCTTGAGTCTAAGTGGGAAGCAAAAGAGGTAACAATCCCAGCATACCCAATAGCAAATACAAGAGATAAATCTTCTTTATTATTTGTAGACATTCCAGAGGCAAAGCAATCTGTGATTAACATAGGATACTTAGGTATGGCACGTACAGACAAAGACTTCTACCCTGCCGAAGTAATGAATTACAAACTAGGAGGATCTTTCTCTGGAGCTGTAAACCTTATTTTACGTGAAGAAAAAGGATATACTTATGGAGCCCGCACCTACTTTAATGGATCTAAACTTCCAGGTACATTTACTGCTTCTTCTAGTGTGCGTACTAACACAACTGGAGAATCTGTTGAAATCTTTAGAGATGAGATTAAAAAGTACAAAGAAGGAATCTCTGAGGAGGATCTTGCTTTTACAAAAAATGCGCTGATTAAATCTAATGCACGTCGTTTTGAGACGCAATTTGCTTTATTAGGAATGTTACAAGAGCGTAGCGCATATGATCTTCCTACAGATTACATTGAGAAAGAGGAAGACGTAATACGTAATATGACGTTAGAGCAGCACAAAGCGCTTGCAAATAAATATCTTGATGAAAACAAGATGGCTTACCTCGTAGTAGGTGACGCCGCAACACAATTTGCACAGTTTAAAAAAATGGGCTTTGACGAAGTAAAAATGCTAGACAAAGATGGAAATGAAGTAGATCTTAAGAACGTCAAGCAATAATGTGAATAGAAGTACAGTCAATTTCATTAAAGAGAGTCTCCACACGGAGGCTCTTTTTTTTTGTGATAATGGATACGCTTTCGCGAAAATATGAACCACAAAAAATTAACTAAAACACCTGAAAAATTTAACTAGAAAAGAAAATCACCAATTCATAATTAGAATAAATTTAGCCCATTTACCGAATGCTTGTAAATTATAAACTAACGTATAATGTATTATGAAAAAGTATTTGCTCTCTTCTTTAATCGCGGCTGTTCTTCTTACATCTTGTGATAACAATCTTAGATTTAGCGCTAGTACAGACCATTTACCTAGTGTAGATGAAGTAAGTCTTACAGTTGTAGGAATGCTAGAAAGAGAATCATTTGTATTTACTATATCTGAAGTTTCCTTCTTAAATGCGTTTCAAGCAAAAGCACGCACCTTGGGGTTACAGCTTGTACCATCATCCTTAAAGGTGATAGAGATGAAAGGCAATAAATACTTAAGAGTATTTAGTAATGACAATTATGTATCCACCTTTGCATTAGAATTAGATGAGTCTGGAGTTTACAGCACAGGAGCAACCATGTGCACCTCACAAACCACTTTTGGTGAAGCTTGCTTACCAGATGGAATGCAATGTATAAAGTTTGTAGATGAGTTTGGTGACACCTCTGAGGCTGACTGTATTAGATCTACAACCTTAAGGGATCAGCTGGCATTTAATAATTAAGGAAGTTTTAAATTCAGAATAAAGAATGCATAAAAAAACCTTCAACAGCTTGTGTTGAAGGTTTATATATTTTCGCGTAAGCGTAAAAAATATCTTAGCTATTTTCTTGCTCTCTTTTAAGCTTGCGCTCTTCTCTTTTCTCTTTCATAAATTCAATAAATGAACCTCCTACCCAGTAAGGTATTACAAATGTAAGAAGGAATATCATTAACCAAAATCCTATAGTAAGGATGGTTAAGAATGCGAGAAAACCTAAATATTGGTCAAAATCGAACATAGGATCGTGTCTTTTCTAGTTTGAAGCAAAGATAGTTGATATTATTTATTTTTCACAAGAGAAAAAACACATTTATTGACAGCTTACCAACGATGTGAAATGAAGCCAAATGTTTAAATTTGTGTACCAATTTTAACACATTCAATTATGGAATATAGAATCGAGAAAGATACGATGGGCGAGGTAAAAGTACCCGCAGATAAATTATGGGGAGCTCAAACAGAGCGCTCAAGAAACAATTTTAAAATAGGTGCTCCTGCATCTATGCCTATCGAGGTTGTACATGGTTTTGCGATTCTTAAAAAAGCAGCTGCTTACACTAACTGTGAGCTAGGTGTCCTTTCTACCGAAAAAAGAGATCTTATTGCACAAGCTTGTGATGAAATTCTTACTGGAATGCATGATGACCAGTTCCCTCTAGTAATCTGGCAGACGGGTTCTGGAACTCAAAGTAACATGAATGTAAACGAGGTCATTGCAAATCGTGCTCACCAACTTGCAGGAAAAGTTATAGGTGAAGGAGAGAAAACACTCGCTCCTAACGATGATGTAAATAAATCACAATCTTCTAACGATACATTTCCAACTGGAATGCATATCGCAGGATATAAAAAAGTTGTTGAGACTACAATCCCAGGGGTACGTAAATTAAGAGATACGCTTAAAGCGAAAGCAGAAGCCTTTAAAGACGTTGTCAAAATAGGACGTACGCACTTAATGGATGCTACTCCACTTACACTAGGTCAAGAATTTTCTGGTTATGTATCACAACTTGATCACGGTCTTAAAGCGCTAGACAACACGCTTGATCACCTTTCTGAGCTTGCACTAGGTGGTACAGCAGTAGGTACTGGACTTAATACTCCAAAAGGATATGCTGAGCTTGTAGCTTCTTATATGGCTGATTTTTCTGGACACCCTTTCCGCACTGCCGAGAATAAATTTGAAGCACTTGCTGCTCACGATGCTATTGTTGAAACGCATGGAGCGCTTAAACAACTTGCTGTATCTCTCAATAAAATTGCAAATGATATAAGAATGCTAGCATCAGGACCACGTAGTAGCATTGGAGAAATTTCAATTCCTGCAAACGAGCCTGGATCATCTATAATGCCTGGTAAGGTAAATCCTACGCAATGTGAAGCCATAACAATGGTTTGTGCTCAAGTAATGGGTAATGATGTTGCAATAAGCGTAGGTGGCATGCAAGGACATTATGAACTTAATGTTTTTAAACCAATGATGGCTGCAAACTTATTACAGTCTGCACAACTTATAGGTGATGCTTGTGTATCATTTTCTGATCACTGCGCCTCAGGTATAGAGCCTAATAATGAGCGCATTAAAGAGCTACTAGATAACTCACTAATGCTCGTAACTGCCTTAAATACTAAGATAGGTTATTACAAAGCAGCAGAGATTGCAAACACAGCTCACAAAAACGGAACTACACTTAAAGTAGAAGCTATCAACCTAGGATATGTAACTGCAGAAGAATTTGACGAATGGGTACGTCCTGAAGATATGGTCTAATTTTTGTACAATAATTATCGTTAAAATGCACTAATATGACGACAAAGTTGTAACTTAGTGCGTTTTAACGTATTATTGTTTATCAAATTTTAAATCTAATGAAGATATTAATGGTTCTTTTGGCTTTGCTATGCATCAGTGCGGGCACTCCATTTGAATCTATTAATTACCTCAGAGATACAAGTGGTACACTTACCATAGATAAAGTTAAGAATACTAGCTTTCATACAACTACCTCAGATAACCTAGGAACAGAAAATGGTATTTACTGGTTTAAGATAGATGGTATAACTGCAGATAGAGAGATTCTCGAACTAAAATCTTCTCATGTTAATAATCTAGCATTATACGATTCTAGTGGTAAAGAACTTAACATTATGAAGGATACACGTTTTCCTTCATATTTTTTAATCAAGAGAAATCTTGAATTCCCACTTTACCTTAAAGCAAATTTTCCAGTAGAAGCATATTTCCCTATTCACCACTCTGACGAATCTTCTTTTGCGAGTAGAGAAAAAAGAAGCTTACTAAGTATTGGTTTCTTTTACGGTACAGCAATAGCACTCATCGTAGCAATTTTAGTTTTTTACTTTATCGTAAGAAATACACAGTTTCTATTTTTTGCATTCTTGGTACTTGCCGTCCTTTTAAGTATTCTCACAAAAGATAATGTGCTATATCTCTTTGGAATAACAAATAACACTTCTATATCTCTTGAAATATTTGGACATTATTTGGTAGGTCTTTCCGCTACTGGCTTTATGATGTTTTACTTACAAGTAAGACCGCATCAAATGTGGATTAAGTATGCTATGCTTGCATTGAGCACGCTATCTACTATATTCCTAATTACTTATCTAATTAGCCATAACATAATTGGTTTCATAGGCGTAGATATTACGTGTATCGTAACGGTTATTTTAATGTGGGTATTGATGCTTATGATTGCAAAAGGAGCTCGTAAACTAATTCTTATAGGCGTTTATAGTATTAATATATTATTTCTAGCAGACTATTTTCTTCTTCACATTTTTAATCTATCCTTTATAAATTATACTCCTGCTCAGGTTGCTGTAGCAGCATCTTTTAATTTTACGCTTATTGCTATTTTATTGCTTGTCTCTTTTAAGAACATCCAAAGAAAGAGTGTCTTAATGAAGCATAAGTTAATGCTACACGTAAAAGAAATAAAAGAACTCAGTGCTTACAAGAACGTTCAAGATGCAGATGATAATTATATGGAATCTCTCATTTATCAATACAAGCTTGAAAATATGGAGGTGCGTATTTTAAATGATATTTCTAAAGGACTCAGCAACGAGATGATTGCCTTAAAGCACAGCCTGTCTGATGATAAGCTGCAACAATTAACCAGCAGTCTCTATTCAAAACTTGGACTTGATAACGGTACAGATCTAAAGGACTTATCGTTTTAACTAGGCTTCAAAAAAACGCTAGTAGATATTTTTTATCTCTGCATTTACCTATCTATACATTATAAGTAACGCTCGAGATTACTCGTAAAATCATTACGCTCTTTAATAGCACCTCATAATATGAACCTAGATACGTAAGATTATCATAAGCGCACTAAAGCGTACAGCCACTAATTCAAGATAGAATTAATGGCTGTAAAATACATTTAATGCTCTGTAGTCTTCTATGCTTTACTTTTATTGACGTAGAACTTTCTATATTTTCTGTAAGAGAACAAACCTAAGACAGCTAGCACACCAACAGTGATAAATATCTTTTGGGTTGCGATGTCGCCTCCACTTTGGTAAGCGTGAAGTCCAGATAAGTAATAATTTACTCCCCACCATGTAAAGAGAATACTTCCAAGTGCGATAATAGATGAGAAGTTAAAAATCCATCTTCCTCTTAATCCTGGTATAAGTCTCATGTGTATGACAAAGGCGTATACGATAAGTGAGATAAGCGCCCAAGTTTCCTTAGGATCCCAACCCCAGTAACGTCCCCAACTTTCATTTGCCCACTGTCCTCCTAAGAAAGTACCTATGGCTAATAATACCATACCTACTGTAAGTGCAAGCTCATTAATAATGGTAATCTCTTTGATACTGAGATCCATTCTCTCTTTATTCTTCTCTGTGGTAAAAATCATTAAAAATAAAGAGACAATACCTAAAATAGCACCAAGTATAAAAGGACCATAACTCGCCACAATTACCGCGGTGTGAATCATAAGCCAGTAACTATTTAATACCGCCTGTAAATTAGCAATCTCTGGGTTCATCCAATTTAACGAAGCTGCCCACAAAATAAATGCTCCTACAAAAGCAGTACTGGCGATGGTAAGCATACTATCTTTTCCGAAGGCTAGACCAAAGAATACTGTTGCCCATCCCACATAAAGTACAGACTCATAAGCATCACTCCACGGTGCGTGACCTGAAATATACCAACGCCATATAAGACCTCCTGTATGAACTATAAATAGCACTATGATAATTGCCGCTCCTAGTTTACCCATAAACGTAATAAACTTACTCGGGTTGAAAATGGCAGCAATCACAAAAATCATCATGAACACAGCTGCAAGCATATACATCCAGTATAGCTTTGTAAATACATCGTGCTCGTTATAGTATACCTCTGCTTCAATTTTTTCTTTTGAAGGCATGATATCATTACTATGCGTACGCTGGAATTTCTCTATTCCTGCAAGCACTTTATCTGCATCTGAGTAGTCTCCAGACTGTCTTCCTTTTTGTAAGCTCAATAAGTAAGCAGGAAATATTTGATTTGCAATTACCGAGTCGGTTGCTCTGTATGCTGCATCTTTGACTTCTATAGGTGATATCCACTTATTATTTGGATCGTTTGGCTTTGGGAAAATCTTTAAAATCTCCTTTACTAGGGTTCTATCTAGCAACCCTAGACGCTGATCCATTTCTGTAAGTTCCTTAGCTATTTTAGTCTGGTTAATTTCAGAATATGCATCTGCGAGGAATGGACTCAACTTATACTTAAAATCTGGAGTAAAGAAGTCCATCTGTTTAAAGTACTTTCTATCTGATGGTACTCCTACAATATTACGTAAGCTGTCGTTACCCTTTTTGAGATAGATAAGCTCTGTAAATGTCCATATCTGCGGATTCTCAATCATAGAAAGCATCACTTGATCTGCTGTAAGACCTTCATAGGTATCACTCCTACTCAACTTACGAAGCAGCATACTAGAAAATGTATTTACAGGCATCATACGCCCACCGTCTTCTTGTATCACTAGTTTCCCAAACTTTTGGGCATGCTCTAATGGTACTGCATTCTCAACAATAAGTTTCTTGATTTCCTCCTGGGTAGGCATCGTTTGCTGGTGCGTTACCTCACTGTGTCCGTCTAAGCCTAATATATCTTCAATATTCTCACCGCTGGTAGCAATCGTATCACGCACCTCGACATTTCCGTTTGAGACTTCTGGTGCTTTGTTAGATAAATCTTCTTGTGCGTATCCCGCTTTCGCGAAAGCGAAAAACAACAACACGGCAGCTAGTTTTGATTTTTTAATCTTGATTTTACCTAATCGCTTTTTAAGTTCGCCAAAACGAGATCCCTTGTCAAATAAAATCAACATCATCCCTAGATACAATAAGAAGTACCCAATATATGTAACCCAAGTACCCCAAAAATCGTGACTTACAGAAAGAATAGTTCCACTCTCATCTGGTAAAAAGCTTGCTTGAAAAAAGCGGAAGCCTTTGTGATCTAATACGTGATTCATATAAATATCATAATCAAAGTTCTCATCTCCATCCTCTACAGTCACTTTACTTTCAAAAGATGCATAGCTATTCTCTGTTCCAGGGTAACGCTCTGCAATAAAATCATTGAGTTTTATTGCAAATGGTAAAGGCATTGCCTCACTTCCATAAGAAAGGTAAGCCGTAAGGCCACCCACTTCAACCTTCTTCTTGTCATTACTGTAACCTTTACCTCCTAATAATCCTACAGTTTTAGTCTCGCCATTTACAGTCACATCTACAAATAAAGCATCTTCTTGGTTCTTCTCTGCTACTTCCTTTGCAACAATACCTGTGCGTCCACGTATTGCAGGTTCTGGAATCACTAAGAGTTTCCCTCCTAAGTTATATAATGCTCTTAATTTAAGTGGTTGCTCTACAGCTTCTGGGACTTCGCTTTTGGCTTGAGTTGCCATCACGGTTACATCGCCGGCAAATGGTGATGAAAACGTATAGTTTTCTCCATCAAAGCCTATATTTATTGCCCCATCTGTAGGCTTATTAAAAGCATACAACACATTGTGAATATTTACTAGCTCCCCTTCTACTAGAAAGTGCTCATGACGCTGATTATCTGTACCAGTTTCTACAATCTTAAGATGCCAAAGCCCGTTTTCATCTTCTACAAAACCATCTTCTGCACCATCAATAAACTTTTTAAAATTGAAAGAAACATCTGTGTAATCACTGCCATCTGTAGCGCTATGATTAAAACGTTCTGTCCATGAGAAATCGTTATCAAGACGTGGAGACAGAGACAATTCCTTTTTTAATGGGCGACGCATAGGCTCTCCATCACGCTCACCATCTAGAAATACATCTAGATATGTTTTCTCACTTAAAAATGTATTTTCAGATTCACCTTCTTCTATAACCATTACTCCCTCGTAACTTATATATTTTGTGATACCAGCTCCTATTAAAATAATGATAAAAGAGGCGTGAAAAATAAGGGTGGTTATCTTCTCTTTACGTAATAATTTATAGCGGAAAACATTACCTATAAAGTTGATCACAAACATGATGTGGATTAGTGTAAACCACCATGCATCATAAATCCAATATCTGGAGTAAGGTGTAGGAGAAGTTTCTTGCCCTTGATCTAAAAAGGTACCTACTGCCATTGCGACAAAGTAAGCTATAAACAATATCCCCATCAGTCTTGTGGAGAATAAAATAGAGGCGATTTTCTTTTGCATAATATAGGCCAATTTTACCGAGGGCAAAGATAACCTACGAGGCTCGAAAAACCTTAGAGAGACGCTTCATAAAAAATGAAAGCTGAGCACATCTAAAAAAGCCTATTTTTGTACCTATGATTGAAGTAAATATCGTCGGTACTGGTAATGTGGCTTGGCATCTTGCAAAGGCATTGGGCTCTCAAAATCAAGCTATACTTATGCAGGTTGCAGGTCGCTCTCTTGAAAAGCTCGAAAACTTTAACAATATAGCTCGAGAAACCGTTACTATAGACCAACTTAAGCCTGCCGATGTCACCATTATTGCTGTAAGTGATGATGCTATTGAAAGCATCTCTGAGCATATTCCCTTTGATAACTCACTGGTGGTACATACTTCTGGATTTACTGCGATGAGTACGCTTTCGCGAAAGCATAACAAAGGAGTTTTTTATCCGCTGCAAAGTTTTTCTAAAGAAGACACATCGATAGACTTTACCGAGATTCCTATTCTCATAGAAGCAGCTGATCAAAAAGATGAAAAAACCTTAAAGACCTTAGCAGCGATTATATCAAACAATGTACAAGTAATAAACAGTGAGCAGCGTAGGCAATTGCACCTTGCTGCAGTATTTGCAAATAATTTTACAAATCACTGTTACACCATTGCTCAAGAACTTTGTGATGTACACGGAGTTCCTTTTGACACCTTGTATCCACTCATACAGAAAACTACCGAAAAAGCGTTACAACAAGGACCTAGAAATAGTCAGACAGGTCCTGCAAAACGTGATGATAAACAGGTCATAGACCAACAAATTAAATTGCTTACTGATCTTGATCATACAGCAGTTTACAAAAACATAACTAAAGCGATTACACATTTTTATGGAAAAGAGTTATAAAGAATATCTACACCAGATCACGACATTTATTTTTGACGTAGATGGAGTACTTACGGATGGATCATTGCACATTACATCAAATGGGCATATGCATCGCACTATGAATGTAAAAGATGGCTATGCTATGAAGGCTGCGCTAGAAGCGGGATACAACCTATGTATCATAAGTGGTGGTACTGACGAAGGTGTACGCTCGAGACTTCAAAAGCTGGGCATAGAAGATATTGCACTAGGCGCACACCTTAAAATGGAACACCTACAAGCGTATATAGATAAGAAAAATATACGCCTAGAAAACATCCTCTACATGGGCGATGACATTCCTGATTTTCCGGTGATGAAAAAAGTAGGATTACCTTGTTGTCCTCAAGATGCCGTAAAAGAAATCAAAGAAATATCTAGCTATATTTCTCACAAAAAAGGTGGTCACGGCTGTGTGCGTGATGTAATTGAGCAAGTGCTTAAAGTGCAAAACAACTGGATGAAAGAAATGGATGCTTCGGCACACTAAAAATAGACTTGTGGCATACTTAAAAATCATAAGACCTTTTAATCTGTTTATGATTTTTATAGCTCAGCTTATTTTAAAGTTGTCTTTGAGTTATTTGAGAGATGTTGGTACTGAGCTATCTTTTTTAGAGTTTGCGACACTATCTCTCGCTACGCTTTGTATAGCGGCTGCAGGATATATTCATAATGACATAGTTGATATTAAAGCAGATCGTATCAACAAGCCTAATGAGGTTTATGTAGTTGATAACATATCGCTACGTAATTCCTACACTTACTTTATCTCACTATGGAGCCTAGGAGTTCTATTAGGCATTTATTGCTCGTTTATTTTAGAACATTGGGCATATGCTACACTGTTTATAGGAGTGAGCGTAGCGCTCTATGCATATAACTCATACTTGCAAAGAATCCCTATACTGGGAAACGTTGTAACTGGTGGTTTGGTTGCTTTTTCGCTCGTCATTATATGGTTATTTGAAGCCAAAGCTCTTGAGCTTTCTGGAGTAGAACGCATTCTTACAAAAGAAGGTCATACTCTATTTACTTTTGTTGTGGTACTTGCTTTTATAATTAACGTTCTGCGAGAACTTGTAAAAGATGTCCAAGATATAAATGGGGATTATGCCATGGAGTATCGCACCTTACCTATAATAATTGGCAGTAAACGCACGATGCTTTTGTGCGCTCTTATCGCACTAGGGTTGTTGTTTAATAGTGCATTATTCACCTTTATATTTGCACATGGGTCGTTACCTATCACTATCGTTCTATTTATCTTTACAATAATCCCACTAGGATATATTGCCTCCCAATGCTGGAACGCAGAAAAAACATTAGATTATAAATTAATTGCTAGACTACTTAAAGGTTTAATGCTTTTAGGCATTCTCCTTTTTCCACTTATACTAATTATAGAACGCTATGCTTAAAGAAAAACTTAAAAATCACAACCTCATACTTGCCTCAGGATCTCCTAGGCGTCAAGATTTTTTTAAAGAATTAGGACTCGATTTTACTATAGATATTAAACCTGTAGATGAGATTTTTCCAGAAGAGCTTAAAGGACCAGAAATCACAGATCACCTTGCTAGACTCAAAGCTTCTGCATTTTCAAATCTTAAAGCACACGATATTCTTGTTACTAGTGATACCATTGTTTGGTTTAACGGAGTTGCTTTAAATAAACCTGAAGACCGCGATGAAGCCTATGCCATGATATCTGCTCTTTCAGGCAGCACACACGAGGTAATAACATCTGTCGCATTTACTACTGCTACTGCACAAACGGTCATTAATGACATAACAAAAGTGACTTTTAAAGACCTTACTGATGAAGAAATAGACTATTATATAGACAACTTCCAGCCGTATGATAAGGCAGGTGGTTACGGTATTCAAGAATGGTTTGGCTACATTGCAGTGACCAGCATAGAGGGATCTTACTTCAATGTCATGGGAATGCCGCTTCATAAAGTTTATGAAACGTTAATGCTGCTCGCAGACTCATAGTATTTCTGTAATTTTAATATTAAAATTTATATCATGTCTATATCCACAAAACAACATCAAGCATATCGAAGTACATTCTTAATAGGTAGCGCTTTAGTCGTTGTTGCTATGATTTTTGGATGTAAGAACAATGATAAAAATGATACCGCTTTCGCGAAAGCGGACACCGCAACAAGCATTAATACGCCACCAATAGCACAGCGTTCCATCTCACAAGAGTGGAAAGATTACTGGTATGCTGGAACTGCCGAAATCACCAGCTACGAGTTGCAGCAAGCTCGTTATGGCGAGTTAAGGGAAGGAACAGCAGCACTTATTTTTGTAACTGAAGATTTTTTGCCAGAAAAACAAGTAAAAGCAGATAACCAAGACAACAATAATATCCCTATTATCAAGTTAAATGCTACTAAAAATTTTGTGACGGGCATTTATCCGTATTCCATTATGAGTAGTACATTTTTACCAGTAAATGAGGAGTTGCACGCTATTAAGGTCTCACAAAGTATGCAAGAATGGTGTGGTAATACGTACACACAACTCAATAACAGAGATCAATTTGAGGTGCAGATTCACTCTTATTTTGAAAGCAGAGCAGATGAGGAATATACTTTAGACAAAGCAGTATTAGAAAATGAATTGTGGGCATTATTGCGTATCGACCCTACCTTATTACCTACGGGGAGTTTTACAAGTATTCCAGACGTTTCGTATGCTGCGATGACGCATACTCCTATAAAAGCTTATAATGTCACGGGAAGCTTAACAGCAACTTCATACACACTTAATTATCCATCATTAGACAGAACACTTACAATAAACTTTTCTAGTGATTTCCCACACCAGATTGAAGGTTGGGAAGAGACCTATCCAGACGGTCGTGGCGGAGAGAAAATGACCACAACGGCTACAAAGATGAAAACAATCAGAAGTGCCTACTGGGGTAAAAAAACTAAAGAAGACGAAGCACTACGCACAGAACTTGGCTTATAATGATTAGAAAGAAAATTAAAAGTAAAGTAAACGCTTTAGTGAGAAATAATATTACTAGGGAGACCGTGAAAGAGAAACTCTCTCACGCTCCTGGTCATGTGATCTACACAGGTAATAAAGCGCAAAAGGCTGTAAGTATTGACGTCTTTGATTACAACGACGATTATCTGGATGAGGAAACGCTTGCCCGACTGGAAGAATATCACAAAGATACCGACGAGAAAACGGTTACCTGGATTAATATAAATGGTTTAAGCGATACTGTCGCTCTTACACAAATTGCAGAGCGTTATAAATTGCACCCATTAGTAATGGAAGACGTTGCAAACACTAGCCAGCGACCTAAACTAGATGAGTATAGCGACCACTTATTTATCGTTTTTAAAATGCTCTACTATGATGATCAAAATCAGCTTAATGTTGAGCACATAAGTTTAATTTTAGGCAAGACGTATCTGATATGTTTGCAAGAATATGATGGTGACGTTTTTGACGGAGTGCGTGAACGCATAAGGCATGCAAAAGGAAGAGTGCGCTCTAATGGCGCAGACTACCTTACCTATGCAATTATGGATGCCGTGATTGACCATTACTTTATTATCATCGAGCAACTAAGTAACAAAATTGAAGAGCTTGAAGATAAAATTTATACAGACAACTCTCAAAATTACTCTCAAGAAATTCAGACTCTCAAAAAAGAGGTGATACAAGTAAGACGATCTATATTTCCTCTCAGAGAGGTAGTAAACAAGCTCGAAAAAGTAGAAAACCACCTTGTTCTTAAGAAAACACAGGTATTTGTAAGAGACTTATATGATCACACAATCCAAGTAATTGAGACCGTAGAGGTATACCGAGATACGATTGCTGGGTTAATGGATATGAACTCGACAAATATTGCAAACCGTATGAATGAAGTGATGAAGGTGCTTACCATCATCGCTACCATTTTTATACCTATGACCTTTCTTGCAGGAATTTATGGGATGAATTTTGAGCATATACCAGAACTAGCTATCAAGGATGGTTATTATTATTTCTGGGGAGCCATGATTGTTATTTTTGTTGCCTCTCTTGTTTATTTTAAGCGTAAAAAATGGTTGTAAGCTATGGAATTATTTAGACCTGAAATCATACATAGTGCTGTAACGCTAGGGATTCTGATCGTTTTACGCATTATCACTTCTTATTTTGTACGTCGTTTTTCTGAGCGCAAAAACAAAGTAAAGAAGCGTGCAAATCTTATTATGAAATACGTAGATGCAGTGCTATTAATAATTGCGTTCATTATAAGTATACTCATCTGGGGAATTAAAATAAAGGATATTGGAGTCATTGCTAGCTCTGTCTTTGCTATTATAGGTGTTGCATTTTTTGCGCAGTGGTCAGTGCTAAGTAATCTTACCTCTGGCGTAATCATATTTTTTACGCTCCCTTATAAAATAGGTGACCGTATTAAAATTCACGACAAAGACTTCCCTATCATCGCGATTATAGAAGACATCAAGGCTTTTCACACTAATCTGCGTACCTCTGATGGCGGACTTCACACCTACCCTAACAGTTTAATTCTTCAAAAAGGAATCACACTTGTAGAGGAGGGAATCTCTACAAATATCTTAGAGCAAAATCAACAAATGGACGAGGATGATCCCTTTAATAAAGCGGTGTAGATTGTTAAAGAAACCTTAAAGGACTTAGGCTACCTTTCATAATCGGTATATTTGAGAAGTATCAAACTCCTCATTATTATGCGTAAATCCTATGCGATTTTAGCCTTTTTATTTGTCTTCGCTTTCGCGAAAATATATGCTCAAGGTATTACCGTTCAACCTGTTAAACCAACAGCTAGCGAAATATACCAAGACCTTCAAAAACTCAACTTTCTAGGCTCAGTACTCTACGTAGCTGCACACCCCGATGACGAGAATACTACGGCTATCTCCTATTTTGCAAACACAGTTAAGGCAAGAACTGCCTATTTATCGCTTACGAGAGGTGATGGTGGTCAGAATATTATAGGTCCAGAATTACGTGAATTACTTGGCGTGATACGTACTAACGAACTACTTGCTGCAAGAGCAACAGATGGTGGGGAACAGCGATTTACTAGAGCAAATGATTTTGGATACTCAAAACATCCAGATGAGACGCTGGCAATCTGGAATAAGGAAGAAGTACTTGGAGATGTGATCTGGGCAATACGAACATTTAAGCCTGATGTAATTATTAACCGTTTTAATCACAGAACACCAGGAAGCACACACGGTCATCATACTTCAAGCGCAATGCTATCTGTAGAAGCTTTTGACCTAGCAGGTGACACCTCAAAATATAAAGAGCAGTTAGAATACACAGACACCTGGAAGCCGAGTAGACAATTTTTTAATACTTCATGGTGGTTCTACGGAAGCAAAGAAAAATTTGATGAGGCAGATAAATCTAAATTGGTTCAAGTAGACGTAGGTACCTACTACCCTAGTCTCGGACTTTCTAATACAGAAATCTCTTCCCTTAGTAGAAGTCAGCACAAGTCTCAAGGTTTTGGAAATACGGGAAGCCGTGGTAGCGAAGACACCTATTTTGAATTATTACGCGGTGAGATGCCAACTAATAACGACGTTTTTCAAGGAATCAACACGACTTGGACGCGTGTAAAAGGAGGTCAGGCAATTAAAACAATATTAGATCAGGTCGTTACAGACTATGATTTTACTGCTCCAGAAAAAAGTATTCCTCAGCTAGCTCAAGCATATGCACTTGTACAACAATTAGAGGATGCTCACTGGAAAACGATCAAAACCAAAGAACTACAAGATATCATCACTGCCTGCGCAGGTATTTATCTAGAAGCAGCTGCAAATACTGGTTATGCAACTCTAGGAAGCGAAGTAACCTTAAAACTTGAAGCGATAAACAGAAGTATGCAGTCTGTAGTCCTCAACAGCGCAGTTGTCACATCAAGCAATCAACAACTAGCCAGCAACACAACGCTAGCTAACAACAAATCACTTTCTATAGAAGCAACGGTTACCATAGATGATTCTTTTAAAGATACTTCTGCATACTGGTTACGTGAAGAAGGAACGCTAGGAATGTATCGTGTAGACGATCCTAGCATGATAGGAAAGCCAGAAACTCCACAACAAAACACTGTGAAGTTTGACCTCACGATTGCTGGCGTACCTATTTCGATTGAAAAACCAATTGTTTTTAAATACAATGATCGCGTTAAGGGCGAAGTGTATGAACCTTTTGAAATAGTACCAGCAGTTTCATCAAAGCTAGACTCGAAGGTTATAATTTTCGCGAAAGCGGAATCAAAAAACATTCCCGTAACGGTAACAGCACATCAGGATAATTTTAGCGGAACCGTATCTCTCACTGCTCCTAGTGGATGGACAATCACACCAAAAAGTGTAAACATATCTATTGCATTAAAAGGCGCAGAACAAAAAGTTATATTTTCTGTAACACCTCCTAGCACTGATAGCGAAGGAGATCTCACTCCCGTAGTGACCGCCGGAAATAAAACGTACACCAAGGAGCTTGTAACAATAGATTATGCGCATATCCCTTTGCAATCACTTTTCTTGCCTAACAAAGCAAAAATTGTACGACTTGATATCGAGCGTAAAGGGGATTACATAGGGTACATTCAAGGTGCTGGAGATGCAGTCCCAGATAATCTCACACAGATAGGCTACCAAGTAGCTATTATAGAACCTAGCACTATAACACCAGAACTGCTTGCACAATTTGACGCGGTGGTAGTAGGAATAAGAGCTTATAATGTAGTGGATGAGATGCAAGCAAAGCAGCCACTTTTACTCGATTACGTAAAGTCCGGCGGTACGCTTATCGCACAATACAATACGTCTGGTCGCTGGGGTGATACAAAAATAGGAGCTCCTTATGAGATGCAACTTAGTAGAGACCGTGTGACGGATGAGAATAGCGAAGTGAGAATCCTTGCTGAAAATCACCCTATCATGAATTTCCCAAACAAGCTCACTCAAAAGGATTTTGAAGGCTGGACGCAAGAACGTGGCCTTTATTTTCCAAACAAGTGGGATGATGCCTACACTCCTATTCTCTCTATGAATGATAAAGGAGAAACGGCAAAAGACGGTAGCCTGCTAGTCGCTCCATATGGTGACGGGCACTACATTTATACAGGGTTAAGTTTTTTTAGAGAACTACCAGCAGGAGTATCTGGAGCTTATAAATTATTTGCAAATATGCTGAGTATAGGAAAGCAAGAAAAGAGCGAGATAAAGCAATGAAAAATGTATCCAAATACCCATGGAAAAAGAAGTACACCATAGTACTGCTGGTCAATCTAGCTTACATTATCGTGTTTTATCTATTAATGACCTCATTCTCTTAATATGGAAATAATAGACTGGGCAGTACTAGCATTCACGCTCATTTTTATAGTTGTTTATGGAACCTATAAAACACAAGGAAGTAAGAACGCAGAAGAATATATAAGAGGTGGTAATACCTCAAAATGGTGGACGGTAGGCCTTTCTGTAATGGCTACACAAGCAAGTGCCATCACTTTTTTATCTACCACAGGTCAGGGATTTTATGACGGTATGGGGTTTGTCCAGTTTTATTTTGGGCTTCCTATTGCGATGATTGTGATTTGCTTGGTTTTTATCCCTATCTATCACAGACTAAAGGTTTTTACAGCCTATGAATATCTAGAAAGTCGTTTTGATTTAAAAACCAGATCACTAGCAGCTATTTTATTTTTAATACAGCGTAGTCTCGCTGCAGGGATTACTATTTATGCTCCGGCAATTATCCTTTCGGCGGTATTGGGTTGGGATCTCACTATGCTCAATATTATCATAGGGATTGTAGTGATTATCTATACCGTTTCTGGTGGTACGAAAGCAGTTAGCATTACTCAGAAGCAGCAAATGGCTGTGATTTTTGCTGGTATGGCGATTGCCTTTTACCTCATTCTTGATAAACTTCCAGAGGACATCAGTTTTACAGATGCCTTAAGCATTGCAGGTGCTGGAGAAAAAATGAATCTATTAGACTTCTCTTTTGATTTAAGCAATAGATACACGGTGTGGACAGGTTTACTAGGAGGTACCTTTTTAATGCTTTCCTATTTTGGTACAGATCAGAGCCAGGTGCAACGCTACCTTTCTGGAAAAAATGTAAAGGAAATGCAAATGGGTCTTCTGTTTAACGGAGCCTTAAAGATCCCGATGCAGTTCTTTATTCTCCTTGTGGGAGTTATGGTTTTTGTTTTTTATCAGTTTAATAGTGCGCCGCTACATTTTAATCCTGCCGCAACCGAAGCCGTAAAAACGTCAATCTATGCAAGCGAATTTGAATCACTAGAACAACAACTAGCTCAAAACCAAAACAACCAAAAGGAGGCTGCCTTTAATTATGCTAAGGATCCTACACTGGATATATATGAGGAGAATGGAGCTCAGAAATCTTTAATAGATAAATACGAAGGTATTGATAAGGAAATAAGATCTGTAGGTAAAGTACTCATTGCAAAAGCAGCTCCAGAGGTAGAAAATAACGACAAGGATTACGTCTTTATACACTTTATACTCAATAACCTTCCTAACGGACTAATAGGCTTATTACTCGCTGTAATACTCAGCGCAGCAATGTCATCAACCGCGTCAGAACTTAATGCACTTGGAGCCACCACAGCTGTAGATCTTTATAAGCGTAATTATAAGGGAACTATGACAGACAGACATTACGTGCGTAGCACAAAAGGCTTTACACTCATGTGGGGCGTGCTCGCCATAATCGTGGCTTGCACGGCAAGTCTATTTGAAAACTTAATTCAGCTTGTAAACATTATAGGCTCTATCTTTTACGGTAATATTCTCGGGATATTCTTACTCGCATTCTTTATCAAATTTGTAAAAAGTAATGCCGTGTTCATAGCAGCACTCATTACGCAAGTAATCATTATCATCGTTTACGGACTCATACATTTTGAGATTATAGAATTCCCATATTTATGGCTCAACGTTGTAGGATGCGCCCTCGTAATGGGACTAGCCATGTTACTACAAGTAAGCTTTGGAAGTTCTCAAGATGAGTAGCAATGTGTAATTATGCTTTCGCGAAAATGTGAAGTAAACAAATTGTATCGCTATAATTAAATACAATCTACATGACTAAAGAAACCAACTGGGCAATACTAGGCTGTGGAAAAATAGCTGACAAATTTGCAAATGATGTACAACTTACTCAAGGTGCACATCTTTATGCTGTAGCAAGTAGAAATCTTGACAATGCATCAGCATTTAAGGATACTCATAACGCGACTATCGCATATGGTAGCTATGAGGAAATGCTTCTAGATCCTAAAGTAGATATCGTATACATTGCTACTCCTCACATATTTCACAAAGAGCAAACGCTTTTATGTCTCACGCATAAAAAAGCAGTGCTTTGCGAGAAGGCCTTTGCCATAAATCTTGAAGAAGTTGAGGAAATGATTGCTTTCGCGAAAGCGCAACAAACCTTTTTAATGGAAGCACTGTGGACGCACTTCTTACCTCATTATCAATTTGTACTTGATACGGTTAAAAATGGAGATTTAGGAAAGATTACAAACCTTACTGCCAACTTTGGTTTCGACGCAGTTTACGATGTAAATGCTCGTTTATATAATAAATCCCTCGGTGGCGGTAGTTTGCTAGATGTAGGTATTTACCCAGTGTTTGCAGCACTAACACTTTTAGGATATACTGAAAATATAGGTGCTCAGGCTTTTTTGGGTCCCACAGGTGTAGATCATCATTGCTCTATGCAGTTAACGTATCCTAATCAAGTAGAAGCAGATTTATTTTCGGCTATTGATGAGAAAACAGACACTACTTGTCACATCACATTAGAACATGGCGAAATACTCATAAACAGTCGTTTCCATGAGCCAACTAATGTGACGATCATTATCAATGGTACTTCAAAAACATATGATTTCCCAATTCCAGAAGGTGTGAATGGCTATCATTATGAAATACTGCACTGCCAGAAAATGCTTGAAAGTAATAAGACCGAGAGTGATATTATGACATTTGATAAGAGTAAAGACCTTATTAAAATGTTAGATACTATTAGAAAAAACATTGGGTTGGTGTACTGATAAATAACTACAAATTGATTTAGATTACGAATTCTCACAGTTCGGTCGTTGATTTTTACAGTTGGGTAATAGAAGATTTTTTTCGCGAAAGCGTGATAATATATTTACAACATCAACAAAAAACAATAACTATCTAATACTATCAATTATGAGAACAATTATCTTTTTATTACTCGCAGCTGTTTCAACAATTTCTTTTGGACAAGAAGCAGAAGGAGTTACCATCACGGTAACCATTCCTAACTTAACTAATAATGACGGTTCTGCCTCTGCAGCGCTATATAACGAGGCGACCTTTATGAAAGCTGCGCCATTAGACTCTCAAGGAGCTACACCAGAAAACAATACGGTTACCTTAGTTTTTGAAAATGTACAGCCTGGAGATTATGGAATTATAACGCTACATGATCAAAATGGAAATAACCGCATGGATTTTGAAGCAAATGGAATGCCTAAAGAGGATTATGCAACATCTGGTAGTGGTACAGGCTTTGGACCTCCTAGCTGGAACAATGCAAAATTTACAGTAGGTACAGAAGATGTACAACTAGAAATTAAAATGTAATAAAGCTTTCTTCATGTTACAAAGCCAGCGCTTACCTGCTGGCTTTTTTTTGCTATAAGAAAAAACTTATAAATTGATGTTGTACATAGGTACACTCAATGATTTTCTTACTTTTGTGTTATAAATTACAACATGACTATTACTCAACTTAAATATGTGCTTGCGGTAGCAGAGCATCAAAATTTTACTAGAGCAGCTCAAAAGACATTTGTTACTCAGCCTACGCTTAGTATGCAAATACAAAAGCTTGAGGATGAGCTAGACATCCTTATTTTTGACCGCAGTAAGAAGCCTATAGAGCTTACAGAAATAGGTTCAAAAATTGTACACCAAGCACGTAATATTGTAAACGAAGCAAATCGTATTACAGATATTGTAGATCAGCAAAAGGGTTATATAGGAGGCGAATTTAAGCTAGGGGTTATCCCAACAGTAATGCCTACGCTACTGCCTATGTTTCTCACTAATTTTATAAAAAAATACCCTAAGGTTAAGCTCAAGATTGAGGAGCTCAACACAGATCAAATCATGGAAAAGCTTGAGGAAGGTCATCTAGACGCAGCCATTGCAGCTACTCCTCTTGAAAATCCTATGATTAAAGAAAGACCTTTATATTACGAACCATTTGTTGCTTATGTTCCGCAAAATCATAGACTCAGTAGTAAGGATATTTTGGAAACCACAGATCTAGACATGCAAGATATGCTAGTGCTAGAGGATGGACACTGTTTTAGAGATGGTGTGATTAATCTATGTGCTACGCCTAGAAATATGAATAATGAGAAATTCTCATTAGAAAGCGGAAGTTTTGAAACGCTCGTAAAACTAGCAAATGAAGGACTAGGTATGACGCTTTTACCTTACTTGCATACTCTTGATATACCTGTAAAAGAGCAAGAGCTTTTTAAATCATTTAAAGAACCTTCTCCTGCAAGAGAAATAAGTATTATCTATCATAAGAGCGAACTTAAGATACAGATTATAGAGGCCTTAAGGTCTACCATTGCTGGCGTGGTAAAAGGTGCAATCACCTTTCAAAATGTGCAGATTATAAGTCCTATCTCAAAATAAGACCTATTAATTATACTAAAAAAGCCCCATACTGGGGCTTTTTTTATGGTTTTAAATAAATTAGACAATGACCAAGATCAGGATTGGTTTTAATCAATGCATTGATCCAGATTCTAAGTTCATCTATTTCATAAGGTAATAGTCGTTTTATTGCTTTCTCTAGTTCTTTACAAAATAGCGAGCTATCAAAACTTACCTTATCTAAAATAGTCTTCGTGTATTCAAACATTGCTCTCGCCATATTCGAAGGGTTTTATAGGGTTAGATTTTAAAAAGTAGTTTGATGCTATAGGCTATGTTTTATATTATTGAACTCTATAAATATAAGACTTAAAGAATTATAAAACACGTGTTTTATCATATTTCACTATCTTAAACTTAAGTTAAACACTTGTTAAATAAGCAGTTGCGGTATCACTTAGAAACGATTATCGCCGTCGAGTAAATCTCCTAATCCACCTAGTATAGAGCCTTCACCTCTTTGTTTGCCTCCTACCTTTGGAGCCATCGCCAGTACACGGTTTGCAAGACGACTAAAAGGAAGTGACTGTATATAAACAGTCCCAGGACCAGTTAATGTGGCAAAAAATAACCCTTCTCCACCAAAAATGGTATTCTTAATACCTCCTACAAATTCAATATCATAGTTTACCGTACTGTCAAACCCAATTATACATCCCGTATCTACTTTTAAACGCTCTCCGGGAGTAAGTTCTTTTTTAAGCGTAGTACCACCTGCATGTACAAATGCAATACCATCGCCTTCTAGACGCTGCATGATAAAACCTTCACCGCCAAAAAGACCTCTACCTAGCTTACGCGAAAATTCGACTCCAATAGAAACACCCTTTGCTGCACAAAGAAATGCATCTTTCTGGCAAATAAACTTCCCTCCTACTTTATCAAGATCAATAGGTATTATTTTTCCTGGATAAGGTGATGCAAAACTTACTTTCTTCTTACCTACTACATCATTATAAAAGGCTGTCATAAACAAACTCTCTCCTGTGAGTAAACGCTTTCCTGCTCCAAAAATCTTACCCATCACGCCAGTATCCTTTGCAGAGCCATCACCAAAAATGGTTTCCATACGTATACCTTCTTCCATCATCATAAAGCTGCCAGCCTCGGCAATTACACCTTCTTGCGGATCTAACTCTACCTCTACATATTGCATCTCTTCTCCAAAGATCTCGTAGTCTATTTCATGTGCGTTCATTCTTGTTGATTTTTTGATTGTACATATAGGTAGCTATAAGCACTAACTTGTTACACTCATATAAGCATAAAAAAAGCCCAAAGATTTCTTTGGGCTTCATTATGAATAAAAATATTATTTATTACAGTGGTTGTAATGTGAATGATCTTGCGACAGTAATTACATGACACTCATCTTCTTCTACAACGAAGGTCTCTGTGATAATAGTCTGGAAGTTTTCTTTTTGAATAATTAAGAAATAACTTCCCGTACGCTCATCTGGTCCTACATATACACCAGGACTTTCTTCTGTAAGCGTGGCTTCAAACTGTTGATCTTTTGCAACTATACTTACTCCCTCTAGTAAAGAATTATCTTCAGTATTTCTAACGGTGATTCTAAAAGACGGCATTACCTCAGTAGTGCAAATCACATCTACTGGGTCTGATTGATCATCATCACCACAAGAAACAAACATCACTAGACAGCATACAACAAGTAAATATTTCATAGACTCTTATTATTTTTTACTAAGATACTTCTTTTACAATACTACTTCAAAACGAATATGACGTCTATAAATTATCTAGCTGGTTACTATTCTTATCATCACTTATGGTCCAGAAAAAGCCTACAAAAAAGAATTGATCTGTTGCTGGACGTAACGCTCTACGGTCAAAGGTACCTGCAGGATTAGGAGTATCTGCATATTGATAGCCATTTACGTTTCTTAACCCAAGTACATTGTTTACAGAAAAGTACAGAATCTTTTGCTGCGATAATAAATAAGCCCAGTTTACACTCAAACTATTAAAAGACTTTGCGTTTGCTTGTAAGAAACCAGCGCTATTTTTATCTGTATAGGTACGCCCAGAACTATGCTGGAAGCTTACACCCAATTGTGATTTCCAGTCCCTGATAAAATACTTACCTACCACAGATAGGTTATGAGGACTTGCAAAAGACGGTCTTGCTTGCTCCTCAAAATTGAGATATTTCCTTTCTGAATCTAAGTAGGAATAGCTCACCCAGTAATCCATATTTTTTATACTCGTATTATCTCTCCAAAAAACATCGACTCCCTGCGCATAGCCATTTCCATCATTCGTAAGCACGCTCTCTGGACTATTAAACATCGTATTAGAAGTAATCAAATTACTATAACTTTTACGGTACGCCTCTGCTCTAAATATTCGGCCATTATTGCTATACTGATAGTTTGCTATGTAATGCGTCGTCTTTTGAGCATCAAGATCAAGATTAAATTTTAGAAAGTCATTGAGGGGATTTTGATAAAAATCTCCGTAAGCCAAAGAAAACTGACTATTTTTACCTGTTTTATAGGCTACGCTCGCTCTAGGCGAAAATGTGACTCCTTTCATATAATCTGTATAACTCGCCCTAGCGCCCAGCTTCAATGCAAAATTGCGAGAGAAGATGATATCACTTTCAACAAAAGCCGCAGTAATATTACTCTTAAAATCGTAGGCAGCTACAATGTTCTGATCATCAAAGACTCCATTAAAATCCTCCTGAAAATCTGTTACAAAATGTTCTGCACCAAAGGCTAGTTTAAACCTATTTGAAAAACGCTTTTTAAGTTTGACTTTAAGATGTGCGCTATTTTCTTTGTTATCGATGTTAGTAACCGATTGTAGAGATGTATCATTTTGAGCACTCGTATAACTTCCTCCCGTTTGTATACTCCAGGTGTCACTTAACATTCCAGTATAATTCGTGTTTATGTAAACATTACTGTTTTTTAAACCCAGCGTGAACCCTTCTGGATTATTAATATCTTCTTGTGTAATGTCAAAACTTGTCCTGTCTCCCGCTGCATATAATTTAAACAAGCCATTTGCTGTTCTATACCTATATACTGCTTCTCCTGAAAAGGTTTGAAAAGGCTTATTAAAATTATTACGATTAGAAAACAGTGCTACATAGGGAGCAAGGTTTATATAGGATGTACTTACACTAAGCGAACTCTTCTCCCATTTTCTGGTAATTCCTAGTCCGCCGCCTACAGACATAAGAGAGATATCTGTCTTATTTTGATCTGGTTCATCTATCGTACTTAATAACAAGACACTTGACAAAGCCTCTCCATACTCGGCCGAGTATCCTCCCGTGGAAAACGTAATCCCATCAAACAGAAAAGGACTATACCTTCCTCGAGTAGGCGTATTATTTGCGGTTGGTGTATAAGGAGTAAAGACACGTATGCCATCTATAAATATCTGTGTTTCTCCGGCATCTCCTCCACGCACAAAGAGTCTACCATCCTCTGCTACGGTAGTTGTACCAGGTAGCGTTTGTAATGCACCTACAAAATCTCCTAGCGCACTTGCCGTAGTCACAACATCAAGCGGCTTGAGTACAGATACTTTACTATTATCACTAGCCTCAAATGTCCCTGCCGAAAGTACTACCGTATCCAGTGAGTTTATATCTTCTCTCAAAACGATTTTAAGGTCTTTAAAAGTCGTTACTTCCATAAACGACTCATACGGTTCGTATGATAAAAACGTGACTTTAAGTAGCTGCGTTCCCTCCTCACTCGTGGAAAAAGAGAATGATCCATCTGCTGCTGTACTGGCTCCATCATAAGTGCCATCTATAAAAATGTTTGCGCCTTCTATGGGAATTCCTTTGGAATCTGTGACTTTTCCCGAGACGATGGTCTGGGCAGCTAGTTGATAACATAATAGGCAAACGAGAATGTGTAAAAGCAATTTCATAAATAGTTCGGTTGATTGATTGTTGAGCAAATATGGAGCGAACTACGCTTTCGCGAAAGCGTAATACTCCCAACCGTCATTTTAGAGTTCCCAGTTGTAATTCATAAGATAAAAGTCCTAATAAAATCATTTTTTCCATAGACGTTAAAGAAGATTTTAAAGCTAAAAAGACATTTATAACGTTTGCGTTACTACCATAACTTTTGCTTTTATCTGAGAAGTAAAAATTTTCAAAAAAAATCAAATTAAAATTAATTTTTTAATGAACTATAAACGTGTTTACTAAAGCTATAATCGGCAATATTCAGTGATTGATTTTACTTAAACGTAACATATGGGGATGTACTTACACAACTATTATATCTATATTTATCCCGTTGAAAGTTCAAGAATTTAACAAGTAAGAAAAAACCTCTGCAATTAGGGAGCAGAGGTTTTTTTCTTTTTAGGCACTTATTAGTTGATCATCTCAGGCGTCAATTATATAGAGTAACTTGGACGTTACCAGAAATAGACTAAAACTTTTAGAATTATTCTGTAACACTTTGTAAGAAATCTCTACTTACCATTAACTAAGCCACCAACCATTGGATAAAACAGTCGAAGATAATTTTGTAACCCTTCTGGAAGAGAACCAGAACATTGTGCATAAGATATGCCGTTTGTATACCAACAATCGGGATCAACACAATGATCTTTTTCAAGAGATTACGATACAATTATGGCGAGCCTTCCCTAAGTTTAGAGGAGACTCAAAGTTCAGTACGTGGATGTACCGCGTGGGATTAAATACCGCCATCACATTATATCGTAAATCAAAAAGAACGGTGCAGACTCAGGATTTTGATTCTGTCATGTTTCGTATATCGTCAGAAGAATATGATGATACCGTCGAGCAGCAATTAAAGTTGATGTATAGTGCAGTAAAAGAGCTTAATGATATAGATAAGGCACTCGTCTTTTTATATCTAGAAGATAAAAACTACAGTGAAATCTCTGAAACCCTAGGTATATCAGAGGTAAATGCAAGAGTGAAGATGAACAGAGTGAAGAAAAAGCTCAAAAAAATATTAAATCCATAAGCTATGGTAGATGAACTAGAAATGCTAAAGAAAGATTGGCAAAAGCAGGAAGGATCACTTCCTAAATATACGAAGGAAGACTTGTACCCTATGCTACTTAAAAAGTCTTCTTCTGTAGTGAAGTGGATACTTTTTATAAGTATTGCAGAATTTGCTGTATGGATCTTACTCAGCTTCGGAATTAAAATTACAGGAGACGACGCCTCAAATGTAAAAACTGTAATAGGAGATTCAGTAGAATATATTTCAACAGGAATTCACCTAGCAGCGCTTATATTCTTCATTGGTTGGTTTTATAAAAATTATAAGAAAATTGAAAACACAGACTCTCCAAGAGTACTAATGCAAAATATTTTGAACACACGTAAAACCGTAAAATATTATATATGGTTTAACCTTGCGTTTCTTGTACTTGGGACTGTAGGTGCATTTGTTTTGATAGAGGCAACGCATCCAGAGTTCCTTTCTACAGATAGTCTCTTTCTAGCTGTAATAAGTTTGATTATTATGCTCGCTTTAGCGATTGGCATTCTCCTTATTATATATAGACTACTGTACGGCCGTCTTTTAAAGAGATTAAGAGCAAATTACAATCAACTTAAAAAATTGGAACTTTAAATCTAGGGGGTTTGAGTTCTGATTAAGGCAATAGGTCAAGCTGTTGCCTTTTAAGCATATAAAAAGCGAGAGCGACCTTACGGTCGCTCTCGCTTTTTTTTCTTAGTAAGGTGAGTATATTAATACTCCCACTTTCTCTTTTTATTAAGTTCTTCTTCTGCTTCTATCTCTTCCGTTGGGATGACCTTTAAGAAAGATGGATGTTGCTCGATTGCATATTCTAGTTGCTCTACAATTTTCTCTACAGAGTCATTTTCGTAATCTATTACTAGCGGTTCTTTTACTTCAAAAGATTGAAGAATACCACGTTTTTTAATACGTAATCCTTTCTTGTCAAAACTCCTTCTAAAACCATCTATCACAATAGGCACTACGATAGGTTTATAGTTTTTAATAATGTGAGCAGTTCCTTTTCTAATAGGTTTCCATGGTTTTGTAGTTCCTTGCGGGAACGTAATTACCCAGCCATCATCTAGCGCTATTCCTATATTCTCAGTATCCTTAAGGTTTACCTGGCGATCTATTTCTTTACCTTTTTCTCTCCAGGTACGACTTACTGTAATTGCTCCTGCATAAGCCAGTATGCGCGGTAGTAAACCAGCCTTCATCGTTTCTCCAGCGGCAACGTAGTATAGGTTAAGTTTTGGATCCCACAGATATCCTATATTTTTTATAGAATCTGTACGACCGCTTAAACTCGCGTTAAAGACGTGAAACATGGAAACCACATCTGCAAAATAGGTCTGGTGATTTGAAACAAATAATACGTTTCTATCTGGAAGATTAGTCAGTATTTCAGAACCTACTATCTGTAATTCATTAAAACCGCGATAACGTCTATGCGTCATTGCACCAGCAATTCTTATGAGCCAGCGTTTTAAGAATAGTATATGTCCAAATGGATTTTTTTTAAATATCCCCATTATTTAGTTTAAAGTTGGATGCGTTTGAGTGCGCTTTCGCGAAAGCGTACTTGGTTACAAACAGCCTGTAAAGATACAAAAGGCGTTACAATTTTAAAGAAGTGTTAAGAAGCGATCGTACCTCACTGAGCATCATTGCTGTAGCTCCCCAAACAATATGACCTTGCAATTTATATGCTGGTACCTCCATATCATCCATATAGGAGGTAGAGAGTTTTTGCGTTGTTATACAATCGTCAGAGAGGAACTCAGATAGTGGCACGGGGATCAAAGACTCAACCTCGCTTTCTTGAGCAATAAATGCGGGAGTATGATCTAGATGTCCTATGAAAGATTGTACCCAGAAATTACTAGGTGGTATATAAATATTTGTGAGTTCGCGAGTAATTGCAACGCGAGATTGGGGTACGCCCACCTCCTCTTCTGTCTCTCGCAACGCTGTATGTGCGAGGTCGCTATCTGTAAGTTCTACCTTTCCTCCAGGAAAGCCTACTTGATTAGAATGTACCCCTTCATAGGTCTTGCGTAAGATGAGTATAAACTCCGTATCACCATCTGGCGTAGGATAAAACAAGCACATCACACCAGCTTGTCTTGGGTTGCGCTTTGTGATTTCTAGTTCCTCGAGTTCTTTAAGTCGTTCTGTGGGTGCCATCTCTAGTTGCACATCGCGCCCTGGAAGCGGGAGATTTCCTATTTTTGAAGCTAATTCTAAAAATGATTCAAATTTCATTTATGCGTACGTATCTCTGGATTATTATAGCACTGCTAGCGAGCACAAGTTGTCAAGATAAGAAATCTGCACCTAATTCTGTAAAGGAAGAAGTGGCAAAAAAAGACACGATAGCACTGCAACAAAAAGACATCAAAAAAGTAGATTTATCACTAGTAATGGGGACTATAAAAGAGCCTACCATTACCGGTCAAGAAATGGTTATTGATTTTCTTACAGCTTATGGGAAAGAGAATCCTGAGACTAAGGTTAAGATTACTACCCGTTTTGGAGAAATAGAAGTGGAGCTTTTTACAGATACTCCGCTACACAGAGCAAACTTTATCATGCTCGTAAAAAACGGCTATTTTAATACAACACAGTTTCACCGAGTGTCACCTAATTTTGTGGTACAAGGAGGTAACAATGATACGCAAGGCACTGCGCGCAACAGAGCGAGCTTTGGGAGTTACTTGATACCAAATGAAGCAAATCCTAGCCATACGCACACCCGTGGAGCATTTTCATCGGCTAAGTATACCGAGCAAAATGTGAGTAATGCGACTGCTCCATTTGAGTTTTTTATTGTGCAACCAGAACGTGGAGCACATCACCTAGATGGAGATCACACCGTTTTTGGCAGAGTGACTAAAGGAATGGATGTTGTGGATGAAATTAATAAGTTAAAAGTGGACGGCAGCGAGTGGCCAGTTGCAAATGTATATATGAAGATTGCCCTTATTGATTAAGCGTCTTTTTCTTCTTTACACACATTCTATCCGCGTTGCCTGCGTGCTTCAAAAACTAAGATTCCCGCAGCAACTGAGACATTCATAGAGTCTATTTTGCCTCTCATCGGGATTTTTATATTTGTACCTACAGTGCGCCATTCTTGAGATAATCCTGTGGCTTCTGTTCCCACCACAATTGCTGTAGGCGTTGTATAGTCTTGTGCTGCATAGTCTACCGCCTCTTGTAAAATAGCACTGTAAACCGCTATTCCTTTTTCTTGTAAAAATGAAATCACCTCAGCGGTTGACCCAGTTGCTATTTGTGTGGTAAAAACACAGCCTACACTCGATCGTATGATATTAGGATTGTATAAATCTGTTTTGGGATTTGCGATAATTACTGCATCTACCCCAGCTGCGTCTGCCGTTCTTAGTAGTGCGCCTATATTTCCAGGTTTTTCTGGTGCTTCGGCGATTAATAGTAGCGGATTTTCAGGAAGCGCCAACTCATTTAAGGTTTTAGTTTCCGCTTTCGCGAAAGCGATAACACCCTCCGTCCCTGCTCTGTAAGCTACTTTCTGGTATACCTCGGCAGATAAGCTTGTCATCATCGCTGTGTCATTTACCATCCCAGCAACCTCATCTTCTGAAATTACAGCTTCATTAAAATAAACTTCTGTAATCTCGTATCCTCCGGCGATAGCAAGCTCTATTTCTCTCACACCTTCTATAATAAAACCACCCTCCTTCTTACGTGCGCGTGACTTATCTTGAAGTTGTAACAGTCTTTTTACAGTTGGATTCTGGATACTAGAAATATATTTTGACATAGCACAAATGTAGAATATTCTGAAGATTAGAGAAAAACTAGAAGAAAATAATTGCTTGTGAACACAAGAGTCTTGATAAGCTTAGCAATTTACATTTATCTCATTATTTTAAAGAATAGGTTCTATGCTTTTATAAACTGGTAAATGAATTTTTCAAATTATCTGAAAATGATTGACGAGTTTTGTAAGACTATTAATTCCATACGACTATATCACAAATTCTAACCAATTAAAAGTACTATGAACAAATCTATCTTATTCCTTGCTGGGCTTATAGCTTTTGCAAGTTGCAAAAATGAACCAACCGTAAATACTGAAGAAGTTGCTGTCGTAGATACTCCATCAAGAGTGTATCCAGATCAAATTTCTAAAGTTTTTGAAGCTCACGGAGGTATTGACACTTGGAATAACATGAATAACTTATGTTTTACCTTACCTAAAGGAGACATAAACGAAATACACACTGTTGATCTTAAATCTCGTAAAACACGTATTGAGACTAAAAATTTTGTACTAGGATATGATGGTAAAGACTTATGGTTAAAACAAGATACCATCGCTTTCCAGCCAGAGAGAGCTCGTTTTTATCATAACTTGATGTTTTATTTTTATGCAATGCCATTTGTACTAAGCGATGAAGGCATCACATACTCAGAGGTTCCTGCATTAGAAATGGATGGTGTAAGCTACCCTGGGACTAAAATTAGCTTTGGTAACGAGGTAGGTGATAGTCCAGATGATAATTACATCTTATACAATGACCCTACTACAAACGAAATGGCATGGCTAGCATATACAGTGACAGCAGGTAGTGACGGACCAAGTGAACGTTACAGCTTTATTAAATATGCAACATGGCAAGATGTAAATGGTCTTAAATTACCTAGCGAACTACAATGGTACAAGGTAGTAGATGGAAAGCCTACAGAAATGAGGAATGCTATGAATTTTACAAACCCTACAGCAACTGCTACTCAACTAGATATTGCTACTTTTTCAAAACCTGAAGGTGGAGTACTTGTAGAGTAGATAATCATCTTATATATTAATAAACAAACGCCATTCTATATGAATGGCGTTTTATTTTTGTCACAACTCGCTGATTATCAAAATTAAAAGCCATAATCTACCACTATCAGCATACTGCATCTTACCGCTATTTAGGTGAATTTCTGATTAAAATCTATTAGATTTACTTTACAAACAAAATGCATAATTTTAGTTAGCTAGTTGTCTATATATGAAATACTACAGTCTTAATAAGCAAGCGCCAAACGTTACTTTTGATGAAGCAGTAATACGAGGAATTGCTCCAGATAAAGGACTTTACTTTCCTGAAAATATCCCAGTACTCTCTACTACCTTCTGGGAACAGATTGAGCATTTATCAAAAGAAGAAATCGCTGTCGAAGTGATGAAACCTTTTGTAGGCAATAGTATGGAAGAAGCTACACTTAAAGAAATAGTAGCAGATGTACTTTCTTTTGATTTCCCGCTAGCTCCTATAGAAGATAATGTGGCAACGCTAGAGCTTTTCCACGGGCCTACCATGGCCTTTAAAGATGTAGGAGCTCGCTTTATGGCGCGATGTCTAGGTCACTTCTTAAAAGAACGTAATCAACAAGAAGAAGTTACCGTACTAGTGGCTACCAGCGGAGACACCGGAGGAGCTGTAGCTAGAGGTTTTTATAAAGTACCAGGTATCAAAGTAGTAATCCTCTACCCTTCTGGAAAAGTATCTGATGTGCAAGAACGACAGCTCACCACATTAGGAGAAAATATCACTGCACTCGAAGTAGATGGAACCTTTGATGATTGCCAGGCAATGGTGAAGAAGGCATTTTTAGATAAAGAAATTACTAGTACAAAACAACTCACCTCTGCAAATAGTATTAATGTCGCAAGATGGCTACCGCAGTCATTGTATTATCTATTTGCTTATAAAGAATTAAAGAAGCAAGGAAAAGCAGATTCCCTCGTGTTTTCTGTTCCTAGTGGGAACTTTGGTAATATATGTGCCGGTATGGTAGCGCATATGATGGGAATGCCTGTGCACCAATTTGTAGCAGCGGTAAATAGTAATACTACGATTCCTAGGTTTATGCAAAGTGGAAAGTATACTCCAACGGCAACGGTTGCAACGATAAGTAATGCCATGGATGTAAGTGACCCTAGCAATTTTATTAGAGTACTACAGTTATTTGAAAACGACAGACAGTTATTATCTCAAAAGTTTTCATCATACTCCTATTGTGATAATGCAACACGTGGTGCGATGCTCGATTTGCATGAAAATCATGATTATATAGCAGATCCTCACGGCGCGGTTGGATACTTAGGACTCAAGGCCTATTTAAAAGATCATCCAGCCGCTTATGGAGTGTTTTTAGAAACCGCACATCCTGTTAAGTTTTTACCAGCAGTTACACCTGTGGTAGGTAACATTGATCTCCCCGAACAAATCAAAGAGTTAATGGATAAAACGATGGATACCATTCCTGTGAAGAATTATGAAGAGTTAAAGACGTATTTGCTGGGATAGTTCGCTTTCGCGAAACGTGTCCCGAATTCACTTCGAGATGCATATAAAATCTAATATTAATTGAGCTAGAACGCTATCTTTTGAAATAATTATAGCCATAGCATCAATACTGAAGTGTTCTCACGACAGTCATGCAAACGTCTTATAAAATCATAAGCGGATTAGGTAATTAGTCCCAATCTACAATTGCTGCTGTATTCCCAGAGAGTACTCGTATGTATTTTGTGCCTTTTACAATCTCTGCGTGTTTCAGGGCAAGACGCTTAATTTTATAGGTATATCTTGTATCTAGAAGATTACCTTGCTCGTCGTAGTACTCTAGCCTATTAAATCGCTTTTCATCACTAGATCTAAACACCGTGCGCTTTTTCCCAAATCTTTTCTTCAACATTTCATCAAAAGATTCGAGATTCTTAATTCCATAATTAATCACCCAGATATCACTTACTTCCTCTTCTTGTCCATTAGCATTGTCTGAGTCGGCATAGCTCATACCAGAGATAATTACTTCGTTATTTTCCTTTTGTAAAGCACTTGTGAGATATTCTTTACCAGAGCCACCCAGTTCTAGCTCCCATCTTACGATACCTACTTTATTAATTTTAATAATAGAAAAGTCTTCTGTAACTCCTCCATTTTGAGCTGTACGGTATTGATTTTTTGCTATAATTGCTTTTGTGCCTCCTAGTAGAATATCGCCATTATCTAGCTCCTGTAGGGAAGTAAGCTTATCATCTGTAAAATTTCCAAAACTACGCTGCCACAATATATTACCATGACTATCTAACTTAACAACCCACCAGTCTGTTCCTCCTAGATTTTTAGTAGTTTTTGTTCCTCCTATTCCAGACTCAGAGATACCACCCAGTATAAAACCTCCATCTTGAGTGGCAATGGTCTTCACAATCTGATCGTCTTTTGCTCCACCTATGATGGTAGACCATTCTAGATTTCCTGTCTTCCCGTAACTTGCTACATAAAAATCTTTATCACCTAAGGTAGTTGTATCATCTATTACAGCTTTGGTCGTATATCCTGCGGCTAGCGTACTTCCAGAGGCAGCGGTAGTTACACTACGTAATTTACGCTCCGTACCAGCAAGCTGATTTTTATTCCAATTCATCTGTAGCGCTGGGTCAAGATGTAGTCTCCACAAATCATCTTTGGACGCTGTAACTTCTATTTCTGTAACTTCTTGTTCTAAAAATGTAGGGTCAATGTAGCTATCTTCTAGTGTTTTATAACTTGATCTACTTGAACGCACCATTCTAGATTGAATCTTTTGTGGTGGTTCAGGATTTTGAGAAATCGCAAACTCGTCTGTATTTATGATTGCAGAACTATCTGCATTTATCACTGTAGATCTAATGAGCTTAGCCTCTTCTGGCGACTGAAAAATTCTTTTAAGTACGGCTTTATTTCTTGAGGCTACCAGCCGCTCCCAGTCTACAACGCCTTCTCCATCTAGCTTGACTATCCAGACATCTGTCTCTGCAGTTGCATATTGGTCTAGTGTAGTTTTTTTATTAGTGTGCCCACCTATAATGTAACCACCATCTGTGGTTAATTGAGCTTCCGTAGTTCTATCTACCGGGTAAGTATCTAGTCTTTTCTCCCATATAATTCCTTCTTGTGACCACACAAGAGCGGGTAACAAGACAAGTAAAAAAAGAACGGTTATATTTCTCATAATCATTACTGTAGCATAACCTTCAAATTTAATTATTAATTAAATAACAGAAGATGCTATATATGCTTATTAGGCATATTGCCACGGACGTCGTTTATTGCGGTATTACATCGATAATTTACTTTTTATTTACCTCGCAAACTGCCACCTTTTCATACATTTGTGTAACCAAAAGAACTATAATAAAGATGAAAAATACAGCCTTAACTGAAGTACATGAATCGCTAGGTGCAAAAATGGTCCCATTTGCTGGTTATAATATGCCAGTTTCTTACGAAGGTGTAAATGCAGAGCACGACGTCGTAAGAAGTGGTGTTGGAGTGTTTGATGTTTCACATATGGGTGAATTTCTTGTGTCTGGAGAAAATGCACTATCATTATTACAATGGGTATGTTCTAACGATATTTCAAAAATAAACGTGGGCGGAGCGCAGTATAACTGCTTCCCTAATGATACAGGAGGAATTGTAGATGATCTTATTGTGTACCGTATTAAGGAAGATCAATATATGCTTGTAGTAAATGCAAGTAATATAGATAAGGACTGGGCGTGGCTAGAAACTCAAAATACATTAAAGAGTTTTAATGCAGAGCTACGCAATATCTCTGAAGGTCACTCACTTCTTGCAATACAAGGGCCTAAAGCTATTGAAGCTATGCAATCGCTTACAGAAGTAGATCTTGCAGGTATTAAATTTTATACGTTTGAGGTGGCACCTTTTGCAGGTATCGAAAATGTAATTATTAGTGCTACAGGATATACTGGTAGTGGTGGTTTTGAGATTTACTGTAAAAATGAAGATGCTGCACAACTGTGGGAAAATGTCTTTAAAGCTGGCGCAGACTGGGGAATCAAACCTATTGGTCTTGCTGCTCGTGACACATTACGTTTAGAAATGGGATATTGTCTCTATGGTAATGATATAGATGACAGCACTTCTCCACTTGAAGCAGGTTTAGGCTGGGTAACAAAATTCACTAAGGATTTTGTAAACAGTGAGGATTTAAAAGCTCAAAAAGAACAAGGACTTAAACAGAGACTTGTAGGTTTTGAACTTACTGAAAGAGGAATTCCTCGTCAAGGATATGATATCGTAGATGCAGATAGTAATAAGATTGGTCACGTAACATCTGGTACTATGGGCCCTTCTGTAAATAAAGGAATAGGTATGGGGTATGTAGATACCGCTTTCGCGAAAGCGGACTCAAAAATTTTCATACAAATACGTAAGAATCTAGTACCTGCAACCGTTGTAAAGACACCTTTCTATAAAGGATAATAAACCGAAAAGCTACTCCCGAATTCCAAAGGACTAACTTTTGGAATTCGGGAGTTTTTTATTTAAAAAATTGTAGTTATCGCATTTAAAAAATCAAAAGACAAAGTTTTAATACTAGGTGCTAGTGGCTTTCTAGGAGGTGCTTTATACAAGGAATTGTATAGGTACTACAACACCTATGGCACCTATCACTCTGGAAAGATATACAGTGATAACCAGCACTATTTACGGTTTGACCTTGTAGAAGATGATGTGTATGAAGTGCTACTCAAGATAAAACCGTCTGTAATTATCGCGGCACTTAGAGGTCCCTTTGGCGACCAGCTAGAGGCTCATGAATCTATGATTGCTTATGCTCAAGAATCTGGCTGTCGTATCGTATTTATCTCTAGTGCAAATGTCTTTGATGCTTTTACAAACTACCCTAGTTATGAGAATGACAAAACCCTCTCAGAAAGTATCTATGGTAAACTAAAAATTAGAATAGAGACGCTCTTAATGCGACATCTACCAGAGTCGCAATATGCGATTGTGAGACTGCCTATGGTTTTTGGTGTGGGTTCTCCTAGAATTGAGGAGCTCAAAAACCAATTATTACTAGGAGATGCTATAGAAGTTTTTCCGCATCTGGTGATGAATACTACTACAGATACTAAACTCTGCCAGCAGGTACATTATATTATTAATAGGAAACTCTCTGGTATTTTTCACTTAGGAAGTACAGATCTCATTCATCATAAAGAGTTTATACATGAGTTAGTAATTATGCTAGACCTCAACAGGAAACCTATGTATAAAAACGTGTTTACTAGTAACTCTGATCGTTACCTCGCGGTCTTACCTAGAGACAATAAACTACCTAAACACTTACAAGTAACTAATGAAGGCGTAGTGGCAGGAAGCAAAAAATACAACGCCGAGTTTTAAGATACATCTTTCTTATTTTACATCTCACGGTTGTACCTTTATAAAACACCCTAAATTACAGCTTATGCCTTGGCATTTTTACGTTATGTCTATTATGTACATCCTTGCAGGTGTCATGCATTTTATAAAACCTCGAGTATATGGAGCTATTATGCCTGCCTATATCCCTTACAAAAAAGCTATGGTTTTTTGGAGTGGTGTGGCAGAAGTTGCTGGAGGCGTAGGATTACTCTTTAAAGAAACTAGAGCTATTGCTATCTGGGGAATTATTGCGATGCTCATTGTATTTTTTACAGTACATATCGATATGCTAAGTAATGAAAAGCTAAAGGGTAAATTTCCCGTATGGGCACTATGGATGCGCTTACCATTACAATTAGGGTTAATTTATTGGGCTTATCAATATTTATAGATGTCATTATTTTCAGAAGAACCATACTCACTAGATCTTCCAGGAGCAGCAGTTACCTATTATAAAAATATGCTCACAGAAGAAGAGGCGGCTTCTTATTATGAAACGCTGCTAGAAGAAATCTCGTGGCGTCATGATGACATTAAGGTTTTTGGAAAAGTATATCCACAACCTAGACTTACGGCACTCTATAGTTCTAATGCAAAATCATACTCGTACTCAAATATTACCATGGTGCCTGAGCCATTTACAGATGCACTACAAGCTATTAAAAAACGTGTAGAAGCTATCGCTGGAGTTACCTTTACTACATGTCTCCTGAATTTATATCGTGATGGTAATGATAGCAACGGCTGGCACGCAGACGATGAGAAAGAGTTAGGTAACAATCCTATTATAGCTTCTGTAAGTCTAGGAGCCCCTCGCCTATTTAAATTTAGAAACAAAGTTGATAAAACTAAGCAAGCTAAGATCATTCTTGAGCCTGGAAGCTTATTATTAATGCAAGGAAGTACACAACATCACTGGCATCACCAGTTACCTAAAACTGCAAAAAAGGTGGCTCCTCGTATTAATCTTACTTTTAGAATTATTGCATAAAAAAAGCAAACGTTTAGGGGAAACGCTTGCTCTTAAAAACTTCTCATTACAAGAAGGAACATTGTTCACTTAGGGGTGAAAGCCGTATGCTTTTAAAAAGCCTTAGAAGTTACTTATCTGCTAGTAATCTAGGGGTTACTCGACATCATTGTAAAATAGTCTCCTAAGGCCAAATATTTTTATGATAAACACCTAATAACTCACCTTTTGCAGTGGTATTGGACATTTATTACAAGAAAGAAAGAGGTGCTGTATATGAAACATTAAGACATTGTGCTTCACTCTAACACATGTCTAAAAAAACCAACAAACTAACCTTAAAAACAAAACACCACAGCACCTCTGTAGTTTCTCTCTGTAATTCTGGTGCAAAGCTATGCGTGCATAGTATATTTTAACTTGTATAAAATTTAGTATTAATTGTACAATATTTAGAAAAACATTAAGATTTGACTAAATGCTTATTAAAAATTAAATTGTATCTTAAACAGTATCAAATCTTTAATCCCCAAATCCTATGCAAAGATTCAGTTTACAAGATACTTTTCTGATAAAAAAGTTCCAGAAATTAGACAGACATCAAGACGAAGATAAACGTACTTATTTTGAGATAATTTTTATAGAAGAAGGAAAAGGAAAGCATTTTATCAATGAGTTTATCATCTCTTACAACGCAGGTGATATTTTTTTAATTGCCCCAGATGACACTCACTGGTTTGAAATAAATGAGATTACAACTTTCTGCTACTTTCAATTTACAGAGTCTTTGTTTTCAAGTAAGATGAATCTACCTGATAGATCTTACTGGTTACATCGTATAGAGCGTATTATACAAAACCCTAATCTTACACCTGGTGATGTTATAACTGCAGACTCTGATAAGGAGCTTATCTGGCAGATTCATAATGCCATTGTACTTGAGTATGAAATGGCCAAAGAGTTTTACAAGCACAATATCTCAAATATGGTAAGTACCACCTTGAGTATAATTGCGAGAAACATTACACGTGATTTGAAGCCTAGGTCTGTTTCTTCTAGAAAAGATCAACACACTACTATCGATGATATCTTAAACTATATAAGACAGCATGTTTATGATAGAGATAAAATGAAGGTGGCTGCTATTGCCGAGAGATTATCCATGACTAGTAGTGGCTTAAGTGCATACTTTAAGAAAAAGACTGGAGATTCACTACATCATTATATCATCATGTATAAACTACACCTTGTGAAATACAGATTAAAAAACACAGACTTCACGGTTTCAGAAATTGCATACCAGCTAGGCTTTACAGATGAAAGTCACCTCACTAGAATTTTTAAAAAATACAATGAGATGACTCCAAAACAATATAAAACCAAAGAGGACGAGGTATTAGAGGATGATATTACGCTAACCAAGTAGTTCATTAAGTAGTTGAGCTAGGCGTACCCCACCTTTTTGCAGTTGGCCCTTTAAAGTTTCAAAGTAGTCATACATATAACGGTAGCCTAGTTTATCTCCTTTTTTAGTTTTTGAGTAAATATCCTTTACAAGATTCCTACTATCTTCCATCCATTCTTTATAGGTGCCAGCCGCCATTGCCTCACGTTGTCTTTTTGTTATTTCTGGCATATTATCTGCAAGTTCGGTATAGCTCATACCGTAGCTTTCAATCATTTGTGTATCCCAGACACGGTGTAAATTTGTACCATCATTATACCATTGTACTTGAAAATCATTTCCACCCTTATCTTCTCCTATACCAGTGTGAAGTGGTTGGTGTAAATCTCCTATAAAATGTACTAGCATACGTAAGTTAAAAGCTTTCTCCTCCTTTGTAGCGGTATCAGATTTTATGACAGTTATACATGATTCAATCCCTGTAATAATATCTCCTCTTTCATTCTTAGGGTGTACGTCGTATGTACTATCAAAAGGTACATTTACATAATGTTGTGTACCGTATTTTCTATATTTAGAATCACTTTTAATCTCATCTGCATAAGTAGATACTAGAGCAAGCGACTCGCCATCAAGTATTTCGGCAATTGCTTTTCTTGCTTTTTTAGATAGATATTTTTCTGCAATGGCTCCTGTAGCTCTGTGGCCTGTCTTACCCCAGTCGTAAGCAGAGACGTTTGATGTAAATACAAGAACTAGTAGTAATGAAATAGGTATACGCATTGAATAATTTTTTGCCAAATGTACAATGAAACTTCTATGTTGCGTGTTATAAAACTATTAAGAATAGGTACGCTTTCGCGAAACTCGTCCCGCATTCACTTCGGGAAGCGTGAAACTACACTATCTTTATCATGGCAATAATAAACATCCTTATGATTACATATACTTTTTTTACTAAAACCAAATTACTCTTTACCCTCTTATTCATTGGGTTTTTACAACAAGCGCTTATTGCGCAAGAATATGGCGGCAGCAGTGATGTGCGTATAAGTAACATGGTGTATGGCACTTTACTTACTCCTGAAGTTCCTACCTCAAAAATTGCGATTATCATTCCTGGATCAGGACCTACAGATCGCAATGGTAACCAGCAAATGATGCGTAACAATAGCCTCAAACTTCTTGCTGAGTCGCTAGCAAAGGAAGGTATTGCAAGCATACGATATGACAAACGCGTACTCACCCTTCTCAAGAAAAACGCACTACAAGAAGAACGTCTAGATTTTAATATGTTTATAGAAGATGCGGTCGCTACCATAAATTATGTAAAACAACAAGGACGTTTTAAAGAACTATATGTAATAGGTCATGAACAAGGTTCGCTTATAGGAATGGTAGCAGCCCAGCGTGCAGATGTACAAGGTTTTATCTCGCTCTCTGGATCTGGGCAATCGATAGATCAATCTATCATCCATCAGATAGGCTTACAAATGCCAGATCTCAAGGAGAAGGCTATTAGCGCATTTGGCACACTCAAAAAAGATGGACGTGTTACGGACTACTCTCCTGCACTTACCTCTATCTTCCGTCCATCTGTGCAACCATTTATGGCAAGCTGGATGCAATACGATCCTAAAGTAGAGATAGGCAAACTTACTGTGCCAACTCTTATTATTAATGGTACAAACGACATACAGACCTCCAAGCAGGAAGCCGTTTTATTACAAGAAGGTAATAGTGAAGCAACTCTTGTCATCCTAGAAGGTATGAATCATGTGCTTAGAATAATAGATGGTGATGATCTAGAAAACACAAAGTCTTATAATAATACGAAGCTTCCCCTAGCTGAAGAGTTAATAAGTACCGTTGCTGGGTTTATCACAAAGCACTAGTACCTTCCAAAATTTCTAGATAAGATAGAATTACTACATTTGACTTCTAACAGTCACTCATGTTTACAATTTTCAAGATGAAAAAGATTTATTATATTATTGCTTGCTCGTTACTTATAGTAAGTTGTGATATTCTCAATAAACCCCTTGCTAGTTCTCACCAATTAGCTCCAAAAAATAAACTTACCCGTAGTGCCATAGATCTTGTAAGCTTGAGCAATGATCGTATTAAAGTACGCGTGCAACCTGCGCCTATATATAAGGACGTTGCAACTTTTTACATTCCTGAGACGGTGCCCGGCACTTACTCTGATGATGATTATGGAAAATTTATAGACAGTGTTGCTGCCTATGGAACTTTTGGAAAGAAGCTTAAGGTCACCAAAACCTCAGATAATACATGGGATATTAAAAATGCACGTAATCTTGATTACATCGATTACTATGTAAATGACACTTATGATGTAGAGGCAGAACACACAATTTTTTCTCCTGCGGGGACAAATTTTAAAGAAAACGAGCAGTTTATGCTCAATTTACATGGAATTCTTGGGTATTTTAAAGACCAAGAGGAAATGCCATATTATGTAGATATCAATAGACCAGAAACTATGGAAGCTACCACTAGCCTTCCACGCTTTGCCGACTCACTGTATGTAGCGCAAGATTTTGGGAATACAGGAATTACAGATACCTACAAAGGCGATAGATATTTTGACATTGTCGATAATCCTATTATGTATAATGTACCTAACAAAGAGGTATTTACTATAGATGACATTACCATTGAGCTTAGTGTGCATAGTCCTTCTGGAACCGTAAAGGCGGCAAGTCTTAGACCTAATATAGAGCGTATGATAAAAGCGCAAAAGAACTATTTAGGTGATTTTAATGCTACAGACCGTTATACAATCTTACTATACCTTACCACGGGCGAAGCAGATGATGCACAAGGTCTAGGAGCGCTAGAACATCACACCTCTACGGTGGTAGTACTTCCTGAAGCTATGCCACAAGAAAATCTCGATGCAGCTATGGTAGATGTGGTATCACATGAGTTTTTTCATATTGTGACTCCGCTTAATTTGCATGCTACGCAGATTCATAAATTTAAGTACAATGACCCTGAGATGAGCATGCACTTATGGATGTATGAAGGGATTACGGAGTACTTTGCTCAGCACTTTCAAGTGCAGCAAGGACTCGTTACTCCAGAAGATTTTTACAATACGCTCGTTCAAAAAATAAGTAATGCAAAAGGGTATGATGATGTTATGTCATTTACTAAGATGAGTGCAAATATTCTTGAAGAGCCATATGCATCAAATTATGGTAACGTATATGAAAAAGGAGCTCTTATCGGGATGTGTCTTGATATACTTATGCGTAAAAATAGCAATGGCGAGCGTGGTGTTCTCGACCTTATGAAGGAACTTACGTATCAATATGGGCCTAACAGACCTTTTGAAGACAGTAATCTGATCCCGCAAATCACCCAACTCACCTACCCTGAAGTGGGCGAATTCTTTACAAATCACGTGATAGGTACCCAACCTATACAGTACAAAGACTTTTTTGACTTAGTAGGACTTGATTATAGCACTACGCTAGTAGATACAGGCTTCTTATTAGGAAAAGAACGTCCTTATATTAATGGCAACAAAGAAGAAAACACCATTTATGTACTTCCAGGAAACCTCAATACATTTCTCACTGCGCTGGGCGTACAAGGAAACGATGTGATTACCGCAGTAAATGGAACTGCTTATGATCTTTCTAACGTATACGATTTAATAACAGTCTCAAATAGCTGGAAAGCTGGTGATGCAATTACTATGACTGTACAAAGAGATGGTGAAGAAGTGGCACTTACTGGAACGGTAATTACACCACAAATTCCGCAGGCAACACTGGTAGAATTACAGACGTACGACGATGGCTTAGAGCAAGTTCTACGTGAGAAGTGGCTAAAAGGTTCTTAAGTTTTATCGCTTACAAGACATTTTTTTGATACATTCGGGGGAACTAACCATTCCTGATGTATAAATTGCTACTCTGTGTACTCCTTGCTGGAGTAAGTACAGCGCACTACGCTCAAACCAAAGAAGTAGGTGTATCCTTTATAGAAACACCTATTACGATAGATGGTGTACTTGATGAAAAAGTTTGGGACAAAGCAGTCCCAGCAACAAACTTCTGGCAATATTTCCCTACAGATACCATACAGGCACCTTACCAGTCTGAGATACGTTTTTTATATAATGACAAAACCTTGTATGTAGGCATCAAAGTCTCTGCGCAGGGTCACGATTATATAGTCCCATCGTTGCGCCGTGACTTTAGAGCTGGCGGAAGTGACAATATCACCTTGATGTTTGACACCTTTAATGATGGTAATAACGCGTTTCTTTTTGGTTCCAATCCTGCTGGCGTGCGCAGGGAAGCACTAGTCTCTGGCGGCGGAAAAGATTTGAGAGGTTTTACCACTAGCTGGGATACCAAGTGGGTGGGAGAAACCACGGTACATGACGGCTATTACGTATGTGAGTGGGCAATCCCCATGAGCGCCTTTAAATATAGAGAAGGCGAAACCCGATGGCGTTTTAATAGCTACCAATTTGACACCCAAGATAACTCGCGAAACACGTGGATACAAATTCCTCAGAATCAGAATATTTTTAATCTCGCTTACATGGGCGATATGGTTTTTGAGAAACCGCTAGGAAGCTCAAAAAGTCCTATTTCTATAATTCCCTATGTAAATGCCATTGCTGGACAAGACAGAGAACTAGACGACAACTTTACAGAGATCAAAGTGGGCGGTGATGCTCGCTTTACGATAGGCAACAGCCTTAATCTTGATGTTACTATCAATCCAGACTTCTCCCAAGTAGAGGTAGATAATGCTATTACAAACCTCTCACGCTTTGAAGTTGGACTACCAGAGCGCAGGCAGTTTTTTATAGAAAACAGCGACCTCTTTGCAGATTTTGGTGATCCTGGGGCGGCAAATCCTTTTTTCTCGAGGCGTATAGGTATAGCCGAAGATCTTGATGGAAACACGGTACAGAACAACATTGTAGCAGGTGCACGCTTGAGCGGTAAACTCACAAACAAGCTACGCGTGGGTATTCTCAATATGCAAACAGAAAATGATGAACCTATTGAGATTGCAGCAACAAATAACACCGTTGTAGCCTTACAACACAGCGTTTTTAGCAGGTCAAACATAAGTGCGATTTTTGTAAACAAGCAGAACACTAGTGATGCTGCCTTTGTACAACCTGATGAAGAATATAACAGACTCATAGGTCTTGATTATAACCTAGCCAATAAAGACAATAGCTGGAATGGTAAATTTTACCTCCACAAATCCTTTACTCCTGGGATTGATAGTAAGGACTACTCTGGCGGCGCGCGCATGGAGTACAATAAAAATAACTGGCGCGCAACGAGTGCTACGCTATTTATAAATGAAGACTTCAACTCTGAGCTTGGTTTTATACCTCGCAAGGATATCTTTAGGAACTTCAGTAAGGTGGAAAGGCTCTTTTTCCCGAAAGGGGGAACAATTAATAGGCACATATTTTCTTTAAACTCCTTTTTTGTATGGCGTCCAGAAGTCGCTTTTACCTTAGGTGACCGCACGCTCTCGCCACAGTGGGAAGCCCAGTTTAAAAATACCAGCAGCCTGAGTGCAAAACCTAGAACGCGCTACACAAAACTCTTTGACAGCTTTGACCCATCGCGATCTGACGGACTAGAATTACCAGAAGGAAGCGAGTACCGTTACACCAATCTGGAAGTGGAGTACAAATCTGACCAGCGCAAGAAATTTTACTACACGGCAAATACTACCTACGGCGAGTTTTTTAACGGTGAGATACTCACCTTGCGAGCAGAAGCCACCTTGCGCCTGCAACCTAAACTTGTGCTAGGAATAAACGCCCGCTATGATAATATAGACCTCCCTGCTCCTTATGCAGATAATCGCATCTGGCTAGTAAGCCCACGGGTGGATGTTACCTTTAGTAAAAACCTGTTCTGGAATACGCTTGTGCAGTACAGCACCTTGCAAGATAACTTTGGGATTAACTCACGCTTGCAATGGCGATTTGCCCCACTTTCAGACTTATTTTTGGTGTATAATGACAACTACTTTACAGATACCACCTTTGCTCCTCGCTTCCGGAGTATTAATTTAAAACTTACTTACTGGTTATATTTATAGGGATTTTGGTATTTTCGGATTCCTTTGGCGGTAAGCCTTAGTTTATTTTTTATGCTTCTCGAAGTGAAAGTGATCCCATTTTCGCGAAAGCGTAATTACCCACATTATTATGGAAAACACACCTTATTTTACAAATGACGCCATCGTTTTTGGCCTCATTGCGCTTGCACTTGCATTTATATTTTATACCTCGAGTAAGAAGACAGGCTTCTGGGGCAAATTTTACGGCATTGTACCTGCCCTACTGCTATGCTATCTCATCCCTGCGATTTTTAATAGCCTGGGACTGATAGATGCAGAGAGTAGCCAACTCTATTATGTGGCGAGTCGCTACTTGCTACCCGCATCGCTGGTGCTTATGACACTTAGTATAGACCTTAAGGCAATTGTAAACCTAGGCCCTAAGGCGCTTATCATGTTTTTTACAGGAACGATAGGGATTGTGATAGGTGGCCCGCTAGCAATACTTCTTATCTCTATCAAATTTCCAGAGGTTGTGGGTGGTGCAGGACCAGATGCAATATGGCGTGGCCTCTCTACACTAGCAGGAAGCTGGATAGGCGGTGGCGCAAATCAAGCTGCGATGCTAGAGATTTATAAATACAATCCCGAAAAATACGGTGGTATGGTACTGGTAGATATTGTGGTGGCAAATGTGTGGATGGCCATAATTTTACTAGGTATAGGTAAAAGCAACCGCATAGATAAATGGCTTAATGCAGATAATAGTGCGATAGAGGTGCTCAAGGAACGCGTCTCCACCTTTGCCGAAGGGGTAAAGAGAAACCCGACGCTTTCTGATCTTATGGTTATGCTGGGTCTTGCCTTTGGCGCAGTGGGTATTGCACACTGGGGAGCCGGTGGTATGAGCGCTTTATTTTCTGATATCCCAAAGGACTCTGCGCTTGCATCCTTTGGCTCTACTTTTTTCTGGATGGTCACGATTGCAACTGCGATAGGGATTTTACTCTCCTTTACAAAAGCCAAAAATTATGAAGGTGCTGGTGCAAGTAAAATAGGCAGTGTGTTTATTTACATACTTGTTGCGAGTATAGGGATGAAAATGGATCTCACCACTATTTTTGAAAACCCAGGGCTTATTGCCATAGGTTTTGTGTGGATGGGTATACATGCGGGACTCCTCATACTGGTGGCAAAACTTATAAGAGCGCCCTTCTTCTTTCTTGCCGTGGGAAGCCAGGCAAACGTGGGCGGGGCAGCCTCTGCTCCTATTGTCGCGGCAGAGTTTCACCCATCGCTAGCTAGTGTGGGTGTGTTGCTAGCAGTTTTTGGCTATGTGGTGGGAACATATGGCGCAATACTCTGTACAATTTTAATGGAAATGGCAGCTGCGGGCTAGTATTATATATAAAATAGTAGCATATTTGCCGTCTATAATTAAAACCAATTATGAATAAAATAGTATACATTCTCTTATTAAGCATCTTGATGGTTTCATGTTCAAAAACAGGAAATCTTACAGTCACTGGAACGGTAAAAGGTCTTAAAAAAGGAACTTTATATGTACAGAGCGTGCAAGACACCATGCTTGTAAACCTAGACTCACTAGTAATAGATGGGGAGCCTGAATTTGAGTTTATACTTGACATAAAAGAACCAGAGGTGTATTACTTACACCTTGATAAGGCAGATGAGTCTGGTTATGATGATCGTATTCCTTTCTTTGCAGAGGCTGGTATTATTAATATCACTACTTCCCTTAAAAACTTTGAAGGATTTGCAGCCGTAACAGGGTCTGAAAACCAGATGCACTGGACACAGTTTAAGAATATGAACAAGCAGTTTAATGATAAGAATCTTGATCTTATAAAAGGTTCTTTTAACGCTAGACAGCGAGATGATCAAGAAGAGATTCTTGCTTATGATGATTCTTTACAGCAACTACTTAAAAGAAAGTATCTATACACGGGTAACTTTGCAACAACAAATAAGGATCTTGAGATTGCTCCTTACCTTGTAATGACCCAGATACCAGATGCTACCACTCCTTATCTAGACACTTTATATAAGACTTTCCCTAGAAAAACTAGAAATTCTAAATACGGGAAGCAGCTCAAGAAGCTTATAGAGGAGCGCAAGAAACAGTAAGCACCTTTAAGATCGTACTACTATTATAAGCATGATGTGATTTTACATAAAAATGTAAGGTTCATGATTATAAATTAACCTACTTTTGCAGTTAAAATTAGAACAATGGCAAATATTAGAGATTTAAAAAAGGATATCAATTTTGTACTAGGTGACATCATTGACGCAGTATACGTTTGGGAAGCTCTTAATCCTAAAGAAGATAGAAAGGAAAGTGAAGCAGTTATAGATGACGCTATCGCAACTTTTGACACTTTAATTGCAAAGGTAAACGACCGCAAAGTAGAGAATAGAAGTAAAAATCTAGTGGCAGTACGTGCAGATCTTGAGAAGGAAGCACAGTCACTTGTAGCTCGTATAAACAAGCTATAATTTTTTTTAAAAAAAGGGTTGCATATATAATAAATGCTATTATATTTGCACCCGCAATGCCGATGTAGCTCAGCTGGCTAGAGCAGCTGATTTGTAATCAGCAGGTCGTGGGTTCGAGTCCCTCCATCGGCTCAAAAAGGTCTTCTTTTATTAGAAGGCCTTTTTTGTTTTATACAAGTTCTTGATGGTATGTGGTACGCTTTCGCGAAAATGTGATATTACGACCTCATAAGAGCCGAACTAGACACTTCCCTCCTTCCTCTTCTTATAATCTCCCTAGACTGTCTTTTAAGTGCCTTTATAACCCATTTAATAAATAGTAATGCTACAGTTTATAAATAAGTGTAGTTATGACTTTCTCGACAAATGCACAGCTGTAAAATTCATCGTATATTTAGTCCACACAAATAAGACCGCAAATTAAAGCAAATCAGCAATCCCGATAGTTATCTGGGGCTGTATTTGATTTATCTAGTGAATTGTTGTGTATAATCTTAAAAATAATGACCGAAGCTGAATTAGACGAATTAAAAAATATTGAGGAAATTAATTCCATCGGTTACCAGTATACAATAATGTATATGGCAAGAATTCATTCACAGGCTGAATTCTTGTTTGCTAAAGTTTTAGCTCTTCGTGGAAAGGTTTATTCCGATTATGAAGCCTCAGAAATAATCGAAGCTTTTACAATTAAAACAATCTGTGATTGGGAGTGGTATGTAGAGAAAATGATTTGTGAATGTTTAAAAGTAGACACTTCACAACTCTCTCAAGAATTAGAATTAAAATTACCTAAAACGATTAGTAATGACGAATGTATAGCTTATCTGAACGGATTAGGATATTTTGATTTAAGGAGTGTAAGTAATTTAAAATCGATTGGTAAAAAGATTTTAACCGAAAAGAAGAATCCCTTCCAAAAAATATCAGCAGAAGCAAGAAATCATATTGACGATTTTTATTCTTTAAGGAATTACGTAGCGCATAAGAGCAATAAGTCTAAACGAACGTTAGTTAAAACTTTTTCTAAATACGAACAAAATGAATTTATTGAAGTTGGAGAATTTTTACTTTCAACAACTGATAAAAACAAAAAAAATATCCGATTCCAAGACTTCGGAGGTTCTTTTTGGCTTGCAGCGTCTAATATAATGGAATTTGCATATCCTAAAATGTACAAATGGATAGTCCAAGAAGAAAAAACATACAATGAAAAATGCCATTTACGCTTTCTTTATTTAATAGAAATAAGTCCGAACAAACCAAAATAGCGGAGAAGTCTACACAGAACAAAGAACTAAGTTAAAGAACAAGCTTTTAAGCTAATTTTGATCCATAGTTGTCATTGCATGTCTTCCTGATTTTATGATGGCAAAGGCTATTTTTAGGAGCTTATTTACCACTGCGATGATTATAAGTTGGAAAGCTCTATGCGCGGCGCACAACTCCAAAATTCATTGTATATTTAGATCAAACAAACAAGACCGCAAATTAAAGCAAATCAGCAAAATGCCGCACTCGCTTTATGCAGTGGCCTGTTAGCAAACATTTAAAAATTTAACCTTTTTCAATTTGATCCTTCAAATCCTCAGAATTTAAAACTCTTGCTACGTCAATCAATGGAAAGATAAAATTGATTGGTAAACTTGCGATTTTATAGGCTAACATTCCTCGTGTAGCTCCTATTGCTGAATTCATAAATAGTAGCATCAAATCATCACCAATAAAAATTCTATTGCTACCTTTTTCAAATTTAATCTGCTCTTCGGTTGTATTAAATAATTGGAATGAGGTTTCTGTTTCAAGTTTTAAAAATTCAAGTGGCTTTTTATACTTCTTTTTATCAACAAATAAATAATTAATAATCACAGAAAGATTAATGATATTCTTTTTTTTATCTCCTGTAACAGAAAACCCTAATTTAAAATTGAGTTTATCTTCATCAAAATTATCTACTAAATAATCTGACATTTTATTAGAAAAAAGAACTTCTCTAATTTCCAATAACTTAATTCCAACACTATTTTCTTTTTCTTCCATAAATAATTAACACTCAGAAAAAACTGCCTTTTTAACTCGTGAGGAATAAGGTTTCAAAGTATGAGACCCAATAGAGCTTATATTAGGTTCATAAGCAAAATTTTGATTGATAAAAATAACTTCTGTTCTTTTACTTTCCTCTAAATTAATTTCATCATTTAATACACAATATAATTTATCACCTAAAACATCTTCAATCTTAGCCAAAGTTTTCAAAGTAAAATTATGAGAGCCTGACATCCACTTACTGATTTCAGATTCTTTCTTATTAAGCTTTTGCGCTAAGTCCTTTTGATCCATATCATTTAATTCCATTAAGTGCTGAATACGATCAGACAAATCAAAAGAATTATCAATAAATATATCAATATATCTATTTCTGATTTTTCTAATTTTATCTAAAACTTTGCTTCTTTTTCTCATTGTAGTAGTGTAAAATTTAAATTACCCATTAGTTGATTTTCATAAACAACAACTGTTCCCTTTTTAATTCGAGACTTAAGATGCCTATCTAATTCTCTCAATACTTCAACGCAATCATTTAAATAAGGGTCGTCATTATAAGCTTTTGTAGATTTTAAACCACCATTACCCAATATTACGATTTTACTGTTCAAGTGTATTGCATATAATCTTAATTTGGAACTATATAAATATTCTGGTAAAGAACCTACTCCATCGGAGCGCGTACCAGCATTTCTAAAATTACGTGTTTTTGCACCATTTTCGCCAATTTTATCAATCATTTTTGAAATGATTCCGATATCTTCTTCAAACTTTTTGTAATTAAATGTTTTATCAAAAAAAGAATCTGTTTCTAAATCTTTATTAGAATCAATCCTAATTGAGTAAAATGTCACTTTATCGTGATCTTCAAATACCTCTATGGAAATCTTACGCTTTGAATTCACTTTTAAGTTAAGTACAAAATTAAACTTATTTTGATAATAATAAAATATTTTATTACAAACTTAACTCATAAGTTAAGTCAATTAGTCTTTCTAAATTCAAATATAACTCTTATTTTTAAACATAAAAGATAAGTTATGACAAAAAAACGTTTGCCAACAATGTATATAAAAAATAGCGCAAGCAGTCGCTAACACAAAGGTTCGGGCACTTATTAGAGGTCGCCAAATTTTTAATTTGGCTTTTAAAATGAAAAGATAAAAACAAAATAAAAAATTCGGCTCTGTGTTAATCCGAAAAGTTAGTGTCTTTTTACACGCTACGTTTCATACACAAACCG
>TARA_R110002012_G_scaffold322083_1_pt1 | contig 124010 bp, 114 predicted proteins | sample TARA_R110002012 | Tara Oceans TARA_R110002012 (sample SAMEA4396515) | marine metagenome | biome: Westerlies Biome; feature: [DCM] deep chlorophyll maximum layer (ENVO:01000326); material: water (ENVO:00002006), including particulate matter (ENVO:01000060) such as... | depth 40 m
CCATCAGCGAATGTACCAAACATATTAGAGGATGATCCTACAAATACTGGAGCATCTGTTTGACCACATTGACTATAGCCAGTTAAAGCAAAAAATGCAAACAAAATTGCAAAGTAAAATTTTTTCATAATTGGTTATTTAGAATTGTTATTAGTATTATTTTTCTTTTCTATTTCTTCAAAAATTTTTGTCATCCCTATTTTAAGAGATTCATTTTTCTTGATTAAATCTTTCAATTCATTATCAAGATTTTCGAGTTCTTCAGATTCCGCCTTTGAAATCTTTGATTTTTCTGTTTTGTCTGATTTATCCAATTTAATCTTTGTTTAGAGTAAATCTATTTTAAACAACTGGGTTTTGAGGTGCAGATGGTGTTACAAACAAACTACAACGTTAAAAAAAGCGACCACAAAATCTCTACACAAAAACGCATAGTATTGTTTTTCAGTGCTTTAAGCTGTTGTTTTTAAAAATAAATAATTAGAAGAATTCTCTTGTTTTTAGTCTATTTAAGACTTTTTAGATAGGCAATTAGGTTTTCGTCCCTATCAATATCTAGCTTTTTTCGTAACCTGAATCTCGCCATATTGATACTTTTAACAGATTGATGTGTAATGGCAGAAATTTCTTTTGTAGACATATTCAATCTTAAAAAAGCACAGATCTTAACCTCATTAAGCGTTAAATCGGGATGCGCTTTATGTAGTTCGTTATAAAAATCTTTATGCACTTCTTTAAACCGAATTTCGAACTCATCCCACATTTTTGCTGAAGAATTCATCCTGATTTCATTAATGATTTGTTGGATTAAATCTTTATTATCCTTTTTGGCATCTGGTTTTAACTCTATAAGTTTTTTCGAGATTGTTGTAATGAATTCATTTTTTTCCATGAGATACATCATGTTGGAAACGAGTTCTTTCTTTTTATAATCTAAATCTTGATTAAGCTTTTTTTGTTCTAAAAGTAAGTTCTCTTCTTTTAGTTTAAGTTTCGCATTTCTATTTCTCTGATTAACATAAAGCAATATTAAAATTATGGCTAGTAAAACCGCAAACCCTGATACTGCCATGAACTTTAGCTCTCTGTTTTTATATGCTGCCTCTTGATAAATTCGTTCAATTTCGTTCTGTCTTAAAATCTCATCAAACTCATTTTGCATTTTGAGTTTTGTAATGAGTTTTATATCATCTTCATCTTGATATTGCTCATAATAATCAATGTAAACTTTGTGATAGTTTAAAGACGAATCCGTTTGCTTCTCATTGTCATAGATTTCAGCAAGGATTTTTGCGCTTTTAAATACATTACGTTTATACGAATTATCTAAAGACACTTTAATTCCCCTAAATGCATATTTTTTTGCTAGGTCGATTTCGCTTTCTTTAAAATAGAGCTCGGCTGCGTTTGCATAAATAGATGCTTTGTAAAAGGATGAAGGGCCTGAATTAAACGAATCACTTTTATCGTCCATAGCATTTAATGCCATTTCTAAATATTCGCGAGCTCTAACATAATCCCCATTTTTTAAATAAATTTCAGAAATGGAATTATAAACCGACGCCAAGCTAACCCAGTTTTCTGTTTTTAAATGATAACTAGTCAGGTTTAAATAGCCAATAATAGCGTCTTCGTCATTACCAATTATACTCTCAATAAGCGCAATATTATATAGTGGATAAACAGAATTCGCTTCATCTTCATTTTCAAGAAATAAGTTATAGGCCTGATTGAAATTGTCCTTGGCATCATCGAATTCCTCAATTTGTTTATATACAAGACCTATATTATTATATAAATGCGGAATTAAGGTGTGATACAAATTATCTCGCGAAATTGTTAAACACTCTTGATACAATTTTAAGGCTTCTATATGATTGTTTTGCGCCAAGTTAATATTACCTAAACGCATGGTGTTTTGCGTATAACTAAAAAGACTATCTGTATCTCGAAAATTATCTCGTGCTCTTGAATAATTGACTTTAGCTGAATCCAAATTATTTTGCTTGATATAATAACTACCTAAATTAGCCGATAGCTGAGCAGTCCCAATTTTAAAATTGGAAGATTCAGAAAGTTTCAATCCACCTTTAGCATAATAAATTGCAGAATCTAAATTCGAAGTTTTAAAGGCTTCTGATAAATTTGAGTATTGTAATATCTTTTGCTCTGAATTTTGAGATTGATCAATAAGTAACTTAATACTATCAACCCGCTTTTCTTGCGAAAAACAAATCAAGCTCTTAAAAACAAAAAACAGAAGAATCGTTTTTTTCATTATTTCAAAGATAAAAAAAAGAGCAGCTAAAAAGCTACTCTTTAAACTAAATAAGTGTTTTTACTTACTCAACATCAATAATTCACTACAGAGAATTTCTGTCATATAACGTTTGTTACCCTCTTTATCCTCCCAAGAACGATTTGTTAATTTACCTTCTACGGCAATTTCCTGTCCTTTGGTTACATAATTTTCTACCACCTTTACCAAGCCTCCTTTTACTACAATGTTGTGCCAGTAGGCTCGTTCCACTTTGTTTCCATTCTTGTCTTTATAACTATCGTCTGTAGCTAAAGAGAATTTGGCCATCTTGTTACCATCTTCAAAATTTACAATTTCAGGATCTTGTCCTAATCTTCCAATCAACTGTACTTTGTTTCTAAGCGTGTTCATAATTTTAATTTTTAATTGTTAAACAGTTAATACTATTGATCCTTCGTGGATTCAACACTGCAAATATGAATCAGCTAGCAAATTCTAGTCGGTTTTTACTTATTTAAATTCGTTTGTAAATGTTTGTAGTCGTTTGTAAACGTATAAATAACCTCTGTTTTGGCGACTAGATATTACCTATATTTGCTTATATGATAAGACTTTTAAGCTATTTATATCCTATTACTAAAAAAATAAAATCTGATATTAATGGGACTTTAGAGATTACATGGTACAACGGAAAAAAACATTTGAATTCTAAAAATGCCAATTATTCTTATGGCTCGTTACAGCGGATTTTAAAATTGGGCTTGGAAAAACTTGACCTTAAAAATATGAATTCCATTCTTGTTTTAGGTCTTGGAGGTGGCAGTGTTATTGAAACACTGAAAAAAGATTTTAAATACCAGAATCAAATTACAGCAGTAGATATTGATCCACAAATAATAGCCATTGCTAAAAGTGAATTTCAAATAGAATCTTCTGAAAATTTAAACATTATTTGTGATGATGCATTGAAATTTGTACAAAACACGCATGAAACTTTCGACCTTATCATCATCGATTTATTCATAGATTTAAACGTTCCAGAGCAATTTTTAGAATTATCATTTTGGGAACATGTTTTAAAAAGAAAATCTGCCAGTGGTTCCATTTTATTTAATGCCTCGTTGGAGAAACACACATCGGAAAAATTGGAGCATATCATCAGTTATTTAAAATCGCATATCTACCAAGTGGATGTGTATAAAAAAGTAAATCAGACGAATACGGTTGTAGTTGGGAAATCGCTTTAATTGTTTATAAACGATTAATTTATATCTTTATAACACATTCTTAAATTTAAATTTATGAAAGCCATCTTTTCTACTTTATTATTGTTTCTAGTTTTTCATACTGGATTTTGTCAAAATAACACGTTAAAATTTCAGGAAGGCAGCACATCTCCTGAAGCTAATTTGGATGCTGTTTCATGGATTCAAGGCTATTGGAAAGGTGAAGCTTTTGGTGGAATTACCGAAGAATTTTGGAGTCCACCGCTTGGAGACTCCATGATGTTTTCCTTTAAACTGGTAGTGGATAACACCGTTATTTTTTATGAATTAGGCGGAATCAGGCAAGTTGAAAACACCTTATTATTACAACTAAAACATTTTGGAAACGATTTTAAAGGTTGGGAAGAAAAGGATGAAACAGTCGATTTTAGATTCATAAAAAAAGACGGCAATAAAGTATATTTTGATCAATTTACGTTTGAAAAAATTTCAGACACTGAAATGAATCTGTATGTGGTTATTTCAGAGAATGGCAAAGACGAGGAAGTTAAATTCAACTACAAAAAACACTAATATGCAAAAGCAATGTCCAGAATGTGGTGAAAAAATTGTTGGTAGAATAGACAAAAAATTCTGTAGCGATGCATGTAGAAACTCCTATAATAATCGGATAAATACAGATAGTAAAAACCTAATTAGAAACACCAATAACAGATTGCGTAAAAATTACCGCATTTTGGAAGAACTAAATCCTGAACAAAAAACCAAATCATCACGCGCTAAACTCATTGAAAAAGGTTTCGATTTTAATTATTTTACGAGTATATACACCACCAAAGCTGGAACAGTTTACTATTTTGTTTATGACCAAGGCTATTTGCCACTTGAAGGCGATTATTATGCTTTGGTAAAACGAGAAGGGTAATTTACTTCCAATTATGACCCTTAAGCTGCATGGCAGCTTTTAAAATATCTTTCTGACTAATCTGACCAATTAATTTTCCTTCTTCAACGATTGGAAAACGCCTAATTCTAGAGTTTAGGAATTTCTTGGCTGCTTCAAAAACATCCATATTTCCATCAATCGTTTCCACATTTTTAACCATTCGGTTTTCAACAATATCTTGTTCAACAGGCATATTGTAATAATGACTCTCACTAATTTGCTTTAAACAATCACCTTCAGATATAATTCCAACGAGCTCATTATTAGCATTCACTACTGGACCACCTGAAATTTTATTTGAAATTAACGAATGGATTACTTCATCAACTGTTTGCTCTGGTTTAAACGTAATTAAATCGCGCGACATATAATCGCTAACCTTTAATTGCTGATTTACGGTGGAGTTATTTTGCTGCTTTCGCGCACCTTGAAAACTTTTAATACCCATAATTTTAGATGTTTATGATTTTAAATATAAAGAATTTAGCCCAGTTTTCCTAAACCGTTAAGACAAGTTTAAGATTGCTTATAATTTTATGTATTTTTATATTTTCTAACAAACTACCAAAACGCATGCTTAAAAAATTAATTGCTTTAATACTTATTGTTATTGCTGTTTACTGGAGTTTTTCGGTGTTATTACCTAGTAAGATTACAAAATTTGATACGCCTGAAAATCAGTTTTCAACAGAACGCGCTTTGATTCATTTAAAACACATATCCAAAGCACCACATTACTTAGGAAATGCTGAACATAGTCAAGTTAGAAAATACATTATTCAGCAATTAGAGGCTTTGGGTTTAGAAACTGAAATTCAAGAAGCTTTTTCCATGAGTCAATGGGGAAACGTATCCAAACCAAAAAATATCATAGCGCGTTACAAAGGTTCAGAAAACGGCAAAGCTTTAGTTTTATTAACGCATTATGATAGTCAACCACATTCCTCTTTTGGTGCTAGTGATGCTGGATCTGGTGTTGTAACGATTCTAGAAAGTCTTCGCGCTTATATAAGTGAGAATAAAACACCCAAGAATGATATTATAATTGTTATCACAGATGGTGAAGAATTGGGTTTAAATGGTGCCGATATTTTTGTAAACCAACATCCTTGGGCAAAAAATGTGGGATTGGTATTAAATTTTGAAGCACGTGGTTCAGGTGGACCTAGTTATATGCTTATTGAAACCAACCAAGGAAATGCGGAACTTATGAAGCATTTTGTTGCTGCTAATCCAGAATTTCCTGTAGCCAATTCTCTTGCTTATAGTATTTATAAAATGTTACCAAATGATACCGATTTAACACGATTTAGAGAAGATGGCAATATAGATGGTTTTAACTTTGCTTTTATTGATGACCATTTTGATTATCATACTGCTCTAGATACTTATGACCGTTTAGACCGAAATACCTTGGAGCACCAAGGCAGTTATTTAATGCCGCTACTCTATTATTTTTCTGAAGCAGATTTAGCCACTGTAAAAAGTACAGAAGATTATATTTATTTTACCGTACCGCTTTTTAAAACTGTTATTTATCCGTTTTCTTGGATTTTCCCGATGCTTATTTTAGCTCTTTTAGGATTTATTGGACTTTTAATTTATGGTTTTAAACGGGAAGCATTTATAGTGTCGGAAATTGGTCGTGGTTTTGCAGCTTTCTTTATATCGCTGCTTTCGGCTGGAAGCATAGGCTTTGGCTTATGGTTTCTTTTAAAACAACTTTATCCGCAATATGGTGAAATGCTTCATGGTTTTACCTACAATGGTCATTTATATATTTTAGCGTTTTCTTTTTTAGCTTTAGCTATTTGTTTTTGGGTATATAGTAAATTTCATAAACCAGAAAATACCGCTAGCTTATATATTGCGCCTTTATTTTTCTGGTTGTTAATTTGCACACTAGTGGCTTTTGTATTGCCAGGAGCAAGCTTTTTTGTTATTCCTGTTTTCTTCGGATTAATAACCTTGTTTGTGTTAATTAGACAAAAAAAAACCAATCTCATTTTATTAACACTTTTAGGCTTCCCTGTTCTAACTATTATGGTACCATTTGTAAAAATGTTTCCGGTAGGGCTCGGCTTAAAAATTCTTTTTGTTTCCTGCATTTTAGTCGTTTTAATTTTTGGATTACTAGCTTCTGTTTTTGGCTTTCTAAAGCATAAAAAGTTGTGGGCTTACTTGTTTTTAATTGTAAGCATTATATGTTTGGTAGTTGCTAATATCCAATCTGATTTTTGTGAAGACAGACCCAAACCCAATAGTTTAAATTACGTTTTGGACAGTAATTCCAACACAGCAGTTTGGGCAACGTATGATGACATTTTAGATGCCTATACCAAGCCCTATTTAACAAATTCGCCTAATGATGCAACGCTATTAAATGAAAACACATTGGGAAGTAAATATAAATCGGGATTTACGTTCACCAAAAATGCTCCTGTAAAAGCGCTTAAAAAACCTGAAATCACAATTCTATCGGATACTATAATAGGGGAGTTCCGTGATATAACGCTTCAATTTAAATCTGAAAGAAACGCAGAACGCATAGAGGTATTTGCTGATAGCATGATGGTTTTTAAAAAGGCAATTATAAATGATGTTCCTGCTAAAAAATCTAAAAAATCGGATGCCGTTTTTAAAGAACGCTTTAACAACCGTCTGTTTACCTATTATGTGTCAGATAATGAACCGTTGGTCATGCGTTTATCCGTTCCAAAGAACCAAAAAACAACATTGCAGTTTTATGAAGCAACTTATGATTTGCTGAAGAACATACATTTTTCAATTCCTGCCAGAACACATGATATGATTCCAAAGCCATTTGTACTAAATGATGCCGTTATTATTAAAACTAAATTTACAATTCAATAAATTAGTATTGTTTTAAGATATTGATTCACATTTTTTTTTAGCTTTGATGCCTAGTTAAATAATCATTTTATGAAGAAATTACTTTTTGTTGCGGTATGTGTATTAGGATTTCAGGCACAAGCACAAAACAGTCAAGAGTTACTGAATCATTATCGCGAATATTATAAGCAAATGAAAATTCAGGGAGACTCGCAAGGGATCATCAATGGCTTAACCCATTTAATTTTGTTGTCGCCATCAGAAGCACAAGCACACAAAGACACATTAGCAATGGTTTATATGAGCGAAGGAAACCATGTACAAGCGTTAAATACCATTGGTATTGATGCTGGAACTACAGATTCTGACATTGCTGTTGAGGTAAAAGCCGTTTCTTTAAAAGCGATTAATGAGCCTAATCGTGCGCTTATTCATTTTGAAGAGTTATTTAAACGCTCGCCAGACCCAATGATAGCTTATGAACTTGCTGAATTATATTTGCAAACGAATAAATTACCAGAATCTAATTCCTACATTCAATATGGTTTAACAAATTCCAAGGAAAATATGGGGAAAACATATTACGAGAGTCAACAACCGTATCAAGTACCTCTAGAAGCAGGTTTTTTATATTTGAAAGCACTTACAACATACAATGAAAATAAAGTTACTAATATTGATGCTGCTGCAGCTGTTTTAGATGAAGCTTTAAAATTAGCACCCAATTTTAATTTAGCACTATTAAGCAAAAATGCTATTTTAAATCAGAAAAAAGATACAACACCAAAAGAGTAGTAAATTACTATTTCCAGAAAAATATTTTAGACATACTATTGTATTGGCTAAAACAAACTTTTTAAAACATCAATTTTATAACTTAAAATTGATGTTTTTTTATGTCTAAAAATCATGAATAATTGGTAATTTTAGAAATCTTATTAACCATTATAAATCTTAATTTTTTTAAGAAACTATCATTAATTGGGTCTTTTGATTAAAAAAAAGTCAAAAAAATCATTAAAAAAAAGAAAAATTATAAAATCGGAAATAAATCTTTAATATAGGCTTAAGTTGTTTATTGCTAGGTGTTTAAGCCCTATAAATACCTTTCGAATTTCGGGAAATACAAAAGTACGATCCTTTATATATAGTAATTCTATCCTTAAATTTAACTTTTAAACTATTATACAGATTTCATGGTAGTGTGTGTTTAACATAAAATATAAATCATAAGGTTAAGACACCTACAACATAAAGGAGTCAAATAAATTAATAAAGGAATCAAACTTAAATTACTAATTAATAATCTAAACTAAAAACAATGAAGAAAATTACCTTTTATTTAATGATGCTATTAGGTGTCACGGCATTCTCTCAAATAGAGATTGTTGAAAATTTTGATGGCTTATCAAATAACCAAGTTCCAGCTGGTTGGTCTGAAACAGGATTAAGAGCTTCGACGAGCTTTAATTGCGGAGGATCTGGAAATGGTTTAATAGATGCATTTACTGCTGCAGCTCAAGCAACTGCCACAACACAAAATTACACAGCTATATCTAATGGAACTGATATTACTGTTAGTTTTTCTTTAAATGTATTTGAGCAAGTTAGTCAATTTCCACCAGTACAATTTAATCCACCAGCTGCAGGTTGGGGATCAGTTGCTTTGGAATACACAACGGATGGATCTAGCTGGATTACAGCTTTAACTATAGATGATAGTTCTTTTACATATATCGATAATACGACTTGTGTTTCTGTATCGCCTGTAAACATTGGATCTATTCCATCTGGGAGTGATTTTCAAGCACGTTTTGTAGCAACAGTAAATAACATTGCAACATTAGCAGCAATTGTTGTTATTGATAATGTTTCAATAACTCAAGTAGCTAATACAATTCCTAATTGTGACTCGACGCTTATTTCTCCTGCAAATGGATCAATTACTGCCAATCCTGATATTACTCTAACTTGGACACCTGCTACTGGTTTAGCAACTAGCTATAAAGTATCTGTTGGTACTACAAGTGGTGGAACTGAAATTGCAAACGAAGTTTCAACTACAGAAACAAACTTTGCGCTTTCTGGTTTAGACTATGAAACACTATATTACGTGAATATAATTCCTGTAAATAGTTTTGGTGATGCCATGTCATGTACAGAAGAAAGTTTCACAACACGTGTAGCACCAATTGCTGGAGCAACTTGTTCAAGTCCACTTGAAATATTAAGCTTCCCTTATCTTGACGCAGCTGGTGATACTAATAATTTTGAAAACAACATTGATGTTAGTCCTTGTAGCAATAGTTATATGCGTGGAAAAGATGTTTTTTATGAAATAACACCAACTGAAGATATTTCAATAAATATTGATTTAGCTAATATTTCTAATAATGGCCCTAGTATTCATGTGGTTCAAGGATGTCCTGATGTAGCAACAGAATGTGTTGCTTATGTTGGCACATTTAATAGTGGCGGTGCTTTGAACTTATCGGATGTCGTTTTATTTGCAGGAAACACCTATTTTATAGTTTTAAGTAATTCTAGTGCTTCTAGAACCTATACCTATAGCTTAATTGTTCAAAGAAATTCATGTGTTAGTCCTGAAATTACTTTAACAAATGCGCCAGATTGTACAAATGATCAGTTTTCAGTAGATGTTGATGTTACGTATTTAGGTAGTGCTACTACTTTAACCCTAAGTGATGATTTTGCTTCAGGAACTCCTGCTGTAACTGGTATTGGACTACCTAGTAAATTTGGGACTATTTTATTATGCTACTTTTTTAATAAATCCTCTCAATTTCATTTCCATTTCTAGCGGTGAGAGATATCCTAAACTAGAATGTAATCTTTCTGTATTGTACCAGTAAATATAGTCTTCAATAGACTCATATAGTTGATTGTACGATGTGTATTTGAATCGATACAGCCACTCGTATTTAATTGTTTTAAAAAAGCTCTCAGCAACTGCATTGTCCCAACAATTCCCTTTTCTACTCATACTTTGGGTTATTTTAAGATTATAATCACAAATATTAGTGATTTTGTTAGACGTATATTGGACACCTCTGTCGGAGTGGAAAATAAGGTTATTGCTGATGTTTCTTGTCTTTCTAGCATCAATCCAGGCGTTCATTACAGTATTTTGAGTGGTCATATCTTCACTTAGAGACCAACCAACAACTTTTCGGTCAGCAAGATCTATGATGGTTGTTAAATAATTCCAATCATCATTCACTCTAATATAGGTAATGTCTGACACCCATTTTTCTCCTAATTTAAAAGTATAGAACTCCCTATTTAATTCATTTTCAGCAATTAAATGATCATGATTAGAATCTGTTGTAACCACAAATTTTCTTTTCAGTACACTTCTCAGACCCATTTCTTTCATAAGTAATCCAATATAGGAACGAGAGTAAAAAAGGTTCTCTTTTTCTAGTTTTTTTTGAACCCTACAGCTGCCGTAAATCTGCCTACTTTGATCAAAAATAAATTTGATCCTTTCTTTTAGAAATTCTGTGGCTGTTTTTAAAACTATAATATCTTTGCTTTTAAACCAATGATAATAAGCATTTTTGCTAACTTTCATAGATTTACACATCTTCTCAACTGGATAGATATCTACATTATTTAAAATGAATTGATACCTCTCTAGTCGCCCTTGGAGAAGATGCTTACTGCCTTTTTTAAGATATCACGTTCCATTGTTACATTTCTCAATTCTTTCTTTAATGCCTTGAGCTGTTGAGCTTCAACAGATAGTTCTTTCTTCTTTGTAAAATCTCCAGATTTTAGCTTGTATTCTCGTCTCCAACGTCCGATCATATTTAAACTTAAGTTATACTCCTCACTAACTTGTTTGGTCTTTATACCTGAATTTAATAGCTCTACTATCATTACTTTAAATTCATTGTCATGTTTCTTTGCCATAAATCAATATAATTTATAAACTCAATTAAATCGTCACATCAAAGGTAGACACTCCAGTATCTCTGCAACAGGTATTATAAACATGGGACCTTACCCAAGTGGTACAACAGTTAACTTTACGCTAGATAATGATGGAGATGCAGCTTGTTCATTTGATGCCTCTACATTTTATAACTGTCCTCCAGACAATGATGAATGTAGTAATGCAACAGATTTAACTGTAAATACAGATGGAACTTGTACTACTTTAACAGTAGGCACAAATGTTGGTGGAACAGAATCTGTTACAGATGCTGATTCTTGTACTGGAACTGGAACAAATGACGTTTGGTATAGTTTTGTAGCAACAAATGAAACACTTATTTTAGAATACTTTAACGTTACATCTGTTGTAGGAACAGCTACAAGTATAACTACAGAATTACTCGAGGGAACATGTGGAAGTTTAACAAGTTTACGTTGTTTTAGTAGTAACTCTTACATCTATTTAGATAACTTAATCGTTAACAACACATACTATTTGAGAAATAGATCAAGTTTTACAGGAAATGAAACAAACTTTGTAATTTGTTTAAAAACACCTCCTGCTCCTCCTGTAAATGATGAGTGTTCTGGCGCTATTGAAATAATGGCTTCTTCAGATGACCAATGTAATAATGTAGTAAATGGTAGTACAGTAGGCTCAACTAGAACTTCTGACTCTACATGTCCAGATACTGCTTTTAACACCTATACTGATGTATGGTATGTTTTTAACCCAGATGCAGATGGTTTTTACGAATTTAGCTTTGTAAGGAATTCTAGCGCTTCTGCTACCTATTACATTTACAGTGGTGCTTGTGGCTCATTAGTAGATATTAGTGGTAACTGTAATAGTACTTCTAATCAAATTTTATCTTTAAACGATGCAGTAACCTATTATATCATGGTAAAATCTAGCCAAACGGAAGCTGGAACAGATTTTGACTTATGTGTATGGGCATTACCTCCAGCTGTTGCTAACAGTGATTGTTCAGGTGCTTTTACATTAACAGAATCTGTTGACATGAATGGAAATAACGCTATTTCTGGGAATATAAACGTTACTGATGCTGCGTATTACTCAGCTGAAGGATGTGCAAATACTTCAACTGAATCTGTTTGGTATGCTTTTACACCGCAATATACAGGAATGTATAACTTTAATTTTACAAGAGTTAGTGGTAGTGCAAGTTATACGGTTTACAACACGGACAATTGCTCCCAAACAGGTACTGCAGGTTATGTGACAGGTATTTCAAGTTGTTTTAATAATACAACACCAAGAACAGGTGATTTGGTTGCTGGAAATACATACCTAATTATGGTACATGCTTCTAGTGCTGCAGAATATACCATACTTGCGTATCCAGATCCTTCTTTAAGTGTGGAGTCTAATACCTTTGAAACATTTAAATACTATCCAAATCCTGTTGTTAACACCTTAACAATTGAGGCTGGAAATACCATTTCAAATGTTAGTATCTTTAATATTGTTGGACAACAAGTTCAGGTTGCAAAACCAAACAACTTAAAGACAACTGTAAATATGAATGCATTAGAAGATGGCGTTTACTTTGTAACCGTTACCATAAATAATGCTCAAAAAACCTTTAAGGTTATAAAGAAATAGTTTTAAAGAAAGCTATAGTTGATTACTAGTAGAAAAAATGGGTGATATTTAATTATATCACCCATTTTTTGATTTAAGAAACACTTAGGCTGTATTTAAGATGATAAATAAAAACATGACTAATTTGATGTTAGTACAAATGAAATCAGCTAGTACAGGCACTACAGATGTTGAAACATGTACATTTATAGTTAAAATAAAAGTATAGTAAGCGGTAATTATAAAATATATCAGATGTTAAAAATATATAAATACATATAGGCAATTATTAATAGGTTTTAATTCAACAAATAGATATTTATATGTAGCTCGAAAGCGTGATTTTTTTCAAAGAAAAAGCAGTCTAAAAATAGACTGCTTTTTTAATTTATAATTTTATGTTTGAAAACTATTACCAGATACGAACACGTTGTTCTGGAGCAATATACATACTATCACCTGCTTTAATATTGAAAGCATCGTAAAAGGCATCTATATTTAATAAAGGTTGAACAGCACGATTCATCCCTGGAGAATGTGGATCTGTTTTAATACGTGTTTTTAAAGCATCGTCACGCATTTTAGTTCTCCATACCGTTGCCCAACTCATGAAGAAACGTTGTTCTGCTGAAAAGCCATCAATATCTTCTGGTCTGCCATCTTCTATAAAACTTAATTGTAACGCATCATAAGCAGCTAAAACACCACCTAAATCACCTATATTTTCTCCTAAAGTAAATTTTCCGTTAATAGTTACGTCTGGCAAAACTTCAATAGCACTATATTGATCGGCTAATTGATTTCCTAATGTTTCAAATTGCTCTAAATCGGCATCTGTCCACCAGTTATTTAAATTTCCATCTTTATCATAACGTGCACCAGAATCATCAAAACTATGGGATATTTCATGACCAATAACAGCACCAATTCCACCATAATTTACAGCATCATCCGCTTTATAATTATAAAAAGGCGGCTGTAAAATTGCTGCAGGAAATACAATTTCGTTATAAGATGGATTGAAATACGCATTCACAACTTGTGGTGCCATATACCATTCACTTTTATCTACTGGTTTTCCTAATTTATCGATATCCTTTTTAAAATTCCAAGCACGAGCATTTAAAGAATTCTGTAAATAAGATCCACCTTCTTCAACACCTTTAATTTCTAATGCAGAATAATCTTTCCACTTATCAGGATATGCAATTTTAATGGATGTTGCTTGTAGTTTTTCAATCGCTTTTTTCTTGGTTTCTGGACTCATCCACTCCAAGTTATTAATACGATTTTCAAACGCTAGGATAACATTCTTAATCATTTTTTCAGCTTTGGCTTTTGCTTCTGGAGGGAACATTTTATCAACATATAATTTTCCTAACGCTTCACCAACTGTTCCGTTTAGTAATCCTAAAGCACGTTCGTCACGTGGTCGTTGTGTTTTAGCGCCATTTAACTCACGACCATAAAACTCCCAACTTGCAGTTTCTAAATCGGTACTTAATTGTCCAGCAGCACCATTGAAAGCATCCCAACGTAAATAGGCTTTCCAATCGGCTACATTTCCTTCAGCTAAAACCTCTTGTAAGCGATTAAAATAGTTTAAATCGCCTATAATAACCGTATCTAATTCTTTAACACCAATGCCATTTAAAAAGTTTCTCCAATTAACAGCAGGCACCATTTCTTGTACTTGTTCTATAGATCTAGGGTTGTAACGTTTTCTAGCATCGCGTCTATCTACTTTATCCATTTTAGCTTCTGCTAAACGGGTTTCAAAAGCTAATATCTGTTTAGCTTCTGCATTTGCGTCAGCTTCTGTCTCTCCTAAATATTGTAACATTCTTGTAATATGTGATACATATTTTTCGCGTTTTTCTTTAGAATCAGCATCATCTTTTACATAATAATCACGATCTGGCAAACCTGTACTTCCACCTCCTAAATAACCCACATTTCTGTTGCTGTCTTTAGGATCTGAACCTACGCCAAAACCATATAAACCGCCACCTCCTAGTGGTTCCATTTCAATCATATAAACCTGTAAGTCATTAATGTTTTCAATGGCATCAATTTTAGCTAAATAGGGCTTTATCGGGTCTAAACCTTGTTTATTTCTACCAACTGTATCCATTATGGTTTGATATAAAAACACGGCTTTTTCTTGATCAGATCCCGGTAAAACCTGTATTTTCTCCATATCCTTGTTATCAGACATAGCAGCTTCTAAAATGCTTAAAGCATCGGCATCTGTTTTTTTACGGAGTTCATTAAAACTCCCCCAAGTTGATTGATCATCAGGAATTTCAGTCGTTTTTAACCATGTACCATTAACATAATTAAAAAAATCATCATTTGGCTTGACATCAGTATTCATGTACTCCAAATTTATGCCTGGAATAGACTCTTCTTCTACAAGCGCGGTGTCTTCTTTTGCATCATTCTTACATGCCATTAAGCCCATAAAGGCAGCTGCACTGAATAACGATGCTTTTTTTAAGTTTAAATTCATAAGTTTTGTGTTTATTTTAACGACACAATTTACTACTATTTGATTTTTGGAATTTAGAAAGAACCATATATTAACAAAAAATTAATAAAAACAGTTATTAATAGGGTTTTACAATCTTTTGAGACTCTTTTTCTACTTTCTTGTTCATTTGGAGATTTAAATTTGAAAATGCAACAAGTAATTCTTTTACAGATTCCAATAGCGATTCTTTTGTTGGAGTAGTTAAATTAACAACACCTTCTAATTTGTATATTTTAGTTTCAACCGCAATAACACGAGATAAAATAAGTGGCGAATTTATAGCTTCTGGAATTGTCGTTTTTAGATCCTTATTGAGTGCTGCCACAATTTCTTCATTAGATTTAAAAAAGGATAAATTTCCAGATTTCACATCTAAAATAATGGTATTTAATTCACGATATTTAGCCCAACCGCTAATAATTTTTTCAACGTTAGCATCTGCTATAAAATCGGTATATTTTAAAGCTATTATATCTTCTTTCGTTACCAATTCACTTAATAAGTTGTCGGTTTGTACTTGGTCCGTTTCTGTTTTGGTTTCCTGACATGATACCAAGCACAAAACAAGTATTAAAAAAATGTTTTTCATATTTTTTTCTAGAGGTTACTACAAATATATTGTATTAGTGGATATTAGCTATTAAATATAATAATAGTTTATTTTACGCCTATTATTTTTAGTTAAATTTATCATTTCATCAGTAAATTCTTGTTATTTTTGAATGATTTTTAAAAAAAAACACGTCATGAAATCTAAAATTTTAATCATTGGTGCTTGTGGCCAAATTGGTTCAGAACTAACTCATAAATTACGAGAAATTCATGGCGATGACCAAGTGGTTGCTAGTGATATTAGCTATACAAATTTAGATATTGTAAACTCTGGTCTTTTTGAAATTTTAGATGCTCAAGATCCTACTAGCTTAAAAGTTTGTATTGAAAAATATGAAATAAACACGGTGTACCTTATGGCTGCTATGTTGAGCGCTACTGGTGAAAAATTCCCAATGAAAGCTTGGGATTTAAATATGAGTACTTTATTTAACGTTCTGGATTTAGCTAAAAACGGACAAATTAAAAAAATATTTTGGCCATCAAGTATTGCCGTATTTGGACCTACTACGCCAAAAACAGAAACGCCTCAATATACCATCATGGAACCTACCACTGTTTATGGTATTACCAAACAAGTTGGTGAACGTTGGTGTGAATATTACTTTAATAAATACGGTGTAGATGTTAGAAGCATTCGCTACCCAGGAATTATTAGTTGGAAAACATTGCCTGGAGGTGGAACTACAGATTATGCTGTAGATATTTACCATAAAGCCATTGCAAATAATCATTACGATTGCTTTTTGTCTGAAAACACAGAACTTCCTATGATGTATATGGAAGACGCTATTAAAGCAACCGTACAAATTATGGAAGCACCTGCTAGTAGCATTAAAATTCGCTCATCGTATAACCTATCTGCAATTAGTTTTACACCAAAAGATATGGTGGCTTCAATTAAAAAGCATTTAAAGGACTTTACCATTGAATATAATCCAGATTTCCGTCAAGAAATTGCCGATTCTTGGCCTAGTAGTATTGACGACCAAGATGCTCGTAAAGATTGGAATTGGAAACATCAGTTTTCTTTAGATGATATTACGGATAACATGCTTACTAATTTGACAGCAAAAGTTAGTAGCTAAACTTTATTATTAATCCACTTTTAGTTTATTTAGAAAAATACGTAATTCATCGTATATTTTATGTGTTGGAGTTTTACTATTTTAGCCTCATAACCAATATATTAAAACAACATGAAAAATATTTTAGTATTTACATTATTACTGGTGTCTACAACCATTTTCGCACAAAAAACAAAAATTACTGAAGGCGATTGGAAAGACCTGAAAGGAATTTCAGCTTATAACTTGGTATTTGAATATACCGATTTACAGATTCCAAAATTTGATTCTGAAGACGCATTTTTAGAAGATAAAATGAACAAACGCGACGACAAAGAAGAAGGAACTGGCGAAGAATTTAAGAAAAACTGGTTTGCTGATCGTGAAAATCGATACGAACCAAAATTTATTGAATCATTTAATAAGCGTTTTGACGATGGTGAAGTAAAAGTAGGGAAAGATATTGGCGCTGAATATACCATGAAAATCCATACCACCATGCTATATCCTGGTTACAATGTAGGCGTTATGCGTCAGAATGCGAAAGTAGAAGCTACCCTATATGTTTATAAAACAGATGCTCCAAACACTATTATATTTGCAGTTGAATATACTAAAATTGAAGGTAAAGGCGCTATGGGTTACGACTATAATTCGGGCTATCGTATTTCTGAAGGTTATGCCAAATTAGCTAAAGAGTTAGCTAAAACGATACAGAAAAAAGCCAAATAATATTTAATACTACTCAATTAATCTAGAAAGCGTTTCTAAACAGAAGCGCTTTTTTCTTTTTCCATATTAATTAAATGTGCTAAAGATTTTACTATACGGTTGTGCCTGGTAACAAACGGGTTAGTATCATCCCAAACATAACCAGCTAAAACAGCACATATTTGACGCTTAACTTCTAGGTTTTCTGGTCTGTGGAAGAATAACGTTTGTAAATTTCCAGTGTACCATTCTTTTACATACGTTGAAAACACATCTACACCAGATTTAATATAATTGGAATAATCTTCTTCCCAATCAACCGGTTTTCCTTGTAACTGTTTACTAATTAATTTAGCAGACTTTAAGGCAGATTCTGTAGCAAATGTAACACCAGACGAAAAAACAGGATCTAAAAATTCGGCACTATTTCCTGTTAAAACAAAACCCTTCCCATAAAATTTTGTCACCGCCTTAGAGTAGTTTCTAATACTTTTAGGCTCAAACAATAATGGCGCATCTTTAAAACGCTCATGATAATAATCAGATTGCTTAAACATGGTCTGTAAACGTTCGGTTGTGTCACCTTCAAAAGAATCAATAAAATCATTTTTTCCAACAAAACCCAAACTGGTATTCCCATTAGAAAACGGAATTACCCAAAACCAAGTATCTTTATCTAGCACATCAAAAGTAATTAACGTGCCTTCTTTTCCTTCAGGTCTATTAACATCCTTAACATGACCGAAAATTGATGAATGTTCTGGAATACTGGATGGCTTATCTAAATTCAATAAACGTGGCAAAACACGTCCATAGCCACTGGAATCTACAATAAATTTGGCTTCTACTTTGTATGGATTACCTTCTCTATCATTAATGGTTGTTGTGGATGAGCCATTATCGTCAATTTCTACGGCAACAACTTCGTGTTCAAAAGAAATATTAACACCCATTTTTTCAACTTCGTTAGCTAAAATGGTATCAAAATCTGCACGAGGCACTTGCCAAGTCCAATCCCAACCTTCAGAATGCTTATCGCTAAAATCAAAATTACAAACAACATCACCTTTCATAAAGCGCGCACCACGTTTTATTTCAAAATTCGCAGCTTTTAAAGCATCTATCAAGCCAACTTCTTCAAAATGATCCATACATCTTGGCAATAAACTTTCACCAATTACAAATCTTGGAAACGTTGTTTTTTCTACTACTTTAACGTTTAATCCTTGCTGATGTAAATAAGCGGAAGCTACACAGCCTGATGGTCCTGCGCCAATAACTAAAACATCTACTTTCATATCACTTGTTGCCATAGTAGTATTAATTCATTAATTATTATAAATTTGCAGTCCAAATAACTACTTTAGTGCTAGTTATTCATACAAACTTATTGAAAAAAAACAATATATCATAGATGCTTAAATTTAAAGGGAAATTAGAAATAGAAGATTTTTATAAAGTAATTTTTAAAAATGAACCTATTCAGATAGACGAAGCAGTAATTGAAACCGTAAAAAATAGTTTCAATTTTTTAAAAGAATTTTCCGAAAACAAAGTCATTTATGGTGTCAATACGGGTTTTGGACCCATGGCACAATATAAAATTGAAGATTCACAGCGTATTCAGCTCCAATACAATTTAATTCGCAGTCATGCATCAGGAACTGGGCAACCTATTGCGCCAATGTATGTAAAAGCTGCCATGCTTGCCAGACTAAACACGTTATCATTAGGACATTCTGGTGTTCATGTTTCGGTAATTGAACTCATGGCAGAATTAATAAACCGTAACATTACACCCTTAATTTATGAACATGGAGGTGTTGGTGCTAGTGGTGATTTGGTGCAATTAGCACATTTAGCGCTCGTGTTAATTGGCGAAGGCGAAGTATTCTACAAAGGCAACCGCAAAAGTACAAAAGACGTTTTTGAAATCGAAAATTTAAAACCCATTTCTGTTGAGTTGCGTGAAGGTTTAGCACTCATGAACGGAACGTCAGTCATGACAGGTATTGGTATTGTAAACACGTTGTATTCACGTCAATTATTAGGTTGGATGACCAGTAGTTCTGCTGCTATTAATGAAATTGTAAAAGCTTACGATGATCATTTATCTTATGAATTAAACCAATCTAAAAGACATATTGGACAGCGTCAAATAGCAGAAAGCATGCGCGAGCATTTACAAGATAGCAAGCTAACACGTAAAAGAGAACACCATTTATATAGTAAAAATGAGGATGTGTCTGTTTTTAAAGAAAAAGTACAGGAATATTATTCTCTACGTTGTGTACCACAAATTCTTGGTCCTGTTTTAGATACGCTTAATTCTGTTGAAAATATTTTAATAGAAGAAGTCAATTCAGCAAACGACAACCCTATTGTAGATGTTGAAAAGAAACATGTATATCACGGTGGAAATTTCCATGGCGATTATGTGTCATTAGAAATGGATAAGCTTAAAATTGTGGTGGCCAAAATGAGTATGCTATCAGAGCGTCAATTAAATTACTTATTAAACGCCAGATTGAATGATATGCTTCCGCCTTTTGTTAATTTAGGAAAACTTGGTTTGAATTTTGGAATGCAAGGTGTTCAATTTACGGCAACATCAACTACAGCAGAAAACCAAATGCTTTCCAACCCAATGTACGTTCATAGTATCCCAAATAATAATGACAATCAGGATATTGTTAGTATGGGTACCAATTCTGCTTTAATTACTAAAAAGGTTATTGAAAATGCGTTTGAAGTAGTTGCTATTGAATTAATTACCATAGTACAAGCCATTGAATTTCTTGAAGTTCAAGATGGTATTTCTTCAAAAACAAGAAAAATGTATGATGCTATTCGCAAAATAGTTCCTGTTTTTAAAGAAGACGTTATTATGTATCCTTATGTTAACCTTGTTAAAGATTATATCATTAATAATAAAACATAAAATATATACTTATGAAAACAACAGCATTCTTCGTAATTCTACTTTTTTTAGGAATTTCTGTTCATGCTCAAGAATTAGCATTAGCTAATGAAAAGGGCGATTATGGCTACATTACAAAAACCGGGACTTGGCATATTAAGCCACAGTTTAAGGTAGCAAAAAACTTTTCAGATGATTTAGCAGAAGCCTCTTTAGATAAAAAAACATGGGGTTTTATTAACCGTAAAGGCGAATGGGTTATCGAGCCACAATTTGATAAAACTAAAGGTTTTAATTCAGGAATAGCCGTTGTTTTAAAAGATAAAAACTGGATTTATATCAATAAAAAAGGCGAACACGTTTTAAAAGATGTAATTACCGATAAGGTTTATGATTTTGAAAATGGTTATGCTATTATCCGCAAAGAATCTGGTGTTGGATTTATAAATACTAAAGGAGAAATTGTTGTTGAACCAAAATTCACGAAAGTGTTCGATTTCGAAAATGGTTCTGCTAAAGTATTAGAAAATGAAAAATGGGGATTGGTAGATGGTACTGGGAAATATGTAGTAAAAACAGAATATGACGGTGTTAGTAACATGAACAATGGACAAGTTGTAGCCAATCTTGGCGAACGCTACGGACTGATTATTAATGGTGAATTTAAAGAAATTTCTGGTGCTGAAAAAATTTGGGATTTTTCCCATAATGCAGAAAATACATACGCTAAAAAAGATGGTAAAATAGGATTCATAAACACCAAAGGTGAGTGGATTATTGAACCAAAATTTGATAAAGCACGTGCATTCGTAAATGGATTAGCACCAGTAAATGACGGAAAAGAATGGGGTTATATTAATACGTCTGGAGACGTTATTATTCCTTTTCAATATAAAGATGCTGAAATTTTTAGTGAAAGTGGTTTAGCACCTGTTACTACTGGAAAAGAATGGGGTTTTATAAATACAAAAGGTGAGTTAGTAATTCCTGAAGATTATGAAATAACAGCTGGCGGATTTTCAATTTTCTCAAAAAACAATCAAAAAGGCTTTATTAACGGACTTGCGCGCGTTAAAAAGAAAAAATCTTGGACTTATTTAACAACAAAAGGTGAACCATTAAATAACTTATGGTTTGAAAATTTAGAATTATTTCATTAGTTTGGAAAACTAATTAGCAATAGCCTGAAAAATATAAATACATGAAATGTGCTTTAATAACTGGTGGTTCTCGAGGAATTGGGAAAGCAATTTGCAAACAACTTGCACAAGATTCTGATTACCACATATTAATAAATTATAATAGCAACAAAGAAGCTGCTTTAGAAACTCAAAAAGATATTGAAGCTTTAGGTAAAACTGCCGAAATAATCCAATTTAATGTTACGGATGCTAACCAAGTAAAATCGACTTTGGATGCGTGGCAAGAGCAAAATAAAGAGGCGTTAATTGAGGTTATTGTTAACAATGCTGGTATTACTAAAGACGGCTTGTTTATGTGGATGCCACCAGAAGATTGGCAAGATGTTATAAACACATCCTTAAATGGATTTTATAATGTAACCAATCATCTCATTCAAAAACTATTGCGTAATCGTTATGGCCGTATAATTAATGTGGCGTCAGTTTCAGGCGTTAAAGGTACAGCTGGACAAACTAACTATTCCGCAGCAAAAGGCGCATTAGTAGCAGCTACAAAAGCATTAGCTCAAGAAGTAGCAAAACGAAATATTACCGTAAATGCTGTAGCACCTGGTTTTATAAAATCGGATATGACAGCCGCTTTAGATGAAAAAGAATTAAAAAGCATGATACCTATAAACCGTTTTGGAGAACCAGAAGAAGTAGCTTATGCTGTCTCTTTTTTAGCATCAAAAAAAGCGTCTTATATTACGGGTGAGGTTATAAATATTAATGGAGGCATTTACTCTTAAACGTTTAATAAAATGAGACGAGTTGTAATTACAGGAATGGGAATTTATTCCTGTATAGGAGAAAATTTAGAGGCTGTAAAACAATCATTATATAATGGTGATTCTGGAATTGTGGCTGATACTGACCGCATAGAATTTGGCTATCGTTCTCCATTAACTGGCATGGTAAAGCAACCCAATCTTAAAAATTTATTATCTCGCAGACAACGTATTAGTTTAGGCGAAGAGGGCGAATATGCATACATAGCAACCCTAGAAGCGCTAGAAAACGCTAAAATATCACAAGAATTTTTAGATCAGCATGAAGTTGGTATTTTATATGGAAATGATAGTACAGCAAAATCTGTTGTAGAATCTGTTGATAAAATACGGGAGAAAAAAGACACGACTTTGGTTGGTTCGGGAGCTATTTTTCAAGGTATGAACTCGTCGGTTACCATGAACTTATCCACTATTTTTAAATTACGTGGTATAAATTTCACCATAAGTGCAGCTTGTGCTAGCGGATCTCATTCTATTGGAATGGCATATCAACTCATTAAAAGCGGACTTCAAGATTATGTTATTTGTGGTGGTGCTCAAGAAATAAATGCCATTGCTATGGGAAGTTTTGATGGATTAGGTGTTTTTTCTGTCAATAATGACCCCAAAAAGGCATCATGTCCGTTTGATAAAAATCGAGATGGTTTAGTTCCAAGTGGTGGAGCAGCAACACTTATTTTAGAAACTTATGAATCTGCTGTAAAACGCGGAGCCACCATTTATGGTGAAGTTATTGGTTACGGATTTTCTTCCAATGGCGATCATATTTCTACACCAAACGTAGATGGTCCAGCACGTGCTATGAAAATGGCTATAAATCAAGCTAATATAAAAGCGTCAGATATTGAATATGTTAATGCGCATGCTACCTCAACACCAGTTGGCGATGCGAACGAAGCATTAGCCATTTTAGAAGTCTTTGGAGAAAAAGGACCCTACGTAAGCTCTACTAAATCCATGACAGGTCATGAATGCTGGATGGCAGGTGCTAGTGAAGTTATTTACTCCATATTAATGATGCAAAATAATTTTATTGCACCTAATATAAATTTGGAAGAACCTGATGAAGCTGCAAGTAAATTAAACTTAGTTAACAAAACGCTAGATAAAAAATTTGATGTATTTTTGTCTAATTCTTTCGGATTTGGAGGGACAAATTCAGCTTTGATTATTAAAAAATAATTTTGTATAAATGACTAAAGAGGTTATTGTTGAAAAGATAAACGACTTTCTAATTGATGAGTTTGAGGTAGAAGAAGATGATATTTCTCCTGAAGCTAATCTTAAAGAAACTCTGGAACTTGATAGCCTAGATTTTGTTGATTTAGTAGTAGCCGTTGAATCTAATTTTGGTGTAAAATTGGTTGGTGAAGACTTTGTAAACGTTAAAACACTTCAAGATTTTTACAGCCTAATTGAACGTAAATTAAGCTAAATTACACGACATATTTCTATGGCTACTGAATGGCAAGGAAAATCAAGAGGTACCGTTCTCGGATATAAAATATATGTTTTTATAATGAAACATTTAGGCATGGGAACTGCCTATTTAGTGCTCTATTTCGTAGCAGCTTATTTTTGCTTTTTCTCTAAAGACAGCACCAAATCTATTTATTATTACTTTAAAAAACGGCTTAATTATTCAAAGTTTAAAAGTTATACTAGCGTTTTTAAAAGCTATTATGTATTTGGACAAACCATTTTAGATAAAATTGCAATAACCTCAAATTTAAGTAACAAATTCACCTATGAATTTGATGGTAAGCATAATATTACCGAAACACTAAAAGAAAAAAAAGGAGGCGTTTTAATTAGTGCACATGTTGGGAATTTTGAAATATCAGAATATTTTTTTGATCAATTAGAAGAAAATACATCCATTAGTTTGCTAACTACTGACGTGGAGCATACAGCCATAAAAAATTATTTAGATAGCGTTCGAAAAAAATCGAATATCAATCTGATTATCATAAGTGAAGATTTATCCCATATTTTTGAGGTAAATGCAGCATTAGCTCGAAATGAAATTGTTTGTATAACAGGAGATCGTTACACAAAAGATACCAAATATTTATCTGAAATACTTTTAGGAGAATCGGCAAAATTTCCAGCTGGCCCTTTTATGTTAGCCTCCAGATTAAATGTACCGGTCTTGTTTGTTTATGTTATGAAAGAAACCAATAAGCACTACCATTTATACGCTAGACGCTCTAAAGCCAAACATCGTGACGCTCAAGGTATACTGAAAGAGTATACTGAAAACTTAACATGGATGCTCCAAAAATATCCTTTGCAATGGTTTAACTATTTTGATTTTTGGGATTCTAAAAACGCATAACATGAAACAAGTTTTAGTCATTTATTACTCACAGTCGGGACAATTAACCGAAATTTTAAACAACATTGTTAGTTCAATGAAAAATGACGAAACCGCTTTCACCTATTTAAATATTGCCATGGAAGACCCCTTCCCGTTTCCATGGAATAAAGAACAATTTTTTGGTGTTTTTCCAGAAACATTCCGCCAAGAACCAAGACCCATAAAACCCATTTCAGAATCTATTTTAAATAAAAAATACGATTTAATCCTATTTGGTTATGCCGTTTGGTATTTAACAGCCTCACTTCCTGCTACTTCTTTTTTAGCAACGCCTGAAGCTAAAAAACTTCTTAAGTCTACACCAGTAATTACCGTTATAGGTTGCCGAAATATGTGGATTATGGCACAAGAAAAATTGAAATTTAAACTACAGGAATTAAATGCTAATTTAGTTGGTAACATTGTTTTGGTAGATAGACACATCAATCATATTAGCGTAATTACTATTGTTCAATGGATGTTTACAGGTGTAAAAAAACGCTATTTAGGTGTTTTTCCAAAACCTGGTGTTTCACAAAAAGATATTGATGAGGCATCCAAGTTTGGGGTCGTTATAGCTAAACATCTACACAAAAATGAGTATAAAAACCTACAAGACAACTTGTTAGAAATTGGGGCTGTAAAAATCAAACCCTTTTTAATAACAGTAGATAAACGTGCCAATGCCATATTCTCAAAATGGGCAGATATAATTAGCACAAAAAGTAATAAAAACACGCCTAAAAGACGGAATTTAACTAAATTGTTTAATTATTACTTGTTAATTGCTATTTGGTTAATTTCGCCACTAGTTTTTATCCTATTTTTGTTGACTTATTTACCGTTTTATAGCCAAATAAAAAAAGATAAAGTATATTACACATCTGTTGCATTAAAAGAGAAGGAAGTTTAAAATGAAGGAAGTTTATATAACTAAAATATCAAAATTTTTGCCAAATCGTCCAGTTAGTAATGATGACATGGAGGATAAGTTAGGTATTATTGATGGTAAATCGTCTAAAGGACGACGTATTGTTTTGCGTAACAATCAAATTAAAACACGTTATTATGCTTTAGATGATGAAGGACATGTTACCCATAACAATGCCCAACTTGCAAAAGAAGCTATCATTCAACTTTTTGATGACAATTTTAAATTTTCAGATGTCGAGTTATTATCCTGTGGAACTTCAAGTCCTGATCAGATATTACCGTCTCATGCTGCCATGGTTCATGGTTTTCTAAAATGTGATAATGTAGAAATAAACTCACCTTCTGGTGCTTGTTGTTCTGGAATGAATGCTTTAAAATTTGGTTTTCTTTCCGTAAAATCTGGACAAACAAAAAACGCTATTGCTTCTGGTTCTGAACGTATTTCAACCTGGATGAAAGGCCATATTTACGAAGATGAAATTAACCATTTAAAAGCGTTGGAAGACAATCCTATACTCGCTTTTAATAAGGATTTTTTACGATGGATGCTTTCTGATGGTGCTGGAGCCTTTTTATTAGAAGACCAACCAAATGGCGATACGCCTTTGCGTATTGAATGGATGGATGGCTACTCTTATGCACACGAGCTTGAAGCGTGTATGTATGCTGGTGGAGACAAACTAGAAAACGGTTTTTTAAAACCATGGAGTGAATATACCACGAGTGATTGGAGTCAGAAATCTCTTTTCGCTATCAAACAAGATGTTAAACTTTTAAGCGCCAATATTCTTAAAAAAGGAGTTGATAGTTTAAAACGAACTTTAAAAAAGAACCATTTAAAACCGAGCGAAATAGATTTCTATTTACCCCATATTTCATCACATTTTTTCAAAGACAAACTCTATCAAGAAATGGTAGATAATGATGTTGAAATTCCTTGGGAAAATTGGTTCATGAATTTAAGTAAGGTTGGTAATGTAGGCTCTGCATCCATTTTCTTAATGCTCGAAGAACTTTCGCAATCAGGGAAACTTAAAAAAGGTCAAAAAATATTACTTTCTGTTCCTGAAAGCTCACGTTTTTCTTATGCCTATGCGCTCTTAACTGTTTGCTAAAATGACAACTCACGTTTTTCCCATTACTAATATTGCCGATTTAATTCCGCAAAAAATACCATTTGTCATGGTGGATACTCTAGTCGAATTTTCAGCGGAAAGTTTAGTCTCAAATTTTAAAATTTTAGACGAAAACATTTTTACACAAAATGGGTGTTTAACAGAACCTGGCTTGGTGGAAAACATGGCGCAATCTGTTGCTTTACATACTGGTTTCGATTACTTTTTAAAAGGCGAAGCAGCTCCAATAGGATATATAGGCTCTATAAAATCTATTGAAATTCGCCAACTTCCTAAAATACATGAAAACATCACAACCAAAGTCACTATTCTACATGAATTTATGGGCATCACCATGGTTGAAATTCAGGTGTTTAATGAAGCACAAGAGGAAATAGCCAATAGCGAAATGAAAACTATTATAGCAAGCTAATGGATGTTCGCCACCTAGATATAGCTAAATTTTTGCCACACAGACCACCATTTTTAATGGTCGATCAACTCCTGACTCTTGACGATACGCACGTTACAACTACATTTACCATTAAGCCCGATTGTATTTTTAATGAAAATGGATATTTTAATGAGGCTGGTTTAGTAGAGAATGCCGCACAAACCTGCTCTTCTATTGTTGGAAAAAGTTTTTTTAACGAAGACGATATTGAAGGAAAAGGCACAAAACTAATTGGTTTTATTAGTGCAATTAAGAAAGTTAATGTAAAATCGTGCCCTAAAGTTGGTAGCACTATTATTACAAACGCCACATTAAAATCACGCTTTGATACCGATGAATATAGTATTTGTACCATAAATTGCACCATTACGTTAGAACTTATAGAATTACTATCTTGTGAGTTGAATTTAGTTATTCAAGAACTTAAATAACTTCAGCATGAAAAAAGACGAAGTTCCTCAAGACACCAGTAATTTAGATACTGCAAAGCTTAAAGAATTATGCTATGCTGTTGATGAAGACGGCAAGTACACAACCGTTAATAGTTCAGGTTGGGATCCAAAAACCATTGCACTTAATCAAGCTATAGAAGAAATTAACGCACGCATTGCTGATGCAAAAAATCGTGTTCTAAATAACGAAACAAGCCCAATAGAATATTATATGGAGTTTCATAAAATGGATATTTCTATTTTATCAAGTTATGTTGGAATGTGGTCTTGGCGTGTAAAGCGCCATTTTAAACCTAGTGTTTTCAATAAACTTTCAGAAAAAACGCTTCAAAAGTATGCAGATACATTTGATATTTCATTGGGACATTTAAAAGATATTACCAAACATGGAAATTAATTTTACACATCATCAAACAGCTCATTGTGAAAACGGTGTAATTTCCAATTTAATGAAGCATCATGGCTTCCAAATAAGCGAACCTTTAGCATTTGGTATTGGTTCTGGTTTACTGTATTGTTATATTCCATTTTTAAAAGTAAATCATGCACCAGCTCTAACATACAGAGCCATGCCTGGTTTTATATTTAAGCGTTTTGCAAAACGTGTTGGTATTGAAATTAAACGTGAAAAATTTAAAAATCCAGCAGATGCCAAAGCACGATTGGATACTAATTTGGCAAACAACAATCCTGTAGGCTTACAAGTTGGTGTTTATAATTTGGTCTATTTCCCTGATGAATATCGCTTTCATTTTAATGCGCACAACCTCATTGTTTACGGAAAGAATCAGGACACTTATTTGGTAAGTGATCCGGTTATGGAAACAGTAACAACTTTAACAGCAAAAGAACTTGAAAAAGTCCGTTTTGCTAAAGGTCCTTTTGCACCAAAAGGCCACATGTATTACCCCATTGCTTTTCCTGAAACGTTAGATATTGAAAAAGCCATTATAAAAGGTATTAAACATACATGTCGTGATATGTTGGCTCCTATGCCAGTTATAGGTGTAAAAGGTATCCGTTATGTAGCGAAATTAATTCGTAAATGGCCAAAAAAGAAAGGTGTAAAAGTTGCCAATCATTATTTAGGTCAAGTGGTTAGAATGCAAGAAGAAATTGGAACTGGTGGTGGCGGATTTCGGTATATTTTTGCCGCATTTCTGCAAGAATCAAGTGGTATTTTAAACAATCCGAAATTAGCTGAATTATCAAAAGAAATGACCATTATTGGTGATTTATGGCGTGATTTTGCTTTAGATGCTTCGCGAATTTATAAAAACCGAAGCGCAAAAGATGATGCATATAATAATGTTGCCAGTCAGTTAGAAACTATTGCCGACAAAGAAGAAGTATTCTTTAAAAAATTAAAAAAAGCCATAAAATAAGTGATAGATATTCAGCATATAACCAAAAAGTATAAAGGTGCCAATAATTTTTCGGTATCTAATTTTGACTTGACCATTGCTGAAAAAGAAATTTTTGGTTTGTTAGGTCCTAATGGTGCTGGAAAAACAACGCTTATTTCCATTTTATGCTCACTCATTAAACCAACATCTGGTAGTTTTTCAATTGCTGGATTAACGTATCAAAAAAATAAAAACCAGCTGAAACAAATTATTGGTATTGTCCCTCAAGAATATGCGTTGTATCCATCATTAACGGCCTTTGAAAACTTAAAATACTTTGGAAGTATGTATGGTTTAAAAGGTAAAAGCCTAGATACCAAAATTAATTCGGCTTTAGAGCATTTGGGTTTATTAGCCTTCGCTCACAAAAAAATAGACACCTTTTCAGGCGGTATGAAACGACGTATCAATTTAATTGGTAGTGTACTTCATAATCCTAAAGTCTTGTTTTTAGACGAACCAACTGTTGGTGTAGATGTGCAATCCAAAAACGTAATAATTGCCTTTTTACAGGATCTTAATAAAAATGGCACGACCATTATTTACACATCACATCACTTAAATGAAGCGGAAACATTTTGCACACGTGTGGCTATTATTGATCATGGTAAATTAGTAGTAAAAGGAAAGCCACAAGAACTTATTTCACAACATTCAGGCGCACACAATCTGGAAGATGTATTTATAAATATAACTGGAAAAGCCTTACGAGATCATGCATAAACTTTGGGCTTCAACATATAAGGAATTTTTACTACTCACGAGAGATATTGGTGGTATTGCCATACTTTTTGTAATGCCTTTAGTACTAATTATTACTATTACACTTATTCAGGATAGTACGTTTAAATCGGTTACTGATAGTCAAATTCCTATTCTGGTTGTTGACAAGGACCAAGGAGATGTTTCTAAAATTATCCTAAAAGGTCTTAATGAATCAGGTTCTTTTCAAGTGATAACAGAGTCAGATGAAAGCGCAGCACGCGATCTAGTTTTTAAAGGAAAATACCAACTAGCTATTATTATTCCTCAAGATTTATCAACCAGTCTTTCAAAAAAAGTCTCGCAAAATGTAGATGGTATTATTGCCAAATTTGGATTAGAAGAAACTACAGAATCTGCTAATCCCACCAAAATAGAAAGCAAACAGGTTACTCTCTATTTTGATCCAGCAACGCAAATGACATTTAAAAGTTCCGTGAAAAATGGAATTGATAAAATGATTTCAAAAATAGAAACGCAATCCATTTACAAAGCATTTCAAGAACAAATTTCAGATGACCCAAATGATGTTATTTTTGAAACCGACACCTTTATCACATTTAAAGAAGTGTTACCATCCGATAATGATAAAGAAATGATTCCAAATTCGGTTCAGCATAATGTGCCTGCTTGGACACTTTTTGCCATATTTTTTATTATTGTACCACTTTCTATTAACATTGTTAAGGAGAAAAGTCAAGGTACATTTGTGAGATTACGAACAAACCCTGTTTCTTATGCAACCGTTTTAGGAGGAAAAACACTCGTTTATTTAGTGGTTTGTTTAATACAGTTTGTTTTAATGCTATTAATTGGCATCTATGTTTTTCCAGCCATCGGATTACCAACTTTAGATGTTTCTGGTAGAATTCCCTTACTGTTTGTAGTTGCCACATTTGCTGGATTAGCAGCTATTGGACTGGGTTTACTATTAGGTACTATTGCTAAAACACAAGAACAATCAGCCCCTTTTGGTGCAACATTTGTTGTTATCCTTGCCGCTTTAGGTGGTGTTTGGGTTCCCGTTTTTGTTATGCCTAAAGTCATGCAAACCTTATCACATATTTCACCCATGAATTGGGGATTAAATGCATTTTACGATGTATTTTTACGAAATGGGACTTTTACAGATATATTACCAGAAATCAGTTTGTTGCTCCTATTTTTTTTAGCAACAACCTTAATTGCAATTATTTATAATGAAAAAAAGAATGCCGTCTAAACAAAAAGAAATTGTTCATACCAGTGAAGTTCGGGTGCGTTTTGTTGAAACTGATCCATTAGGAATTGTTTGGCATGGCAATTATATTCAATATTTCGAAGATGGTCGCGAAGCTTTCGGTCGTATTCATGGTATATCCTATTTAGATCAAAAAGAATTTGGATTTGCAACACCAATAGTAAAATCCAGTACAGACCATAAATTACCCTTACGTTATGGCGATATTGCTACCGTAAAAACCATTTATATAGATAGTCCAGCTGCAAAAATGGTTTTTCGATATGAAATTTACAATCAAAATAATCAGTTAGTTTGTACAGGTGAAACCACTCAAGTTTTTGTAGACAAAATTGGTGAAGGCGATTTATCACTAAACATCCCACCATTTTTTAAAGCGTGGAAACAAAAAGTTGGCTTATTGAATGACTAAAGTTTATGCTTCATATAACAATATTGTTTCTGCTCTAGGTTTTACTAGCGAAACTGTTGTAGAGCAAATTCACAACGAAACATCTGGTTTACAACGCATTCATGATGAATCCATTTTACCAGATCCATTTTATTCTGCATTAATAGATACCGTTATTTTAGAAACAGAATTTCAAAAACTGATGCCAAGAACAGACTTTACCAGATTGGAAAAAATGATGCTAACGTCATTAAATTCGGTAATTTCAGATTCTAAAATTGAATTAAATAAACGTGTTGGACTTATAATTTCTACTACAAAAGGCAATATAGATGCTTTAGATTCTGACAATCCATTTCCTGCTGAACGCGCTTATTTGCATACATTAGGAAATACCATTCGTGATTTTTTCGACTTTAAAAATGATGCTATTATTGTTTCAAACGCATGCGTTTCTGGCATTTTAGCTGTTGCAATTGCTAAACGCTATATTTTACAAAACACTTACGATCATGTTTTTGTAGTGAGTGGTGATGTGGTAAGTCAGTTTATTTTATCCGGTTTCAATTCGTTTCAGGCATTAAGTAGTGAACTTTGCAAACCGTATGATGTAAATAGAGCTGGCATAAATATTGGAGAAGTTTCAGCAGCCGTTTTAGTGACAAAAAATGAAACTAATTTATCAGAAGAAGCTGTTGAAATTTTAGGCGAAAGTTCTTGTAACGATGCAAATCATATTTCTGGACCATCCAGAACTGGCGAGGGTTTACACAGAAGTATTGAATCCGCACTAAAGCAAGCAGGATTAAAACCAACTGAAATAGATTATATTTCTGCCCATGGAACAGCCACGCAATTTAATGATGAAATGGAAGCAATTGCCTTCAACCGCTCACATTTACAGGAGATTCCTGTAAACAGTTTAAAAGGCTATTTTGGGCATACGCTTGGCGCCTCAGGCCTTTTGGAAACTATTGTTGGTATGCACAGTCTAAAAAATAACACGCTATATGCTTCCAAAGGTTTTGATACATTAGGTGTTTCTCATCCTTTACATATTATAAAAAGTACACAAAACAATAAATCGTTACACACATTTCTCAAAACTGCGTCTGGTTTTGGTGGTTGCAATACGGCTGTTGTTTTTAAAAAACTAATACATTAAAATTATGTCAAACAAGTCCATAAGAGCTATTGATGCTGTCCAAGAAGCCGAGAAAATAGCCTTTGCACCTTTTGTGTTTCAGGCCGTGGTTGCTTTAAGGAAATTGGGCATATTTGAACTGATTTTTAAATATCGAAAAAAAAGTGGTATTTCTTTAGAAAACATTTCTAAAGAACTTCAATTAAGTGTTTATGGCGTTGGTGTTTTATTAGAAATTGCTGAAAGCTATAATATTGTGAATAAAGACGAAAAAGATTGTTTTGAATTAACAAAAACAGGTTATTATTTAGCCTTTGATAGAACGGTTGATGTCAACATCAATTTCACACAAGATGTCTGTTATAAAGGATTATTTCATTTAACAGAAGCTATAGAAACAGGGAAACCAGCTGGCTTAAAAGAATTGGGAGATTGGGAAACCATTTATCAAGGCCTTTCGGTTTTACCAAAAAATATTCAAAAAGCATGGTTTGAATTTGATCATCATTATTCTGACGATGTCTTTCAAGAAGCATTAGAATTTGTATTTAGAAATAATCCTAAAACGGTTTATGATGTTGGTGCAAACACAGGGAAATTTGCTATTAGTGGCAGTAAATACAGCGACTCGGTTTCTATTAAGATGATTGATTTACCTGGTCAACTCCAAATTGCCTTAAAAAATGTAGAACTTGCTGGATTTAAAGATCGTGTTACTCATCATAAAATAGATTGGCTATCAGAAAATCCAGAACTACCATTTGGTGCAGATACTATTTGGATGAGTCAGTTTTTAGATTGTTTTTCTGAAGATGAAATCCTCGTGATACTAAAAGCTTGCGCCAAAGCCTTAACTGATAACGGTGAGGTACTTATTATGGAAACCTTTACCGACAGACAACGTTTTGATAATGCTAAATTTATTTTAGAGGCTACATCACTTTACTTTACGGTTATGGCTAATGGAAATAGTAAAATGTATCCTTCAACCGTATTGATGAAATTAATAGATCAAGCTGGTTTAAAACTTATTGAAGATCGTCCTATAGGCGAATATCACACTATTTTTGCTTGTAAGAAAAAATAAATTATGACATCTAATTATCACATAACATCCCATTGCCATATTAAAAACCAAACAGTTTCCTTAAATGGTGTTGAGGTATTTCATGATGATTCAGAATTGTTTCCTGATTTTATAAAACATGTCTATAAAGCTTTTGAAACAAAATACCCGAAGTTTTTTAAAATGGATAACTTAAGCAAGTTGGCTTTTTTAGCAGCTGACATCCTTCTTAAAAACGAAAATTTGGACACTCAAAAAGAACAGAATATAGCCATTGTATTCTCTAATAAAGCAGCGAGTCTGGATACCGATCGTTTGCATCAAGAAGCTATACAAAATAGCAGTAACTATTTTCCTAGTCCAGCTGTATTTGTGTACACATTACCAAACATTTGTATTGGAGAGATAAGTATTAAATATAAGCTGTTTTCTGAAAATAGTTTTTTTATCTTTGACACCTTAAACGCTGAACATTTAGCTAGTTATTCCAATAGTTTATTGGACATGAAAAAAGCAGATAAAGTACTTTGCGGTTGGGTGGATTTTGACGAAAACCACTATGAAGCATTTTTATATTTGGTAGCAAAAAATGGAAAAACAGCACATAGTAAAGAACATATAACAACTTTATACAACACATAATATGGAGGCACTAAAACTAGAATTAAAAGAAAATATTATTGAGCAATTAAATCTTGAAGATATGACTGTTGCTGATATTGGAGATGATGATATGCTGTTTGGAGATGGACTTGGATTAGATTCTATTGATGCTTTAGAATTGATTGTCATGCTAGACAAAAACTACGGTATTAAATTAACAGACCCTAAGGAAGGTAGACATATTTTTGAATCTGTTAATACCATGGCTGCTTACATTACAGAACACCGTTCTAAATAATTTGTTAGTTAGAAGCGATAAATAATATGAGTCAAGGTATTGCAATTACAGGAATGGGAATAATTTCTGCCATTGGAAACAATGTTGCTGAAAATTATGATGCACTTATTACTGAAAAAAAAGGCATTTCGCGTATTTCAAAAATTGATACTATTCATAAAGATGATATTATGGTTGGCGAAATTGCATACTCCAATCAAGAACTTGAGGCGCTTCTTAATTTATCACCTCAAAATAATTATTCCAGAACCGCACTTTTAGGTGCTGTAGCAGCAAAAGAAGCTATAAATCAGGCTGGAATTACAGATATTAAAGCCCACAAAACCGGTTTAATTTCTGCCACAAGTGTTGGTGGCATGGATATGACTGAAAAATATTATTATCAGTATTTAGAGGATAAAAACGCACAAAAATATATTGCTGGTCATCATGCTGGCGACTCCACACAAAAAATTGCAGAGCAATTAGACATTGAAGAAAGCTTGGTAACCACAATTAGTACCGCATGCTCATCAGCTGCCAATGCTATTATGCTTGGCGCACGATTAATAAAAGCTGGTAAATTGGATCGCGTGGTTGTTGGTGGTTCAGACTGTATGTCCAAATTTACTATAAACGGGTTTAAAACACTCATGATTTTGTCCGACACCTACAACACACCTTTTGATGACAACCGTAAAGGCTTAAATTTAGGTGAAGCTGCTGCGTATTTGGTTTTAGAATCTGATGCTATTGTTAAAGCAGAAAACAAACCAGTTTTAGCCTATGTAAAAGGATATGCAAATGCCAATGATGCATTTCACCAAACAGCATCTTCAGAAAATGGTGATGGTGCAACCCTAGCTATGGAAAAAGCGTTGGAGATTGCCAATTATAAACCAGAAGATATAGATTATATTAATGCTCATGGAACAGCAACTGGCAATAATGATTTATCTGAAGGTCGCGCCATTATTCGCGTTTTTGGAGAACAAGCTCCAGAATTTAGTTCTACAAAAGCGTATACAGGACACACATTAGCTGCCGCAGGTGCTATTGAAGCTGTCTATTCCGTTTTGGCACTTCAGAATAACATTATTTTCCCAAATTTGAATTTTGAAACACAAATGCAGGAATTTTCAATTACGCCAGAATTAAAACTTAAAGAAAAAACCCTTAAAACGGTAATGTCTAATTCTTTTGGATTTGGAGGCAATTGTTCAACCGTCATATTTTCAAAAGACATGTAATGAAAAACGTATATATAAATAGTGTTGGTTCTGTTTCTGCTCAAAATACGACAGATGATTCTGATTTTCTAAAAGACATCATTTCATATAACGAAACCACAATTACTGCTATAAATCCTAACTACAAAGATTTTATTCCTCCTGCTGCTGCAAGACGTATGGCAAAAGGGATAAAAATGGGTATTGTAGCATCCAAATTAGCTTTACAAAAAGCAGGTTTAGAATCTGTAGATGCTATTATAACTGGAACAGGAATGGGTTGTTTACACGATTCTGAAAAATTTTTAAGTGCCATAATTGATAATAATGAAGAATATTTAACACCAACGCCTTTTATTCAATCCACACATAATACGGTTGGTGGACAGATTGCTTTGGAAATTCAATGTAAAGGCTATAATTTCACCTATGTTCATGGTAGTAATTCTTTTGAATCTGCTCTATTAGATGCCAAGTTGCAATTAGAATTAGATGAAGCTAATAACATATTAATTGGTGGTGTTGATGAATTAGCAGATCATACCATTGTACTCAATAAAATAATCCATCATATTAAGCAAGAACCTGTTGAAAGTTCTAAAATATTAGATTCCAAAACCAAAGGTGCTGTTTTTAGCGAAGGCGCTAACTTTTTTGTCGTTTCCAATAAAAAGAAAGCATCTTCACTTGCACAAATTGAAGCCTTGGAAATTTACAATACCTTGACAATCGATTCAGTTGAAAACCAAGCTCGTCAATTTTTAAAAGAAAATCATATAAATCCTTCTAACGTAGATGCACTTATTTTAGGTAATAATGGTGATGTTGAGTTTGATACGTTTTACCATAAATTAGCAACAGGCGATTTTAAAAACACGCAACAATTTGTTTATAAACCTTGGACTGGCGAATTTAACACGGTTTCTTCTTTCGGGTTACTTTTGGCAGCAAACATTTTAAAAACACAAAATACACCTGAACCGTTTAAATTAAACAACACAAACACCTCTCATTATAAAACCATACTTTTATATAACCAGTATCGTGGAGAAAATCATAGTTTCACCTTACTTCGTACATGTTAAATTTTAAATCGGTAAACGTAACAACTAGTGTTATTTTTATAGGTTTATTAGTTATTTTTCTAATAAAACCTATAAGCATCTGGTGGTTTATTTTACTTATTTTAAGTTGGTTAATATTAACCGCTTTGGGTTCTGGATTGGTTGGTTGGAATTACCATATTAAAAGTCTAAATGCGAATAAAAACGCGCCGGAAAACCACATAGCCATCACATTTGATGATGGACCAAATCCTGATTTCACACCTCAAGTTTTAGCATTACTAAATAAATTTCAAGCCAAAGCAACTTTTTTCTGTATTGGAAAACAGATAGAAAACCATCCTGAATTGTTTAAGAAAATTCTAGATGAAGGTCATACCATTGGAAATCATACCTATACGCATAACAACAATTTTGGTTTTTTTAAAACAGAAAAGGTTCAAGGGGAATTAGAAAAAACCAACAGTATTATAAGAGAAATCAGTGGTTTGAACTCCAAGTTATATCGTCCAGCTTTTGGTGTCACCAATCCACGGATTCGTCGTGCTGTTCAAAATTTAAATTTAACATCCATTGGTTGGAATAAACGCTCGTTAGATACAACCCATTTATCTGAAAAAGCCATTTTTAAACGTGTTACCAAAAATCTGAAATCTGGCGATGTTATTTTACTGCATGATACCAACGAAAAATCGGTTAGGGTTTTGGAACAGTTATTGCTATTTTTACGAGAAACTAATTTTCAATCTGTAACGGTTGATTCGTTATTTAACATTACAGCTTATGCGTAATATATTTATACTATGTTTCTTTTTAGTTCTGAATGTACAGGCTCAAAAACCTATGAGTTCAGCAGAAGCAGATGCTTTAAAAAGCTTGGTTAAACAACAAGCAAAAACGACCAAAACTATTACTAGTGAGTTTACGCAGTACAAACACATGGATTTTTTATCCAATGATATTGTTACCAAAGGCAACTTACATTTTAAAGCGCCAAACTTGGTAAAATGGTCTTATGTGGAACCATTTACCTATTCGGTTATCTTTAAAAACGAAACGCTTTATATTAACGACGAAGGAAAAAAAAGTAATATAGACATGAGTTCTAGCAAGCTTTTTAAACAACTAAATACGCTTATCATTAAAAGTATAAAAGGTGATATGTTTGATACGGAAGAATTCACCATAGAATACTATAAAGCCGGAAATAATAGTTTGGTATATTTTACACCGAAAGAAAAAAAATCGGCTTCATTTATAGAATCTTTTCATCTTACATTTAATGATAAAGGTGATGTTGAAATTGTAAAAATGATTGAACCATCAGGCGATTACACCAAAATTGTTTTTAGTAATAAAGTATTAAACAATCCGGTTTCCGATGCGCTATTTACTAATTAGTTGGTGTTTTTTAATAGTTAGTTGTGGGTCTTTCTCTAAAAGACAACAATTAACAGAACAAAACACGAGCACCGAAATCATTATAAACCCTTATTTTTCAGATGCCAGTCAAGATTATGTTTACAAGGCTAGTATTCAAGTTTACAACAACAATTTTGGAGGCTTACTAATCGTTAAAAAAATTGAAGACGGAAATCATCGGGTTGTTTTTACAACAGAAATGGGGGCAAAATTATTCGACTTTACCATAACCGAAACCGATTTCAAAGTGAATTACATTCTGGATGAACTCGACAAAAAATTACTCATAAATCTGCTGAAAACAGATTTTAAAGCTTTGGTGCAAGAACAGAGTGTGGTTTCCAAAAGTTTCACAAAAGATAATTATCAAATTCATCAAACATCTATACTGGGTAAAAAACATTTTTACTATGTTTCAGAGCAGTTGGATCAAATAATACGAACAGGCTATCGAAAAGAGAAGGTTCACTTTTTCTTTACAGATATAAGTAATAATATTGCAAAAAACGTTAGCATTGCGCATAGCAACATCAAATTAACAATTAGCTTAAAATCAATTTTATAAACCATATGAAAAATCTAGTATTACTAGTCGTTTGCTTATGTTTTACTGCTGCAACCTTTGCACAAGTAAAAGTACGTCCAGGTTTTAGAGCAGGTATAAATTCCGCAACCGTTACAAATCTTGATAATAACAGTCGAAGAATCGGATTTCAAGGTGCCATGTTTGTCAACATTCATTTTCCAAAAGTTTACGAATTACAAGTAGAAGCATCCTACTCCAACCAAGGATTTAATCAAGGTAGTTTTTCAAGTATTAATCCGTATGATGGTCAAGTTTACAGAAATCCTGGAAACGATGTTAGTATTCATTATATAGGTGCAGCAATTTCTAATAAGTTCTTTTTTATTCCAGATGTTGGCTTACATTTTTTAGTTGGTCCTAGTTTAGAAATTAATGTTTCAGATAACACCAATGGTGATATTATTCCAATAGACATTGCCTTTTTTGGTGGTATTGGTTATGAGTTCCCAATGGGATTAGGAATTGAAGCTCGCTATAAACAAGGGTTTGTTGATGTAAGAGACGATTTTTTTAACGATAATTATTATGATAACGATTATACCTTCGGGAGTAATGATGATGACTATTATAACGGCAATAATAAGCTGAATTCTGTTATACAATTGAGTGTTTATTATAAATTTGGTTTCTAAAAAACCACATGAAAAACCTACTCTTTATTTTAGCTATAACCTGTGTTATAAACCTATCGTTTTCTCAATCAGAAAAAGGAATTGGCATTCGTGCAGGCGCTAATATTTCTACATTAACAAATTCAGATTTAGACGCTAAAACCAATGTTTATTTAGGTGTGTTTTATCAAGTGCGTTTTTCTGAATTATATGCCTTACAACCTGAATTAGGCTATTCAAATCAAGGAGGTATAACAAAAGAAAACAATCCTGTCTATATAGAATATATAACACTTGGAGCTACTAATAAGTTTTTTATTGCACCTGCTCAAGGTCTTTATATATCCATCACACCTGGTTTTGATTTTGATATAGACGATACTTTTTTTGGCATATCTAATAGTGACGACAATCTATTTGATGGAAACGATGCCACGTTTATAGATTTTAGCATCTCATTTGGTCTAGGTTTTGAATTAAAAAATGGCTTATCTTTTGATGCTCGCTATAAACAAGGGTTAATTGATGTTTATTCCGATGCATTTCATAGTTTTGACTCTGAATTATACGAAGCTAAAAATCAATTTAATGCTGTTTTTCAGATAGGGATTGCTTATAAATTTAATCTAACAAAAAATAAATAGTCATGTTGTTAAAAGACTTTTATACCGTAAATAAATTAGAATTCACAGACGGCAAGGCTGTTGGTCATATTACTATTAATAAAGATCATGATGTTTTTAAAGGGCATTTTCCTGGAAACCCTGTAACTCCAGGTGTTTGTATGATGCAGATTATTAAAGAACTTTCTGAAGAAGTCCTTTCAAAAAAACTCTTTATGCAATCTGCAAGTAATGTAAAATTTATGGCCATTATTAATCCAGAAAAAACACCAGATTTGGAACTTACTTTGGAGATTGATGAAACCGAAACAGGATTTCGTGTTAAAAACATAACCAAGTTTAACGATACTGTGGCATTAAAATTGACTACGTCTTACAACGTAATATAAAAACCCATGAAATACTTACTTATAAGTTTTGTCTTACTTTTTTCCAACCTGCAAAGCTTGGAGTTAAATCAAGTACGTCAAGCTTATAAAAAAGCGGCTCAAACGCAAGAAAATGTAGATATTTTTTACAAATCCATGCAAGCGGTTTCCAAAACAGATCCAGCAGCTTTAGTAGCTTACAAAGGTGCTTCCATAGCTTTAAAAGCTAGAAGTTCTAAAACATTAAAAGAAAAAAAAGATGGTTTTATTGAAGGAGTAGGTTATATAGAATATGCTATTAACACCGAACCTAATAATATTGAACCTCGCTTTGTAAGATTAGGAATTCAAGAAAATACACCCAAACTTTTAAAGTATAAAGATGCTATAGATGAAGATAAGCAGTTTATTTTAAAACAATTTCAATACATTTCATCCACTAATTTAAAGAACCATATTAAGGATTATATATTACAATCTAATCTATTTACGTCTGAAGAAAAAGAAACCTTATAACATGAAACAATTATTTACTGTAGTAATATTCTTTATCAGCTTAAATATATTTTCTCAAGAAAATACAGTGGAATCTTTTGACGAAAGATATGAAGCTATTAAACAAAGCGTTAAACAGAGTATTGATTCATTTGCTTTTGATGAAGACTCAAAAAAAAGAAGATATAAAGTTGTCTTTGAAGGTGATAAAATGCGTCTTTTAATAATGAAAGCCAATGGTTCTGCACCTATTAATAAGGGATTAGTGTATGATTTTTCTAGAGTTTTTCAATTTGATGATATTTCTTTTAGAAGAAAAGATGTGGCTTATATAAATGTTAGAACATACTTTTTAGATAAAGAAAACTATCCGAAAAGAAAAAAGTGGATTAAAATAAAATTAATCATGAAAGTTTTTGGGCACGAGCATGCAGAAACCATTATGCAAGCGTTAAAAGATTATAATAACATCTTATTAGAGAAAGAAAAAAATAGTATTTCAAGAAACTAGATTCATTTAACTTAACCCATACTGTATTTTACTACTTATTGCTTTTAGTGGTAAAGAAAAATCAGTATTTTTCAGTCTCTAACACCAAAAAGCTTTTAGTACGTGCAAAACCAATCTGTCACACAAAAAATTACCGATTTAAACGTTTGTGTTTTAATTCCAACGTATAACAATCAGCATACTTTAAAACGTGTGTTAGAGGGTGTTTTAACATATACTAACCATATTATTATTATAAATGATGGGTCAACGGATTCCACAATAGATATTCTAAAAAATTATCCTAACATTCAGCAAATCCATTTTCCCAAAAACAAAGGAAAAGGCATTGCCTTGCGTACAGGATTTAAAAAAGCTATTTCTTTAGGTTATGATTTTGCCTTAACTATTGATTCCGATGGGCAACATTTTCCAAATGATATTCCAAATTTCATAATTGAACTGGAACAACACGACACTAAAAATGTGTTGATTATTGGTTCTAGAAACATGAAACAAGAAGGTGTTCCTGGAAAAAGTAGTTTTGGAAATAAATTTTCTAATTTTTGGTTTTGGTTTGAAACAGGCATTAAACTCAAGGATACGCAATCCGGATTTCGTTTATACCCTTTACACGTTATTAAAAATTTAAAATTTTTTACGTCTAAATTCGAATTTGAAATTGAAGTCATTGTCAAATCGGCTTGGAAAGATACAGATGTTAAAAACATGCCAATTCAAGTACTTTATGATGAAACCGAACGCGTATCTCACTTTCGACCGTTTCAAGATTTTACGCGTATTAGCATCCTAAATACGTGGTTGGTTTTTCTAACACTTATTTATTACAAACCACGACAACTTTTCCGAAATATTAAAAAAAAAGGGCTTAAACGATTTTTTGTTGAAGATTTTCTGGGGAGTAACGATTCACCAAAAAAGAAAGCACTATCCGTTGCTTTAGGCGTTTTTATTGGGTTTTCTCCTCTCTGGGGACTTCAAACTATTCTTGTTTTAATGCTAGCTGTATTTTTCAGACTTAATAAAACCATTGCTTTTGCTTTCTCCAATGTTAGTTTACCGCCTTTTATTCCCTTTATAATTTATGGCAGCCTAGAGTTAGGACAAGTAATTCTACAAGAACCTATTTCGCATTCTGTTAATGATTTGATGGAAAATTTAGAGGTTTTAGAGCATCTTAAAACGTATATTGTAGGAAGTTTTGCTCTAGCCACACTTGGAGCCATGGTGTTTGGTTTATCTGCCTATTTTTTCTTCGGCATTTTTAAAAAAAAGAAACGCGTTTTACAACATGACTAATTTTTTTTATAACATATATCTTTGGATTACTTCTAGAAAATTAATTAGTTTTTTAGGCTTACTTGTCGTGGTTTCTGGACTTGTAGTTTTAGCGTCTAACATTACGTTTGAGGAAGATATTACCAAACTTATTCCTACAAGTGATGAAAATGAAGATGCTCAAAAAGTTTTAAAAACAGTCAATTTTGCTGATAAGATTATTGTGAATATTACACGTGAATCTGGTGCTTCTGTTCAAGATTTAACCCAATACGCTTCGCAATTTATTGATAGTTTAGAAACACATTCCCAACCCTATTTTACTAAAATTCAAGGCCAAATTCCAGATGAAACCGTTTTAAACACTTTAGATTTTGTTTATGAAAATTTACCGCTTTTTTTAGAAGCTGAAGATTATAATACAATTCAGACTAAATTACATTCAGACAGCCTTCAAGCCATTACCAAAGCACATTATAAAACCCTTATTTCACCTTCGGGATTTGTTGCTAAAGAAACCATTTTACGCGATCCTTTAGGTTTATCATTTGTGGCTCTAAAAAAATTACAGCAATTAAGTTTTGGCGATGCTTTTATTTTAGAAAACGGCTTTCTGTTAAGCAAAGACAAACAGCATTTATTACTATTTATTACGCCAACGCATAAGTCTAGTGAAACATCTGGAAACGCGCTTTTTGCGGAACAACTCTATTCTTTGCGCGACCAATTAAATACCGATTTCGAAAACACCGTTAGTAGCGAATATTTTGGAGGTGCTTTAATTGCTGTTGCAAACGCTAAACAAATAAAACTTGATATTCAATTAACGGTATCCATTGCCATGAGTATCCTTCTTTTGATATTAATTGTGTTCTACAAAAAAATATCGATTCCACTTATATTATTTACGCCAACCGCTTTTGGTGCCTTACTTGCCGTTGCCATGTTATTTGTAATACGAACTAATATTTCTGCTATATCATTAGGAATAGGCTCGGTTTTATTGGGTATTACTTTGGATTACGCCTTACATATTTTAACACACATAAGGAGTAATAACAACGTAAAAGAACTGTACCAAGACATTACAAAACCTATTTTAATGAGTAGTTTAACAACGGCTTTGGCTTTTTTATGTTTACTGTTTTTAAAATCGCAAGCCCTTCAAGATCTAGGAATTTTTGCAGCTATTAGTGTTTTGGGAGCTTCTATATTCTCTTTAATTTTTATTCCTCAAGCGTACCGAATTAATCAAAAATCCCTTCAACAAAAAACAGTTTTAGATGCAGCTGCAAAATATCCATTTCATAAAAATAAATGGCTCATTGGTGGATTAGTCGCTTTATTCGTGTTGAGCATTTTTACCTATAGTAAAGCAGGTTTTAATAATGACATTTCCCAACTAAACTATGAGCCTGACGAATTAATGCAAGCGCAACAACGTTTAGATGCCTTAACCAATATTCAATCCAAATCAGTTTATTTAGCCGCTTATGGTTCTAATTCAGAAGAAGCTATTTCATCTAACGATTTGGTGTTTTCAAAACTTCAAAAGCTTAAAAAAGAGAATCAAATTATCAATTTTAGTTCTATTGGTGCTTTGGTACAAAGTCCAGAACAGCAACAAAAACACATCCAAGCTTGGCAGAATTTCTGGCAACCAGAAACAATATCTTTTACGAAACAAGAACTGATTTCAAGTGGTAAAATACTCGGATTTAAACCCACTACCTTCAACCAGTTTTACAACGCGATAGAAGCCGATTTCAAAACGTTAAGCCTTCAGGATTTTAAAGCCTTAAACACCGTTTCTATTGAAGATTACATTAGTGAAACCGATGATTTTTCTACCGTTACTTCATTAGTCAAATTAGAAGACAATCAAACAGAAGCATTCATAAAAACTTTTGAAAACCAACCACAAACCTTGGTAATTGACCGCAAACAAATGAATGAAACCTTTTTAGGCGGACTAAAAAACGATTTTAATAGGTTAGTTGGTTATTCATTATTAGTCGTTTTAATATTGCTATTACTTTTTTATAGAAGTGTGTCTCTAACATTAGTAACCGCTTTACCAATTGCATTAACTTGGTTGTTAACCATTGGTATTATGGGTTTAACAGGTATAGAGTTTAATATTTTCAACATCATTATATCCACGTTTATTTTCGGTTTGGGTATTGATTATAGCATTTTTATTACCAACGGATTATTACATGAATTAAAAACAGGCGAACGTGTTTTACCAACTCATAAAACGTCTATTATTCTGTCTGTAATCACCACTATTTTAGGTGTTGGTGTCCTAGTTTTTGCGAAACATCCTGCACTTTTTAGTATTTCTTTGGTTTCTATTATTGGTATTTTTTCTGCATTATGCATTTCATTTGTGCTGCAACCGTTATTTTTTAAATTCTTTATAGGTAGCAAAACCAATAGACCAGCACCAGTTTTGTTGTTCATTTTTTCTTCTATTTCATTTACATATTATGGACTTGGCGGTTTGGTTTTATCCATTTTTGGATTAATTGTTTCAAAAGTAATTCCAATAAGCATGAAGAAAAAAATGGGATGGTTTCACCGACTCATGTCCAAGTTTATGAAATCGGTTTTAGATTCATATCCATTCACAAAAACCACTATATTAAATCCACATAACGAAACCTTTAAAAAACAAGCAGTTATTATTGCAAACCACACGTCTTTCCTGGATATTTTGGCAATTGGAATGTTACATCCAAAGATCATTTTTCTTGTAAATGATTGGGTTTACAACTCGCCATTCTTTGGCAAAGCGGTAAAGTTGGCTGGCTTCTATCCTGTTTCTAGTGGCATTGAAAATGGTGTAACGCACTTACAGAAAAAGGTAGACCAAGGCTATTCACTTATGGCTTTTCCGGAAGGCACACGTTCTTATACACACAAAATGAAACGATTTCATAAAGGCGCATTTTATTTGGCTGAACAATTTAAATTGGATATAATTCCAGTTATAATTCATGGGAATTCTGAAATATTACCAAAAGGCAATTTTGTTATTAAAAGCGGCCATTTATCAGTAAAAATACTAGAGCGAATTCCTTTTGAAGACAAAAGCTATGGGAATACGGATCGGGAACGCACTAAAAATATTAGTGCTCATTTTAAATCGAAATTTAAAGACTTCAGAAATCATGCTGAAAACGCAACCTATTTTCATAATATGGTTTTGGAGGAATTTCGCTACAAAGATTACGATCTGTATCAATCCGTAAAAACCGATTTAAAAACACATCAAAACACCTACAAATTTATATTGAACACGTTGGACGAAAGTGAGCGTATTACGCATATTTCAAATGCGGATGGTCAATTAGATTTTCTAATTGCTTTGGATGGTCCAAGCAGAAATATTACTAATTTTTTAGAAAATTCGGTCTCGCGAAAATTGGTGCAACATAGCTTTATTACCAACAATCATTATAAAATTCATGTAGTTGATACAAAACAGGACGCCATTAAAAATTTAGCAAATACCATTATTATTAATTCTGATGTGTTAACACAAACGGATTTAGAAGCATTAAATACACAAAAAGCAGCACGCATTATACTTCTTTTTAAAAGCACAAAACGCTATTTAGCTATATTTGAAAAACACAAGTACCAGATTAATCATCAAACACCAGATTTAATCCTTTTAACCAAGCACTAATTTGAAACCAAAATCACATTATGATATTGTTATTGTTGGCAGCGGATTAGGCGGTCTAGTTTCAGCTATCATTATGGCAAAGGAAGGTTACAGCGTTTGTGTTTTGGAAAAAAATCAACAGTTTGGTGGAAATTTGCAAACTTTCTCCAGAAACAAATCCATTTTTGATACAGGTGTCCATTATATTGGGAGTTTAAGCAAAGGCGAAAACTTATACCAATATTTCAATTATTTGGGTATTATGGATGGCTTATCACTCAAAAAAATGGATGAAGATGGGTTTGATGTTATTAGTTTTGATGATGATGAAAACGATTATAAATATGCACAAGGTTTTGATAAATTTATCGCTCAATTAACAACCTATTTTCCTGAAGAAGAAAAAGCAATAAATACCTATTGCCAACAAATTAAAGCAACCTGTGATACGTTTCCCCTTTACAGATTAAAATCTGGAAGTCCTTATGCTGATGATGTTTTTCTGCTTCAAGTTAAATCTTATTTAGAATCTATTACCAAAAATAAACGCTTACAAGCTGTTTTAGCTGGCTCCAATTTTTTATATGCTGGAGATGGTTATAAAACACCTTTTTATGTACATTCTCTTTCCGTTAATTCCTATATAGAAAGTGCATATCGTTGTATAAATGGTGGTAGCCAAATAACAAAATTGCTTGTAAAACAATTAAAAAACTATGGTGGAGACATTTTTAAACATCACGATGTTGAAAATCTAGTTTGCGAAAACGGACTCATTAAAGCAGCTATTTGTACTAATGGAAACCAGATTGAAGGCACTACCTTTATTTCTAATATTGAGCCTAAAATCACTTTAAATATAGTAGGCAAAGAACACTTTAGAAAATCGTACACAAAGCGGATTGAAAACATTGAAAGTACCATTGCAGCCTTCAGCTTATATATCGTTTTAAAACCGGATAGTTTTAAATATATCAACAAGAATTACTATCATTTTAAAACACAAGATGCTGTTTGGAATGCACAAAATTACACCCAAGACAGTTGGCCAGAAAGCTATATGATGTCTATGGGAATTAAAAAAGAAAATGCCATTTATGGTGATAATATAACCATCATGACCTATATGCGTTTTGAAGAAGTAGAACCTTGGGCTGATACGTTTAATACGGTTGCTCATAAAAACGAACGTGGTCAAACGTATGCAGAATTTAAAAAAGAAAAAGCGGAAATCATAATTGACGAATTGGAAAAAAAATTTCCAAATATTCGGGACTGCATTCAAGACTATTATACCTCATCGCCACTATCTTATCGTGATTATATTGGTACAAATCGTGGTTCTATGTATGGTTATGCCAAAGATGTTAACAAATCCATGCAGTCCTTTATTTCGCCTAAAACCAAAATAGACAATCTGCTATTTACAGGCCAAAGTTTAAATATGCACGGCATTTTAGGCGTTACTATAAGTGGTGTTATTACCTGTTCTGAATTATTAGGTCAGGATTATTTATTAGAAAAAATTATTGCTGCAAATCAACCCGAAAAATTTGAAAATTAATGTTGAAATCTGTTTGGAACATACTGATTTTTATCTTGCTCTTTTCATCCTGCGGTGTAAAAAAATCGCTACATGATACTCCCGATATTTCAAATTATAAGCAAACCATTCCAGAGCGTACCCAAATTTCCGATTCTACATTTACCACAGAAAATGGCCTTTTGACAAAAAATAAATATGGCCAATGGGAATTATATGTTTCTGGTGATCCATATCAAATTGGATTACAAACAGGCAGTTTAAGTCGCGAATTAATGGCTATTCAAGAAACGGCGTTTTTAGGTAAAGTAGAAGAACTCGTTCCATCCAAAACCAAACAATATCTGTTACGAAAAGTTTTAGCTTGGTACAACCGAAAAATGTATTTGCACATACCTGAAGAATACAAAGCCGAAATTTTAGGCGTCTCAAAATATGCAGGCGACACGTATGATTATGTTGCTGATGATTATTTGCGATTACTCTATTTTCATAGCGCGCACGATATTGGTCACGCTTTACAAGATTTAGCACTAGTTGGCTGCTCATCCTTTGCGGCTTGGGGAAATAAAACAGAAGACGGAAGTTTAATTATAGGGCGAAATTTCGACTTTTATGCTGGCGATGATTTTGCGAAAAATAAAATTATTGCCTTTATAAAACCAACAAACGGTTATAATTTTATGTCTGTTACTTGGGCTGGCATGATGGGTGTCGTTTCTGGTATGAATGATCAAGGATTAACGGTAACCATCAACGCTGGAAAATCGGATATGCCATTAGTTGCCAAAACTCCAATCTCCATTTTAACGCGTGAAATATTACAATATGCGTCTAATATTGATGAAGCCATTGCCATTGCCAGAAAGCGCCAAGTATTCGTGTCTGAATCTATTTTTATTGGAAGCGCGAAAGATAAACGCGCCATTACCATTGAAGTATCACCAAATAATTTTGGGGTTTACGAGGTGGAAAATTCCAATCAATTAATTTGTTCCAATCATTTCCAAAGTGAAGCCTATAAAACCGATGAAAACAACCTGAAACAGATAGCTGAAAGTCATTCGCAATATCGTTTTGAACGTATGGAAGAATTACTACAAGAAACACCAAAACTAACGGTTGAAAAAGCCGTTTCTATATTAAGAAATACAGATGGTTTAGATAATAAAGCCATTGGTTATGGAAACGAAAAAGCCTTAAACCAATTATTAGCCCATCATGGTGTGGTTTTTAAACCCGAACAAGGCTTGGTTTGGGTGTCAGCAAATCCGTATCAATTAGGCGAATTTGTGGCTTATAATTTAAATGATATTTTCAAAAAAGAGCCTCATGAAACTACAGCAAAATCAGTTCATAAAGAAAACCTGACTATTGAAGCGGATCCGTTTCAATTCACAAAAGCGTATTTAAATTATGAACAGTATCGGGTTTTGAGTCGGAATATTTCCGAAGCTATTTCAACGGAAAATCATGTAAAGCAAGACGTTTTGGATGAACTAGTTACTAGTAACCCAAACTTTTGGGAAGCCTATTATTTAGTTGGAACCTATTACTATAAAAAGCAGTATTACACGGCAGCTTTACAGGCTTTTGAAGAAGCACAAACCAAAGAAATTACAACGGTTCCTGATCAAGAAGCTATTTCAGATTACATTAAGAAAATACAACGAAAATTGAAGTAGTTTTTCAGAAATATGCTCATAATTACTAATTAAATTTTTGAATCAAACACAGTTTAAACATCCTGTTTTAATTACATTTGAGAACTACAAAGGCAAATAAACCTATGATTCCAGACATTGAAAAAGCATCAGCTGAAGCCATAAAAACTTTTCAAGAAGAAAAACTTCAAACGCTTTTAAGCTATTTGCAAGATAATTCCAGCTACTATCAGCAGGTTTTTAAAAAACGAAATATTGACATTTCTTCAATAAAAACCTTGGAAGATTTAACACAAATACCAACCACTTCCAAAGACCAGTTGCAAGCGTATAATGATGAGTTTTTGTGTGTTCCTAAAAATCAAATTATTGATTATGTTACCACATCTGGAACGTTGGGCGATCCTGTAACCTTTGCTTTAACCGAAAAAGATTTAGAACGTTTGGCCTATAATGAAGCCTTATCTTTTGCCTGTTCTGGTGTTACAGAAAATGATATTATGCAACTCATGACCACCATGGACAGACGCTTTATGGCTGGATTGGCATACTTTTTAGGATCCAGAAAATTAGGTGCAGGGATGATTCGCGTTGGTGCAGGAATCCCAGAATTGCAATGGGACTCTATTATCAAATTTAAACCAACCTATTTAATTGCAGTCCCTTCATTTTTATTAAAGTTGATAGAATATGCCAAGCAACGTGATATTGACATTAATAAATCGGGTGTAAAAGGTGCCATTTGTATTGGTGAACCTTTGCGGAATCAGGATTTTACACCTAATGCATTGTCTAAAAAAATAACGGATGGATGGGATATTCAGCTCTATTCAACGTACGCATCTACTGAAATGAATACGGCTTTTAATGAATGCGAAGCCCAAAAAGGAGGTCATCACCATCCCGAATTAATTATTGCTGAAATATTAGATGATGCTGAAAATTCAGTTTCTTCTGGACAAGTGGGCGAGTTAACCATTACCACATTAGGAATTGAAGGTATGCCATTGCTACGTTTTAAAACTGGCGATATGATTCAAGCACATCACGAAACCTGTACTTGTGGCAGAACAACCATGCGATTAGGTCCTGTTGTTGGACGCAAAAAGCAAATGATTAAATACAAAGGCACAACTTTATATCCTCCAGCTATGGATAATATTTTGAACGATTTTAATGCCGTTCAGAGCTATGTTATTGAAATTTCGCACAACAGCATCGGAACCGATGAAATTTGTATTAAAATAGCAACCGACACACCAACGGAGAAGTTACTCTTGAACATTAAAGATCATTTTAGAGCCAAATTACGTGTGGCGCCTAAAATTGAATTTCACGATAAAAAAACGATTCAAAAATTACAATTTCCAGCTATGAGCAGAAAACCGATTATGGTAATTGACAACCGTAAGAAAGACTAATTTTATAGTCCCAAAATGACAGATATAATTATTAAATACACTAAAAAAAGACTGTATATCAACTTGATTTTGGCGCTTTTTTGGACAACATTGGGCGCTTTTGTTTTATGGGAAAGTAACACTATCCGTTGGCATAATTTCGGTTACATATTAGCAGGTGCTTTATATTTTGCCCAATTTTTATATGATATTTTTTGGCAATACCTTATTATATCAAATGGATATATTCAAAAGAATGGATTTTTCAGAAAAAAGATTCCCTTGAAAGATATTACAGTAATTAAGAAAAATGCTGATGGTTATACCTTAAAAACTGAAACTGAAAAACTTAATATTCACACGAATTTGATTGATAAAATTTCCTTGATGGAATTAAACACATTTTTAAGCACCATTGAAATTTCTGAAAAAGAATACTACGAATTGAAATTATAACACGCTATTTTTTTGAAATGAATAACCTAATTATAAAATACAAGAATAAGAGACTTTATACCAACTTGATTCTCGGGTTGGTTTGGATACTACTTGGTGTTATAGGTTTATGGGAATCTGATAACATCAAATGGTCAAAATTTCTGACAATTATTATTGGATTTCTGTATTTGGGTATGTCCATTTGGGAGTTTAAATATCAGTATCTCACCATAACTGATAAATTAATTAAAGAGAATGCCTTTTTCGGAAAAAAAATTCTGATTAATGACATTATTTACAAGCGAAAATTTGCTGGCGATTATACACTAAAAACCGCAAATAAAAGCTTTAGTATAAATACGAATTTTGTTCATCCAGATTCTATAGCCAAATTAGATTCTTTTATACACAGCATAGCATTACCTGAAGACAAAAAGGGTAACCAATAAATTAACGTTACCATTTACAAAGATTTCTCGTTTCACCTTATTCGCTCTGAATTACAAGAAATTTTAGTTTATTTTAAGGCATAAAAAAGCCAACTTAAGTGTAGGCTTTTTAATTCAAAATATATTTTTCTAACTTAATCTAAAGCTGGAATACGCAATACTTGTCCTGGATAAATTTTATCAGGATCGGTTAGCATGGGCTTATTGGCATCAAAAATAACTGGGTATTTCATAACATTTCCGTAGAAATTTTTAGCTATTTTCCCCAATGTATCTCCACTAACAACCGTATGAAATTGTGCTTCTGGTTCTGTGTGTTCCACCGTCATTTGGTCGTCAACCACAGCAATACCGTTGGAGTTTCCTACAACTAATATAATTTTTTCACGTGTGGCTTGATCATAAGCCATACCGCTTATGGTTGCTGTATCACCATCAATTTTAATTTGTAAGTTTTGAGCTTCTAGTTTTAAATCGGAAACTGTTTTTTCCATGCGGCTTGCTGCTGCCGATTCACGTTTTAGTTTGGCAGCTGCTGCATCTGCTTTTGCTTCGGCTGCTTCTTCTGCATCTGTTTTTCCAATACCAAATACTTTAGCGCCTGCATTTTTAATAAATGAAAATAATCCCATAATTTTTTACTTGGTTTTAATGTTAATAGTCGATTTCTTAAAGTCTCAAATTACAAAAAATAATACACCTATAAGCTTCTTGCTTTGAGTTTTTTAGCATAAAAAACCGCCTAATAATTTCTTATTTAGCGGTTTACTCAAAATTTATAGACCAATTACATTTCTTTTGTTGTTTCACGGATTGGTTCACGTGGATTGTCCTGTTTTTCAGCTTTAAACTTTCGTTTTTTAAGTTGATTGGATTGTTTGCCTTCAGCATTTCTCAAAAACTGAATGTAACCACGACCAGTAAATTCATAAGTCGTTCCAGACGTTGGTTGATACAATTCTATTTTTGCATCATTTAAAACACGGAGTTCAAAAAATTCATCAGAAAAATAATCATAATCTAGTGTCAAGGTTTTTAAATAACGCTCTCCAGGAATATTTCTAACAGTATAAAGTCCGGTGTAATCCCAAAAAATAGTATTCGGATTATTCATTTGTACATCCTGTGAGCTTCTAAACTCTGAATCGTTGCCACCAGCTAAAAACTGTAAATAGTTTTCATAATCAAATTCGTTTGGTATACCTGTTGGACTCGTATACGTTTTTTCCCAAGCTTCATATTCCTGTAGGAAGTAATGAATATTATCATAAAAAACATAGTCATAGTCAAAATTACTGCGTTGGTAACCATCTAAAAAGTAGGATGTGTCGTTGTTAGGGTTATACAATTCTATGGTATTACTATCAATTTGGTACACATCAAACGTTTGGTAACCATCAATAATATGATAGACATCTAAAATATTATTATACGCGTCATAAGTTCCTGTTTGTATACCAAAACCGTTTCCTTGATTGCCAAAACCTACCAAATTATTATTAGCAAATAAATTACCATTTCTAAATGATATAGTAAACGCTATTTGTAAAAAAGGGGTTTCGTTATAACCAATTGTTTCGTTTATATCTACATACCAAAGTTCGTAACGATTTAATAATTGATTTAACGAAATGGAAGGCTGTGGGTCTGGATTATAGCTATTAACAATAATTTCATCAGGATGACAAGATGTAAAAAGCGTTGCAGAAATTGCAAATGCGAAGAGTAGTTTTATAGAGTTCATAAGGCCATCATTTTAAAATTATTATTACTAGGATTTCAAAACACGTGCCAAAATGAAAAAAGCATGGACTTTACATATAGATAAAGCGTAATATTTTATGTATTTTTGAATTAATAAAGACCATTTAAATTATGAGTAAACCTTTAAAATACGCTGTTTTTGGATCTGGAAGTTGGGCAACAGCTATTGTAAAAATGCTTTCTGAAAATTTAGAAGAAGTGGGTTGGTACATGCGAAGCGTTTACACCAAGGAACATTTGCTTAAAGAATACCATAACCCAAGTTATTTAAGTTCGGTTGAGTTTAAAGTAGATCGTTTAAAATTAAGCAATGATATTAACGAAATGGCAGATTATGCCGATATATTAATCTTTGCTATTCCATCTGCTTTTATGTTTGGCGAACTGGAAAAACTGACAACAAACGTGTCCCAAAAAACAATTGTTTCTGCTGTAAAAGGTATCATTCCAGAATCTGGCTTATTGGTTGGCGAACATTTTCATGATGTTTATAAAATTCCGTTTGAAAACATAGCGGTTATTGCAGGTCCTTGTCACGCGGAAGAGGTGGCTTTAGAGCGATTATCATACCTAACTATTTCGTGTGCAGATGCGAGTAAAGCAAAACAAATTGCCAAAGATTTATCAAGCGATTACATAAAAACCAAAATTAGTGACGATATTATTGGAACTGAATATGCCGTTATGCTAAAAAATATTTATGCCATTGCAGCCGGAATTGCACATGGTTTAGGCTATGGCGATAATTTTCAGAGTGTACTTATGAGTAATGCGATACGGGAAATGAAGCGTTTTATTAAGAAAATGCATAAGATGAAACGTAACATTAATAACTCGGCTTACCTAGGCGATTTATTAGTAACGGGTTATTCCGTATTTTCTAGAAACCGCATGTTTGGAAATATGATTGGTAAGGGTTATACGGTAAAATCGGCCCAAATGGAAATGAATATGGTTGCCGAAGGTTATTACGCTACAAAAAGTGCACACGTACTCAACGAGAAAAACAAAAGCAAAACTAAAACACCTATTATAGATGCAGTTTATGCCGTTTTATATGAAGGTAAAGAACCTAAAGCCGTGTTTAAAAAATTGACGGATAAGTTGGATTAATCAGATTCCTGCTGTAGCAGGAATCTCGATAAAATATGCTTTAAATTTTATTTAGACAATTAATAGAAAAACTTCCGAATACCTATAAAAACAAAAATCATAACAGTATAAACTAAAAAGAACGGCAGAATAAAAGCTTTAAGTCCTAATACTAACATGATAGAAATTATAAGTAATTGAAAGCCTAACCCAAAAGTAGAAATACTAGTCATTAAAAATTTAGGCATGGCTTTACTTGAAGATTGTGCTTGACGGTCTAAAGCATAGATAGTTTTGTCAAATGCGCCATAAAACAATTTATACAAGCCAAATAGAATATTTACATGCTTTTGTTTTTCGCCTTGTAATGCAACTGGTGTCTTGTTTTCAAAAACGCGACTTGTAGTATCTCCATCAAATTTATTTCTTAAAATAACATAGTAATAATTGTAAAGCGTGCCTTGCAATTGCAGTCCTAAAAAAGCTAACAGACAAATCCAGATGTTAGTGGTACTAACAGACCAAATAGCAATAAAAATAAGCGCATTTAATATAATATCTGCTACAGAATCTAAATAACGACCTGTATAAGATGGTGTTTCTTTTACGCGAGCTAATTCGCCATCAGCAGCATCCAAAATAGACTTAAAAATTAAGAAAAATGCAGCTAGCCAATAATACCCTAGTGTAATACAATAAATGCCGATAAGGCCAGATATTATAAAACCAATGGTTACATGAATAGGTGTAAATGAGGTGTGTTGTAGTGCGTTTGCAATAACTCGGGCTATAGGTCTTCCATAATCTGAAAGATCTACAAATTTATGCGCTTTTGGTAATTTGGACATGTATTAACATAGAAAAAACTTTAATGTGGAATATACCAATGAAAGTGCAAATATACCATTAAAACCTATATAATGAATTGGTTTTAAACACTAGCTTTTTTAAAAATAGGAAGTTTCTTTCCCAAAGCCATTAAACCCAATATAGGACCAATGGCTAAAATACTATAAATGTTATTAGAATTTGTTAATTCTATCAACCAAGTCATACATTGGATGCTAATAATAGTTATTGAAAACCCAATACAATTAACAATAGTAAGAGCTGAACCCTTTATATTATCTGGAGCATTTTGAGCCACTAATGTTGAAAACAAAGGTGAATCTGCAATAACTACCATTCCCCAAAAGATAAGGAATCCTATAAAGAAGCTTTCATGTTCAATAGCAAACATAAAAGGCGACAGCAAACAACAAACACCTGATAACAATAAGGCTATAAAAGCTATTTTTTTTTCTCCAACAATTTGAGCTAAATAACCACTAATCACGCAAGCCAAACTCCCTACTCCAATAATAATAAATGATGATAACGGAATATTGAATACCGTTTCTGGACGCGCTAAACTATAGGTTTTTAGCATTACAGGTACAAATACCCAAAACGCGTACAATTCCCACATATGTCCAAAATAACCAAAGGCTACAGACCTAAATTCGCTAATCTTAAATACACTAAAACAAGCCGATAAATGGTTTTGTTTGCTGGATTTTCTATACGGACCATCAGGAACCAAAACAACCAAAAGGAAACCTCCAAAAACAGACAAAATGGATGTTGTTATCAAAACAGTTTTCCAAGGCAATGCACCAAACATATCTTTAAGTAAATGTGGAAATGCAGTTCCCAAAACAAGCGCACCAACTAAAAAACCGAGAGATTTACCGAGTCCTACTTTATAATAATCGGATGCTATTTTCATCCCAACCGGATAAATACCTGCAAGAAAAAATCCTGTAAAAAACCGAAGTGTTAGTAAACTTACTAAACCATTCCCTTGCCAAATAATGCCTAAATTAAAAAGTGATGCAAATACTGCACTAAATAAAAATACTTTTGAAGGCGAAAAACGGTCTGCAATGGCTAACACAGCAAAAATAAGTGTGCCAATAATAAACCCAAATTGCACAGCAGATGTTAAGTGACCTAAAACACTTTCTTGAAGTCCGAAATTTACAACCAAATCATTAATTACGCCATTACCAGCAAACCAAAGTGCCGTACAACAAAACTGGGACAAGATAATAACAGGGAGTATGGATTTGGTGTGTTTCACTTAATGGGTTATTCCGTATATTTTTTTTTATTCTAGAGTCGCTTTAAATTCAAGTTGTTTTTCAGGCATCGTTACAGATATTACGTAATAAAACTAAATATTTAAGGAGAAAATGAATTAAAAGAATAAATTACTTCACCAAAACGCCTTTAACATCCATAAGCGGAATAGTCTGCAATGCCTTTAAATTAATGGTATTTTTACGGAAAAGGAACGTTTTATCAAATAAGGTATTACCTTCAAAAAACGTAACTTGAAACTGGTTATTTAAAGCAAATAAGTCTTCTTGCATGAGTTCTATTTTCGCATAGCTTTTGGCTGGAAGTGTGTCCAGCTTTTTTCTGAAAACAGAAGTCATTTTATCTTTGGAATACCCACTGGTAACAATTATGACCATGTCCAATTGTACATCCTTATCGTTAATTATATAGGCATTCCAGTCTTGGGTTTTATAAATGTCGTTATACTCGTTTACAACCGCTATATAAACGTCTTGAACGTTGGGTATTTCAATATCTTTTTTCATAGTAAATAGGTTTTCTTATTTCCAGCCACCACCTAAAGCTTTGTAAAAACGCACGACTGCCAATAATTGCTCTAATTTGTTATCAATACTATTCAATTCAGCAGTTAATACGCTTTGTCTGGCGGTTAATAAATCTAAATAATTAGCATACCCGTTATCTAGTAGTATTTCTGAATTATGTTCCGCACGACGTAAGGCTTCTACTTCGTTTTCACGGAATTCAAATTTATCCACTTCCGCTTGGTATGTATACAGAGCGTTTGATACTTCTTGACCTGCTACTAACAAGGTTTGTTTAAAATTTAAAAAGGCCTGCTCTTGTTGTGCTTGCGATACTTCGTATTGGGTTTTAATTTTTCGCTGATTGAAAATAGGTTGAGTTAATCCGCCAACAATATTGGCAAAAAGTGAGTTGGTATTAAACCAATTATCAAACTCTAAACTCTGAAATCCTCCAGAAGCACTCAAGGTTAACGAAGGATAAAAATTTGTTTTAGCAACATTAGTCATTTCAAAAGCCTGTATAAAATCATTTTCTGCAGCAATAACATCTGGTCTGTTACGCAATAAAACGTAAGGCACACCCAGTTTCATTTCGGTGGTTATATTTTGAGCATCTAATGGGTTACGCTCATAATTTTGAGGTTGTTTCCCTAATAAAATACTCAAAGCATTTTCGGTTTTAAAAATCTCCCGTTGAATATCAATTTGAAGTGCGCGCACATTATTATACTGCGCCACATTTTGGTCTACAGCTACCTGTGTTACCTGTCCGGCCTCCTTTAAAGCTTCAATAGTTTCTACACTTTTTCGGCGAGTTTCGGTTGTTTCTTTGGCAATTTCTAATTGTGCGTCTAAAGCTACTAACGTGTAATAAGTAGTTGCAATAGTTTCAATCAATTTAGTTTTTACCGCTTGGTGAGCTGCAATACTTTTTAAATAACTTGCTTGAAAAGCCCGTTTGTTACTGCGGATTTTTCCCCAAACATCGGCTTCCCAAGATAACGTTGCTACCGCTTCGTATTGATCTATAGCGCCATCAAAGAAAGAACCAAATTGACTATTAGCTGCCAACTCTTGATGCGTTAATGAAGCACCTGCACTTAATGTTGGAAGATAGCCTGCTTTTCCTTGTTTAAGATAGGCTTCGCCTGTTATTATTTGTTGAATTGCAACACGAATATCAATGTTATTTTGCAACCCTTCTTCAATATATTGAGTTAAATACGGATCGGTAAAAACATCCTTCCAAGACACATCTGCCATAGATAAACTATCTGTTGGCAATGCATCAGTACGGAATAAGTTTTCCGTTTCATCTTCTAAATCTGGGCGTTCATAGTTTTTTGTTACCAAACAACTTTGCATGGTAATCAACATAAGAAACAGAACACTTCCTCTTAAAAACAATTGTTTATTTAAAAATACTTTCATAATCTGTTAGGCTTAATTTTGTTGATTTACAGCTTCAGGAACACCAGTAATTTTTTCTTGTAACCATTGAAAAACAACAAACAAAACAGGTATGACAAATACACCTATTACCGTTCCAATTAATAGGCCTCCAACAGCTCCTGTTCCAATAGAATTATTACCCGCTGCACCAACACCTGTGGCTAAGACCAGCGGTAGAAGTCCCAATATAAAAGCAAATGAGGTCATTAAAATAGGACGTAAACGCACCTTGGCACCATCAATAGCAGCATCTACAAGCGTAAGACCATGTTGGCGTCTCTGAACAGCAAACTCTACAATTAAAATGGCATTTTTAGCCAATAATCCGATTAACATAATAAGCGCAATCTGGAAATAAATATTATTCTCTAAACCTGTAAACCACGTTGTAAAATACGCACCAGCAACACCAATTGGTAAAGACAAAATAATAGCTAATGGCAATAAATAACTTTCATATTGAGCCGATAATAGAAAGTAAACAAACAAAATACTAATCATGAAAATAATTGTAGATTGTCCAGCAGATGCAATTTCCTCTCGTGTTATTCCAGAATAGGCAACTTGATATCCTTCTGGTAAATTAGCTTCTGCCAATTCGTTTATGGTTTTAATAGCATCACCAGAACTAAATCCTGGTGTTGCAGAACCATTTACAGTAACCGCATTAAATAAGTTAAAACGATTAACTGTTTGTGGTCCATAAACTCGTTTAAAAGACACGTATTGTGAAATAGGTGTCATTTGACCACTTGGTGTTTTAACCATCATACTATTTAAACTAGCCTCATCTGTACGATTTTCTGGTAATGCCTGAACAAATACACGAAATTGTTTACCAAAACGACTAAAGTCTGCTACGTAATTACCACCTATATAACCTTGTAAAGCCGATAAAATAGCGCTTGTTGAAACACCCGCTTCTTTAGCTCGTTCCACATTAATATCCAGTTGCAACTGTGGGAAATTGGTACTAAAAGAATTGGAAGCAAAGGCAATATCTGGTTGTTGATTTAGTAATTGAACAAAATCGGTTGCTGTTGCATCAAGTTCTGTAAGCGGTCTGGCATTTCTGTCTAATAAGCGCATTTCAAAACCATCTGCACTACCAAAACCTGGGACACTTGGTGGTGTAAAAAATAGAATATTAGCATCAGGAATTAAAGCGGATTTTTGAAATAATTGACCAATAATGGCATCTACAGATTCTGCTTCAGTTTCGCGTTCATCCCAAGGTTCTAAAATAATAAAGCCCATAGCATTGGAACTACCTTCACCAGAAAAGAAGTTTTGACCACTAATAAATGAGGCTGCTTGAATCCCTTCAACATCTTTAATAATGTTGTACATGTTTTCGTTTACCTGATAAGATCGATCTGATGATGAACCTGGAGGTAATACTGCATTCATAAAAATAACACCACGATCTTCTGCAGGCACAAAACCTGTAGGAATAACTTTATTGGCTGAAATAATAGCAAAAACACCCAACCCAAGAATTAAAAATGTAATCCATTTATGCCTTAATAAAAAACCTAAAGATTGGGTATATTTTCTAGTTGTTGCATTAAATCCAGCATTAAATGCATCATAAAAACGCTGTAAAATAGATTTCTTTTTATGCGCATGCTCCTTATGAGGTTTTAAAAACATTGCGCATAAAGCAGGTGTTAAGGTTAAAGCATTTAGAGCGGAAATAAATATGGCAATCATTAAGGTAACACCAAACTGCTCATAAAACACACCTGATGGTCCTTGAATAAATGTAATTGGAACAAATACTGCAATCATAACCAATGTAATAGAAACAATGGCTCCACTAATTTCACTCATGGCAGAAACCGATGCTTTTTTGGCATCGTCAAAACCTTCTTCTAATTTAGCATGAACGGCTTCTACAACAACAATAGCATCATCCACCACAATACCAATAGCCAAAATAAGTGCGAATAAGGTTAGCAAGTTAATGGAGTAACCTAATACATTTAAAAAGAAAAATGTACCAATAATAGAAACTGGAACAGCAATAGCTGGAATTAATGTGGATTTAAAATCTTGCAAGAAAATAAATACTACCAAAAACACCAATAAAAAGGCTTCTAATAAAGTATGTAATACTTTTTCAATAGATGCGGTAAGAAACTTATTCGTATCGTAGTTTACTAAATAATCTATCCCTTCAGGAAAATCCTTTTTCAGCTCATCCATTTTAGTATAGATGTTTTCAATAATTTCCTGTGCATTAGAACCTGGCGTTTGGAAAACCCCAAAATTTACGGCTGGCTTTCCTTTGGTTCTTGATACAGATGCATAAGAAAACGCGTCTAACTCCACTTTAGCAACGTCTTTAACACGTAAAAACTCACCATTACCTAGTGCTTTAATTACAATATTCTCATAATCTGTTGCTTCTTTATAACGACCTTTGTATTTTATAACATACTCAAAAGATTCGCCTGTATTTTGCCCAAAAGATCCAGCTGCTGCTTCTAAACTTTGTTCGTTAATGGCTTGTGTAACGTCACGCGGTTCTAATTTATAAGCTGCCATTTTTATGGGATCCAACCAAATACGCATGGAATAATCTTTACCACCAAAAACATTGACCGCACCAACACCATTTACACGTTGTAATTCGGGTTTGATATTGATATTTAAATAATTCTGAATAAAGGTATCATCATACTCTGGATTGTTAGAATATATGGCTGCATATAATAAAGCTGAATTTTGTTGCTTTTGTGTTATAACACCAGCTCGTGTCACTTCAGAAGGTAATAATGAATTGGCACGAGCAACACGGTTCTGAACATTTACCGCAGCAATATCTGCATCATAACCTTGCTCGAAAAACACTTGAATAGAGGCACTTCCAGAGTTACTTGCTGTTGATGTGATATAGGTCATACCTTCCACACCATTAATTTGTTCTTCAATAGGAACAATAACACTTTCCAATATGGTTTCTGCATTCGCGCCTGGATAAGACGCATTTACTTGTACTGTTGGAGGTGCAATATCTGGATATTGAGTTACTGGTAATTGAAGCAAGCCTAATATACCTAGAATAACAATGATGATAGAAATAACCGTGGATAAAACGGGTCTTTCAATAAATTTCTTTAACATAATTTACCTATTTAAATACCGTGTTAAATGAATTAATTATGCTATCTAGCGGCTTCATAATTGGTTTTATTTTACTTCCCGAACTTACTTTATTAAGTCCTTTTGCTAAAATAGTTTCACCGACTTCTATCCCATCTTTAATAATAAACAAGCGTCCTGAAGACTTTAAAACAGCTATGGGTTTATCTACTAAAGAATCCTGTATAACTTGATAAACAAAACTTTTGCCTTGTCTTTCGTAGGTAGATTCCGAAGGAATAACTAGCACATCAGTATAAGTTTTAGGTATTAAAATGGTTCCACTACTTCCATTTCTTAATAAACCTGCTTTATTATCAAATTTAGCTCGAAATGTTATGGTCCCTGTTTGGGTATTTATATCACCTGTAATGGTTTCAATTCTACCTGATTTCTTGTACAATTCACCATTTGCTAGTTGTAATTTTACTTCTGGAAATTGTTCTAATTTTTCTTTTGCTGTTTCGCCTTTAGCATCAGCCATAAACGAAATAAATGCTTTTTCATTCATAGAAAAATAAGCATAAACCTCATCAATAGATGACACATTTGTTAATGGCATTGTATTTTGAGCACTTACCAAAGCCCCTTTTCTAAAATTTATAGAACCTACAAAGCCATCTACTGGACTTTTTACATTGGCATAATCAATATTAGCTCCAATACTATTATAAGTACTTTGAGCTTGTAGCAATTTAGCATTGGCAGTTTCTAACTGTACGTTACTAATAATATTTTTTTCGACTAAAGGTTTTAATTTGTCAACTTCAACTTGCGCTGCATTTACATTTGCTTTTGCGGCTTGCGCATCTTGGCTCAACGATTGCGTTTCTAGTTTGAATAATAATTGACCTTGTTTTACGGCTTGTCCTTCTGTAACTAAAACCTCTTTGATATAACCAGATATTTTTGGTCTAACCTCACTATTTACCTCACCTTCAATACTTGTTGGAAAAGTTTCGTAAGTAGTTACATTTTGCTTTGAAACTTGTATAACTGGATATGGTAATAAAGGAGCTGCTTTGGGTTCTGCTTCTTTTTTTCCACAATTAAATAGCACCAAAACTAAGGCACAAGAAATACCAATATTGAATGTGTTTTTTATCATGTTAAGATGGCGTTTAAGTTTTCATTTCAACTACTTTATATTTTCGCTCTGACATGGAAGTCATAGCCAAATTTAAAAATTTTATATAATTATCGTGATAGGTTAAATCAAATTTGAGTTTGGATGGTGTGCTTTCTAAATTATTGAATTCTAACTTATAGTCTGTAATTAGCTCATGAAGCATTTTTTCTGAACCTCTCTGATTACCTGTCATTTTATAATGTAAGTCAAGCAAAAATATCTTTAGTTCGGAAGTCCCAAACTAAACGGAGTTAAAAATTGTTAACGAAGAAAGTCAATATGTCATCGGCTTTCTATAGCTCCTATATTTTTTACTTACAATGCAGACTTAAACTGCTCTAAAAAGCGCACATCGTTTTCACTTAATAATCGGATATCACCAATTTGGTGTAAAAGCATAGCAATACGATCTATTCCCATTCCAAATGCAAAACCAGAATATTCTTTAGAATCAATACCGCAATTTTCCAAAACATTTGGATCTACCATACCACAACCCATAATTTCCAACCAACCGGTTCCTTTTGTAATACGGTAATCTGTTTCAGTTTCTAGTCCCCAATACACATCAACCTCCGCACTTGGCTCTGTAAATGGGAAGTATGATGGACGTAAACGTATTTTACTTTTCCCAAACATTTCGGTTGTAAAATATTGAAGGGTTTGTTTTAAATCGGAAAAACTCACGTCTTTATCAATATATAAACCTTCTACTTGGTGGAAAAAACAGTGTGATCGTGCCGAAATTGCTTCGTTTCTATACACACGTCCTGGAGAAATTGTTCGAATTGGCGGTTTGTTATTTTCCATATAACGCACCTGTACAGAACTGGTGTGTGTACGCAACAAAATATCAGGATCGGTTTGTATAAAAAACGTATCCTGCATATCGCGTGCTGGATGATATTCTGGCAAATTTAATGCGGTAAAATTATGCCAATCATCTTCAATTTCTGGACCTTCGCTCACGTTAAATCCTATGCGAGAAAATATATCTATAATCTGGTTTTTTACTAATGAAATTGGGTGTCTAGCGCCTATTTGAATCGGTTCACCTGGACGAGACAAATCATTATAAACACCTGAAACGTCTTCAGTACTTTCTAGTTCTTCTTTTAACGTGGCAACTTTATCTTCAGCTGTCTTTTTTAGAGCATTTATAACCTGACCAAATTCCTTTTTCTGATCGTTAGCTACGTTTTTAAACTCTTTAAAATAATCGTTAAGCAAGCCTTTTTTTCCTAAATATTTAATTCGGAATACTTCAACTTCCTCTTTAGATTTTGCTTGAAATGCTTCAGCTTCAGCTATTAATTCTTTTATCTTATCTATCATGATATCATTGAAAATGAGTGCAAATTTACTAATTCTTATTTTATATACTCGGCTTCCATAAAATAGTTTACAATGGCTTCTTTCATCAGCACACTTTGCTCACCTGCTTTTAAATTTGGCAACTGCTCTTTTACTTTATAATGTGGCCATTTATCTTCATCAAAATAATCAAATTCATAATAACCATAAGGCTCAAGAAGACGACAAATAGCTATGTGCATCAAATCTAATTTGTGGTCTTTTTTAAATTTTTTATCTAATTGTCCCAATTCTTGAACACCAATTAAATAAATAATAGCATCTAAATCTAGGGTGTCTCCATCAGCAAATTGCGTAGATAATTTTTGCACTACCAATTCCCATCGTTGTTTTAATTGTTCGTCTCTAGACATAATATTTTTCCCGAAAATGGGAATCTCCTTTTTAAGTTTTTATAAAGAAGCAAAGTTACTTTATATTTGTTAAAATTCTAGTGTAATATGACCGTAATTGATATCATTTTAGTGGCATTTTTGGGTTTCGGACTCGTGCGTGGTTTTATGAAAGGTTTCTTTGTAGAAATTGCCTCGTTAGTAGCGTTAATTGCTGGTATTTATGGCGCTATTCACTTTAGCTTTTATGCTGCTGAAATGCTTATGGGTTATGTAGATTGGGATGAAAAAACCATTAATGTTGTCGCTTTTGCCATCACGTTTATTGTGATTATTTTAGTGATTGCTTTAGCTGGAAAAGCTTTGACTAAACTAGCCGACTTTGCCGCTTTAGGGATTTTAAATAAATTATTAGGTGCCCTATTTGGCGTATTGAAAATGGCTTTAATTTTAAGTGTCTTACTCAATATTTTTGATGCTATGAATAGTACCATGACCTTTGTAGATGAAGAACATACTGAAAATGCCATACTTTACAAACCTGTAAAATCTTTAGCGCCAATGATTTTTCCGTTTGTAATAAAATCTGCTGAAGATATTTAAGCAAAAAAAGCAACTCCGAAATTATACCTGAAGCTTGATGGATTTAAAACGAATTTCTAAAGTAGCATAAAAACCAGAAAAGATAGCCTTTCTGGTTTTTTTTGATTGTATTAGAAATTGAAAAACTATTGAAAGATTCTAATCTAAATGATAAATTTCGCGAATATCTTTTAGGTAGTTTTCAAAATCTATTTTTAAATCAATTAGTTTCCCTGTATGCACATCAAAAACCCAACCGTGTACTTTTAAACCACGTTCTCTATATGCTTTTTGTACCGCTGCCGTTTTTATTAAGTTAACACACTGCTCTTGGACATTTAATTCCACAAGTCTGTCATAACGTTTGTCTTCATTTTCAATGGCATTTAACTCATTTCTATGAATTCTATATACATCCCGAATGTTACGCAACCAAGGGTTTAAAATTCCTAAATCTGCTGACTGCATGGCTGCTTTTACACCACCACAGGCATAATGACCGCAAACAATTACATGCTTTACTTTTAAATGATCCACAGCATAATTTATTACAGACATCACATTCAGATCAATGCTGATAACCATATTTGCAATATTTCTATGTACAAAAACTTCACCAGGAGCAGCTCCCATTAGTTCTTCGGCAGTAACTCGACTATCTGAACAACCTATATATAAAAGTTCCGGATTTTGTCCGTCACCTAATTCTTTAAAATAATTAGAGTCCACCTCTAATTTATTCTGAATCCACTCATCATTATTATCAAAAACTGTTTTTAAATCCATAATTTTTAATATTTATCTTTTACATTATTTTTTATCCAAAGCATACATTCTTTAAATGTAGCAAAAATATGGTCTTGAGGTATTAAATCTGGTATGATATCTATACGTTCCATCATATATTGTGGCTGCTTTAATAATCCCACAAAAAGTACAGTAACATTATTTTTATTTAATTCATGAAGCACATCTTCCATTGCATATAAACCAGATTGATCCATATACTGCATACGACCTAACCGAATGACGACTGTTTTAGCCGTAAGCGGAATTTGTGCTGCTAGACTCTGAAAATCGCTAGTTGAACCAAAAAACAAAGGCCCTTTTAAGTGCTTAATAAACACTTCTTCTTTTAATTTTTCTGGAAAACCAGCCTCATCCTCCCAAGCTTTTTCTTTTGAAAGTGATTTAACATCTGACCGTTTTGCGGTTAAATCGCCAATAGTTTTCATAAACATTAAGGACGCTATTATCAATCCAATTCCTACTGCATATACCAAATTCCAGAATGTTGATAGCAATAATACAATTAGCATAATTAACACCTCTGAACTCAATTTTAAGGGTCCAATTTTCATGTCTTTTGGCAAACTTGGAATAGCTTTTAAGCCTTTGTAATCCATAACACCAATACCAACCGTTATTAAAATACCAGCTAAAACAGCAGCAGGAATATCTGATGCTAGTCCTGGTAATCCAGGAATTAACAGAATACACAATAATAACAAACCTGCAAACATACCAGACAGCTTGGTTTTACCTCCAGAATTAATATTTACAACAGTACGAATGGTTGCACCTGCACCTGGAATACCTCCAAAAAAAGCTGCAATACTATTACCAATACCTTGACCTACTAATTCCTTATTGGGTTTGTGTTTTGTTTTAGTCATATTATCGGCAACCACACTGGTTAATAAGGAGTCTATAGACCCTAATAATGCCAATGTTAAAGCCGTAAAAATATACGGTGTTATGGTGCTCAATTTAAAGTTGGTAATAATCTCCAAATTTGGAATTGGCAGACCGCTAGGAATTTCTTCAATAGGTCTGTAGTTTAGACCAAATACCATAGCAACTCCAGACATAACCACCAAGGCCACCAAAGTACTTGGCACAACCGTAGTAATCCGTTTAAAGCCGTAAATAATAATAATAGTTCCTAAAGCCAAGAGTACTTCTAGCCAACTAATATTTTGTAGTGCACGACCTATAACTTTAAAAGTTCCTAAAACACCTGATGCTTCTTTAGCTGCTAAAGTTTTAGACTCTTTTAAAATATCGGCTTCAGTAACCAATTCGGCACGTTTAATTGTTTCTTTAAAATCTTCTAAAACTAAAATACCTTCACCTGCTTCTTCAATTAAAATATTTTCAAGTATAACCTCCTCTGCTTTGGGTTTAAAGGTGTTTACAAATTCGGTATCTTCTTTTGGATAATAGCCTACAGCTGGAAGAATTTGTGTAACTAAAATAATAACACCAATTGCTGTCATGAATCCTGATACTACGGGATATGGTATATACCGAATGTATTTCCCTAAACCTAAAGCACCTAATCCTATTTGGATTAAACCTGCTAATAAAAACACGGTTAAAATAGCAGGTAACGCTTTTGTAACATCGCCATCATTAGCAGCAATTATACCAGCAATAACTACCATACTTACGGCTGTCATTGGTGCTGTTGGTCCAGAAATTTGTGTGTTTGTCCCTCCAAATAGTGCAGCAAAGAAACTAATAAAAATTGCACCGTAAAGGCCTGCACTTGGTCCTAATCCTGAAGACACACCAAACGCTAAAGCCAATGGTAAAGCAACAATACCAGCAGTAATACCTCCAAAAGCATCACCTTTGAAGTTTGAAAATAAATTTTTCATGTAATTTTAGAATATAAATTAAAATAATCTGTGAAAACAAAACTTTAATGGTAAGTAAAATATACCACTTATAATTTAGAATAATTCGGGAGGAGGAGAAATGTTGTCTAGCGAAAAATTAGCGTAGCTCTCTGAATAAATATCGAATAATGTTTTTGTTTGTGGTTCTAAAACTATTTCCATATAGTCAGTTTCAACAAGATTAACATCAATATTGTTTACTGATTCTTGCGGATTTTCTTCTTCATTAAAACTAAAGAAAACGGAAACATCATAACTTTTCTCAATAAGCATTATAGTAGTAGGTGCTGCAATAAGTAGCACAAAAATCAGGGAAAGTAAGTAAGAAATAACGTGTTTCAGCATAAAATACTTGTCGTATAAAAACAAATATAAAATTTGAAACTGGAAATACTGTTAATAATATTTAAAAATAGGCACAAAAAATTTATCACACCACATTACATGGTGTACCAAAATTATGATTAAAGAAGAAATAAAATGCTTTTTTATAAGCTAATTGTTAATCCTATTTCTCCTTGAGAGTTATATTTATAACACCATTTATTTCGATTTCATAATTATTATCACGTGCTTTTAATATCAAATCTGCAACTTGATGTTTAGATTCTTTTAGTTCATGTAAACGTTTTTCGGACACGGATGTATCAGCATTAAAGCGCTCTTGAGCACTTAAAATCTGTATGTTATGAAATCTTATTTTATCACCCAATACCGAAAACAAAACATCTGCAGCTTCAGATGGCTCGTACGTACCATCAATAAGTTTAAATGACTCTTGCAAATCCGTAGCACTTTCTGGATGTAATGTTAAAGCTGTTTTCATGGTAATTTTATCTTTAATTAATATTTATATAAAAATCGGTTATTTTTTACATCTATTTTTATTTATATTTACTATGCTATTAATAAATAATATTTATGAATTATACACTCAACCAACTTCAAATATTTTTAAAAATTGTTGAAACCAAAAGTATCACTAAAGCTTCCGAACTCATGTTTCTGACCCAACCTGCGGTTTCAATTCAATTAAAAAATCTTCAAAATCAATTTGAAATTCCTTTAACTGAAGTTATTGGAAGGCAACTTTATGTAACACCCTTTGGCGAAGAAATAGCAGATGCCAGCAGACGCATTCTGAAAGAAGTAGATGCTATGAAACATAAAACCATGGCATATAAAGGCTTTTTAACTGGACAGCTTAATATAACCATAGTGTCCACTGGAAAATATGTTATGCCATATTTCTTATCAGGATTTTTACAAAAACATTCTGGAATCGATTTAAAGATGGATGTTACCAACCGCTATAAAGTTTTAAAAAGCCTGGAACAAAATGAGGTAGATTTCGCGCTTGTTTCCGTTATGCCAGACAATCTTCAGGTAGAAAGCATTACGTTAATGCCCAATAAACTTTTTTTAATTGGCAATAAAAAACAGGCTAAAGCCATCATGAATAAAGCTGATAATGTACTAGAAAATTTATCATTAATTTATCGTGAAAAAGGATCTGCAACAGGTCAAGCTATGGAAGATTATTTAGCTAAACGCCATGTTAGTACAAACAAAAAAATGCAATTAACATCCAACGAAGCTGTTAAGCAAGCTGTTATTGCTGGTTTAGGATTTTCCATTATGCCATTAATTGGTATAAAAAACGAATTACAAGATAATGAACTGGATATCATTCCAGCTAAAGGACTTCCTGTTACCACCTATTGGAATTTAATTTGGCTAAAAGGAAAGAAATTTACACCTGCAGCAAAAGCCTATTTAGATTATTTACAGAAGCAAAAAGATGCTATTATTTCAGAAAACTTTAAATGGCATGAAGATTTTCAAAAACCATAAAAAAGGTGTTTTCTAAAACAATAGCATCTTTTTGCTTCTGTAAATTTATCCGACTAATTCATCTACAACTGGCTGTTCTTCTATAATTTGAGAATTTAAGTTTGCATTTGTTAATTCTGTTTTCCAATTACAATCCTTTTCGTAATGGGTTAGTATATCGTTTCTATCTGCATCTAACACTTTTAAGTAAATCCAATTATTATCAAGTAAATTTTGAAGGTGTGCATGTTTCTTCAAAATGCCTTCAACACGTTTTAAAGGCGCATTAATAACAACTGTTAATCGGAGTGGTTGATGGTAGTTTTCGCTATCTGTTTTTTTAAGTGATTGTAAAGGTAATCCCATTTTTAAATCGCCTCCATTACCTTGAACGACCGCAAATTTACCTGTAATATTATGTGTAATTTTAGTTCCACCTCCAAACTTATCTGTATCAACAGTTGTGAAGTAATAGTGATTATTTATCCATTGCGTTACAACCATTGGTCCGCCAAGAATACCCTCTAAAGCTTCACCTGTTGGGTCTAAATTATAATCATACGAATGTAAAAAACAACGACCATTTAAGTTTGAACCTTCCGTAAGTGCTCGTGGTGCAATAATAAATCCAGCGTTTTTTGCTAAACCCCATTCTGGACGCGTTTCATCCCAATCGGTTGATTTTTTATGAGCTAATGCTACACTTCCACTTTCTGTTAACAAGCGTTCTTGTGTTGCAGTTTCCTGCGCTTTTGCTAAATTTTGCTTTAAGATAGCTAAAGCCTCTTGGTGAGATTCTGGCACCTGATTATCAAATAATGTAATAGCATCTGTTGTTGTATTATGTTCACCACCAACAAACACCGTTTTATTTGGTATAGAGATACCATGTTCTATTTTTAAAACCTCTCGAAGCTCTGGTATATTCGCTAATTTAGCTAATAATCTAGCATTGTTACGTCCCGGACTTGCCGCACATGCACCACAGTCTAAACTAGAGCCAAAAGGATTATTTGTTGTATGACTTCCATGTCCAACAAACAGAACTAATGGTGCAAATTCTCTCCAGCCTGTTAAATTAAAAGCAGATTTTACAATGGCTACTTTTTCATCTAAAGAAATTGGCATTCCTGCAAATTGACTGCCGTGATTATAACTAATTTCTGGTTCGCAAAAATCTTCGTGCGCTTGACTGTCTTTTGTTTTAATTTTGAATAAAGCCTGTGGAATTAAGGTTTGCATGGTTAAGAAAATTCCGTAGAAAAACCCTGCACCTTCTACAAAACCGAAAGAAGAAGGCAACATATTTTTTAATCGCTTTAAAATATATTCTGACGATTTTACGCCCTTTTTATGCGCTGAAAATGCACACGTTTCGTCATGTTTATGAGTATCTGGCTTTTCTGTAACCAAATACGGTGAGCCTACAATTGGAGGACATGCTTTAGTAGTAATATCAGCTTCATAATGTTGATAATCCATAGCAATCCCAAAAAACCCAGCATAACCAAACGTTTCATACGCACCTTTAGATTCTATATGTCGTCTAATAGCTTCCGATCGTGTATCAATACAAAAAACCATTTGAGCATCTAGGCTTGCTTTTAGAGTGCTTTCCGATTTTACTTGTGACTTACTTTGAAGTGTTCCCAACAAGTTTTTCTGAAAAGTCTGTTCCCAAGCTTGTAGCCAAATATTTTTTAGTTGAAATGGTTCTATATCATTTTGAATAACATGAACATCTGCTAATGTTTCGTAAAGATGCGCTGCTATGCTTAAACGAACCGCTAAATAATCTGTAATCGCCATTGGAAACGATTGGTTCCATAAGGTTGCATTATTTTCTCTGTGCTTAATGTAGCCAATCCATCCTGACAAAGGCGCCATGTGTTGCTCAAAGAAAGCCTGATGATTTGAAATTTTATGCGTTTCAATAATGGCTTGTACAGCTTGTAAAGATGTTTCTGGCAATTTAGACACCATCGCTTTTCCTAACGTAGCATCATGTACTGCTAATGATTTCCAAGCTTGATAAAAACCTTTCTCTTTACCTGGCATTTGCCATTCTGCAAGACCTTCATCCATAAAAGCGGATAACCATTTAGCCATAATAACGTCCAGCCTATCATACTGTGCTACTTTTTCTTGACTTTCACTGGTTTTCATTTGGTCTAAATAAAAAGCTGGTCGCTCAAACAATTTATTAGAAGCCAAACATTCTATAAGAATATCTTCGTCTATATCATTTTTCTGCAATGCTTCTTGATAAACAATAGCTGTTGGATATGTTTTGGCATTCAATAAGCTTGATGCAACTTGAGTTGCTTCCTCAAAAGGCATGTGCTCATATCCAGACAAAGGATTGGACGTTACAAAGGAATACAAAGGCCATGTCATTCCAAATGTATGAGAAGCCTGATCGATACTTTTTAAAATGTCTTGCATAATTATGAACGATTAGTTTTATAAGATAAAATAGATTTTCCGAAAGGTTGAGATGCATTTAATAACTTGACATAAAACCAAGTATTGGTTCTATATATTCCTGAAAGCATGATGTAAAAAGCGACTAGAAAAATAGCACCAAATACCAAGTGAACGCTTGATAACTCTATGGCTACATTTGCCATTGGCATATCTGACATTAATAATGTAATACCATTATAAGTTGCTGCGTAAATTCCAATACCTACAGCCAATACAAGTGGTAAGGCCATTAATTTTTTGGTGTTTGAAAGCGCACTGTGGTTTAATACATTATATGTTATTTGTCCAACTGTAATGGCAACAATAAACGTTAGAAATAAACCTGTATCAAAGACCAACCCTTTTCCTGTTAGGATGGCAAATAAAACACCTCCCAAAATACTTACTATAAGAATAAATAAGGTTTGAAGTGGTTTAATTTGTAATGGCTCAGGATTTTTAGGTGTTGTGTTTTCTATTTCTTCACCCGAAGACAAAAACAGATAGGCTTTATAAAAACCATGTAAAATTAAGTGTGTAATAGCTGCACTGAAAAATCCAAGTCCGCATTGCATAACCATAAAACTCATTTGAGCACTGGTTGAACATGCCAATTTTTGCTTCACATTGACTTGAAGAAGCTTGGTAAACTGTGCTATAATTGCAGTTAAACAACCTATAACAAAAACGATAGTTAATACGTGTGCCTGAATTAATAATGGTGCAAAAATAGTTAGCAATATACCAGCAGCATTTACAAAACCTGCATGCATTAATGCGGATGCTGGAGTTGGAGATGTCATGGCAGACATAAGCCATTTATGAAATGGAAATATAGCCGACTGGATAAGTGCTGCTATTACAATTCCAAAAGCAGCCAAACCAACAGTAATAGGTGCTAAATCTGGAACTATAGCTAGTACATCATTTAAAAACCAAATGTTGGTTTCAAACACAAGTAACGCTAAAGATAAACTTAAAAATAGTGTACTAATTATATAGTTATTTCGTGCATAACTAGCTGCATGTTGCGCCTCTTTCCATTCTTTGTTAATACCAATTAAGAGCGTCATTAAATAACCCATTAAAAACCAAGTTACACAAAACAATACAATGTGATTTGCCACTACAAAAAGCATAACAGATAGTGTAAAGCTAAAGCTAATCAGTAAAAATTTTACGCGGTATTTAAAACCTTTTAAATAATTGGCTGCGTAGGTTTGAATTACAGCACTAAAAAAGGTTACAACCAACCACATAATACTAGATAAGCCGTTAAATACTAAATAATTTCCTAATTCCCATTCTGGCAAACTAGGTGTGTTAAAGGACACATAAATAACATTTACTATAAAAAGTAACCATGCAAATGGAATAAGAACTTTAGAAAGCGAACTTGCTTTTGGAGCTTTTTGATTGGAATTTTGAATCATAATAAAATTTATACGTTTTACATTGCTTTTTACTGCACACACAGAATAACAGTGCAAATGTTAAAAATCTTTCGCATAAATTTTTATTTATATATAATATGTATTATATAAATATTTTTAATGTATAAAGAAAAAAGGTATTACATAAAGCCTTTAAACTTTATATAACACCTTTTATTGAATAAAAATAATGCGCTTTAAATCTGGTTTTAGCTTTAAGTGAATAGTAGATACTACAATTTTTCAAATTAATTTTTTCAATTTTAAAAATTAATCAAGGTTATAATATTAATTTGATCTCTGCTATTAGTTTCAAAAAACTGGTTCATATAACCTGCCTCTACCTTGATGTTTTTATTCACTTTAAAACCTAAACCTCCATATAATCGGTTTCTATCAAAGATAGCGCTTTCGGTATTTAGGAAAATCTCATTATAGGCCGAAAAGTAAAATTTATTGGTTTCTTTTTTACTAAATGCGACATTCATACTTAAAAAATACCGAAAACGAAGTTTAAAATCATCTTCAATAAAACGTTGTTCAAAACGGTAACGATGGTTTAAACTAACCATTCCAATAGATTGTTTGGAAATAAATTGCTGAAAAATTCGATGTTCATTTACAGACACTTTATTATCTGTATCTGAGATATAATTTTCAGACAAAATATAACCGTAACCTAAAAGAAAATTACTCTTATTCTCATTGAACGTATATCCAATTCCTGTGCGTAATAACAGTTGCTCCAAATTGCCAACAGCATTATAGTTTCTATACTGTACTTCGCTATGAATATTCCAACGTTCATTTACTTGCTTGCTACCAATGTAAATTAACCAATTCCCTAGGTCACTTTCTTGGCTATAACTAGAAAAAGATATCATAATAAACAGGCTACATACTAGTTTCTTAATCATTACAAATATTTTGTAGTTATTCTAAAAAGGTTACTTTTCCAGTATCCATATCATAAATGGCTCCCTTAATTTTAATAGCTCCAGCGTCTTCCATTTCTTTCATAATAGGACTATTTAAACGAATTTCTGCCATCGTGTTTTTTACATTACTTTCGCAAACCATGTGTACAAATTCTGCGTTTTTAGAATTTCTTTCACCCTCATATTCTACCATCTCTACGGCTGGTCTAATTTTAGATAGCATTGCGGTTATGTTTCCTAATTTAACATCATCTACAGCAGCCTTTACAGCACCACAATGTTCATGACCCATAACTAATACCACTTTAGATCCAGATACTTTGGTAGCAAACTCCATACTACCTAAAATGTCCTCATTAACAAAGTTACCAGCAACGCGTGCCACAAAAACATCACCAATGCCTCTATCAAAAACATTTTCTACAGGAACACGACTGTCCACACAGGATAAAACAATAGCTTTTGGGAATTGCGCACTTACACTTTGTCTAACTTCTGATGAATATTCTCTTGGAATTAAATCATTATTCATAAAACGCTGATTTCCTTCTTTAAAAATTGCTACAATTTTATCTGGTGTCAAAGAAGCTTGATCTTCTTCGGAGAGCACTGTATTATTAATTGTTTTAGAAGGCGTATTATCTTGTACAGATATAACTTCTTGTGCGGTTTGTTCGTAATTTTCTTGGTCTTTACAGGCTAAAAATGCGACTGTAAGGAAAAGTATAAAAATAGATATTTTAATTGTTTTCATGTTTATTTATTTTAAAGTTGAATAAATACCACAAGGTTTCTTTTTCAAAATCTTGTAGAAATTAGTTTATGCTGAAACGTGTTTGAAACACGTAAACAGTATGACTGTATACTTTAAAATAAAAATTCGGGTGGAGGTGATTTCAAATCCTGAAACAAGGATGTATAATTATCGGAAAGACTACTTGGTAGCTTATTTTGTGCAAAATAAGTTACCTGATTATCCGTTTCTTTTGAAGGGGATTTTAGTTCATAATCATTCGCGTGATTTTCTTCCTCTTCACTAGACGTTATTAGAACAGAAATATCATAAGCATCGTCAATAACAGCCATTATACTTGGCACCACAAGAAAGGATGCAAATATGACCGAAAAGACCAAAGCAATGATTGTTTTGTTCATGTTTATTAATTGAAAACTAAAGACACAAAATTTTGTTTAAAGAATATTAAAAATCTTTCAACAATTTAATATCACTTGCAGGAACCCAACCTGTTTTACCATCGGTTAATTTAATCCGTTTCCAATTATCAACCGTATCCAACACCTGTACTTTAGTACCCTCATGAAGAAGAAAGGCCTCCGTACTTCTTAAGTTTGGCTCACTTTTTATTTGGCTTTCTTGAACAAAAACAATAGCTGGATTATCACTTTTATCTAAAGCGTATTTATTAAACGCAGACACCATTGACCCAAGCATTAAAAACAGACCTATAAATCCTAAAGTAAATGATAAACGCTTTGTTTTAGTACCTCTAGCTAGATAATAATTTATAAATGAAAATACTGCAAACAAAACAAAACAGATAGCCAAAATCGACCAAACGTCAAAACTAACTACATTTGATACCTGGTTTATAACTTTAGAAATACCAACTTCAGGAATCACATCTATGGCATCTACAGTCATGTTTTTGGCAAAAGTCATATTTTGCTGAATATCGGCATCTTTTGGTGCTAATTGAAGTGCTTTTTCATAATAAAATATACTTGGCGCAATATGGTTGAGTTTGTAATGTGCATTAGCTATGTTGAAATACAGCTCTGCAGAATGCATATCACTATCCAAAATCTGCTCGTATTTACGAATGGCTTCATCATATTTAGCATCATTATACAAGGCGTTACCTTGCTCAAATAATTGCGTATTTTGACCAAAAGAACAAAGACTTATTAGCACAACCATAAGCGCTAAAAAATATGTTTTTTGAAGGTGTATTATCTGTAACATATCTATTTTAATTCTTTATCAATTTGTGAAATAGTGGCTGCTGCACGCTCATAATCTTTTTCCATTTCTACTTGTGTAATTGGCGTATAACGTGCCAATTCACAATTTTTCAAAATAGTAACAAAACTTGTAATAGTGTCTTGGTTTACATGACCTTTATTTAAAAGCTCTTGTATTTTTTCTTTACTTAATTCGCTTGTTTCAATATGAAGTGTTGCTTTTAAATAGTTGTGTAACGCTTTTTCTAAAGCTACATAAAAGGCTTCTTTTTTACCTAACGCTTTTTTGGCTTCACTTAAATATTTCTTGGCAAGTTTATCTGCTTTTCTAATTTTATTTCCAAAGACATCAGCATCACGTTTTTCTTTATTTTTCTTAAAAACAATAACTAATGGAATGGCTAAAAACGGCATTAAAAGTGATGCCCAAAATCCTGTAGATTTAAAGAAGTGATTTGGCTTGGTACTCGTAAAATTGGTATCTGTTTTTATAAACACAAATTGATTACTATTTAAAACAACGCTTTGCTTATTGCCTCCAAGAGCTGTAACATTTTGATTTTCTGTTTGACTCGTTGGACCTTCTAAAACATCAATCACAATTTCATTTGAATTGATGGTTTTATAGGTTTTAGTTTTTAAATCGAAATATGAAAAAGAGATATTCGGAATTGGATATTTACCCTTAAATTGCGGTACAACGGTGTAACTATCGGAAATACGACCTTGCATACCATTTAAATTGGTTCGCACATCTTCTATGTGTTCTGGCTCAAAAACTTCCAGTGAACTTGGTAAATTTAATTTTGGCAATTGAAATAGCTTTAAATTTCCAGAACCTGAAACCTCTACGTTAGCTTGTAAAGACTCGGTAGCATTTAATGACGACTTAGAGGTGGTAACTTTAAAACTGAAATCGCCTACAGCACCTGTAAAATCAGCTGGTTTTCCTTGTTCTGGAAGTGGCTTAACATTAATAGTACGTTTACCTGCAGAAACGGTTTTATGCGCTTGAGCCATTAAACGACCACCAAAAATATCTCGACGATTTGTTGGTACCTCAACAGTAATATCTAAACTTAAAGGCTCAATTTCAAGTTCGCCTGTTTTCTGTGGATATAGAACGGTTTTCCGCAAAATTACATAGCGATAATCTTCTCCTTTATATGTGCCGTTTTGCACTTTAAGTTGTTTAATATCTATATTCTGACTCCAAAAATCACTGTATTTTGGATTATCAATTTCGCGCCAATTACTAACACCAGTATCTGGCGAAACAAATAATTTATAAACTACGGTAATCGCTTCGTTTAAAAAAGGTTTATCATTTGAAACTTCAGCTACTAGATGGATGTTTTCTGAAGCAATATAATCTGCATTATTACCATCTTTTGGTGCTTCTACTGCACTTGTTACAACAACCGAAATGGGTGTGGTTTTATAAATTTCGCCATCAATTTCAATAACCGCTTGATTAATAGTAAAATTACCTTGGCGTTTTGGTGCTAAAAAATAGCTGTAGGTTTTGGCATAAGAACGTTTGCCATTAATCCATGAATTACTAACTGCTTGGTTTGGGCCACCAACCACTGTGAAATTCTTAAAATCTGGTGGATTAAAATTATCACCATCTTTATTCATTTCAAAATCTACGCGTAAACGCTCATTTATACCTAACTTTTTCTTGCTTACTTTAGCTTCAAAAGTTATTTGAGCACTCGCAATAGTACCTGATAGCACTAGTAAAATAACCGCAATGTGTTTTATGAGTTTCATGATGTCGTTCTATCCGCTTCTAATATCTCTTCGTTTTACCTCTTACTGTTTAAAAGGGTAATTACCAATCTTTTTCTGTTTGGACTTTAACACCTTTTTGTTTTTCAGCATTCATTTTTTCCTGAACTTTAGCTTCGTTATTATTCATAGCTTCTAACAGGTTTTTCATTTGCTGTGGCGACATTTGTCCAGGCTGTGGTTGTGGTGGCTGTTGTTTTTCCTCCTTATCTTTTCCTGGATCCTGATTTTCTTTGCCTTTATCTTCTTTGTCATCTTTAGGCTTGCCGTCTTCATCTTTTTTATCGTCGCCTTCCTGTTTATCTTGATCGCCTTTGTCCTTTTGGTCGTCTTTGTCGCCTTCCTTATCCTGATCTTTATCTTGGTCTTTATCTTTATTTTCGTCTTGATTATCTTGATCCTGATCATCGTCTTGATTTTGATCTTCTTGCTGTTTGGCACAGTCTTTTGCTAATGCTAAATTATAGCGCGATTCGTCGTCCGTTGGATTATTACGCAACGCATTTTTGTAGGCTTCAACCGCTTCTTTGCATTTTTTATTCTGCATCAATATATTTCCAATATTATGAAATGCTTGATGTTTTTCGGATTTTGATGTCGCTGCTTTAGCAGATTTTTGCAATTGATACAAGGCTTCTTCCAAATTACCTTCTATAATTTGTGAGGTTCCTAAATTATAACCTCCAACCGTTTCAGTTGACGCTTCTGATATAGCTTCGCGATATGCCATTTCTGCGGAAATAAAATCGTCTTTCTCTAAAAGGGTATTTGCTTCAAAAACAAGATCGTTAGCGTTTTTTGTAGCTTTTAATAACGCATCCTTATCTTCTTCTTGCGAGAAGACAGATACCGTAACTAGGGCGAATATGTAAATTAATAGGTTTTTCATTGGTGCCTTTAAAAGTATAAAACTACTGGATTTTAATCCGTTAAATATTTTATAAAATTCAATTTGAAAATTTTACAGGTTTTCGTTGAATAAGTTTAGACGTTTAAGCCAAGCTGTTTTACGTTCTAACAAGAAAATATCAATAAATAAGAAGAAAATTGCCAATCCTAAAAACCATTGAAACTGATCTTTAAAATCTGCAAACTGTTTTGCTTCGTATTCTTTTTTATCCATGCCGTTTAAAATATCGGTAATGGTTTCCACAACCTCATTGGTATTTCTTCCATTTATATAGGTTCCATTTGCTTCTTCAGCAATTTGCATTAGGGTGCTTTCGTCTAGCTTTGTTATAACTGTTTCACCTGTGTTATCTTTCTTATAATTTAAAACTACGCCATTTCTTTTAATTGGAATTGGGCCACCTTTTACATCTCCAACACCAATTGTAAAAATCCTGATGCCTTCTTCATTGGCTTCACTTGCTACGTTTTCTGCCATTTCCGTATGGTCTTCCCCATCTGAAATAATTATTAAAACGCGATTGGTTTGCTGCTCATCATCATAATAGGTTTTGGATAATTCAATGGCTTCATTAATTGCCGTTCCTTGGGATGATAACATATCTGTATTCATGCCTTGCAGAAACATTTTAGCCGACGCATAATCTGTAGTAATTGGCAACTGCGGAAATGCTTTTCCTGCATAGGCTATAATACCAACACGATCGCCAGCCAAATTATTAATGATTTGCGTAACCAATTGTTTTGCCTTTTCTAAACGATTTGGCGCTATATCTTCGGCTAGCATACTTTTAGAAACATCTAGAGCAAAGACTATATCTACACCTTCACGCTTAACAGTTTCTAGCTTTGTTCCTATTTTAGGATTTACTAATGCTATGGCCAAACATGCAAAGGCTAAACTTAAAACAAGAACTTTTAAAGCTGTTTTAAATCCAGATTGATTAGGACTTAAACGTTTTAGCAAACGTTTGTCTGCAAATTTCTTTTGGGCTCTTTTTTTCCAAAATTGAAGCACAACAAACAGGAGCATAATTACCGGAATAACTGCCAATACCCAAAACCATATTTTTTCTTCTAATTGATACATATTTATTTCCCATTAAAATGGGAATCTTTTTATAAATTATACAAAGCTTCTAAAAATTGTGACACGTAAAAGAACCTCTAGCAAAAGCAACAAACCAGCTAACAGCACTAATGGTCTAAACAATTCTTGATAATTATAAAATTTAAACTCTTCTACTTCTGTTTTTTCAAGCTTATTAATTTCATCATAAATTTCGCTCAACTTTTCATTGTTTGTTGCACGAAAATATTTTCCGCCTGTAGCATCTGCTATTTCTTTAAGCAATTCTTCATCAATTTCAACTTGTACATTTCCATATTGAAGATTTCCGTTTAACATAGAAACTGGTGATAATGCCATCCCATTTGTACCTAAACCAATGGTGTAGGTTTTTATGCCGAATTCTACGGCTAATTCACTCGCTATTTTAGGATCTATAAATCCAGAATTATTAACACCATCTGTTAATAGAATAATAACTTTGCTTTTTGCTTTACTATCTTTTAACCGGTTTACAGCTGTTGCCAATCCCATTCCAATAGCTGTTCCGCCTTCTATTATGGTGTTGTATTCTATACTTTTTAAGGAACGTAATACAATAGCTTTATCACTTGTAATAGGTGTTTTTGTGTAACTTTCTCCTGCATATTCTACTAAACCAATTCGATCGTTTGGTCTGCCTTCTATAAACTCCGAAGCTACTTCTTTTAAAGCCTCTAATCGATTTGGTTTTAAATCCTTTGCCAACATACTTGCCGAAACATCGATAGCCATAACAATATCAATTCCACGTGTGGTTTTCGTTTTGGTACTGACATCTACAGAGCGTGGTCTTGCCAAAGCCGTAATTAAAGCTGCTAATGCCAACAAGCGCAGCACAAATAACAAATGCCTGAATTTTGGCAACACAGAAGGTGTTACTTTAAAACCATTAATACTGGATATTTTTAGTTCGGCTGTCTGTTTGTTATGTTTTAAAACATACCAGATTATGGCAATTGGTAATAATAACAATAACCAGAAAAACTGTTTATCTAAAAAATATACGCCTTCAAACATCATCATTCTGCAGTTGGTTTTAGTTCAATAGAATTTTCAATGCGCTCCACCATTTCGGCTGCATATTCATCATCTTTTTGCCAAATAATAATAATTTGCTGAATGATGTTTTGTGTTGTAAAATGTAACAAGATATATTCGCCTTCCACAAAAGAATCTGAATTTCCAATTGGGAATTGTGCGTAACCAAATGTTTTTAAGCCTTCTGCATTATTAGGTGTTACAAATTTTTCGTTTTTTACGATAATATTAGTCACACCTTTACTTTCCAAATCTTGGATGGCTTTTTCTGAAACAGCCACTAAATTGATAGAATCTTCAGGTTTCTGATTTTTTAACACAGCTGTATTCAGTGTGATATTTAAGTTGTTACCTAAACTACCGTAATTAAATGTGGTATAATCTACCTGTGCGTTTTCACTTTGTGTAGAATCCGCTTGCATGCGTTTTAAAACTTCAGGTGTAGAAATACTAATAGGTGGAAACCCATAATCACTTCGTACCCAATTACCTTCCAATAATTCCAAACTATTATTTCCTAGTAAGGTGTCTTTTACATAAGTAAAACCGTATTTAAAGCCAAAACCTATAAACGTAGCCACCAATAACGCAACAACTACAAAGGCTGAAATAATTATTTTTCGGCGTTTCTTTTTGCGTTCTTGTGCTTCTTTATATTGTTCGTTTAGTAGTTTTTCTTCTTCAGTTGGTTCTGGTAATACCTCTTTTACATGATCTATTTCTTCATCAATTGTTTTTCTATCAAACTTGACTAATTCTTTATCTGGAGCAGATTTGGCGAATTTCACTAAATCGGCTCGCTTAAAAATACTCTCTAGATTTTTAATGGTTTCCAGACTTAAATCAATTTGATTGCCGTCTTTCAATAAGCGTAACCGCGAAATAAGCTCGTCTGTGGTGCTTTCTAAAGCGTGATCGTAAACCTTTTCATCTAGATAACGACGAATAGCAAGTGTTAATTCTGAATAGTACTCTTTATAAGCATCTGTTTCTAAATAGCGGTGCTCATCTAACTGTTTTAATGCTAATTTGGCACGATCATAAGGTGGTAATAAGGCTATTTTTTCTTCTTCCGTTAATGGTTTTTTACGCCAGATAAACCAATATAATAATGCTGAAACTATCGCGATTGCCAACAAAACAATAAGTAAAATTTTCCACCAATTACTGCTGCTTTTTTCAACTGAAATGATAGGCTTTATAGCATATAAACCTTGTTTAAGCGTATCCACAATTACAGGATTCACCATCACTTTAAGCGAATCTGTGAAAAGTGTTTTGTCGTTAATGATAATTTTTTGCCTAGGAATAGTATAGGCTCCAGAATCGAATTGGGTTAATCCGTATTTTTTTATCAGATTAAATTTTGCTGCATTTTTAGTAGTATCTGTAGTGTAGGATTCAATAACTTCTAAAGGTGAAAATGTGGCACCTTCTGGAAAAACAACCAAATCGGTACTGTCTGTTTCTACTTCTATTTGAAAGGTAATTTGCTCGCCTATTTTTATTTCAGAAACATCTGTAGCCCATTTTACTTGAGCTTGAAAAACTGATGAATGTAGAAATAACATACAAGAAAACACAACCGTTAATGGCAAACCAAAAACGGAAATAATATGTTTCTTATAGTGTAAAAGTTGATTCATAAATTATAATATCAATTAGCCTCTTTGTTTGAAATAGCCTAATAATTTTTTAACATAGCTTTCATCGACGCGACAATCTATAGCACCTGCACCAGATTTGGAAAAACTTTCTTTAAAATAAGTGACTCTGTCATTATAATGCTTACTATAACCCAATCGGATACTTTTAGATGCCGTATTTACCAACATACTTTTACCTGTTTCTTGGTCTTGCATTTGTACCATTCCTAAATTTGGCATTGTTTCTTCATGTCTGTCATACACACGAATACCTGAAATATCATGACGTCCAGCAGCAATTTTTAAATTGTGACGATAGTCATCTGTCATAAAATCGGAGAGCACAAAAACAATGGCTTTTCGTTTCATCACATTGGACAAAAATTTTAGGGCTTCAGCAATATCTGTTTTCTGACTTTGTGGTTTAAACTCAATAAGTTCTCGGATTATTCGTAAAACATGCGAGCGTCCTTTTTTGGGAGGAATATAAAGCTCAATAGCATCTGAAAATAAAATTAACCCTATTTTATCGTTATTCTGTGTGGCCGAAAAAGCAAGTGTTGCAGCAATTTCAGTAACTATTTCATTTTTAAATTGGGAATCGGTACCAAAAAATTCAGAACCCGAAACATCCACCATTAACATCATGGTTAGTTCGCGTTCTTCTTCAAAAACTTTAATGTGTGGCTCGTTGGTTCTGGCTGTTACATTCCAGTCTATATTTCGAACATCGTCTCCATATTGATATTGGCGGACTTCACTAAAAGTCATACCACGACCTTTGAAGGTGGAATGGTATTCACCTCCAAAAATATGATCAGACAACTTTCGTGTCTTGATTTCTATTTTTCGTACTTTTTTTAGTAATTCTTTTGTATCCATTCCTTGAATTCAAGATTTAATATTTAAAATTCAGAGTCTGTTAACTTTGAATTTAGAACCTGAAACTTTGAACTATTTAAGGTACTTCAATCTCGTTTACAATTTTGCTAATAATATCTTCAGATGTCACGTTTTCAGCTTCGGCTTCGTAAGTAATTCCAATTCTATGGCGTAATACATCATAAATTACAGCGCGAACATCCTCAGGGATTACATAACCACGACGCTTAATAAATGCGTAACATTTTGCAGCTGTTGCCAAGTTAATACTTCCACGAGGTGAAGCTCCAAAAGAAATTAGTGGTTTTAATTCTGATAACTTATATTTTTCAGGATAACGCGTTGCGAAAATAATATCAAGAATATATTTTTCAATTTTTTCATCCATGTAAACCTCACGGACAGCTTTTTGAGCTTGAATAATTTGGTCTACAGATACAACTGGATTAACTTTATCAAAAGCACCTTTTAGATTGGCACGCATGATAAGTTGTTCGTCTTCAATTTTTGGATAATCAATAACAGCTTTCAGCATAAACCTATCTACTTGCGCTTCTGGTAACGGATAGGTTCCTTCTTGCTCTACAGGATTCATGGTTGCCATTACTAAAAATGGTTTGTCTAAAATAAAGGTTTCATCACCAATGGTTACTTGTTTTTCCTGCATGGCTTCTAATAAAGCCGACTGTACTTTGGCAGGTGCACGGTTAATTTCATCTGCTAGCACAAAATTTGCAAAGATTGGTCCTTTTTTTATCTTGAAATCGTTTTCTTTCATGTTATAGATTAATGTACCAACCACATCGGCAGGCAATAAATCTGGTGTAAACTGGATTCGACTAAAAGAGCCATGAACGGCTTGAGATAAGGTATTAATAGCTAATGTTTTTGCTAAACCAGGTACTCCTTCTAATAAAATATGGCCTTGTCCTAATAAACCAATTAGTAAGCGTTCCATCATGTGTTTTTGTCCAACAATAACTTTGTTCATTTCAAACATGAGTAAATCGATAAAAGCACTTTCTTTTTCAATTTTCTCGTTAATAGACGCAATGTCAATTGTACGCGTTTCTTCCATCCTTTTTTTATTTAAAACACCCTAAATTGGTGGGTTTATTTTAGAATGCTAAATTGTTAAAATTTTTACTTTTAGCCTGTTAATAATTGGTTAAAAATTACCTTTAATTTTCTAAATAAAATTCAAATTTTAACGGTTTCTTAAAAAGAAGACGGAATCTAAAATATAAATTGCAAAGTATTACTAATAAATTAACAATTTAAGATACAAATGACCTATTCAAAATTGATAGCAGGAACCATGACTTGGGGTGTTTGGGGAAAGTCACTGCTCAAAAATGACATGATAGCAATACTGAAACATGGTGTTTCTGAAAACATAACCACGTTTGATCATGCTGACATTTATGGAGGCTATACCACAGAAACTGAATTTGGACAAGCGTTTAAAGATTCGGGCATCTATCGTGAAGATGTTCAATTTATATCCAAATGCGGTATTCAGTATATGAGTGCCAACCGTAAAAACGTTGTTAAGCACTATGACTACAGTAAAGATTATATAATTTGGTCTGTAGAAGCGTCTCTTAAAAATCTTCAAACAGATTATTTAGATACGTTACTTTTACATAGACCAAGTCCGTTAATGCAACCTGACGAGATTTCTGAAGCCATTATAACACTTAAAAATTCTGGTAAAATTAAGCATTTTGGTGTGTCTAATTTTACAGCTAGTCAGATGGATTTGATTTCAAAAAACGTTCAAATTGATGTAAATCAAATTGAATTTTCTTTAACAAAAAAAGACGCTATACATGATGGCACACTAGATTATATGATGGTAAACAACATAAAACCTATGGCATGGTCACCTTTAGGCAGTGTTTTTAAAGAAGAAACAGCGCAGTCACTTCGTATAAAAAACCAGTTAGAAATCCTTTCTGAAAAATATCAAGCAACGGCAGATCAGTTACTTTTAGCATGGATTTTAAAACATCCAAGTGGTATAATTCCTGTAATTGGTACAACCAATATGGAACGCATGACAGCCGCACAACAAGCAACAAAAATAGATTTAGAAACAGAAGATTGGTTTTTAATTTTAGTAGCTTCACAAGGACATAAAGTGCCATGATGATAAAATTAAAACGCAATTAAACACAAAGAAAACCTATTAAAAATGACAAAAAAAATAGCCTTAATAACAGGAGCAACCAGTGGTATAGGTCGTGCCACAGCTCACGAATTTGCAAAACATGGGATTCACTTAATTTTATGTGGCAGACGTCAAGAACGTTTAGACACGATAAAAAGTACGCTTCAAAAACAAACCGAAGTCCATACCTTAAACTTTGATGTTCGCGATCTTGAAGCTGCACAAACTGCGTTTGAAAGTTTACCAGAAGCATTTAAACAAATAGATATATTAATAAATAACGCAGGAAATGCGCATGGTATGGACACCATTCAGGATGGAAACGTGGACGATTGGGATGCAATGATGGATATTAATGTAAAAGGGTTGCTGTATGTAAGTAAATTAATTATGCCACAAATGATTGCGCGAGAATCTGGACATATTATTAATATTGGATCATCGGCTGGGAAAGAAGTGTACCCAAAAGGAAATATTTATTGCGCTAGTAAACATGCTGTTTTAGCCATTACGGAAGGCATGCGCATGGATTTAAATCCGTATAGCATTAAAGTGTGTGCCATAAATCCTGGTTTAGTAGAAACCGAATTTTCACAAGTTCGTTTTAAAGGCGGAAAACAAGCAGATAATGTTTACAAAGGTTTTAAAGCACTACAACCTGAAGATATTGCTGATATTATATATTTCGCTATTAGCAGACCAGCTCATGTAAATATAGCGGATTTATTAGTGTTTCCAACTGCTCAAGCGTCTTCAACTATAGTTAAAAAAGATTTGTAACTAATAAAATCCCACTTACGTGGCACATGCACATGCTAAACAAACGCTTACTCATAAAAAACTTACTAGCTCATAATGATGAGAACAGTTTTTATGATAAAAAGCGGCAGATAGATATTAGTCTTAAAGAAGGAAAAGCTAAATTTTTAAAACATATTTGCGCGCTTTCCAATAGCAATCCTAATAACAACGCATATATAGTAATTGGTGTTGAAGATGAAGATAGCCAAATTATGGGTGTCGATTTTTTTGATGACAGCAAAATTCAAAACCTCATAAATGCCTATTTAACCAATCCACCACTTGTTCAATATGAAAACATTTCGTTTCCACATTTATCCGAAGACAAGGTTGTGGGTCTTGTAACCATTAGAGGAATTGGCAAGATAACGTCCCTCCGAAAAAACATCTGGAAATATTATGGTGGAGCTGTGTTTTTTAGAGACGGAAGCATAAGTATGCCCAAGGTATTTGATATTGAAATTAGAGATACAAATTCGGGAATTGTTCAAGCAATTGAAGCACATTCTCAAAACAATATGGCGTACACTTTGGATGGTGTTTTCGACTTTATGAAAAACCGAAAAGACTACGAACCACAATACAAAGTGTTTAAAGAATATTTTGTGGTTTGTTGGGCTGGACAGAAAAAAGAAGTTAAACAAGAAACTTTTTACTCGCGTGTGGATATTGAACTTATTAACGAACAAGTAAGATTGTTTTATTCCGCTTTAGATGAAGTTTCTATTTCGTTTACAAATGATTCATTTAAAATTGTTGAATACATTAATTTAGGTTTACAACAACCGTTTAAATATTATCCGTTAGAAGAAACCACCATACATTTTTCTGAACATGGAAAATACAGTATTACTAGCGCACTTATTTTTAAACCGCCACAATTTGATAAAAAAGCATTGCACCATATATACAATGCCAATAATAGCCTTTTAGAAAAACTAAAAAGGGGGCAGTCTTTATCTAAAAATGAGGTGCTAGATTTAAAAAATTTACCAGCTACTTATTTAATAAGTTATTTAAATGATTTTGAAGACGCTATAAATAAACTTATTAGGGCAAAATTACTGTTAAAAAAGTATCCAGAAATATACAAACTCCATAAACAAACTATGCGTATTTTAAGGAAAGTACAGTACAACTAAAAGGTGTTTACACATAAAAACCCACCAAGAATAAAAGAAACATTACCAGTTGTATATTTTTACACATTTGTGACCAATACAAATCTTTAATTTTTTAAATTTGCACTGCTATTAATCAAAAAATCATATCAAGCCCTAATAAAAGTAGTTACTACTTTTTGATGGGTTTTTTTGTTTTTAGTACTTTATCGGATTCATTTTAATACCCTATACTTTTTTTGAGACCGTTTAACTGATAAAATAATTGCGTTTTCATTTTCCTGAAAGACTTTATAAATTCGATAAAAAAAAGCCGTTTCATTTCCAAAATAGGAAAAAACGGCTTTTTAAAGTTATATGTTTTGTATCGATTATAAATCGAACTTGATACCTTGGGCTAGTGGTAATTCATCCGAATAGTTTACTGTGTTTGTTTGGCGACGCATATACACTTTCCAAGCATCAGATCCAGACTCACGTCCACCACCTGTTTCTTTTTCGCCTCCAAAAGCACCACCAATTTCAGCACCAGATGTTCCAATATTTACATTGGCAATACCACAATCTGAACCTGCAAATGATAAGAATTTTTCAGCTTCTTTCATTTCGTTCGTCATAATTGCTGAAGATAATCCTTGAGCTACGCCGTTTTGTTTTGCAATGGCATTTTCTACATCACCTGAATATTTCATTAAGTATAAAACAGGAGCAAATGTTTCATGCTGTACAATGTCAAAATGATTTTCAGCTTCAATAATTGCTGGTTTTACGTAGCATCCACTTTCGTAACCTTCACCTTCTAAAACACCACCTTCAACTAAAACGTTTCCGCCTTCAGCTTTTGCTCTTTCAATAGCAGATAAATATGCATTTACAGCATCTTGGTCAATTAATGGTCCAATATGGTTTTTCTGATCCAATGGATTTCCAATGGTTAATTGTTTGTAAGCACCAACTATGGCATCTCTTACCTTATCATAAACCGATTCATGTATAATTAAACGACGAGTTGATGTACAACGTTGTCCAGCCGTTCCTACTGCTCCAAATACAGCACCTGGAACTACCACTTTTAAATCGGCAGTTGGCGTAATAATAATCGCGTTATTACCTCCTAATTCTAGTAATGATTTTCCAAAACGCTCCGCAACGGTTACACCAACAATTCTACCCATTCGTGTTGATCCTGTAGCAGAAATTAATGGAATACGTGTATCAGTGGTCATCATTTCACCAACGGTATAATCACCATTTATAATACATGAAATACCTTCTGGTAAATTATTTTCTTTTAAAATGTCCGCAATAATATTCTGACACGCTATAGAACATAATGGTGTTTTTTCTGAAGCTTTCCAAACACAAACATCACCACAAACCCAAGCTAAAGCGGTATTCCAAGCCCAAACAGCTACTGGAAAGTTAAAGGCCGAAATAATACCAACCACGCCTAACGAATGCCATTGCTCACGCATAACGTGACCTGGACGTTCCGATGGAATTGTTTGTCCGTTTAATTGTCTAGATAATCCAACCGCAAAGTCACAGATGTCAATCATTTCTTGAACCTCACCGTAACCTTCTTGAAGGGATTTACCCATTTCAAAAGATACTAATCGTCCTAGAGGTTCTTTTAACTCACGTAATTTATTCCCAAATTGACGCACTATTTCACCACGTTGAGGAGCTGGCATAGCTCTCCAAACCGGAAAAGCAGAAGTTGCTGCATCCATAACTTTTTCATAATCCGCTCTAGTAGTTGTCTTAACTTTAGCAATTAATTTTCCATTTACAGGCGAAATACTCTCAATAACATCACCACTTGAAAAATTATTAGAACCTGTTGAAGTTCCTTCATTTATATCTTTTACACCCAATGCTTTTAGGGCTTTTTCAATTCCGAAATCTGTTGCAACTGCTTGCATAAATCTATTTTTTTTAATTATTATTCTTACTATTTGCGAATATACTAATAATTGTGACCTTACTAAAGTGAAACGTCCTAAAAATTGTTAACTTTAAGTTCTCATTTAATTGAATTTAACCATGAAAAACACATTCTTTTTATTAGTCATTTTAGTATTGTTTTCTACCTGTAAAAACGAAGAAGAACTAAAAGCCATATCAAACAATCAAAACAAGACAGCTATTGATAGCACAAAAATGAAAGTGAATGAATTTGCTATCGTTATTCATGGTGGTGCTGGAACCATTTTGAAAGAAAATATGACTCCAGAAGATGAAGCTGCTTACAAATCCAAATTAGAAGAGGCTATTCGCGTTGGTTATAAAATTTTAAACGAAGGAGGTAGTAGTTTGGATGCCGTTGAAAAAACAATTAATATTTTAGAAGATTCGCCATTATTCAATGCTGGAAAAGGTGCCGTTTTTACAAATGCTGAAACCAATGAATTGGACGCGTCCATTATGGATGGAAAAACATTAAATGCTGGAGCATCTGCAGGAACAAGAACCGTAAAAAATCCGATAAATTTAGCGCGAGCCGTTATGGAAAACTCACCACATGTTATGCTTTCAGGTTTAGGAGCGGAACAATTTGCTCAAGAACAAGGTTTAACAATAGTGGATTCTAGTTATTTTTTTACAGAAAATAGATATAAAAGTTTACAACGCGTTAAAGAATATGAGTTAAAAAAGAAAGCAGATAAAAAAACTGCCTTTTATGATGCCACAATTAAAGATTCAAAATTTGGAACGGTTGGTTGCGTAGCTCTCGACAAAAACGGGAATTTAGCTGCAGGAACCTCAACAGGAGGCATGACCAACAAACGTTGGGGACGCATTGGCGATGCTCCCATTATTGGAGCCGGAACCTATGCCAATAATAATACCTGTGCGGTTTCTAGTACAGGTTGGGGCGAATTTTTTATTCGCGCTATGGTAGCACATGATATTTCAGCTTTAATGGACTACAAAGGATTATCGCTTCAAGAAGCGGCACGCGAAGTTATTCAGAAAAAAGTACCAGAACTTGGTGGAGATGGTGGCATTATTGCGGTTGACAAATATGGGAATCTAGTTATGGAATTCAATACAGCTGGTATGTATCGTGCGTCTATGAATGATACAGGTGAATTAACTATCGGTATTTATAAAGACAACGAAAATTAATCGTTTTAACAATTTATCATAAGCGTCAAAATTTCCTGATATAAACAAACGTTAGATAAGTACATCAATTACATTCTTATCATGTTATTCAATAATAATTATTCATTTATGTTATTTAAAAAAATCTTAACGGTCGTTGTCATCTTATCTGTTTTGGTGTCTTGTAAAAAGGAAGATACTGAAACCGACAATCTTTTTAAATTCCGAGAATATATAAGTTATACAACTTCTGGTTTAATTTCGATTGCAGACCCAATTCAAATCAATTTAGCAAAACCGGTTGAAAAATGGGAAATGAGACAGAAAATAACAGATGACATTGTAACCATTTCACCACATGTATCAGGTAAATTGGTTGTTGTTAATAAGCAATCACTACTATTCTCTCCAGATGAACCTCTAGAACCTGCTACCGAATATACAATTACCTTAAAACTGAAAAAGATTTATAAAGACATACCGAGTGATTTTGGTAATTACACCTTTCAGTTTAAAACCATTACGCCTAATTTCACGATTAATACCAATAATCTTCAATCTTACAGCAAAGATTGGCAATATGTTGAAGCGGTTTTGCGTACTTCAGATGTCATTTCATTACAACAAGCTAAACAATTAGTGGAAGCCTCCCAGAATGGTAAAGAACTAAAAATTGTTTTTAATGAATATAATGAAAAAGCGAAAGTTTTCGAATTCAAAATTGATAGTATCAATAGAAAAATAGAGGATTCTGAAATTCTGGTAGAATGGCAAGGTAATGCCATTAATGCAGATAATACAGGTGAAAACACGTTAAAAATTCCTGGCATTAACAATTTCACTATTGTGGATTTAGAAGTGGTACAGTCTCCCGAGCAATATATCTCCATTAATTTCTCGTATCCTTTAAAAAAAGGGCAAAATTTTGACGGTTTGGTAACTATTGAAAAAAGCAAAAACCCAAAATTTATTGTAAATGGAAATGTATTAAAAGTCTATCCTGAAAGTAAATTGGTTGGTGATATTCAAGTGGATGTTTTTCAGGGCATCTCTAACACTGACGAATTTAAATTGAAGCGTCCGTTTTCAGAAAAAATCACTTTCGAAAACTTAAAACCACAAGTCCGTTTAATTAGCAATGGCAGTATTCTACCTAATTCCAAACAGCTTAAATTCAATTTTGAAGCGGTGAATTTAAAAGCAGTGGATGTTCGAATTATTAAAATATATCAAGATAATATATTACAGTTTTTGCAGGAAAATAATTTAGATAGTAACAACTCTTATAATATCCGGCAAGTAGGTCGCAGGATTGCTAAACAAACCATTGAGCTTGAATCAGCTACTGAAAATACCGGAAAATGGCGTGCTTACAGTATTGATTTATCCAAATTCTTCGAAGCCGATCCAGGTGCTATTTACAGAGTGGAATTGAGCTTCAATAAAGACTATTCTTTATACGATTGTAGCGCAAACGAAACAGCCAATGTAAGTAATGACAACTACGACGATTACTACTACGAAGACGATTATTATGGAAATGATTATGCTGAAGAAGCCTATTCCGAAGATGACGATTTACGAGAAGAAGCCTATTGGGATAATTTAATTTACAACTACAAAAACTATCCATATAACTGGCGCGAGCGGGAAAACCCATGTCATGTAGCATACTATAACGAAAGCCGCATTGTATCACAAAATTTACTCGCTTCCAACTTGGGTGTTATTGCCAAGCGTGGTGAGAACAATTCCTATTATTTTGCGGTTACCAATATTTTAAACACCAACCCTCAAGCCAATGCGTCTGTAACGCTTTATAATTTTCAGCAACAGGAAATAGTAACACTTTTCACCGATTCGGAAGGCTTATTAACCATTGACACTGAAAAGCATGCGGCTTTTGCCATTGTAAAAAAAGGCAATAATACCTCGTATTTAAAACTAGCGGATGGCAACTCACTTTCCTTGAGTAAATTTGATGTTTCTGGAAACAACATGGAACGCGGACTTAAAGGCTATTTGTATGGCGAGCGTGGTGTTTGGCGCCCTGGCGACACACTTCATTTAACCTTTATGCTGAATGATAAAGCAAATAAATTACCAAAAGCACATCCTGTGAAACTAGAAATCACAGACCCAAATGGAAAACTGACATACAAAAATATCACAACCGACAACCTTAATAATTTTTATAGATTCACGGTTCCAACCAATTCCGAAGATAAAACAGGAAATTACAACGCTAAAGTTTCGGTTGGTGGTGCTACTTTTTATAAAACCCTAAAAATTGAAACCGTTAAACCGAATCGTCTTAAAATTAAAGTCGATTTTAAAAACGACATCCTAACCAACAACCAACCATTAGCAGGAACGCTAGATGTGACATGGCTTCACGGAGCGCCTGGAAAAAATCTCAAAGCTGAAATTAAAGCAAAAATTAGCAGCTCCAATTCCGGATTTAAAAACTACAAAAATTACATATTTTCCGATCCAACACGCGAATTTGAAACCGAAGAATTAACCGTTTTTGAAGGGAATGTAAATACCGAAGGAATCGCAAAAATAAATAACCAATTAGAGGTTAGCAAAAATGCACCAGGCATGTTAAACGTGCAGTTTTTAGTACGTGCTTTTGAAAATGGTGGCGATTTTTCCATGGACGCCTTCACCATGCCGTTTGCACCTTACGCATCTTTTGTTGGTTTACAATCTCCTGAACCAAAAGCGTATGGCTCGTTTTTTACAGACGAAAACCAAACCTTTGATGTGGTGGTGGTAGATAAAGATGGAAAACCCATGCAACGCAATAATCTGGAAGTAAAAATCTATAAAATTGAATGGCGTTGGTGGTGGAATGCTTCTGAAGATAATCTGTCCAGTTACGTATCCAGTAATTATCACAGACCATATTTAGACACTAAAGTAAACACCAATGCGCAAGGCAAAGGCAGTTTCAATATCAATATTCCAGATGAAGAAGGTGGTCGTTACCTCATTCGTGTTATCGATCCAGAAAGTGGTCATGCCACAGGACGCACTGCTTACTTTTATAAAAACTGGTGGCAAAAAGCACCAACCAGCAATAAAGAAGCTGCTAAAATGTTGGTGTTTTCCGCAGATAAAGAAACCTACAATGTAGGCGAAACCGCAACCATTACATTTAATTCTGGTAGTGAAGGTCGCGCTTTAGTGAGCGTAGAAAATGGCACCGAAGTTTTAGAAACTAAATGGGTGAAAACACAACAAGGTGAAACCAAAGTAACCATTCCAATTTCAGCTGAAATGGCACCCAATGTGTTTATTAATATTTCATTATTACAACCGCATGCTATTACGGCAAACGATTTACCGATTCGCTTATTTGGCGTTATTCCAATCATGGTGGAAGATCCAAATACGAAATTGGAACCACTATTAAAAATGCCAGATGTCTTGCAACCAGAGCAGGAATTTAAAGTCACGGTTTCCGAAAAGAACAACAAATCAATGACCTACACCATTGCTATGGTTGAAGAAGGCTTGCTAGATTTAACGCGTTTTAAAACTCCAAATGCGTGGGATGAATTTTACGCACGCGAAGCTTTAGGTGTTAAAACTTGGGATGTTTTTGATGCTATAATTGGCGCCTATTCTGGAAGTATAGATCAAGTTTTTGCTATTGGTGGTGATGGAAATGCAGCTGCAGGAAAAAACAAAAAAGCCAACCGCTTTAAACCGGTTGTTACTTATTTAGGTCCTTTTAGTTTGAAAGCGGGTGAAAATAAATCGCACACGCTTAAACTACCAAATTATATTGGAGCCGTTCGGACTATGGTGGTAGCCGGAAATGCTAAAGATGAAGCTTATGGTAGTGTGGATAAATCGGTTCAGGTTAAAAAACCGCTTATGGTTTTAGCGTCTTTACCAAGAAAGTTAAGTCCAGGTGAAAAAGTAACGCTTCCGGTTACCGTTTTTGCTATGGAAAATACCGTGAAAAATGTTGAAATCAGTTTAAAATTAAGCAATGGTATTTTTGTTATTGGTGAGAAAACACAAACCGTAAGTTTCGCCAAACCAGATGAAAAAATGCGCTATTTTGAATTGGATGTCAGCCAAGCAAAAGGTTTTAATACCATTGAAGTTATTGCTACAGGCAACGGCGAAAAATCGACTTTCAAAGTAGAAATTGATGTGGTAAATCCAAATCCTATTTCGTCCAAATCGATTGATAAATCGGTAACAGCAAATGCAGAAGCATCGCTTTCGTTTTCAACTTTGGGAGAAGCTGGAACTAATTCGGCAACGGTAGAATTTTCAACCTTACCTCCTATGGATTTCACACGTCGTTTGCAATACCTTATTCAATATCCTCATGGTTGTTTGGAGCAAACCACGTCTGGTGTATTTCCACAATTATACTTAAACGATATTTTCGATTTAACACTAGATAAAAAACAAGACATTCAAAAAAATATAGAAAGCGGTATCAAACGCCTAGCCCAATTTCAAATGCCAAATGGTGGCATGAGTTATTGGATGGGTGAAAATTCAGCTAATGATTGGTCTACCAGTTATGCTGGACACTTTATGCTAGAAGCAGAAAAGAAAGGCTATGTGTTGCCTTTAACCTTTAAAAGTAATTGGATAACCTATCAAAAACAAGCAGCTCGTGATTGGCGTCCGAGTTACAGAACCTATAATTCCGATTTAGCACAAGCCTACCGATTATATACGTTAGCATTAGCAGGAAGTCCAGATTTAGCTGCCATGAATCGCTTAAAAGAGTTTTCTGAAATATCCAACGAAGCCAAATGGCGTTTGGCTGCAGCTTATGGTTTGGCTGGACAACATGAGGCGAGTCAAGCGATTTCAAAAACAGCTAATATTAATTTCCAACCACCAAAATATAATTACTACACCTATGGTTCAGTAGATAGAAATCGTGCCATGGCTTTGGAAACTATGGTACTGACTAAAAACCCGCAGCAACGTGAATTAGCAGAATATCTAGCGAATGATTTATCTAGCAACCGTTGGATGAGCACGCAAACAACAGCTTATAGCTTGTTGGCTATGGCAAAAATGGTGGAAGCCAATTGTGGCAAGGATTTAAATCTTACGTACACCATCAATGGAAAATCTGAAACCATCCAATCAAAATCGGCTATTGCGCAACGTGATTTACTAATAAATGATGGTTCAAATCAACTAACATTCACAAATAAAAAAGCCAATTTGGTGTATGTACGTGTGCTTAATTCTGGTAAACTTCCGCTTGGTCAAGAGCTCACGGAACAACGTGGATTAAGCGTTTCCGTGGTTTATAAAGATTTGACAGGAAATAAAATTAATATTTCCAATTTAAAACAAGGGCAGGATTTTGTGGCGAGTATTACAGTTAACAATCTTAAAAATGAAAATATAAACGATGTGGCACTCACCCAGTTATTTCCGTCAGGTTGGGAAATCATTAATACACGATTTACCGATTTTGGAGAAGCAACAACCAATCAAGCTACTTATACAGATATTCGTGATAATCAAGTAAATTATTATTTCGATTTACCACAGAAAGGAAAACAAGGCATTAAAACCTTCAATGTTATGTTGAATGCATCCTTTTTAGGAACCTATTATTTACCAGGTGTTCAAGCAGAAGCTATGTATGATCATGATTATTTAGTGCGGAGTAAAGGACAATGGATAACGGTTGAGAAGTAGAATTCCTACGAACGCAGGAAATCGAAGATTCAGCGTAGCTAATCTAAACAGTAATTCAAATAATTAAATAACAAGATTCCTGCTTTTGTAGGAATTAAAGAAAACAATGACAAAACAAAACCCTTATTATGCTGTCATTTTCACTTCAACACAAACTGATCATATTGAAGGTTATTCTGAAATGGCAAAAAAAATGGAGCTACTCGCTAAACAACAACCTGGATTTATTGGTATTGAATCCGCCAGAGACGGTTTAGGAATAACCGTTAGTTATTGGGACAGTTTAGATGCCATTAAAAACTGGAAACAGGAAAGCGATCATGTTTTTGCACAACAAAAAGGTCGCGAGGAATGGTATAACTGGTATCACGTTCGGATTTGTAAAGTGGAACGCGAATACGAATTCAAAAAATAGTTGGCTAAACTCACATCATATATTAAAGCAAACAAAATCAAATCGGCAATCGTATTCCTATTACTCATTGCCTATTATTTCTGTTTACCTAATAAGTTATTTACAGATCCCACGGCAACCGTTATTACGAGTAAAACCAATCAGCTTTTAGGTGCGAAAATTGCGAGTGATGGTCAGTGGCGATTTCCACAAAACGACAGTATACCGGAAAAATTTAAAACCTGTATTATTGCTTTTGAAGATGCCCATTTCTACAAACATCCTGGTTTTAATCCAATTTCCATTTTTAAAGCCTTTAAAGAGAACTTAAAATCTGATGGTATTAAACGTGGTGGAAGCACGCTCACACAACAAGTGATTCGCTTGTCCAGAAAAGGGCAAAACAGAACTTATTTTGAAAAAGCGATCGAAATTATTTTAGCAACCCGTTTGGAACTTCGCGAAAGCAAAGATCAGATTTTAGCCTATTATACTAGTAACGCACCTTTTGGCGGAAATGTGGTTGGTTTGGATGCTGCATCTTGGCGGTATTTTAATCGTGATGCTACACAATTATCTTGGGCAGAACATGCTACCTTGGCTGTTTTACCAAATGCACCAAGCTTAATTTATCCTGGAAAGAATCAAGAACAATTACTAAAAAAACGCAATCGTTTACTCAAAAAATTACTAGATAATAAGGTTTTAGATTCCTTAACCTATCAACTTTCTATAGCAGAAGGATTACCCCAAAAACCGTATGCCTTACCACAAACGGCTCCTCATTTATTACAAAAAGTAGCTACAGCACATTCGGGAAAACGCATTCAAACAACCGTTGATAATCATTTACAAGAACGTGTTAATCAACTTGTGAAAACACATTATAATCAACTAAAGCAAAACGATATTCACAATGCAGCTGTTTTAGTTTTAGACGTAAAAACCCGAAAAGTTTTGGCTTATGTTGGCAATACTCCAACCGATAAATTGCATCAAAAAGATGTAGATGTTATTGATAAACCACGAAGTACGGGCAGTATCCTAAAACCCTTTTTATATGCTGCCATGTTGGATGCAGGCGACTTATTACCAAACACATTAGTTGCGGACATTCCAACGCAATTTGGACGTTATAATCCCGAAAATTATAATAAAACCTATGATGGAGCTGTTCCTGCTAGTCGTGCGTTATCGCGTTCTTTAAATGTACCATCTGTACGCATGTTACAGGAATTTGGACTAGACAGATTTTATCAATATTTAAAAAAATTACACCTTAAAGACCTTTCGGAATCAGCTAATTATTATGGATTATCGCTTATTTTAGGAGGTGCTGAAAGTAATTTATGGGATTTATGCAAAAGTTATGCTGCGCTATCTTCAACACTAAATCATTTTTCGGAAACATCAAGTGAGTATTTTACTAACGAATTTACGGAACCCATTTTTATCAATTCCGAAACAGTTGACATCGGAAAAAAAACAGCTGATAAAACACTTTTTGATGCCGCTTCCATCTATTTAACTTATGAAAGTTTAAAAGCCGTTAACAGACCAGAAGGTGACGATAATTGGGAGTTTTATGATGGCTCCAAACAAATAGCCTGGAAAACAGGTACCAGTTTCGGTTTTCGTGATGCTTGGGCTATTGGAACAACCAAAGATTATGTGATTGGCGTTTGGGTTGGTAATGCAGATGGCGAAGGCAGACCGGGTTTAGTTGGTATACAAACGGCTGCACCTATTTTATTTGATGTGTTTAATCTATTACCAAATTCTGAATGGTTTGCAAAACCTTATGATGAGATGCAGGAAGTTTCTATTTGTAAAGAAAGTGGGCATCGTGCGTCGCCAAATTGTGATGCGGTAGAACAAAAATTCATTCAAATTTCTGGGTTAAAAACCAAGCCTTGTCCGTATCATGTATTGGTTCATTTAGATAGGTTAGAGCAGTTTCAAGTGAATTCGTCTTGTGAGGCAATTGCAGATATTTCGCATAAATCATGGTTTGTATTACCACCATTAATGGCTTATTATTATAAAACCAAAAATCCCTTTTACAAACCCTTACCACCTTTTAGAGCAGATTGTTTGGGAGAAAACGCCATTTCCATGCAATTCATTTACCCGAATGATCAAAACACTATTTTCCTTCCGAAGGGTTTTGATGGAAAAACCAATGAACTCATTTTAAAAATAGCACATTCCAAACCTGAAACAACGGTTTTTTGGTATTTTAATGAGCAGTTTTTAGGAAGCACGCAAAATATTCATGAATTTGGAATCCTTCCTAAAAAAGGAAAACATTTGCTAACGGTTGTGGATGCCTTTGGAAATGAAGCCAAACGCTGGATGACTATTTCGGAATAGATAGTCGACTTACATACGTTCGTAACATGCTATGATCTGATTTCCAAGTCTGTATTTTATCGGTTTTATTAATTATTAAATTATGTGAGACCCAAATATGATCCAGTGATAACAAGGGTAAATTCCAAAACCAGGTTTCTTTAAAACCATTTCCTTTAACAGAAAACGCATGATTATAATTAGCTTTAAAATCTTCGAAATAAAAGGATTCTAGAGGTGTATTGAAATCTCCTAAAACAACTGAATTACTATGATATTCTATATTTGAGTATACAAATTGAAGCTCATCTTTTCTGGAGTTAAATACATCAGCTGTTAAATCAACCGCATAAAAAATAATGTTATTCGTGGCAAATTTTAAAACGGTAGAATTTGTTTCAGAAGTTACTTCACTAATAATTTTTAACGGTGTTTTGGAGAAAATGCCTATTTCTTCTTCCGATTCATGAAAGTAATAATTTGGATATGTATTTCGCATTTCTTGAATGGATTTTAGATTACATTCTATTAACACCAAAACATCTGGAATCTGCTTATTTTCATGAAAAGCGTCTTCAAAACTTTGATTATGCCCAGCATTCCAAACCACAATTTCTAAACCATTTTTACTTGTATGTTCAAGGTTTGAAACATAGCTTTTAAAATACCAGATGACACATAAAACGAGTAGACATAAAATAGAAATTTTGCACCACTTTTTATTAATTAGTATTGAAAATGCTATTAATAATATAATAATTGGAAGCGGAAAGGCATAAAAGATTATGGCAGACGCGTAGAAGTAATCTTTCAACAAAAAATGAATCATTACTGCAACAATTATAATAATTTGGAAAACTATTTTTAACTGTTTCATTAAACCTGTGGTTTTTCAATTTTACGTGTTGATGAAGCTACAAGGTTTATCATAAATCCCAATTTTTAAACGGGCTCTTACTCAACTGTGAATTATAATATTTAGTATCACCTGTCACTTCCTCTCCAAGCCAAATCGGTTTTTTGAATATTTCAGTTGGATGCGATAATTCGACTTCAGCTACAATTAATCCCGTGTTATCTCCAAAAAATTCATCGACTTCAAATAGATGGTTTCCCACTTCAATTTCGTATCGCATTTTATCAATCATACCTGTTTCACATACTTGTAATAAGGCTTCAGCATCTGCTTTTGAAATCTCCTTTTCCCATTCAAAACGGGATAAACCACCATCCGTAGAAGGACCTTTAACGGTTATAAATCCACTGTCACCTTTAAGTCGTACACGAACCGTTCGTGCTTTATCTGTATTTAAAAACCCTTGCTTGATATGGGTTTTCCGAATAGCTTCGGTTTTAAATTGCTGCGAAGTGACTAAAAATTTTCGTTCTATTTCAATCATATATATACTATAAAAATGAGAATCTAATTATTGGTTACAATTTGTTTAATATCATCAGACAAAATCCGACTATCAGGATAATTGTTATGATCCAAAAACACCATGCATGTAGCAATAGTTTCTGGTTGAATGGATTTATATTTAGCTAATGAACCCATTAAAAACGGATTCAAAATAGTCATGGCCATTTTGGCTAATTTTTCACCCAGGCGTTTTTCATCACGACTGCCACCAATTAAAGATGGTTGCAACACATACGTGTTTGGGATTTGTTGCGCCAAAACGGCTTCTTCCATCCTACCTTTTGTACGATTATAAAATACTTTACTGTTTTTATCTGCACCTAATGCGGAAATAACGATATAGGTTTGAATGCCATTTTCTTTCGCTATTTCGGCAGCAGAAACAGGGATTCCATAATCAATTTTTAAATAGGTTTCTTGGTCTGGCGTTTTAGCTTTGGTGGTTCCTATGCAACAAAACACCACATGAGCTGTAAACTGTTCTTGATGCGATTTCAATTGGAATAAATCCACCAAATGTTCTTCTATTTTTGGATGACTAATCCCACAAGTAGATCGAGAAAACAGTTTAATTTTTTCATATCTATTATCTGCAAGAAGTTGCTCTAAAAGCAAACCACCTGTTAATCCTGTTGCTCCTAAAATGATTGCTGTTTTACCCATAATGTATTTTGTATTTGATAAAATTCGTCAGTTCGAGTGAATTTTACCATTGAAAATGGGTAAAATTTATATCGAGAATACGAATTTCTACCTTAAATTAGTTCTCGATATAATTTTTCGTGCCTCAAAATCACTCGAACTGACGTTTCATGGTTATTATAAACCAAAATGCACAAAAGATAAAGATATTATAAATTTACATCATGCCAGACACATTTCCCATTAGAAAAATTATTCATGTGGATATGGATGCTTTTTATGCCTCTGTAGAGCAAATGGATAATCCTGAATTAAAAGGAAAACCAGTAGCTGTTGGTGGTTCCGGAAATCGTGGTGTGGTAAGTGCAGCCAGTTATGAAGCGCGTAAATTTGGTGTTCGGAGTGCCATGAGTGGTGTTCAGGCTAGACGGCTTTGTCCAGACCTGATTTTTACAAAAACCCGTTTTGATCGGTATCATGACATTTCTAAACAAGTAAGAAAGATATTTTACGAGTATACAGATTTAGTAGAACCCTTGTCTTTAGATGAAGCGTATTTGGATGTGACCGAAAATAAAAAAGGGAATCCGAGTGCGAGTTTAATAGCACAGGAAATCCGAACACGTATTTTTAATGAAGTCGGCTTAACAGCTTCCGCAGGAATTTCAATCAATAAATTTATAGCCAAAGTTGCCAGTGATTACAACAAACCCAATGGTCAGAAAACCGTAAATCCTGAAGATGTTTTACCATTTTTAGAGGCCTTGGATATTCGTAAATTTTATGGTGTCGGGAAAGTAACAGCCGAAAAAATGTATCAACTTGGTATTTTTACGGGAAGTGATTTAAAATTGAAAACCATAGAATACCTTGATACGCATTTTGGAAAATCTGGTCGGTTTTATTACCACGTGGTTCGTGGCATTCATACCAGCGAGGTGAAACCGAATAGAATCCGGAAATCCTTGGCTGCGGAACGGACATTTAATGAGAATTTATCTTCCGAAATTTTCATGCTCGAAAAATTAGAACACATTGCAGACGAAGTGTCTCGACGGTTAAAAAAAAGTAAGGTCGCTGGAAAAACCATCACTTTAAAAATAAAGTATAGCGATTTTACCATGCAAACGCGTAGTAAAACAGTTCCGTATTTTGTGAGTGATTCCAATGTTATTTTAGAAACCGCTAAAGACTTATTATACCAAGAGAAAATGAATAATTCGGTACGTCTGTTAGGTATTGCTTTATCTAATTTAAATACAGATAAGTCCGTGGTTACCCAAACGCAACTAAACAAAGACAAATCTATTAGCGTGCAATTACAATTCGAATTTTAATCTATTGAATAGATATACTTTATGAAAATTTTCACCGAACTTCGTTAAGCGTCATTTTTAGTGACTTGAAACATATCCTATAGGTACAGAAGTAAGAACAAAATGGAAATAAAAAACGTCTGTTAATACCGTATACAAAAATAGTATAACCTATTACAAATAGTAAACAGACTTGACTCTACAAAAAATCGCCAAATTTTATAATTTGGCGATTTTCTTAAACCTAAATAACGCGGCTAAAAACTAAAGCTTATACATCATCTAAAAATTAAAAACTACAACTCGTAATTTCCGTCACACGAAGCGTATTTACCATACCTTTTTCTTGAATTGGCATAGCAGCCAAACTTACCAGCATATCGCCTTCTTCCAAATAGCCTTTTTTACAGGCAATGGCATTTACATCCTCAATGGTTTCGTCTGTACTAACAAACTTATCATAGAAAAACGCTTTTACACCCCAAAGTAAACTTAGTTGGGTTAAAATTCTGCGGTTAGACGTAAATACTAAAATATGAGATTTAGGTCGCCAAGCCGAAATTTGAAATGCTGTATAACCACTATTTGTTAACGTTGAAATAGCTTTGGCATCAATTTCATTTGCCATATTTGCTGCGTGATAACAGATAGATTTTGTAATGAAACGCTTGGTACGAATATGTGGTGGTAATTGTGGTACTTTTATCAAGCTGGAATCTTCCACACTTTTGATAATGTTAGACATTTGCCTAATAACCTGAACAGGATATTGCCCAACCGATGTTTCACCAGAAAGCATAACGGCATCTGCGCCATCCATAACCGAGTTGGCTACATCGTTAACTTCTGCTCGTGTTGGTGTTAAACTGGAAATCATGGTTTCCATCATTTGAGTTGCAATAATAACCGGAATACGAGCTTGTTTAGCGCGTAGCACTAATTTTTTCTGAATAAGAGGGACTTCTTCGGCAGGAATTTCCACACCTAAATCGCCACGAGCTACCATTAAACCGTCGCAATAGGCCACAATTTTATCAATATTTTCTACGGCTTCTGGCTTTTCAATTTTGGCAATAATTGGAATTTTATGATCACTATGTTTGCTGATTAATTCTTCCAATTGCATTAAATCTTCAGCATGACGAACAAATGATAATGCCATCCAATCTACTTTTAAACTACATGCAAAAATAGCATCCTCAATATCTTTCTCAGTTAATGCAGGTTGCGAAATATTCGTGTTTGGTAGATTCACGCCTTTTTTAGAACGCAAGGGTCCACCTTGAATAACGCGTGCTTTGACTTCTGTTTTTTTATCGGTTGACACCACTTCAAAAATAAGTTTTCCATCATCTAAAAGAATGCGTTCGCCAGGTTTGGCGTCTTGCGGAAACTTATCATAGGTCATGTAAACGCGTTCTTTAGTTCCTTCAAAACGTTTTCCTGTAGCAAAAATAATCTCGTCGCCTTCGTTTACAATCACTTCGCCTTTCATGGTTCCAACGCGTAATTTTGGCCCTTGTAAATCGGCTAGAATAGCTGCGTTATAATCAAACTCGTCATTCAGCTCCCGAATCATGGCTATGCGTTCTTCCACATCCTTATAATCAGCATGCGAAAAATTGATTCTAAACACATTTACACCTTCATCTAGCATAGCCTTTAAAACGGCTTTGGTACTTGTTGCTGGTCCTAATGTGGCAACTATTTTGGTTTTTTTTCTTTTTAACATTAATAAAATATTAAGTTGTTTTTAGATTTTAATTCCGCAGGATTAACACGATATGTGGTAACAACATTCGGAATATTTTGAATTTTCTTTAAAAGCACTTCAACTTGAGCATCTGTAAATGCGTCATCCGAGATTTTTAAAAAATAATTCACTGTTTTGTATTCAGGAATTAAATGATAGGTTTTGGTTGCTCGTTGATCTTGTAAACTAAAGAGCGAATTATTATTATTTTTTGCTTCTACTTCCACTTTACAGGTGTTGGATACTAAATGCCAAGTGGCAAATTTATGTGCATCCACCCACTCAAAAATTTCGTATTGTGTTTTATTTCCGAAGTCTAAATCCGCTTTCTGTCTTGATAAATGAATTTGCAATTCTTTATTTAAAAAGTAGGCTAACCGGTAACTTTCTAAAGGACTGTGAATACCAATTAATGCATAATCAATGGTATCTAAAAAATCGTCCAAATTAAGTTTTTGCATTAGCATAATCATCAAAACTAATTGTAAATATAGTATTAAATAGCTATAAATTGATGCTGTTTATATTAAACTTAACAGGAAAATATTACGAAAACGTTATCGTGACTGTTTGTTTTAACTGTCTTTAGACATTTGCTTCTGAAAAACAAAAAAGGCGCGTTTGGAGGCTTTTTCTTCTGCCTTTTTTTTAGACGTAGCTCGTGCTTTTGCCACGACTTTATTATCTACAGATAATTTAACGGCAAAATGACGAATATCATCATTTCCAGTATCATCATAAACATGATAATCAAAGATTCTCTTTTCTTTTTGGCACCATTCAATAAGCAAACTTTTATAGCTAATAACTTTACCTTCTAATTGGGCAATATCCACATAGGGAATAATGACTTTTTTAAAGATAAATTTTTCACAATATTTATAACCACGATCCAGAAAAATGGCACCAACTAAAGCTTCAAACAGGTTACCATAAATATTATCGCCAAAATGGCCTTTAGGAATTTTGCTTTCAACCAAATCAATTAAATGTAAATCTTTTCCAAGCTCATTTAAATGCTCACGACTGACTATTTTAGAACGCATTTTAGTTAAATAACCTTCATCACCACTTGGAACTTCAGAATATAAATGTGAGGCAATAACAGATCCTAACATAGCATCGCCTAGAAACTCTAGTCGTTCATAATTAATAGGATGCCCTTCCGCATCCTTAATATTCATGGAACGGTGTGTAAATGCTTTTTTGTAGTAAGCAATATTTTTAGGCTTAAAGCCGAGAATATTTTGAATTGGCACAAAAAAATTCCCGTCAGTTTTTGAACGGGAATTTAATATGTTTCGAATGTTCTTCATTCGTTATTTAATCAATTTTCTTAAATAATACGCACGCATTGTGGCCACCAAAACCAAACGTATTACTCATGGCAACTTTAACATCGCGTTTTTGTGCTTTGTTTAATGTTAAATTTAATTCAGGATCAATATTTTCATCAGCAACTTCATGATTTATGGTTGGTGGCACAATACCATGTTCCATTGCTAAAATAGACGCAATAGACTCGATAGCACCAGCCGCACCTAAAAGGTGACCTGTCATGGATTTTGTTGAATTGATATTGATTGTTTTAGCATGCGCTCCAAACACTTCAGAAATTGCTTTCAGTTCGGCAACATCTCCTAGAGGTGTTGACGTTCCATGCGTGTTGATATGATCAACTTCTTCTGGTTTTAAGCCTGCATTTTCTAAACAATTTCTCATTACTGCAATCACACCAATTCCGTCAGGGTGTGGCGCTGTCATGTGGTATGCATCTGAAGACATTCCGCCTCCTAATACTTCCGCATAAATTTTAGCACCACGCGCTTTGGCGTGTTCATAATCTTCTAAAATAATAGCTCCAGCACCTTCACCTAATACAAAACCATCTCTGGTTGCATCAAAAGGTCTTGAGGCTGTTTCTGGACTTTCATTTCTAGTTGATAAGGCATGCATGGCATTAAAACCACCCATACCTGCAATGGTTACTGCAGCTTCACTTCCACCTGTTACTATAACATCACAATGTCCTAAACGAATATAGTTTAAGGCATCAATCATAGCATTGGCTGAAGATGCACAAGCAGATACTGTTGTATAATTAGGTCCCATAAATCCATGTTTAATGGAAATGTTTCCTGGTGCAATATCTGCAATCATTTTTGGGATGAAGAATGGATTAAATCTTGGTGTACCATCACCAGCGGCAAAGTTTAAAACTTCGTCCTGGAAGGTTTCCAAACCACCTATTCCTGCTCCCCAAATAACACCGACTCTTAATTTGTTTACCGCGTCTAAGTTTAGTTTAGAGTCTGCAATAGCTTCATCTGAAGCTACCATAGCATACTGCGTAAACCGGTCCATTTTTCGCGCTTCTTTTCTATCAAGAAAATCGGTGGCATTAAAGTTTTTTAATTCGCAAGCGAATTTTGTTTTGAACTTTTCAGTATCAAAATACGTTATAGGTGCAGCACCACTTTTACCACTTACAAGTGCTTGCCAAAACTCATCTTTGGTATTCCCTATAGGTGTTAGTGCTCCTAAACCAGTAACTACAACTCGCCTTAATTCCATAAATTCTAATGAATTATTTTGCTGCTTCTATGTAAGAGATAGCTTGACCAACAGTTGCAATGTTTTCTGCTTGATCGTCTGGGATTTGAATATCGAATTCTTTTTCGAATTCCATGATTAATTCTACAGTGTCTAATGAATCTGCTCCTAAATCGTTTGTGAAGCTAGCTTCAGTTACAACCTCGTTTTCATCAACACCTAATTTGTCTACGATAATCGCTTTTACTCTTGATGCAATGTCTGACATAATCTTTTAATTTTAAGTTTTAATTAGTTGGCAAAAATAAAAATTTTATTCTTATTCCACACCTTTACTGTAAAAATGTGGTGGTAATTTACTAAATTTCCTTTAAGTAAATCCCTTTTACCTTCTAATTGTTATAATTTATTCTTTTTTTTGCGTTACTAATCATGACATGACAAGCTGCTATATGAAACGTATTGTAATTTTTGCGTCCGGATCTGGATCTAATGCTGAAAATTTAATTAGGTTTTTTCAAAACAACGCGCATGTTGAAGTGACGCTGGTTATGACTAACAATCCTCATGCCAAAGTACTGGACCGTGCTAAAAATCTGCATGTTAGTGCGTTTTCCTTTAACAGACACGCATTTTCAAAATCGGATGATGTGTTACACATTCTTAAAACCTTTCAACCCGATTTAATTGTGTTAGCGGGTTTTCTTTGGAAATTTCCCGAACATATCTTGGCAGCATTCCCAAATAAAGTGATTAATATTCATCCAGCACTTTTGCCCAATTATGGTGGTAAAGGCATGTATGGTATGCATGTTCACAACGCTGTTGTTGCTAATAAGGAGAAAGAAACAGGCATTAGTATTCATTATGTGAATGAACATTATGATGAAGGTGCCATGATATTTCAAGCCACCTGTCCCGTGTTACCAATTGATACAGCTGATGATGTTGCCGGAAAAATTCATGCTTTGGAAATGGAACATTTTCCGAAAGTAATTGAGGAACTATTGAGCAAATAAATGTCATTCAGAAGGAGGTACGACTGAAAAGTCTCTATTAGGATATAGAATAAAAGAGATTCATCGCAGTTGCTCTGAATGACAAAGCTAAACTCCAATACTAATTAAAACTAATTCGCATAATTCGTGTCCAAAAAGAAAAAGAAATACTATACCGTCTGGAAAGGCCATAAAACAGGTGTTTTTGAAACTTGGAATGACTGCAAAGCGCAAGTTAAGGATTACCAAGGTGCAGTTTACAAATCGTTTGACACATTTGATGCTGCTAAAAAAGCCTTAAATAGTAACTACAAAGATTTTATTGGGAAGAAAAAAGGTTTTAAAAGCGAATTATCTGATACCCAACTCAAAAAAATAGGGCTTCCTAATTATAATTCCATTTCCGTTGATGCGGCTTCATCTGGAAATCCTGGTATAATGGAATATAGAGGTGTAGACACTAAAAGTAAAAAGCAATTATTTATACAAGGTCCTTTTCCTGAAGGCACAAATAATATAGGTGAATTTTTAGCACTTGTTCACGGATTGGCATTTTTAAAGCAACATAATAGTGAACGTATTTTATACACCGATTCTAAAATAGCCATGAGTTGGGTGCGAAAAAAAACCTGCAACACGAAGTTACCACGCAACACTAAAAACGAAAAACTCTTTGAATTGGTGGATCGTGGTGTAAAATGGCTAAAAGAAAATACCTATACCACGACAATTGTAAAATGGGAAACGAAAGCTTGGGGCGAAATTCCTGCTGATTTTGGGCGGAAATAAATTCGTTTTTTAGTCTACAAAAACCCTATATTTGCATCAAAATTTGAAACCGCTTTATGAGCAAATTAGTAATTGTAGGAACTGTAGCTTTTGATGCTATTGAAACGCCTTTCGGGAAAACTGATAAAATTTTAGGAGGTGCAGCCACGTATATTGGACTTGCTGCCTCACAATTTCATTTAGATGCTGCTGCCGTATCTGTAGTTGGTGGCGATTTTCCACAGGAATATTTAGATTTATTATCTGATAGAAACGTAGATATTTCGGGAATTGAAATTATAAAAGAAGGTAAAACATTCTTCTGGAGTGGTAAATACCATAATGATATGAATACGCGCGATACTTTGGCAACAGAGCTAAATGTATTAGCAGATTTTCAACCCGTAGTTCCAACCGAATATCGCGATGCTAAAATTGTTATGCTGGGAAACTTACATCCGTTAGTACAATTAAGCGTATTGGAACAAATGGAAACCAAACCAGAATTGGTTATTTTAGATACCATGAATTTCTGGATGGATTGCGCATTAGACGATTTACTAAACGTGATTAAAAAAGTAGATGTGATTACCATAAATGATGAAGAAGCAAGACAACTTACTGGCGAATATTCTCTGGTTGTTGCTGCACGTAAAATTCATGACATGGGACCCAAATATGTAGTTATTAAAAAAGGGGAACATGGTGCTTTATTATTTCATGACGATAATGTATTCTATGCACCTGCGTTACCATTAGAAGAAGTTTTTGATCCAACGGGTGCTGGTGATACCTTTGCAGGTGGTTTTGCTGGTTATTTAGCAAAATCTGATGATGTATCATTTGAAAACATGAAGAATGCAGTAATTTACGGATCCACATTAGCTTCTTTTTGTGTCGAAAAATTTGGAACAGAACGTATGGTGAATTTAAAAAGCAGCGACGTACATAAACGCTTGCAACAGTTTAAGAGTTTAACACAATTCGATATTGAATTAACATAATACAAGCGCGCTCCTAAATGAAGCGCGTTTTTAATTTATATAAACACAGTACTTACAACAACACATACAAAATGAGCGACGCTTTAAAACATGAATGTGGTATTGCCCAAATTCGATTATTAAAACCACTGGAATTCTATAAAGAAAAATACGGTAGCGCCTTTTATGGTGTTAACAAAATGTATTTGTTAATGGAAAAACAGCACAATCGTGGACAAGATGGAGCTGGTTTTGCTAGTATTAAATTAGACACCCAACCTGGCGAACGCTATATTAGTCGTGTACGCTCTATTGCCCAACAACCTATTCAAGATATTTTTGCCCAAATAAACGAGCGTATTAATAAGGAGTTTGCTGATAATCCGGAGTATGTTGATAATGTAGAACTTCAAAAAAAACACATTCCTTATATTGGCGAAGTACTTTTAGGACATGTACGTTATGGAACCTTTGGTAAAAATAGTGTGGAGAGTGTCCACCCTTTTCTACGTCAGAACAACTGGATGCATAGAAACCTAATTGTAGCTGGTAATTTTAACATGACCAATGTTAATGAGCTTTTTGATGGTTTGGTTAGAATTGGGCAGCACCCAAAAGAAAAAGCAGATACCATTACTATTATGGAAAAAATAGGGCATTTTTTAGATGATGCTGTTTCCAAAATATATAAGAAATTAAAAAAAGAAGGCTACAGTAAAAACGAATGTTCTGCACTAATTGCTGAACGTTTAAATGTAGCAAAAATATTAAAGAAAGCCTCTAAAAACTGGGATGGAGGTTATGCCATGGCTGGTTTATTAGGTCATGGAGATTCGTTTGTACTTCGTGATCCTGCAGGAATTCGTCCAGCTTACTACTATAAAGATGACGAAATTGTTGTAGTAGCTTCAGAACGTCCAGTAATACAAACCGTATTTAACGTAGATTTTGATGACGTTAAAGAACTAGAACCTGGACACGCCATTATTACTAAAATGTCTGGTGAAGTTGCCATTAAAAAAATATTAGAACCTTTAGAGCGTAAAGCCTGTTCGTTTGAACGTATTTACTTTTCGCGTGGTAGTGACGCGGAAATTTATCAAGAACGGAAAAACTTGGGTAAATTTTTAATGCCCAAAGTTTTGGAAGCTATAAATAACGACACCAAAAACACGGTTTTTTCTTATATTCCTAATACAGCTGAAACGTCTTTCTTCGGAATGATAGAAACGGTTGAAGAACATTTAAATAAGAAAAAAACACAAGCTATTCTAGATGGAAATGGCCAATTAAGTGCAGAAGCCGTTACCAATATATTATCTGAAAGACCACGTATTGAAAAAATAGCTATAAAGGATGTTAAATTAAGAACCTTTATTACTGAAGATAGTAGTCGCGATGATTTAGTAGCCCATGTGTATGATGTAACCTATGGCGTTATTAAACCAACCGATAACTTAGTAATTATTGATGATAGTATTGTTCGTGGTACGACGTTAAAGAAAAGTATCATTAAAATGATGGATCGTTTACATCCTAAAAAAATTGTCGTGGTATCATCTGCACCACAAATTCGCTATCCAGATTGTTACGGTATTGATATGGCACGCTTGGAAGATTTAATTGCTTTTAGAGCTATGTTAGAATTACTGAAAGAAAATAACAAATACCATCTAATAAAAGAGGTTTACGACAAATGCGTAGCCCAAGTTGAATTAGAAGATAAAGATGTTCGGAATTTTGTAAAAGATTTATACTCGCAATTTACCGCCAATGCCATTTCAGATAAAATAGCGGAATTAATTTCTAACGAAAATGTTAAAGCAGAGGTTGTTACCATTTTCCAACCCATAGAAAATTTACATAAAGCATGTCCTAAAAACCTAGGAGATTGGTACTTTACAGGAAACTATCCAACTGCTGGTGGAAATCGTGTTGTAAATAGAGCTTTTATTAATTTTTATGAAGGAAACAAAGATCGCGCATATTAACGTGTTGAATAGATGAGGATTACATAGCTTTTTTTGCTTTTTATCTAATTTAAATGCATTTCAACTAATTAATAGTTAATAATCTTAAAAATAATATACTTTAGAATCACCATAACATAAGTAGGTTAAGTTCATGGTAGATTTGGGGCAAAAAAAGGTGAACTTCTGTTCGCCTTTTTTTATTTTCATAAAGATTCATAATTCCAATATCTTATTTTACATAGCTTTCTATAATAATTAGGGATTAGGGGTTAGATTAAATTACTTTATAATTATTTAAGCTTCTCTTTCATTTTCAAGCTCTTACAAAAATCTATTTTAAACGAATAATGCATTTTTTCAGGTTATTACATTCGTTTATCCTAATTTATAAGTCGTTTATCTAATATTTTTTTTAATGGGATATAAGAAGCGTTTCTTTGTTTCACCATAACATGAGTAGGTTAAGTTTATGGTAGATTTGGGGCAAAAAAGGTGAACATCTGTTCGCCTTTTTTCATTTTCAATACTTTCGAATAAAAAAAAGCAAATCCTTTCAGATTTGCTTTCATATATACGTAAAACGTTTAAAACTATTTACTTCGCTTCAGCATAACGTCTTTCTACTTCGTTCCAATTAATAACATTAAAAAATGCATCAATATAGTCAGGACGTCTGTTTTGATAGTTTAAGTAGTATGCATGTTCCCAAACATCCAATCCTAAAATTGGTGTTCCACCACAAGTTACACCTGGCATTAATGGATTATCTTGATTTGGTGTTGAGCAAACTTCAACCTTACCACCTTTATGCACACATAACCAAGCCCAACCAGAACCAAATTGTGTTGCAGCAGCATGACTGAATTTAGTTTTAAAGTCTTCAACACTTCCATAAGCTGCCTCAATAGCATCTTTTAAATCGCCAGACAAACGGCCTTTTACTTCTGGATTCATAACATCCCAAAATAAGGAATGATTATAAAAACCACCACCATTATTTCTAACACCCAAATTGCTCATATCTAAATTAAGAAGGATATTTTCTATCGTTTTTCCTTCTAAATCGGTGCCTTCAATAGCAGCATTTAATTTAGATGTATAACCAGCATGATGTTTAGAGTGATGTATTTCCATTGTGCGTGCATCTATGTGCGGCTCTAACGCATCATAGGCATATTTTAATTTCGGTAATTCGAAAGCCATATTTTATATTTTTAACTGTTAATAATTTATTTATTCAAATTTACGGAATATCGCCTTCAATTAAAAATAATAAATACCTATCAACTCATCGATAGTTTTTATCTTGTGTAAAATTTCACATAATTTATGATAGCCACACAACCATACCTAATTTATAATGCTTCTGCAGGAAGTGGTAAAACATATACACTTGTAAAAGCCTATTTAACTATTTTACTTAAAGCCTCCAGTACAGTTGCTTTTAAAAATATTCTGGCTATTACATTTACCAATAAAGCAGCTGGAGAAATGAAAACACGAATTATTGAAGCGCTAAAAGATTTTTCTTCGGAAGAAATCCTGACGCAATCAAATTCTATGTTTGATGACCTTTGTCGCGATTTAGAAATATCTCCAGAGGATTTAAAAACTAAAAGCACGCTTGTTTTAGACGCTATTTTGCACAATTATGCCGCTTTTGATATTTCAACAATTGATGGTTTTACACATAAAATTATTAGAACCTTTGCACATGATTTAAAATTGCCTTTAAATTTTGAAGTCGCTTTAGACGTTGAAACACTATTAAATGAATCGGTTGATAGATTAATTTCCAAAGCAGGAACCGATAAACGTTTAACCAAAACTCTGGTGGATTTTGCTATTGAAAAAGCGGACGATGATAAAAGTTGGGATGTTTCTAGAGATTTTTATGCCATAGCAAAATTGTTAGTAAATGAAAACGACAAACCCTTTATTGAAGCGCTTCAAGGCAAATCGGTAGACGATTTTAAAGATTTAAAAAACACGTTACGCCAAGAACTAAAAAAAACGGAGCAATTAAGTATTGATAGCGCAACACAAGTATTAGGTTTTATAAGGGATAACAGGTTGATTTTCGAAAATTTTACACGTGCATCTATCCCAAATTATTTCAAAAAAGTTTCGGAAGGGAATTTTAGTCAAGATCTAGAAACTGTAAAATGGCCAGCCGACCTAATAGAAGGAAATACCATTTACCCAAAGTCCAAAACCGATGCCGAAACAGCTTCAACCATTGAAAATATCCAACCACAATTAGCCCAATTTTTCAATACCACTAAAACCGCCGTTTTAAATTTCAAATTACTAAAAGCCATTTATAGAAACTTAACGCCACTATCGGTTTTAAGGGCCATAAACACGGAATTACAACTTATAAAAGAGGAACAAAATGTGATGCTTATTTCTGAATTTAATGGTTTAATAAGTCAAGAAATAAAAAACCAACCAACCCCATTTATTTATGAACGTATTGGCGAAAAATTCAAACATTATTTTATTGATGAGTTTCAGGATACATCTGAATTACAATGGCAAAATTTAACGCCATTATTGGATAATGCCATAGCGTCTCAACCAGGAAGTATGATGTTGGTAGGCGATGCCAAACAAGCCATTTACAGATGGCGTGGCGGAAAAGCCGAACAGTTTATCAACCTATATAACAAAACCGACAATCCGTTTCATTTAGAACCAGAAATAATTTCTTTGGAATCTAATTTTAGGAGTTTTCAAGAAATTATCAAGTTCAATAATGACTTTTTCAACTATTTGTCTGAAACTATATTTAGGCATTCTGATCACAGTAGTTTATATAAAAACGCGAAACAACTCGTTAAAAAAGAGGAATCTGGCTATGTACAATTGGAGTTTCTAGACTTGCAAGATGTGGATGATAAGGCTTTAGCCTATTCTGAAGAAGTATACAACACCATAAAATCCTGTTTAAAAAACGGCTATACGGAAGCCGATATTTGTGTATTAGTCAGAAAGAAAAAAGAAGGTGTTGCTATAGCTAATTATTTAAGTGAGCAAGGTTTAAACATTATGTCATCAGAAACCTTGTTACTTAATAGTTCGCAAAACGTTCAGTTTGTCAACAATATATTACGACTACTTTTACAGCCAGAAAATCAGGAAACAAAAGCTGAAATTCTGATTCATATTGCGCATATATGTCAGATTAAAGAAACACACAACTTTTTAAAAGCACACATTCATTTAGATATTAAATCTCTATTTAAACATTTGGAATTGCTAAGCTTTTTTATTGATTATAGTGCGCTTATTCAACTCGCGTTTTATGATTTGGTAGAAACCATTATTCGCCAATTTAAACTGGTAAATCATTCGGATGCGTTTATTCAATATTATATGGATGTTGTTTTAGAATTTTCAGAAAAACAACTCGCTGATATTGGTAGCTTTTTGCATTATTTCGATTCTAAAAATGAAAAATTAAGTATTGTAACGCCTGAAGGTTACCAAGCAATCCAGATTATGACGGTTCACAAATCTAAAGGACTCGAATTTCCTGTGGTTATTTTCCCGTTTGCTGATTTGGATATTTATCGTGAAGTATCACCTCAAGAATGGTTTCCCATTAATCCAGAAACGTTTAATGGTTTTAGTCACACGTTGTTAAACTACAGCAAAGCTTTTGAAAATTATGGCGAAGCTGGAAAGATAATTTTCGATAGGCATCAAGCGGAATTGGAACTGGATAACATTAACATATTATATGTTGCGCTTACCAGACCTGTGGAACAGTTATATATAATTTCAAAATTGGATATTAGTTCAAAAGGAGAAATCAACCCAAAAAGTTATGCTGGGTTTTTAATTAGCTATTTGCAACAACTTGGAAAATGGGAAAGCAACCAAATGGTATATCAGTTTGGTAAACAACTGAAGGAATCTGAAACAAAATCTAAAGATGTTTCCACAATTATTAGGAACAGTTTCATTTCAACACCAAAAGAAACGCATAATATTAAGGTTATAACACGATCAGGCAGTCTTTGGGATACTATTCAAGAAAAAGCCATTGAAAAAGGGAATTTAATTCATGATATAATGGCCGAAATAATAACGGAAACCGATGTGGATTATGTATTGCAATCCTTTTTAGAAAACGGAACCATTAACAAAACCCAAGAACCCATTTTAAAGGAAACTGTGTTGCAAATCATAAATCACCCTAAACTTTCATCCTATTATAAGGACAAAAATATAACAGTTTATAATGAACGAGATATTATTTCTAATGATGGGAGCATTTTAAGACCAGACCGTTTGGTAATACTAAATCAGAATGAAGCTGTTATTATAGATTATAAATCAGGAAAAGAATTACCAAAACACACACAGCAATTAGAAAGCTACGCATCTATATTACAGGTTATGAATTTCAACGTAACCAAAAAAATACTTATTTATATAAATGATGGCATTGCTATAAAAGAATTTTAACTTTGCAGAAATATTAAAGATTATGTACGGAAAAATACAACAACATTTAGAAAACGAATTACAAGAAATAAAAGATAATGGTTTATATAAAACCGAACGTGTCATTACATCAGCTCAAGGTGCTGAAATAACGTTAAACACTGGTGAAACCGTTTTAAATTTTTGTGCGAATAACTATTTAGGTTTATCAGCACATCCAGATGTGATTCAAGCAGCTAAAGATATTATGGATACACATGGTTTTGGTATGTCGTCCGTACGTTTTATATGTGGAACACAGGATATCCATAAAGAACTAGAACAAAAAATAGCCGATTTTTACGGAACCGAAGACACCATATTATATGCAGCAGCTTTTGATGCCAATGGTGGTGTTTTTGAGCCATTATTAGGACAAGAAGATGCCATAATTTCTGACTCATTAAATCATGCATCTATAATAGATGGTGTTCGTTTATGTAAAGCAGCCAGATATCGTTACCAAAATAATGATATGGCAGATTTAGAAAATCAACTAATTGAAGCCAACAAAAATGGTGCACGTCATAAAATTATAGTTACCGATGGTGTGTTTTCTATGGATGGTTTAGTTGCACCTTTAGATAAAATTTGTGATTTAGCTGATAAATATGACGCACTTGTTATGATAGACGAATGTCATGCAACGGGATTTATTGGTAAAACAGGACGTGGAACCCTTGAAGAAAAAGGTGTTATGGATCGTGTAGATATAATAACAGGTACTTTAGGAAAAGCCATGGGTGGCGCCATGGGTGGTTATACAACTGCCAAAAAAGAAGTTATTGAAATTTTACGCCAACGCTCTAGACCCTATTTATTTTCAAACTCTTTAGCACCAGCAATTGTTGGAGCATCTATTAAGGTGTTTGATATGTTAGCAAACGATACATCATTACGTGATAAGCTAGCTTGGAACACAGAATACTTTAAAACTGAAATTAAAAAAGCAGGTTTTGATATTGTTGATGGAGATTCTGCAATTGTACCTATTATGTTATATGATGCAAAACTGTCTCAAACTATGGCTAATATGCTTCTAAAAGAAGGTATTTATGTTATTGGATTCTTTTTTCCAGTTGTACCAAAGGACAAAGCACGAATTCGTGTACAACTATCAGCTGCACACGAAAAAGGACATTTAGATCATGCCATTTCAGCTTTTATAAAAGTTGGAAAACAATTAGAAATTATTTAAAATAATGACAAACTAGCAGATTTTAGGGGAATTATACAATATTTTTCTATATTTGTCTTTGTTAATAATATTTAACAACTTACTTTTGTTTACAATTAACACTTAAAAATTAAATTTTTGAATATGAAAAATCTTAGCAGATTATTGTTCGCTATGTTACTTATGTTAGGTATGAGTAATACGTACGCACAAGATGAGAACAACCCATGGGCACTTTCCCTTGGAACTAACGCAGTTGATTTTTACCCAACAGGTGAAAATGAGCCACTTGGTGACTATTTTGATGAATACTTTAATGCAACAGACCACTGGAACGTTTTACCATCATTATCTTCATTAACTGTAGGACGTTATTTAAGTAATGGATTCACATTAGGTGCTACAGCTTCTTTAAACAAAATTGATAAGTTTGGAGATGATGGAGTTAGATATGATGACGTAACTTATGTAGGACTTGACGGTATTGTAAAGTATAGTTTTGGCGAATTAATTAACTCTACATGGTTTGAACCTTACCTAGGAGTAGGTGGTGGTTATACTTGGGTAGACGATATTGGAGCTGGTACTTTAAACGGAACTTTAGGAATTAATTTCTGGGTTAGCGAAAACATTGGTATTACAGTTCAATCTGCTTACAAGCATGCTTTCGAAGATTATTTAGATACGCACTTCCAACACACAGCTGGTTTTACATTTAAATTTGGTGGAAAAGACACTGATGGAGATGGTATATATGACAAAGATGATGCTTGTCCAGAAGTATTTGGTTTAGAAGCTTTCAACGGTTGTCCTGATACTGATGGTGACGGCATTGAAGATAGTAAAGATTCTTGTCCAAACGAAGCTGGTCCAGCTGAATTTAATGGATGTCCTGATACAGATGGTGACGGAATTGCTGATAAAGATGATGCTTGTCCAACAGTTGCTGGTTTAAAAGCCTTAAACGGTTGTCCAGATGCTGATGGTGATGGTGTTGCTGATAAAGATGACACATGTCCAAATGAAGCAGGTCCTGCAGCTAACAATGGTTGTCCTTGGCCAGATAGAGATGGTGACGGTGTTGCTGATAAAGATGATTCTTGTCCAGACAAAGTTGGTACTGTAGCAAACAATGGTTGTCCAGAAGTAACTGAAGCTGTACAAAAAGCTTTAAATGCTTATGCTAAAACGATTTTATTTGATACAGGTAAATCTTCTATCAAAGCACAATCTGAAAAAGTACTTAACGATATTATTGCTATCTTAAAAGAGTATCCTAATGCTAAATTTACAGTAGAAGGTCATACGGATAGTGTAGGTAGTGATAAATTAAATATGAACTTATCTGAAGCTAGAGCGTTATCTGTAAAAGATTTCTTAACTACTAACGGTATCGATCAGTTCAGATTATCTTCTAAAGGTTACGGTGAGTCTAATCCAATTGACTCTAACAAAACTAGAGATGGTAGAGCTAATAACAGACGTGTAGAAATTAATTTAGTAAAATAAATTTATTTCACATAAATAAATAGAAAAACGCTCCGAATATTCGGAGCGTTTTTTATTTTTATAACATGACAACTTTTATACATGACGTCCTTAATGATTTAGAAAAAAAGCAGATTGATATATCAACTATCACGCTCATTCTTCCAAGTAAACGCGCAGGTGTGTTTTTAAAACACGAACTAGCAACATCATTAAAAAAACCCATATTTTCTCCAACCATTTTAAGCATTGAAGAGTTTGTTGAAGAACTCTCACAACTTAAAGCCATTTCAAACACCGAATTACTTTTCGAATTTTATGAAACGTATCTTCTGGTTCATAACGACAAAAATCCAGAGAGTTTTGAGGCCTTTTCTAAATGGGCACAAATACTGCTTCAAGATTTTAATGAAATTGACAGATATCTTATTCCACAAGAAAAGATATTCGATTACTTAAGTGCAATTAAAGAACTGGATCATTGGTCTGTTGATACTAACCAAACCAATTTTGTAAAAAACTATCTCGTATTTTGGAAAAAGCTTAAAATCTATTATAACCAGCTTACTGAAAATCTCGTAAATAAAAAGAAAGGCTATCAAGGTTTGATTTACAGAGAAGCTGTAGAAAGTATTCAGAATTATATAGAAACAAATCCAGAAAAACATCATGTGTTTTTAGGTTTCAATGCTTTAAATAAAGCTGAAGAAACCATTATTCAAGAATTATTAGAAAATAGTCATGCCGATATTTATTGGGATATTGATAATGTCTTTTTTGAAAACAATAATCATGATGCCAGCTTATTTATTAGACAGCATAAAAAACAATGGAAGTACTTTAAGTCCAATTCCATGAATTGGATTGCAAATAATTATCAGCAGCCAAAAGATATTTCAGTTATTGGTGTGCCCAAAAATGTAGGTCAAGCTAAATGTATAGGTAATATTCTTAATAGACTTCAAAAGGAAAATAAGACCCTTAATAATACAGCCGTAGTTTTGGGAGAAGAATCTCTGTTGTTACCTGTTTTAAACTCTATACCAGAATCCATAAAAGCGCTAAATATTACTATGGGATTGCCATTAAATTCCATTCCATTAGCAACCTTATTTGAGCAATTATTCTTTATTCATAAAAAAGAAACTGGCACCTATTATTTTAAAGATGTGATTAGATTATTATCGCATCAATTTATTAGTCCATTGCTTCAAAATGATACTAATGACAACTTACAGAAGATAATTAAAACTATAGAATCCAATAATTTAATCTACATCTCGTTATCAAGATTGAAAGATTTAGCACCTCATCACGAAAGCTTATTCAAATTACTTTTTGGAAGCTGGAGTAATGATGTACCTACTGCTCTGGATAATTGCCAAATACTAATTTTAAAAATAAAAACACATTTAGAACAGCATAAAAAAGACAACCTATTAGCACTAGAACATCTATTTAAATTCAATGCGCTTTTTAATGAATTAACTCTTTTAAATACACGCTACAAACATTTACGGGATATTACCAGTCTATTTACGGTTTATAAAGAGCTTTTAAGTTCCGAAACTTTAGACTTTAAGGGCGAACCTCTGGAAGGTTTACAAATTATGGGTATGCTAGAGTCCCGTGTTTTAGATTTTGAAACTATTATTATCTCATCGGTTAACGAGGGGATTTTACCTTCTGGAAAAAGTAACAACTCCTTTATTCCTTTTGATGTAAAATTAGAAAACAAACTTCCAACATATAAAGAAAAAGATGCGGTTTATACCTATCACTTTTACCGTTTGTTACAACGTGCAAAACGTGTATTCATTATTTACAATACAGAAATTGATGCACTAAAAGGCGGTGAAAAAAGTCGCTTTATAACGCAATTAGAATTAGAGGGTATTCATAAAATTAAGCACACTATAGCAGTACCAGATATTTCACTTGAATCCAGGCTGAAACAAACCGTTATTACTAAAAACAATGATGTTTTAAATCAGATAAAAATTTATGCTGCTAAAGGATTTTCACCATCTGCATTAACCAGTTATATCCGAAATCCAATCGATTTTTATTTTCAAAAAGTACTGAAAATTAAAGAACATGACGATGTGGAAGAAACCGTTGCTGCTAATACATTAGGAACCGTTATTCATAACACCTTAGAGGATTTTTACAAACCTTTTGAGGGCCAACTTATAACTTGGCAAGATGTAGCCAATATGAAGCCTAAAATTGAAGCAAACGTTACCAAATATTTTAAAGAGTTATATAAAGAAGGTGATATAACAACAGGTAAAAATCTGATTGTCTTTGAAATTGCCAAACGCTATATAGACAACTTTTTAGATTTAGAAATAGCGGATTTAAAGGACGGAAACACACTTGAAATTATAGCTATTGAACTTGATAATTCAGCAGAAATTAATATTCCTGAACTCGATTTTCCTGTTAGAATTACTGGAAAAGTAGATCGTGTTGATAAGCGAAACGGCATAACAAGGATTATTGATTATAAATCAGGAAAAGTGGATTCTGCCAAAGTACAGATAACCAATTGGAACGATTTAACAACGGATTACGACAAGTATAGCAAATCCTTTCAAGTTCTTACATACGCTTACTTAATGCATGCTAAAAAACCATTTACTGAACCTGTTGAAGCTGGAATAATTTCATTTAAAAACTTACGTGCAGGATTTCTAAAATTTGGTAAAAAGGACGTGGGAAGTAGACATAAAACAGAGGTTATAACCGAAGAAACACTCGCAAATTATCAGGAACAATTAAAACAACTCATTTTAGAAATCTGTAATATAGAATTCCCTTTTACAGAAAAACCTACTTAACACATTTTTAGTATCTTACAGTAAATTATCTATAAGATAACATGTGTATGTTTACTGTTAAAGTAGAAAAAGATATAATCACTCATTGCGAAACCGTTGTTAAAAAACATAACTTCGGAAAACGATTTACAGCAAATGGCACCAAAACACAACAACTTACTGGTATTATTGGACAATCTGTAATCATGTCCTTTTTTAATTTAGGTAAGGTTGATGGTTCTGGTGGTTGTGACAATGGAGTGGATTTAATTGTAAACAAAAAAAACATTGATGTAAAAACCATGGGACGCACTACAGATGTTAGAAAAAGTTACACAAACAATTTTTTAAAACTTCAAGACTACTTTAAAACAGATATTTATATTTTTTGTAGTTACCATAAAATAAAACAAGAACTGACCGTTTGTGGCTGGATACCTAAAACAGATTTTATAGAAAAAAGACGCTTCTTCCCAAAAGGAACTATAAGAACACGCACCAATAATACGAAATTTAGAACCTTTGCCGATTTATTTGAAATTGATAATTGCCATTTAAATGACATATTGAGTATTGAAGATTTAAGGCAACAACTAAACGCTTAAAGAAAAATTAATGATAAAAAAGAATCTTGTTCTCCATAGAAACGAACAAAAACCTATAGTTTGGGATGCCTATTTTAATAATACAGATGAACCAAAACATTTGGTTATTTTTTGTCATGGATACAAAGGATTTAAAGATTGGGGAAGTTGGAATTTGGTAGCTGAAACTTTTATGAAAGCGAATTTCTTTTTTGCGAAATTCAACTTTTCACACAATGGCGGAACAGTTGAAAAACCGATAGATTTTCCAGATTTAGAGGCTTTTGCAGAAAACAACTATAGCAAAGAGTTATACGATCTTGGAAATTTAGTAAATTTTTTACTTTCAGAAGATAATCCCTATAATAAAGAGATTAACAAAAAGAAAGTAACCCTTATAGGTCATTCTAGAGGTGGCGGCATTGCTACTATATTTGCGTCCGAGAATTCAAACATAAAAAACCTAATTACTTGGGCAAGTGTTTCCGATTTTTCTAAAAGAACAGCAACAATTAGCGATTTAGAACACTGGAAAAAAGATGGCGTAAAATATGTTTTAAACGGAAGAACCAAACAACACATGCCGCATAATTATCAATTTTATGAAGATTTTAAAGCCAATGAAACCCGATTAAATATTGAGCTAGCAACCAAAAAAATAGCCATCCCACATCTTATTATTCATGGAGATATGGATCCATCTGTCTCCTTTAATGAAGCAAAAGCATTACATACTTGGAACCCAAAAAGTGTTTTATTACCAATTGAAAACACGAATCATGTTTTTGACTCAAAACATCCTTGGGAAAAGGACCAACTTCCAGAAAAGTTAAAAAATGTAGTAATAAAAAGTATGGATTTTATAAAACTTGAATTCAACCAATAAAGGCAACTTTTAGCGAATAATGATATA
>TARA_R110002012_G_scaffold65598_6_pt1 | contig 123749 bp, 115 predicted proteins | sample TARA_R110002012 | Tara Oceans TARA_R110002012 (sample SAMEA4396515) | marine metagenome | biome: Westerlies Biome; feature: [DCM] deep chlorophyll maximum layer (ENVO:01000326); material: water (ENVO:00002006), including particulate matter (ENVO:01000060) such as... | depth 40 m
CGCGGACATACGCGCACCGTGCTCGGATGCACTGCTTTCCAGCATGGCACCGAAAATCTGGACGCCAACATTACGCGGCAGCAAGTCAGCCAAGATTGCTTCTTCAGACGGCTCATACTCATAAACCGCAGAAGAACCAGTGACTTCTTCTTCCTGCTCTTCAACATCTGCTCCCGCGAACGGAACCAGCTGCTGCGCTGTAACAACTTGCGAAATAGCCGACACGAACTTGTTGTAGAAGATCGTGCAGACGTCAAATTCGCCTTCTTCGTAAAGCGCCAGAACCTTGTCAGCAACTTCGGAAGCCGAAGAGAAATTAATCCCCTTCTTACCTTCGATGCCGATATACCGGGCGACGATGTCGCCACCAAATTCACGCTTAAGCGCATCTGCGCCTTTACGGCCAACACAGATCAGCTTCACGGTCTTGCCTTCGGCCTTAAGGGCACGAATTTTAAGACGTGATGCTTTTACGATCGATGCGTTAAAACCACCGCAAAGGCCGCGGTCCGCGGTGAAGACGACGAGCAGATGCACGTCATCCTTACCAGTACCGGCCAGAAGCTTTGGTGCCCCTTGCACTCCACCTACCGCAGCTGCGAGGCGGCCCAGCATCGTCCCCATGCGATCAGCATAGGGACGCGCTGCTTCCGCTGCATCCTGCGAACGGCGGAGCTTGGAGGCAGCCACCATCTTCATCGCCGAAGTAATTTTCTTCGTCGATTTGACGCTGGCAATGCGCGAGCGCAGATCCTTCAAACTAGCCATTGCGTTTCCTCCTTCGCCTAAAGTTCAAACTTACGCGAAGGTTTTCGCGAACTTGCTGAGGAACGCTTTAAGCTTGGTTTCGCTGTCATCAGACAGAACCTTCTCGGTGCGGATCGCATCAAGGATGTCAGCGCCACTCGAACGGATGTCCGACAGGAACTGCTCTTCGAAGGCGCGAATCTTGTTGATTGCAACACCGTCAAGGTAGCCTTTAACACCAGCGTAGATCACAACAACCTGCTCTTCGACTTTAAGCGGCGAGTACTGCGGCTGCTTGAGCAGCTCGGTCAGACGTGCGCCACGGGCCAGAAGTTTCTGGGTTGCCGGATCAAGATCCGATGCGAACTGTGCGAATGCTTCCATCTCACGATACTGAGCGAGTTCCAGCTTAATCGAGCCAGCAACCTGCTTCATCGCTTTGATCTGTGCGGACGAACCAACACGCGAAACCGACAGACCAACGTTCACAGCCGGGCGTACACCCTTATAGAACAGGTCGGTTTCAAGGAAGATCTGACCATCGGTGATCGAAATCACGTTGGTCGGAATAAACGCTGAAACGTCGTTGCCCTGGGTTTCAATAACCGGAAGTGCGGTCAGCGAGCCAGCGCCGTTTTCGTCGTTCATTTTCGCAGCACGTTCGAGCAAACGAGAGTGCAGATAGAAAACGTCACCCGGGAATGCTTCACGTCCCGGCGGACGGCGAAGCAGGAGCGACATCTGACGATATGCGACTGCCTGTTTGGACAGATCATCGTAGAAGATCGTTGCGTGCATGCCGTTATCACGGAAGTACTCGCCCATTGCGCAAGCAACAAACGGTGCAAGGAACTGCATCGGTGCCGGATCAGAAGCGGTCGCAGCAACAATGATGGTGTTTTCCATCGCGCCACGTTCTTCAAGGACCTTAACAACCTGTGCAACGGTCGAACGTTTCTGACCAACAGCAACATAGATGCAGAACATCTTTTCGCTGTCGTTCTTCGCAGCATCGTTCACCGGCTTCTGGTTCAGAATGGTGTCGATGATGATGGCAGTTTTACCGGTCTGACGGTCACCAATGATCAGCTCACGCTGGCCACGGCCAATCGGGATCAGGGAGTCAATTGACTTGATACCGGTCTGTACTGGCTCATGAACCGATTTACGCGGGATGATGCCCGGTGCTTTGACGTCAGCAAGGCGACGTTCTTTTGCACCCAGATCACCTTTGCCGTCGATCGGGTTACCCAGTGCGTCAACGACGCGACCGAGAAGTTCTTTACCAACCGGAACGTCAACGATGGCGCCAGTACGTTTAACCTGGTCACCTTCCTTGATCGTACGGTCAGAACCGAAGATCACGACACCAACGTTGTCTTCTTCGAGGTTAAGGGCCATGCCCTTAATACCACCTGGGAAGTCAACAAGCTCACCAGCCTGAACATTGTCCAGACCGTAAACACGGGCAATACCATCACCGACGGACAGAACCTGACCGACTTCGGCGACTTCGGCATCAGCACCAAAATTGGCAATCTGATCCTTAAGAATAGCGGAGATTTCCGCGGCGCGGATTTCCATCACGCAACCCCTTTCATAGCGAGCTCGAGCTTCTGAAGTTTAGTCCGAAGCGAGGCATCAAAAACCCGGGAGCCGACCTTGACGATAAGACCGCCAAGAACCGCCGGATCAATTTTAAGGTCCACTTTTACAGTGGCGCCGACAACTTCTTTGAGAGCGCCGGTAACGGCTTCGATTTGCTCTTTCTTCAGCTCGGCTGCCGAGGTCACCTGAGCGGTCACTTCGCCATTATGAGCTGAGAGCATGGAAAGGTAGGAATTGATTACGCCCGGCAGGACAAACAGACGACGCTTCTGACATAGAAGCCCAACTGTCTTCTTGGTCACCTCGGAAACACCGAGCTTATCAAGAAGAGCAGCCATCGCCTTGGCCTGCATATCCCGGGAAATCACGGGACTACGGAGAACATTCCGGAGCTCATCGCTTGTTGCGATGGCTTGGTCGAGCAATTCAAGATCACTTTTGACAGCATCAAGCTGCTTGGCCGATTTGGCCAAGTCAAATAGTGCTGTGGCATAGCGCCCTTGGAGCCCGGTCGCGGCAGTATTTTGGGACACCGGTGAAAGCCCTCAATTCTGGTTATGAGAACGACTCGGATACGTATAAAAAAATGGTTCCACGAAAGGGTTTCCTTCCGAGAAGCGAGCGTTTGGTATCACATGTCCTTTGCATGGGCAACCCCCGCGCAACCCCATTTGGACGGACTTTCTCATTCTTGCCTAAAGTTGTGGCAAAACCGCGCCTAATCACTGACGTTTCGCGACTTCTTACGACTATTTTATAACAAGCGGTTTCCCGCACTCCGTGGATTTCCTCTTAGCAAAATCGCTTTTTAGGTACGATTCCCCCGACTTTCTGATGGGGGCTTCCGACATCCGCCTTCCTTAAAAGGTCAGATTCCCCAAAAAATGTGTAATCGACTTCACATTTTAACGGGCAAAGCGTCTGTTTTGCGGATCAAGGCACTTGCTCTGGGATCAAAATGAAGACGCCCAGACGAATAAGCAAACTGGTTTGCGACCTTGCCGACCGCGTCCACGGAAATGCAAATGCCGTTAGCTTGGCCATCCCGAAAGACCTTCGCGTTCATTCACCTCAATATAAGACGGCAGCGCGCAGATGTGATTGATGTAGCTGCGCAACACCGGTCGGGCAGTCGCGGCACATCCCATATGACGCGACCACCGCATTAACATGATCGCGAACATGTCGACCGTGCCAAATGTCGGGCCCATCAAATATGTTTTGCCCCGCAAAAGCCGTGCTTCGAAATCGTCCCACACCGAGCTGATCCGCTTTTCAGCCAATGCTTTGACCGCAGCGGCACCTTTGGGGTCGCCATCCTTGGCCGCATATAGCCAGTCACGCATCGCTGGCATCAATGTATTGGCAATATAAAGTGTCAGTTGCAACCATTCGACGCGTTGCGCGGTTTCTGGTTCTGGCAACAAGCCCGACCCCGGATGCCGTTCGGCCAGCAACATCATCAAAGCAACAGATTCACCGTATGGTGTATCATCTACGACAAGGGTCGGTACTCGCCCCGTCGGATTGAGGCGCAGATAGTCCTGATTGCGTTGCTGATTGCCGTCAATGTCTACCAGTACCGCCTCAAACGGCACATCCAGCTCAATTAACATCCAATGCACTGCCATGCTCGCAGCACCTGGCGCATAAAAAAGCGTGTAACTCATAATGTCTGCCTGAAAGTGAATGGGAGGTTAGGCTCAGATATGTGACCCGGTACCGTCGCCCTTTTGCACCCATGTCCGCGACCGATTGATCGCCATTTTTCCGGCGACCTCCTGATCAAGATCAAGGCCAAACTGATCGGCAAGCCGATAGAGTAGAATTAAGACGTCGGCAGCTTCCTTGCCAATCTCGGCGTGATCTTGCGCGACAACGGCTTCTTTAAGCTCTTCCATCTCAAGCATTGCACGATCAACCAGTGAGACCGGTGCGCTGACCGGCCCAAACGTTGCCTCGGCCCAGTCGCACATGCTGCGCTGCGTTTCTGCCTTCGATGAATTTGTTTTGTAATTATTCACAAGAATTCATCCCATATAAAGTAAGTTGGCTGACGATGCTTTTAGCATAATTAATGAGAAGCACATGATCCATAGGCAGGACAGCAAAACCCATTGGCCGCTTCGCCGGGCGGTGCAGCTGCTTGCCGTCATTGCAGGGTTGATCATGGCCCAAGCACCCGCACACGCCCGCACGCTGCTGATTGAAGGACTGTCGGAGCCGCCGCTTAAATGGCTTTCGGGTAAGAACCCGCGCGGCATCGATGTCGATATCATGCGCGAAGTCTTGCGCGAAATGGACATCAAGGATTACGAGTTCCGCTTTGTCGATAGCGGCAAACGACTGCTTCACAATGCCAGGCTCGGTTACTCCGACATCGTTCTGACACTGTCACAGAATGACGAACGGTCAGCCTATCTGCTGTACCCTGATGAAAATCATCTGCTGCTGGATTGGCGCTTTGCCATTCGCGCCGACGACGTGCGCACCATTCACTTTGATCAATATTCCGATTTGCGCGCCTATCGGGTTGGGGCCGCTGCGGGCTATTCATATACCCCGACATTTTGGAATTCAGATCTGGATATCGAAACGGTTGCCCGAAATGATCTTTTGATTCCCATGCTGCTCGAAAACCGGTTTGATATTGTCCCGGTCAATTATCTCAGCACTATCTATGAGACGATCCAAAATGGATCCCGCGCCAAAATCGCCTTTTTGAACAATCCACTTCGGCGGGCTGCTTATTACAATCCATTTTCGCGCGCATCCGACTATCCGGACAAAGAGGTCTTTCTGGCCCAGTATGACAAAATCCTGCGTGACATGCGCCATGATGGCAGGCTGCTTACAATTTTTCGTCGCTATCTTGGCCCGGACGGGGTCGACTGGTGGAAATCGCAGTACGGCAACTAGGCAACCGTAATAGAAGATAGCCCCCCACAGTAAGCCCCGGCTACATGAAGCTATAGGGGTCGATATCGACCTGCACGCGCACGCTGCCCGGTGTTTTGACCTTTGACAGCCACTCATGGATCAGGGCCTGCATTTTCACCGTTTTATCCGCACGGATCAAAAAGCGCCGACGATAGCGTCCACGCAGCAAGGACAATGGTGCGGGCGCAGGCCCCAGCACCATCAAACCATCCCCGCGCGGGGCCGCCCGCCCGATCCGCCATGCGGCTTCATCGACTTCGTTTTCTTTTTTGCCACTTATAATAAGGGCTGCCAGTCGCCCATGTGGCGGCATGCCATGGGTCATGCGTTGCGATAGCTCGACCTCGTTAAAGGCATTGCGATCACCTGCGGCAATTGCCTTGATCACGCGGTTGGCCGGATCGGCGGTTTGCAGCATCACCGTACCCGGACGATCACCACGCCCAGCACGCCCGGCTACCTGGGTTAGCAACTGATAACTGCGTTCGGCTGCGCGCAAATCCCCACCCGCCAAGCCAAGATCCGCATCAACCACCCCAACCAGGGTCAGCATAGGAAAGTGATAGCCCTTGGCCAAAATCTGGGTGCCGATCAAAAGATCGACATCGTGATTATGGACCCTTTGGACCAGCTCGGCAGCCGCCTTTGGTCCCATGATATTGTCGGATGTCGCAACCTCAATCCGGATATTGGGGAATGTTTCGACCGCTTCTTCATAAAGCCGTTCGACCCCCGGCCCACAGGGGGCAAGCTTGCCTTCCTCGCCACAGGCGGGGCAGGCATCAGGTGCCTTTGCCTGATATCCGCAATGGTGACATTGCAATTTGCCCCATGCGCGGTGCTCCACGAGCCAAGCGGTGCAGTTGGGGCATTGGAACCGATGACCACAAGCCCGGCACAGGGTCAGCGGCGCATAGCCACGCCGGTTTAAAAACAGCATCGCCTGTTCGCCATTGGCGAATGTTTCCGCCAGCCGTTTTTTCAAGGTTGGCGTAATCCAGCGCAGGCGCTCAGGTTTGTCTTGGCGAATGTCGATAACTTCAACACTTGGCAAGACGGCCGCCCCATGACGGCTGCCCAGTTCGACCCGGTAGTAGCGCCCCGCATCAACATTGGCCAAGGTTTCAAGCGACGGGGTTGCCGATGCCAGTACAATCGGAATATTGCCCAGATGCGCACGGGTGACTGCCATGTCGCGGGCGTGATAAATCACGCCGTCTTCCTGCTTAAACGCATGTTCGTGTTCTTCGTCGACCACAATAAGGGCAAGATCACGAAAGGGCAGGAAAAGTGCCGACCGCGCGCCAACAACCAGTTGCACAGAACCATCTGCCACCGCGCGCCATGTATCACGACGGCGCGCCTGCCCGACTTCGGAATGCCAAAGGGCCGGGACAACACCAAACCGGTCGCGGAAACGCTGCAACCATTGGGCCGACAGGGCAATTTCCGGCAGCAGAACAACCACCTGCTTACCTTCGGCCAAGGCCGCACGGATCGGCTCAAAATAAACTTCTGTCTTGCCCGACCCCGTGATGCCATCGAGCAATGTGCAGGAAAATCCACCTGTATCGACCCGGTCACATAATGCATCGGCTGCGATCGTTTGTTCATCTGACAGGTTCGGGCGCGGGATGGTCAAATCAGGCAGATCAAATGGCGATGGTGGTTTGACCATCAGGCGTCGCACCGCCCCGGCTTCAACCAGCCCCTTGATCACGCTTGCCCCGGCCCCTGTTTCGCGCAGGATATCCCCTTGCTCCATCGCCGGATTTTCCCCCAGAAACGCCAGAACTCGTTTGCGCGGCGGGGTCATGCGCAACGTCGATGCGTCGAAATCCGCATTCAAGGTAAACCGGAAAATCGGTTTTGGTTGCTCAAGCGCGTCAGGCACGCTCATGGCCATGCGCAACACCGCGCCCTGTGGCGCCATGGTATAGGCCGACACCCAATCGATAAATTTGCGGGTGACCTCGGGCATGGGCTCAGCGGGAAGAACACCATAAATCTCGCGCAACTTGCTCGACTCGACGTCGCCCTTGGCATCGCCCCAGACCACCCCGCGCTGGGTTTGTCGCCCCAGTGGGATTTCCACAAAATCGCCAAATTGCACCGATATGCCTTCGGGCACGATGTAGTCATACGGTCCAGCAAGCGGCAACGGCGGAAGCACGCTTATGGTCTGTGCAGTTACCTGAAAGGCCGGATCATCAGCAAACAGATTTCCAGATGTGGCCTTTGCCGCGCTCATATATTATAAACCCCGTCGGAATGCCTTTCGGGCTGCTCGAAAAAACACCCTCGATGGCCCATGGCATAATAGAAAACGGTCCCACAGCTTGGATCTGGAACCGTCCATTGGATGGAGCCCGAACCTAGCAGCTAACCGCATCATCGAACAACGATCTTCAAACGACGATCTTCAAAAGGTCCGAATAGGAAATCCAATGAAGTTTTTCATCGATACTGCTGACATTGACGCAATCCGCGAAATCGCCATGTCTGGCCTCGTGGATGGTGTCACCACCAACCCCTCGCTGGTAGCAAAAACAGGCCGACCGTTTCTCGAACTGATCAAGGAAATTTGTGACGTCGTTGACGGCCCGGTCAGCGCAGAAGTTGCTGCGACCGATTACGACACCATGGTCGCAGAAGGCCGCAAGCTGGCAAAGATCGCCGACAATGTCGTCGTCAAACTGCCGCTGACCTCTGATGGCCTTAAAGCTTGCCGCACCTTTACCGACGAAGGCATTAAAACCAACGTTACACTTTGCTTCTCGGTTGGTCAGGCCATTCTGGCGGCCAAAGCCGGTGCAACCTACGTTTCGCCGTTCGTTGGCCGTCTGGATGATATTTCGTCCGATGGTATGCAGCTGATTGCTGACATCGTTGACGTTTATGGCAACTACCCGAACTGGACCACCGAAGTCCTCGTTGCTTCGGCACGTGGCCCGCAACATGTTGTCGACTCGGCCCGTCTTGGTGCCGACGTTGTCACCATCCCGCCGCAGGTTCTGACCCAGTTGACCAAGCATCCGCTGACCGACAAGGGCCTTGAAACGTTCCTTGCTGACTGGGAAAAAACTGGCCAGTCGATTCTGTAATCTGGCCTGTCATCCCCCTGTTATCAGGTCATTGTCCTGATGGGCGGATAAAAGCCGACATTGCGTTCGGTTTTTAACATGCATTTAACCCGGCTGCCCGCATTGTGGCAGCCGGGTTTTTTATTTCTCACTGTACAAGCCGGAACCGATGGAAAAGACAGTACTGCGCGCCGACGATGTCGCGACCTTTCTCGCCGAACATCCTGATTTCTTCACTTCGCGCCCTGACTTGCTTGAAAGTCTTGCGTTGCCTGTCCGGGAAATGGGATCAGGTGTCGCCGACATGCAGCAATATGTCGTCGCGCGGTTGCGCGATGAACGTGAAAAGTTGCGTGGTGCCACCAGCGAACTGATCAATATTTCCAAATCCAACCTTGAAACCCAAAGCCGCATCCACCGCGCTGTTTTGGCCATTTTAAATGCACGCGGGTTTGAAACCTTTGTCGAAGCACTTCAGGACCTTGTGCCCGAACTGCTTGATCTTGATGCCATCGCATTGTGCTTTGAAGAATGCGACGAAGCGCCGGTGCCAAGCTGTGATGGCCGCGTGCGCCGCCTTGTTAAAGGGGCGGTTGATCAGGTTCTGGGCGACGAGCAGGACGTCTGGCTTTTGCCCGACGATGCCGGGGATGAGGCCATTTTTGGCCCGAAAGCATCCGAAATCCGGTCGGCTGCCATCGTCCGACTTGCGCCATTTTATGGTGATCCGGTTGGTATTGTTGCCTTTGGCGTCAAGGAGCCGGGATATTTCAGTCCGGCACAGGCCAATGACCTGATCATGTTTTTGGCCTCCGTGATTGAATTTGGTGTGCGTCGATGGCTCACCCAAACGGTTTAACCGCCCTCACCCTTCCGAGCGATGTGCGCGAAGCCATCGCCGATTGGCGCACGTGGCTTTCTGATGAGCGACGTGCGTCCAATCACACCACCGAAAACTATCTGGCCGATCTTTATGCTTTTCTCGGTTTTATCAATGGCCATCTTGATGGTGTCCCGGACCTGAACGCGCTTCTGCGCTTAAACCCGCGTGATTTTCGAAGCTGGCTGGCCCGGCGCAGCATGGATGGCATGGCCAAAACATCCACTGCCCGCGCGCTGTCATCGCTACGCAATTTCTATCGTTTTCTTGATCGGTCAGGACGCGGACAAAATGCCGCCGTCAGTTCCATTCGCAATCCACGCCTGCCCCAAACCGCCCCCAAGCCGCTTTCGCCCGTCGATGCGTTGGCCGTTCTTGAAAATGCGGGTGTCTGGCAAGATGAACCTTGGCTTGCCAAGCGTAACCTTGCACTTTTCACGCTTCTATACGGCTGTGGCCTTCGTATTTCCGAGGCCCTTGATCTGAACGCCAATCAAAGCCCGACAGGGGACTCGATGGTCATCACGGGCAAAGGCAACAAACAGCGTCTTGTGCCGGTTTTGCCGATTATCCGCGATGCGATTGAAGATTACCTGCGCGCCTGTCCCTATGCACCGCATGGCAATGACGCACTTTTTGTCGGCGCGCGTGGCAAACGATTGGTCGCCCAGGTCGCCCAACGCGAAATGCGCAAGGTCCGCGATCTTTTACAACTTCCTGATACTGCAACTCCGCATGCGCTGCGCCATTCCTTTGCCACCCATCTTTTGGCTGGCGGCGGTGATTTACGCACCATTCAGGACCTTTTGGGTCACGCATCGCTTTCAACGACCCAACGCTATACGGCCGTGGATAGTGAACAATTGATGGCGGTGTACAACGGCACCCATCCACGCGCCCGGCGATAATTTCGGCACATTATCGTCGAATGGAAACCATCCTGCTTGCGATGCGTTGGGACAATCATCACACAAAGCAGCAAGGAAATCTTATGGCCCTAAACCCGATGAAACTGTTTCGAACTCGCCGCTTTGATGCCAGTCCCAAACACCGGTCGGTCTACAGCGCCTATGAGATAGCCTATTCAGTGATCGACCTTCTGGCTGCGGTTTTATTCATTGTTGGCAGTATCCTATTTTTGGATGACGCAACGGTTTACGCCGGCACGTGGCTATTTATCATTGGTTCGGTGTTTTTTGCCGCACGTCCAGCCGTAAGGCTGGCGCGCGAACTTCATCTTGCCGGGCTCGATGATAACGATGAAAGCCAAGGCTCCCATAAAAACATTCCTGCCAAAACCGCGACGGATCAGGCCCGCCCCCCCGCCGGGTAGAAGGATGAAGACGTTGGACGATCTGATTTGGGAAAAATTCACTTCGTCTTGCCGTTCTTTCCCCCTTACACTGCGCGCAAACAGTTAAAATACCCGGAGAAAAATCATGATCCTGCGATCCAGTGACCCGTCGCCTTTTGGCCGGAAAGTCAAAATTGTTGCCAAGATGCTTGGTGTTTACGACCAACTGTCGGTCGAACTGTCAAACACCAACGATCCGGCCGACAGCCTTCGCACGCAGAACCCGCTGGGGAAAATCCCGATCCTTATTCTTGATGATGGTCGCAAGATTTTTGATTCACGCGTGATTTGTGAATACTTGGATGCGCAGACCGATGGCGTGACCCTGCATCCGACCGAAAGTGATGCCCGCTGGGATGCCCTTACCTTACAGGCACTGGGCGACGGCATTATTGATGCCTCAATCCTGCAGGTCTATGAAACCCGCATGCGCACTGAGGACAAACGCGATGACGGCTGGATGTCCTATCAGGCGGACAAGGTCAAACGCTCACTAGATCAAATTGACGCAAACCCACCGGCATTTGGTGCTGATCTTCATATCGGCCATGTCGGCATTGCCTGCGCATTGGGGTATCTTGACCTGCGGTTTGACGGAAAATGGCGACAAACATACGGCAACCTCGTCACATGGCTGGATGAATTCCGGTCGCGCGTGCCTGCATTCGATGCGACCCAGTTCAAAGGCTGATTTTGCAAATCAACGCCGGGCGTCATGGCGTTCGGCGTTTTTAGTGCCAAATACGACCCATTGACCATCTTGATCCAACAAGCCCCGGAGACCCAATGATATGTCACGTTTAAACAGTGTTATTCGCCGCCTGCAGGCCCAACGCGATTGCCTGAATGCTGCGGCTGAAATGATCAAGGATCAGGACGGGATCGTGCTGGAAGTTGGCCTTGGCAATGGTCGCACGTTCGATCATTTGCGCGAAATCATGCCGGATCGGGAAATCTATGTGTTTGACCGGCAAATTGCCGCTCACCCGAAATGCATTCCCGATGATGACCATCTGTTCCTTGGCGATATTTTCGAAACCCTGCCAATGGCCGCGGAGCGTTTCAAAGGTAAAGTCGCACTTGTGCATTCCGATGTTGGCACCGGGGACGAAGACCTGAACGCCAAGATCGCAGCCTTTATCGGTCAGACCCTGCCGACGGCCCTTATGACTGGTGCCATTGTTGCGTCTGATCAGAAAATTGACGTGCCCAACACCATCGCAGAACCGCTGCCCGAAGGGGTCCCGAAAGACCGCTATTTCTTCCGCCGGTATCAAGGTTAATCCTTTAATGGGGGCATGACAGATCAAATGGACAAGTATCAGCTCTTTCAGCAATTGCATCTGCGTACCGGGGCGTTTGTCATCCCCAACCCATGGGATGCAGGGTCCGCCCGCATCCTTGCCGCACTTGGGTATGAAGCATTGGCAACCTCCAGCGCCGGGCTGGCCTTTTCCATTGGCCAACAAGATTCTGCGGCATGTATTTCACGCGAAGCCATCTTGCAGAATGCACAAGATATCGTCAACGCAACCAACTTGCCTGTTTCCGCCGACTTGGAAAACGGTTTTGGCGCTGATCCAGAATCCTGCGTAATGACGATTTCACTCGCAGCAAAAACCGGACTTGTCGGTGGCTCAATCGAAGACGCAACAGGTGATCCCAACAACCCGATTTTTGATTTCAACCTTGCTGTAGAACGCATTGCCGCCGCCGTCGAAGAATCCCGTAAACATCCTTTTATGTTAACCGCGCGCGCTGAAAACTTCCTGCATGGTAAACGCGATCTGGATGATACAATTCTTCGTCTTCAGGCATTCGAAAAGGCCGGTGCAGATGTTCTTTATGCACCGGGGCTGCCTGATATCGCGGCAATACGCACGGTTTGTGCATCTGTCACCCGCCCGGTTAATGTTGTGATGGGGCTTTCCGGTCCGACCTACAGCGTCAGCGAATTAGAACAGGCAGGCGTCAAACGCATCAGTGTTGGCGGGTCGTTTGCCCGGGCGGCACTTGGCGGCCTCATGCGTGCCGCGCGCGAGGTAAAAGACCATGGAACTTTTACTTACGCCAAAGATGCGCTGTCTTCGTCAGAAGCTGAAAAATACATATTTACCCCACCCAAAAATTGAATAACCCCTTCCTCGACACGGGGCATAGCGTTCAAGGCAAACAATGAGCACACCAGAAACACTTTCGCCAAGCGGTTCACAAATTTCCGAAGCCGAGGCCTTCCTTGCGAAATACCCGGATGTCGAAGCCATCGATATTATCCTGACCGACTTTCATGGGATTGGCCGGGGCAAGACAATCCGGCGTCATGAACTTGAATCCATTTATAAATCCGGGCGCGGATTGCCAAGTTCAATCTTTGGACAGGATGTGACCGGCGAGGACGTTGATGATTGCGGGTTGGTGCAAACTGGTGGGGGCGGTGACGGTCGGTGCTGGCCTGTACCCGGAACGCTGGGTTATTTACCTCATACGGGGCGCGGGCAACTTTTGATCAGCATGTATGACGAAGACCGCACGCCGCATGATGTGGACCCGCGCAATGTGTTTGTCACACAGGTAACCCGTGCCCGGAAACTCGGCTTCACCCCGATGGGGGCGTTTGAGCTTGAATTTTATTTGGTCGATCGCGAAGCCGACGCAGGCGGGCTTTATCACCCGGCGCCCTATGCCCTGACCAAACGCCGCAGCACCTTGCGCAACACGATGTCAGTCGATGAAATTGATGAGATGTCACCGCTGTTTGATGCGATCTATGAAGGTGCCAAGCATCTTGATCTGACGCTCGAAACCCTGATTTCGGAATATGGCCCCGGCCAGTATGAAATGACGATCCGCTATCGCAATCTGATGCGGGCGGCTGATGACGTCATCATTGCCAAACGCCTGATCCGCACCGTCGCACGCCGTTTTGGCACAGAAGCCGTGTTTATGCCAAAACCGTTTGGCACTGAAGCCGGATCGGGCATGCATTTGCATCTGTCACTGGCCGATGATGCGGGCAACAACCTGTTTGCCGATCAGGCAGATGGATCGTTAAGCCCACTTATGCTGAATGCGATTGGCGGCATTCGCGGCACGATTGGCGAGACGATGTTGCTTTTGGCCCCGTTCATGAATTCATGGCGCCGGTTTGCGTCGGCGATGTATTCACCAGCATCCGATGACTGGGGTGTTGAAAACCGTACTGTGGCATTGCGAGTCCCCGGCACGCCGGGCAAAACCCGCCATTTTGAACATCGCATTGCCGGTGTGGATGCCAACCCGTATCTGGTGGCCGCCGTCACGCTGGGCGCAGCCCTTGACGGTATTGAAAGTAAAATCGATCCGGGCACGCCATGTACCGATGAAATCGGTCAGGCCAAAGCCCCAAATGACCTGCCGCGCCACTGGCTGGACGCGATTGACCAGTTTGGCGCCTCTGACTTCAACAAGCGTACGCTTGGCCCAAGATTCCATAAGGCCTTTACCAAAATCAAGCAGGCGGAATATGAACATATGGCGCTTAAGGTATCAGCCGCAGAATGGGAATATTACGGATTTTCGATCTAACCTATGTTCCCAGAAAGATAAATCTGTCCCCATTTCCCCTTTTGGGTGTCTTTGCTATGCCATCATCAGTAGCTCAGGTTCAAACCGAGCGACCTGCTAAGGAAGAATGTAACGAACCCCAGGCATAGTAGCGCTAGCACGAAGATTGCGGCAACTTTGGCACCCGCGAGCATTACCGCGCGCGTCCCGCCCTTTTCGCCTTGATCGTAATGCCACTTGATGGCGAAGAACATGGCCGTCAGCAGTGCGACAACTTTAAACGTACCAAAGACGATAGGGATCCAATCCATATTAAAGACTCTCATTTGCATCAGCTTGATGCGTTATGATCTCATCTTGGGCAAACGTATATTTCTCATTCTGCAACGCTGATATGTAACAGCAGGAGGCAGTTTTCTGACCTGTATCTTTGGTTCGGGAATGACCGCTTAGGGCCGATCCCGAAAGGCCAGGGGGAACGAGAAATGGGGACTGAAGGCTGGAGGGGGGAGTGGAAATATTACGACTTTACGATTTGACCACCGTTCCGGTCAGGGTGCCCTGACCGGGAACAGGATCATCGGGAAAACCGATTAAAAGACGCGCTTGGCCCGGGTGTTTGATCCTCTGGCGGAAAAGGCGACTTTGGGGCGGGCATCGATCATTTTCTGATCACGCAAATACGCCACTTCCAGATCGCGAGGATCGACGGTCATAAGACGTGCGTCGTCGGAGCGATCCGAATTGGTGTTCAAATGCATCTGAGTGGAAACCCACTGCCACGTCGGATATGTGACTTTTTCGTCCTGCATTTCTTCGGTCATGACTTTATAAGACCCGGCAGGCAGAACTTCGGCCAGACCGCGCAAGCTAAACGGTCTTACAAAATTCAGAATTTTAGATGTTGTACGGTTTGTCAAAGTAGCTCCTACCGCGCAAAAGCGCGTTGGTTAGAAAAAACGAAAATAATTATTTCCGTCATTAATCAGGCGGGATTTCATTTCAGCCATGTGCAAGTCCGCGTCACCTTTTAGGTGCTTTAAAAAGGATGCTTTATTCCGCGACGATCAAAATAAAAATATCTGCTCACATGTGAAATACTAAAAACATATCCAGTATTCACTATATGAATATTTATCGATATTTTACAACGAACATATTTTTATATTTTGCTGCGTTGCGAAATTTACCAACGTTTCTGCCGAAAAGTCCGAATACCTCCCAAGCACCAAAACAATGCAAACAGGGCCATGCACCTTTTAAAGTTCGGGAATCCGTGCACGACGCCCCATTTCCTTGCTATCGCGGTCTAATGGCGATATTCAGGTTTCAAACTGTCATTAACTTGCAATGCTGGGCCCCGCTTCTTATCTCCGGCTTGCAACAGGCGAGATGAGACGACGCCATGAATGAAATGATTACAATTGCCGAAGCTTCGGTGGACGCAATGTCGGAAATGCAGATTGATCCGACTTTGGATCTTGAGGCGGAAATAGCCCGCCTTAAGAAAGAAAAGAACGCGATTATTCTGGCCCATTACTATCAGGATGGGGAAATTCAGGATCTTGCCGATTTTGTCGGCGATAGCCTTGATCTGTCGCGCAAGGCGGCCGAAACCGATGCCGATGTCATCGTGTTTTGTGGCGTGCGCTTCATGGCCGAGGTTGCCAAGATTCTCAGCCCGAACAAAACCGTTCTGCTGCCCGATTCCAAAGCGGGTTGCTCGCTCGAAGATTCGTGTCAGCCTGAACCGTTTCGCAAATTCCGCGAACAGCATCCTGATCACGTATCGATCACCTATATCAACTGCTCGGCCGAGGTAAAGGCAGCATCGGACATTATCGTAACATCGTCCAATGCCGCCGAGATCATTGATCAGATCCCGGCAGACAAACCGATCCTTTGGGCGCCTGACCGCCATCTTGGGGCATATCTTGCCAAGAAGACCGGGCGTGACATGACGTTGTGGAATGGTTCATGCATCGTGCATGAACAGTTTTCAGAACGTGAGTTGATCCGTTTGCAAACGCAAAACCCGGACGCCAAGGTTGCCGCCCATCCGGAATGCCATGACGGCATTCTCAAACATGCCGATCATATCGGGTCCACCCGTGCCATTCTGGAATATGTGATCAACGGTCCGGATCAAAAATATCTGATCGCGACTGAACCACACATCATCCACCAAATGGAAAAAGCCGCCCCGCACAAGGAATTCATTCCCGTACCGGGTGCCGACGGATCGTGCGCGTGCAACAATTGCCCGTTCATGGAGCTTAACACGCTTGAAAAACTGTATCTGTGCTTGGTCAACAATGGCCCGCAGATCGTCATGCCGGAAGATTTGCGCGTCGCAGCCGTCAAACCGCTTGAACGGATGCTGGAAATGTCAAAAGGCATTCCACTGAAAAAAGACGACGCGGCCTAAGCCGAACCATTTAACAGCCCCGCACATTTTGCGGGGCTGTTTTCATTCCCACACGACTTCAAAACGGCTGCCCATCATGACCGTCCTGACCCAAGCTGAAATTTCAGAATTCATCGACCGCGCCTTTGCCGAAGACATCGGCCCCGGTGACATCACATCGGATAATGTCGTCCCCGAAAATGCGCGCCTGCGTGTCGCGCTTGAAACCCGCGAGGATATCGTCGTCGCCGGGCTTGATATTGCGCTGGATTGTTTTCGTAAACTGGTCCCGGATGCCAAAATCACAAAGCACTGCGAAGACGGCCACGCCATCAAGGCAAAAGACGTTTTGGCCGTGGTTGAGGGCAATGCGCGCGGCATCCTGACGGCAGAGCGCACAGCCCTTAATACACTGCAACACCTTTCGGGGATTGCCACCACCACGCGAACCTATGTTGCTGCTATGGGTGATACGACGACAAAGCTGCTTGATACCCGCAAAACATTACCGGGCTGGCGCAAACTGGAAAAATACGCAACCCGCATGGGTGGGGCCCAAAACCACCGCATGGGGCTTTATGACGGGGTGATGATCAAGGACAACCATATCGGCGTTGTCGGATCGATCACCAAATGTGTTGAGGCCGCACGGGCAGCTAACCTGCCGAAAATCGAAGTCGAATGCGATACCCTTGATCAAGTCCACGAAGCAGCAAGTGCCGGGGCAGATATCATCCTGCTTGATAATATGGGTCCGGAGATGCTGCGCGAAGCGGTTGCCATCGTCGATGGCCGTTGCAAAACCGAGGCATCGGGCGGTGTAAACCTTCAGACCATTGGCGCCATTGCTGCCACCGGCGTTGATTATGTGTCGGTCGGTCGGATCACCCAATCGGCCCCGGCGGTTGATATCGGACTTGATGTCGCGATCCTGTAAATCACGCGAGATGCTGGAATGACAAAACCGGACATCATTAAAGTCATCGAAACGGCAAACTGGATTTTGCGCGACGGAGCAAAAATCCTGTCAGTGCGCAGCCATGGTCGGGATCGGTTTTACCTGCCGGGTGGCAAAATTGATCCGGGCGAAACTGCCCATGACGCAATCATGCGCGAAATCAACGAAGAACTTGGCGTTGATCTGATCCCTGACAGCATCCGCGAGTTGGGCACCTTTGCCGGACAGGGGCATAAGCAGCCCGACGGCGCAATTGTGCGCATGACGTGCTTTGTCGCCGACTATCGCGGCACACTTTCCCCGGCACGCGAAATTGCCGAGCTGCGCTGGCTCACCCCGCGCGAACGGAACCTCATGGCGCCCATGGGCCAAAAGATCACCGCTGCACTGTTTGATATCTAGGTTTCCAACCAGACAATCCCAAACGCCCCCACTAACGCGGTGCGTCACCGTCGGGGTCTCCGCCCGCATCGGGGATCGACCGGCCTGCGGCATCTGCATCGCGCGAAACATCCTTTGCCGCAGATGGCGGGGTGGCCTTCTTTTCGGCCCCTTCGCCAATCTCACCCGTATCATTGCCGTCATCCGATGATGGCGTCGACGGCGCAGAATCATCACCTTTTGGAGCCTCAGGTTCGGGCTTCTTGCGTCCTTGACCAGCTTCGCGGATGGCATCGGTTAATTTGTCGATATCACGCAAATTGAGATCACGCTGCGGGAATGGGACTTCGACACCCTCGTCGCGGAACCGCTGCACCAATTCAAAACGGATCGAACTGGCAACCGCCAAAACATCCCCGATATCGCGCAGGAAATAGCGTAATTCGAAATCAAGCGAACTGGCGCCGAAATCCATAAACACGACCTGTGGCGCCGGGTAGCTCAGGATTTCCCGGCGCTTGTCGGCCATCTCAATCAGGATTTCGCGGACCTTTTCCACGTCCGACCCATAGGATACGCCAATTTTGATGATGCCACGTCCCGAGCGCTCCTTAAGCGTCCAGTTCAGAACCCTATTGGAAATCAGTTCCGAGTTCGGGATCACGATGGAGGACCGGTCAAAGGTCTCGATCTCGGTCGCGCGCACCCGGATGTCTTTGACAAACCCCTGATCTGCGCCAACCACAATCCAGTCACCGACCTTGATCGGGCGTTCGACCAACAAGATCAAGCCAGACACAAAGTTATTCACGATACTTTGCATCCCAAAACCGATACCGACCGAAATAGCACCGGCAATGATCGCAAGGTTGGACAAATCCAGACCAGCCGCCGAAATCGCCAGAAGCACTGCAAGGCAAATCCCGACATACCCGAAAATTGCCGAAACCGAATGCTGCAAACCTTCGTCAAGCTTGGTATTGGGCAAAACGCGGGTACTGAGCATGCGCTGGAAAAATCGCATCAACCCCAGCACAATGACAAACATCATCACCGCAATCAGGATCGTGCGCAGCGAAATATTGAAGCCACCCACTTGAATTCCGATAAAGGCCTGCCCGGCAACATCAATCAGATCCACCCAGGCAATGTCGGTAAAGATCATGACCGCGATCGGCACCGCAATGACGACCATCACCACATCAATCGTCACCCGCAGCCAGAAATAAAGCGTGCCGTGCACCGCATTGGCACTTGCACTGTCATCACTGGTTTCGGGGGTGACAAGATAGGTATGCATCAACGCACGGGCATAACCGCGCAGCAACCAGTAAGACGTCAGAAACGCGCCTGCCATCATCAGGTTTTCGAGGATAAAACGCGCAAGCGCCACATAGCCGAGCACCATCAAAAGCGGCAAGGCAATCGAAATCATTTTCAGACCCCGGCGGCTGCGGCGCTCAAGCTTGGCCCAGAATTCGTGTCGGTCACGCTCGTCATGTATCCAGAAAACCCCGAGCGAGGATACAAACAACAGGATCGAGATGATCATGACATTTGAAACGCTTTGCACCAACGCCAGATCAAGCGAGGTACCAAGCGTGGTCGCCCCTTGCAACAGGATCATGTCCCAGGCAAAGATCAAAGCGACCGCAAGAGAACACAAACCGACAACCCGCGCCCCGTGATCCGTCGTGCCCGACCGGCGCATGGACGGTGCAAAGGGCGAATGAATGCTGCGAATTGCCGCCCCAACAAACAAAAGAAACAGAGCTGCCCCAAAACATTGATGGATGAAATCACCAATGCTTCCGCTTAACAAATCGGGCTGTCCATCAACCATCTGATAGGCAATCAAAAGCGCAATTCCCGGCACCATTGCGGTAAACAGGAACCGCGTTCCCGACACCAACGCCACCCGGTCCTCTGTCGGCATTGATTTCCAGCGCGACGGAATATAGCGCAGGACGATGACCTCGCCGCCAATCAGGGCCGCGATAACAACAAACGCCAGCAAAACCAACCCCGGCGCAATTTCGCCAAGCTGGTCTTCGACCTTGCCGTCAATTGCGAGGTTGGCGTATCGGGCCTGAACCATGCTGGGAATGTGGAAAAGCTGGTCCCAGCCCTCCACCCAGACCTTGGCGTCTGTCGGCACACCGACCCGGCCCAGAATGCGACGGGTAAACCGTTCGCGTGCCAGACTGCTCAACTGATCGGAAATTTCGGTCGCCCGAAAATTGGAAAGCTCAATCTGTTTGATGACCCCACTGACATTGGCAATGTCCCTGTTGAGGCGATCACGCTCTTCGGCAACGGCCGGCACTTCGGACTGGCCTTCTGCCGGAGCTTCCCCCAGTTTGCTTTTGGCGGCTTTTATGCGTTCAAGCCGTTCGCTTGCGCGGCCCTGAAGCGTTCGGGCCGCTTCAAGAATGCGTTCTGTGATACTCCGTCCATCCACCAGTAAGCGGCTTGGCACATCGTTGTCATCGAGTTCTTTTTCGATATCGTCAAGCTGTTTGGTCCAGTCAGCAATGCGGTCTTGTGCGTATTTGACCTCAAACCGCTGGGTTGCGGACTGACCTTCGTCGGCGTCTTGTGCCTGCAAGGGCGCACTCGCAGCCAGCCAGACAAAACAGACTGCAAACCCGATAAGAAAACGACGCACTGAATTCATAGTTGATGTTCCATCATGATCCTTGAGGAACGGCATTTGACCGTTTTTCCCGATTTGTAAACAGGTTACACTGAAGCCCACAACGAATCACGCAACGTTTCGTTCCCGACAACACGCCAACCACCATTCAAATTTGTGCGCCACAGCCACAAAGGGAACCAAAGATGACGACATCGGGACTGATCAACGCATTCGACATCGCCCCAACCGGTACCGCGCAATCCATTGACTGGGGCGAGCTTGCCACCAAAATACCCGTCCTTGACGACGGTCATTATCTTTGGGTTCACCTCGACTGGATGACAGAGGGGGTCCACGATTGGCTGATGGATATTGCCGGGATCGACCCGACAATTGCCACCAACCTTGCCACCCGTGGCACACGCCCGTCTGTGTTCTTCTATGATCATGGTTTTTCCATGAACCTGCGCGGGGTCAACCTGAATGCGGAAAACGATCCGGCCGACATGATTTCCGTTCGTTTCTGGCTGTCGGAAAACATCATCATCACATTGCGCAATCAACCGCTTAAGGCGTTTGACGATATCCGTAATGCCATTGCACAGGGGACGGCCCCGCGCAGTCCCGATGATTTCATCCTGACCGTTGCCGAACGGCTGGCCTATCGGGTTGAAAATGTCGTGCGTGACCTTGAAGAAGACGTCGAAGCCATCGAAGATGATCAGGAAACAGTGACCGAAGGCAAAACATTGCCCTTGCGCATGCGCGGGTCCGACATTCGCAACCAGCTGTCGCGCTTGCGGCGTCATCTTGCCCCACAACGCGACGCACTGGGCCAGTTTGTCGAGCACAAACCAAGCTGGGCCGACAAACGGTTTAAACGACGTGCGCGCGCACTGGCCGACAAAACCATCCGTCTGGTCGAAGAATTCGACTCCCTGCGCGAGCGCATTCAGATCGTGAATGAAAACCTGATGGCGCTTGAAACCGAACGGATGAACAGAACCATGTACTGGTTGACCGTCATTGCCGGACTTTTCCTGCCGATCAGTTTTGTCACCGGGCTGCTGGGCATCAATGTCGGTGGCATCCCGGCCGCCGACAGCCCTTGGGGATTTGTCGGTGTGGTCGTTATCTTAAGCGCATTTGTCGCGCTGGAAGTCTGGTTGTTCAAAAAAATGCGGCTGATATGAACAGATGATACCGTCCCGCCTGCGCATGGGCCGTGGCTGAATTGCACAGCACCTTGTTGCAATGCGGTACTGCTTGGCGCTATGACTTTGCCAACGCCCGCGTTTCTTTCACTGCAATCGAGATATGTTAATGACTGACGGCCCGCTTTCACGTTACCGCGCGAAAATCACCAATGGTGAGCTGTCCCATGACCCGATGCAGGAACTCTGCGCGGAAAAACTACAGAGCCTCAAAAACGCCCTGTCACACTATGAACCGGCAACCGGATCAGGTGGCTGGCGCGAACGGTTTGGCCTGACGCGCCGCCGCGATGAACCCACCCCGCCGTCCGGGCTTTATATCTACGGCGAAGTCGGACGGGGCAAATCCATGCTGATGGATCTGTTCTATGAAACCATCGATATTGAACAAAAACGCCGCGTTCATTTTCATGACTTCATGCAAGACGTCCATAACCGCATGCACCGGTATCGTCAGCAAAAGGAAAAAGACGACGCCGATCCCATCCCGCCAATCGCAAAAGATCTGGCAAATGACGCGTGGCTATTGTGTTTCGATGAAATGCAGGTCACCGATATTACCGATGCGATGATTCTCGGCCGTCTGTTTGAACATCTGTTCGAACATGGTGTGGTGATCGTCACCACATCAAATCGCCAACCTGATGACCTTTATAAAGACGGCCTTCAGCGTCAGAATTTCCTGCCGTTTATTGAGATGATCAAGCAAAAGCTTGATGTTCTTGAACTGGCGAGTGCGACCGATTATCGCATGCGCAACCTGACGGCGGCGGACGTTTTCGTCTATCCGATATCGCACGATGATGCCTTGCCCAAAATCGACGCGATGTTCACCACCCTGACCGAAGGCGCACGCGTCACCCCTGATAGCCTGACTGTTAAAGGCCGCAAGATCGAAATCTCGGCCGTCGGGGCCGGTGTTGCCAAGTTCAGCTTTGAAGAACTGTGCACGCGCCCGCTTGGGCCGGGCGACTACATTGCACTGGCAACCCATTTCCATACCATTGTCATCGACTTCATTCCGAAATTGCCTGACGCGCGCCGTGATTGGGCAAAGCGTTTTGGTACCCTGATCGATGCGATGTATGAACATAAAACAAAATTGATCTGTGCGATAGAATGCGACCCCACCGAGATTTATACCGATGGCGATTATTCGTTTGAATTTCAGCGCACTGTGTCGCGGATGACCGAAATGCGCAGCCAGGAGTACCTTGATATGGCGCATCTGACCTGATCTGACGTACTTGTCGATCACACATGCGCGCAGGTGCAAAGTTGATGAGCAGCATCCCTTGCTTTACCGGATACTTTCATCGGGCAGTTTCACGGGGAAATCACAACGGATTAACCAGCCCCGCGCCATGATCGGACACCATATTTTCGTATGGGAAAAACGACTCCACCCACCTGAGTTTAAAACGATTGCAATTATTCGCCACGCAGTAGCTTTTCGGGCGGCGATTCTTGCGTGAGCACGATCACAAACGCACAAATGCGCAAAATTCACCGAACGCGCGATTTTTCGAATACAGCATCACCGCATGGCAGATAGCAGTTTCATGCAATGCTGTGCGGATCAGAACATCATCTCGCGCCCGAATTCGCGGCAAAAGCGCGCACTGCCTTTCCTTTAGGCATCGCGCAATCGCAAACTGGCTTTGGTTTTGCTGCATATTCTGACTTGTTCGCAATTGCAGCATGACCGGTTTTTGAGCGTTTAGACCATAGTTGCAACAAACCGGGAACCGGCGGTTTTCCTCGTAAAAACAGCGGCGTTTCCCCTTGTAAATCAGGACAAATCAGTTTACGACACTTGATGTTTACGAACGAATATTTCGCGTTCGCAGGTTTAAATTTTCAATCGCGCTCCCAACTTGAGTTTCGACCCCCAGGAAGTGCAATAGGGAAGAAGGTAACGGAATGGCCCGCAACAAGATCGCGCTCGTCGGTGCTGGCAATATTGGTGGCACGCTTGCTCACCTCGTCGGACTGAAAGAGCTTGGCGACGTCGTCCTTTTCGACATCGTTGATGGCATGCCACAGGGCAAGTCGCTCGACATTGCTGAATCCTCCCCCGTCGACATGTTTGATGCCGACCTCAAGGGTACCAGTGACTATAAGGATATCGCAGGCGCTGATGTCGTCATCGTCACCGCAGGTGTCGCCCGCAAGCCGGGCATGAGCCGTGATGATCTCATCGGCATCAACACCAAAGTCATGACCCAGGTTGGTCAGGGCATCAAGGAACATGCACCGAACGCATTCGTCATTGTCATCACCAACCCGCTTGATGCGATGGTTTGGGTGATGCAGCAGGCAACTGGCTTCGATCCGAAGAAAGTTGTTGGCATGGCAGGCGTTCTGGATTCAGCACGCTTCCGTTACTTCCTCGCAGAAGAATTCAAAGTATCGGTCAAGGACGTCACCGCGTTCGTTCTTGGCGGTCACGGCGACACCATGGTCCCGTCGATCCGCTATTCGACCGTTGCAGGCATCCCGGTTCCTGACCTGATCAAAATGGGTTGGACCACGCAGGAAAAGATCGACGAGATCGTTCAGCGTACCCGTGATGGTGGTGCCGAAATCGTTGCCCTTCTGAAAACAGGTTCTGCATTTTACGCCCCGGCTGCTTCGGCAATCGCGATGGCAGAAAGCTACCTGAAAGATCAGAAACGCGTCATGCCGGTTGCTGCTTATCTGAGCGGTGAATACGGCGTTGATGGTATTTACGTTGGCGTCCCGGTTGTTCTGGGCGCTGGCGGTGTCGAACGCATCGTCGAGATCAATCTCGACGAGTCCGAAAAGGCAAACTTCGAGAGTTCCGTGGCAGCTGTCCGCGGCCTCGTCGAAGCTGCCAAGGGCATGCTCTAAGAACGCGAAACGGGCTGGTCAGTGACCGGCCCGTTTTTCAATCATTGTTGTTTTTCAAACTTCAATGATCGCGGGCCTCGCAATAAAGTCCCTCCCGCAAGTTACGGGGACATTGAAATCCCGATTTCTGACCCACAGGAAATCGTACGGAAGGCAAGAAAGCGACCTAACATGAATATTCATGAGTACCAGGCGAAAGAAATTCTTCGCAAATACGGTGTGACTGTGCCGAACGGCAAAGTTGCCTACACCGCCGAGGAAGCCATTGAAGCTGCACAGTCACAGGCTGGCCCAGTTTATGTGGTGAAATCCCAGATCCATGCAGGTGGCCGCGGTAAGGGCACCTTCAAGGAAGACAAAGCCGGCGATAAGGGCGGTGTTCGTGTTGTCAAAAGTGTCGAAGAAGTCGGCACCAACGCTGAACAGATGCTCGGTTCGACCCTGGTTACCCACCAGACCGGTCCGGACGGCAAAGAAGTCAAACGCGTTTACATCGAAGAAGGCTGCGATATCGCACGTGAACTGTATCTTTCGGTTCTCGTTGACCGCGCCTCCTCACGCGTCATCTTCATGGCATCCACCGAAGGTGGCATGGACATTGAAGAAGTTGCAGAAGCAACCCCGGAAAAGATCGTCACCGTTGACATCGACCCGGCTGCTGGCTTCTCGGGCTTCCATGGCCGCAAACTGGCGTTCGCACTTGGCCTTGAAGGCAAGCAGGTTTCCAAAGCTGTCAAGTTCATGTCAGCAATGTACCAGTGCTTCCTCGATACAGATGCTGCAATGGTTGAAATCAACCCGCTGGTCGTGACCGGCGATGGTGACATCATTGCGCTTGATTGCAAAATGAGCTTCGACGACAACGCGCTGTTCCGTCATCAGGACATCGAAGACCTGCGCGACGAAGACGAAGAAAATCCGGCCGAACTTGAAGCTGCCAAGCACAGCCTCAACTACATCAAGCTTGATGGCACCATTGGCTGTATGGTCAATGGCGCAGGCCTTGCCATGGCAACCATGGACATCATCAAACTTTATGGTGGTGCACCGGCAAACTTCCTCGACGTTGGTGGCGGCGCAACCAAAGAACGCGTTACCACGGCCTTCAAACTGATCTTGTCTGATCCGAATGTCGAAGGCATTCTGGTCAACATCTTTGGTGGCATCATGCGGTGTGACGTGATTGCAGACGGCGTTGTGGCAGCAGCCCGCGAAGTCAGCCTGAACGTTCCGCTGGTCGTTCGCCTCGAAGGTACCAATGTCGAACTTGGCAAGAAGATCCTCGAAGAATCGGGTCTGCCGATTGTTTCGGCCGATAACCTTGCCGATGCCGCCGAGAAGGTGGTCAAAGCTGTGAAGGAGGCCGCGTAACTATGGCTGTTCTCGTCGATAAAAACACCAAAGTTATCTGCCAGGGTTTCACTGGTTCGCAGGGTACCTTCCACAGCGAACAGGCTATTGCCTATGGCACGAAAATGGTTGGCGGTGTTACCCCGGGTAAAGGCGGCACCAAGCACCTTGACCTGCCGGTTTTCAACACCGTTGCCGAAGCGAAACACGTTACCGAAGCAAATGCCTCGGTCATCTATGTTCCGCCGCCCTTTGCTGCTGATGCAATTCTTGAAGCCATCGATGCGAAAATCGAACTGGCTGTCTGCATCACCGAAGGCATTCCGGTTGCCGACATGGTTCGCGTCAAGCGTGCGCTCGAAGGTTCTTCGACCCGCCTGATCGGTCCGAACTGCCCGGGTGTCATCACCCCGGATGAATGCAAAATCGGCATTATGCCCGGTCACATTCACCGCCGCGGTAAAATCGGTATCGTGTCGCGTTCAGGGACCCTCACCTACGAAGCAGTTGCACAGACCACGGCCGCTGGCCTGGGTCAGTCGACCTGTATCGGTATTGGTGGTGACCCGGTCAACGGCACCAACTTCATTGATTGCCTCGACCTGTTCCTGCGGGATCCGGAAACCGAAGGCATCATCATGATTGGTGAGATCGGTGGTACTGCAGAAGAAGAAGCATGTGAGTTCCTGAAAGCTTCGGCTGTCAAGAAACCGGTTGCTGGCTTCATCGCGGGTGTGACTGCACCTCCGGGTAAACGCATGGGCCATGCTGGTGCGATCATCTCCGGCGGTCAGGGCACTGCGGATGCGAAAATGGAAGCAATGCGCAGTGCTGGCGTACTTGTAGCTGATTCGCCTGCGAGCCTCGGTTCGACCATGCTCAAGGCGTTGAAGGGCTAATCTGGGTAGTCAGAGGAAAGGCAAGGGGGGGCGTGGTCCTTCTTGGGGACCATGCCTTCCAAGACCACAAATGAAACCTCAAGATCTCGATACGATTCTGAACGAGTCGAACGCAACCTACATCGCTGAACTTTATGCGCGCTACACGGAAAGCCCGACTGCGGTTGACCAAAGCTGGGCAGAGTTCTTTGACGGGTTGCAGGACGACGCCTCCGCACTCCTCGCAGAAATGCGTGGGCCAAGCTGGCAACCACGGGAAACCACGGTTGTTGGCGGCATGGAGGGATACGACGTCTCACAAGGGTATGCCGAACGTCCGGTCCAAGCGGCCTATGCGCCGGCAGCCTATTCCGCACCTGCTGGTGGATCGGTTAATTCCGACGCCATTCGTGCGGCAGCCAATGACTCTATTCGCGCACTGATGCTGATCCGATCCTTCCGTGTGCGCGGACATCTGGAAGCAAATCTTGATCCACTGGGCCTTGCCCCGCGTGAACCACATCCGGAACTTGATCCCAAGACCTATGGCTTTACCGAGGCCGATCTGGACCGTCCGATTTTCATTGCCAATGTACTTGGCCTTGAGACCGCGACAATCCGTCAGATCGTATCGATGGCACGCAAAACCTATTGCGGGTCGATCGGTATTGAATTCATGCACATTCAGGAACCTGAACAAAAAGCATGGATTCAGCAGCGTATCGAAAGCATCGGTAACCAGACGCAGTTTACCGCACGTGGCAAGGAAGCCATCCTTGACCGCCTGATTGCTGCCGAAGGGTTCGAAAACTATCTGCACACCAAATATGTCGGTACCAAGCGTTTTGGTATTGATGGTGGTGAATCCCTGATGCCGGCAATGGAACAGATCCTTAAACGCGGGAGCCAGCTTGGCATCCGCGAGGTTGTGTTCGGTATGCCGCACCGTGGTCGCCTGAACGTTCTTGCCAACGTCATGAGCAAGCCGTTCCGTGCGATTTTCTCGGAATTCATGGGTAATCCGTCCAAGCCGGACGACGTGATGGGCTCGGGGGATGTTAAATATCACCTTGGGACATCCGCCGACCGCGAATTTGATGGCAATGTTGTTCACCTCTCGTTGACGGCAAACCCGTCACACCTTGAGGCGGTCAACACGGTTGTCCTTGGTAAGGTTCGTGCCAAACAGTCCCAACGCAAAGACACCGAACGTGAGCAGGTTATGGGTATCCTCCTGCATGGCGATGCGGCCTTTGCCGGTCAGGGCCTTGTGGCAGAAACCTTCGATCTGTCGCACCTCAAAGGCTATCGTACCGGCGGTACGATCCACTTTGTGGTCAACAACCAGATCGGTTTCACGACCAAACCAACAGATTCCCGTTCTTCGCCTTATTGCTCGGACATTGCCAAAGTCGTTCAGGCACCAATCCTGCACGTCAATGGCGACGATCCCGAAGCAGTGGTCCATGCGGCACGTATCGCGACTGAATTCCGTCAGGAGTTCAAACAGGACGTCGTCATCGACATGTTCTGCTATCGCCGCTTTGGCCATAACGAAAGTGACGAACCGGCATTCACCCAGCCTAAGATGTATGACGTGATCGGCAAACATCCGACCACCAAGGACATCTATGCCAAACAGCTGATCAAGGAAGGTCTTCTGACCGAAGATCGCATCAAGGAACTGGACAAATCGTTCCAGGATTATCTTGATGACGAATTCAAGGCGTCGGAAAATTACCGTCCGAACAAGGCTGACTGGCTTGAAGGTAAATGGTCGGGTCTTGCATCCTCGCACGGCGAAGATGCGGACTGGACCGGTGATACCGGCGTTGCCGACGATCTGCTGGCCGAAGTTGGTCGTGCATTATCGACCGCCCCTGCTGATTACGACATCAACCGCAAAATCCTTCGTCAGTTGAAGGCCAAAGCCAAGATGTTTGAAACCGGCGAAGGTATCGACTGGGCAACTGCCGAAGCCATGGCATTCGGAACTTTGATGTGCGAAGGCACACCGGTTCGTCTGTCTGGTCAGGATTGCCAGCGCGGGACGTTCTCGCAACGTCATGCCAAGCTGATTGATCAGACCAACGAAGCAAAATACACCCCGCTCAATAACATCCGCACCGGTCAGGCCGAGCTTGAGGTTCTCAACTCGCCGCTGTCTGAAGCAGGTGTTCTTGGCTTTGAATATGGCATCACCCTTGCAGAACCGCATTCATTGGTTCTCTGGGAAGCCCAGTTCGGTGATTTTGCCAACGGCGCACAGGTCATCATTGACCAGTTCATCAGCTCGGGCGAAGCCAAATGGCTGCGTATGTCGGGTCTGGTGATGCTTCTGCCGCACGGTTACGAAGGCCAGGGCCCAGAACATAGTTCTGCACGTCTGGAACGTTACCTGCAGCTTTGTGGTGAAAATAACATGCAGGTGGCGAACGTCACGACACCGGCAAACTATTACCACATCCTGCGCCGTCAGATCCGCCGTTCGTTCCGTAAACCGTTGATCCTGATGACGCCGAAATCGCTTCTGCGTCACAAACAGGCTGTATCCTCGCTGTCCGAATTCGGCACGGGGACCAAATTCCTGCCGGTGATCAGCGAAAGCGGAAAAATGGTCGCTGACAGCAAGGTCAAACGCGTCGTTCTGTCGTCGGGTAAGGTCTATTACGACCTTCTCGCCGAACGTGAAAACCGTGGCATCGAAGATGTTGCGCTTGTGCGTGTCGAACAGCTTTATCCGTGGCCGGAACAAGAACTTGCCACGGAACTGGCCAAATATCCGAATGCTGATGTTGTCTGGTGCCAGGAAGAATCCGAAAACATGGGTTCGTGGTACTACGTCGATCGTCGTATCGAAGGCACACTTGCCAGCATCAAACACAAGACGGGTCGTCCCGTCTATGTCGGTCGTGCAGCATCCGCTTCGCCGGCAACGGGTCTTCTTAAGGCTCACTTGCGTGAACAGGCCGAACTTGTCGATGCGGCACTAAGCGTCAAATAACTTTACCGGACGGGCGAGCAATCGCCCGTCCGATACGTTCATTTAGAATTCATTCGCATCACGGCAGGCCCACACTGCCTGATTGAAAAAACGGTCGAGGAAAAAATGGCGACTGAAGTTAAAGTTCCCGCACTGGGCGAGTCTGTATCCGAAGCCACAGTGGCGAAATGGTACAAAAAAGTTGGTGATGCTGTTGCAGCCGATGAACCGATTGTCGAACTTGAAACCGACAAAGTGACGGTTGAAGTCAACTCACCGGTTGCCGGCGCGATTGCCGAACTGGTTGTTGGCGAAGGCGACGAGGTTGAAGTTGGCGCCCTGATCGCCATGATCACCGAAGGCGCTGAAGGTTCGGCTGCGGCGGAACCAGCCAAGGACGAGGCACCAGCCGAGAAAAAAGAAGAAGCACCGGCGAAGAAAGAAGAAGCCAAACCGGCTCCTGCTGCTGCGCCTGCTTCGACGACCGCATCAAACAGCGACCACCCGTTGGCCCCTGCTGTTCGTAAACTGGTCGAAGACAAAAATCTTGATCCGTCAAAAATTCCGGCTTCGGGTAAAGACGGTCGTCTGACCAAGGGCGATGTTCTGAACTTCCTTGAAGGCGGCGGATCGGCATCGCGTTCTGCAGCCCCGGCGGCGGCTCCTGCCCCGGCAGCACCGAAGCCTGAGCGTGACCTGCGCGACGGTGAAGAACGTGTCAAAATGTCCAAGTTGCGCCAGACCATCGCGCGCCGCTTGAAAGAAGCCCAGAACACCGCGGCCATGCTGACCACTTATAACGAAGTGGACATGACCAACCTTCTGGCATGCCGTAACAAATACAAAGAAGGTTTTGAGAAGAAACACGGTGTGAAGCTTGGCTTCATGTCCTTCTTCATCAAAGCCTGCACCACGGCACTCAAAGAATGGCCTGCTGTTAATGCCGAAATCGACGGCACCAGCTTCATCTATAAAAACTACTGCGATATCGGCGTTGCTGTCGGCACCCCGCAGGGTCTTGTTGTTCCAGTTATCCGTTCGGCAGAAGAAAAGAACTTTGCTGATCTGGAAAGCACCATTGTCGATTTCGGCAAGCGTGCGCGTGACGGCAAACTCGGCATGGATGAAATGAGTGGCGGTTCGTTCACCATCTCGAACGGTGGTGTATTTGGATCGCTTCTGTCGTCCCCGATCCTCAATGCACCGCAGTCAGGTATCCTCGGCATGCATAAAACCCAGATGCGCCCGGTCGCAATCGACGGCAAAGTCGAAATTCGCCCGATGATGTATCTGGCACTGTCCTATGACCACCGTGTCATTGACGGCCGCGAAGCGGTTTCGTTCCTGGTACGCGTCAAGGAATGCATCGAGAACCCAGAACGCATTCTGCTCGACATCTGATCAGACAAAAGGATCAAAGAACTCATGAGTGAGAACTACGACGTTGTCGTGATCGGTGGCGGTCCTGGCGGTTACGTTTGCGCCATCCGCGCCGCACAGCTTGGTCTTAAGGTTGCCTGCGTTGAAAAACGCGGCACCCTTGGCGGCACCTGCTTGAATGTCGGGTGCATTCCATCCAAAGCCCTGCTGCATTCCTCGCACCTGTTTGAGGAAGCAACCGAGCATTTCGATACCCATGGCATCGAAGTCAGCAAGCCGAAGGTCAACATCGAAAAGATGATGGCCCGTAAGGACAAGGTTGTTGACGGAAATGTCAAAGGCATCGAGTTCCTGTTCAAAAAGAACAAGATTACCTATGTCAAAGGTGCTGGCGAAATTACGTCGCCGACCACCGTTAAGGTTGCTCTTCTCGATGGTGGCGAAGAAACCATCACCGCCAAGAACATCGTGATCGCCACGGGGTCGGAAGTTACCCCGTTGCCGGGTGTTGAAATCGATGAGAAAAACATCGTTTCGTCGACCGGTGCACTGGTTCTTCCGAAAGTGCCGAAAAAGATGGTTGTCATCGGTGCTGGCGTGATCGGGCTTGAGCTTGGTTCTGTCTGGCGTCGTCTTGGTACCGAAGTGACCGTGATCGAATTCCTTGATCGTATCCTGCCGGGCATGGATGGTGAGTTGGTCAAACAGACACAGCGCATCTTCGCCAAACAGGGTCTTGAATTCAAACTGGGCCATAAGGTTACCGGTGCGAAATCAACCAAGTCTGGTGTGACTTTGACTGTGGAACCATCCAAGGGTGGCGACGCAGAAGAAATCAAAACAGATGTCGTTCTGGTCGCGATTGGTCGCCGTCCGTTTATCACTGGCCTTGGTCTTGATAAAGCTGGCGTCGAGCTTGACGAACGTGGTCGGGTTAAAACCGATGAACACTTCCAGACCAATGTTGGTGGCATCTTTGCCATCGGCGATGCAATCGCCGGTCCGATGCTGGCCCATAAGGCCGAAGAAGACGGTGTTGCCCTTGCCGAAATGCTGGCTGGCGAAGAAGGCCATGTCGATTACGGCAAGGTCCCCGGTGTTGTTTACACCTGGCCGGAAGTTGCAGCTGTTGGCAAAACCGAAGAGCAGCTGAAGGAAGAAGGCGTTGACTATAAAGTCGGCAAATTCCCCTTCACCGCCAATGGTCGCGCCAAGGCAATGGAAAGCACGGAAGGTTTCGTCAAAATCCTCGAAGACAAGAAAACGCACCGTGTTGTCGGCGCGCATATTGTCGGCCCGGCTGCTGGTGACCTGATTGCCGAAGTGGTTCTGGCGATGGAATACGGCGCATCCGCCGAAGACATCGCGCGGACCTGCCACGCCCACCCGGCTCTTGGCGAATCCGTCAAGGAAGCGGCGCTGGACGCGGACAAACGCGCAATCCACATGTAATCTATCCGTCATCGGATGATCGAAACGGTCGCCCTTGCGGGCGGCCGTTTTATTTTGTCTGATGGATAAATTGGCCCTGCCAAACACCGGCTTATTTTGTATGATGATTTAACTTTTCCAGCCTGAGGATCGCATCCCATGACTTTATCGATCGGACTTGTTGCCCACGACCGTCGAAAACGCGAAATGGCAGATTGGCTGGAAACCCATAAGGCACAGTTCACGGGCTCGCGGATTTTTGCAACCGGCACCACGGGTCGCGTGCTTCAGGAACGGTTTCCCGATCTTGATATTGTCGCCTTGAAAAGCGGGCCTTTTGGCGGAGATCAGCAACTTGGATCGATGATTGCACATGGCGAATTGCAGGCGATGTTCTTTTTCACCGACCCGATGACGCCCCAACCCCATGATGTCGATGTACGCGCCTTGATCCGGCTTGCCAACATGTATGAAGTTCCGATTGCGTGTAACCGCAGTACAGCCGACCTTCTGATCAGCAATCCGAATTTTGAAGAAATCTGCGAACAATATCGCGGTCATTCCCCAGAACAGGCCTTTGCCGATTACACCAATCGCAAGGTCTGACTGATCCCAAAAGATTTTCGCAAAGCGCCGCGCCACCCGCTGCACAACAGCAAACAACTGTGACCGCCCCATGCAAGTCGCCTATGAACTGATCGCCGCCATCTTTCCGATCTTTGCCGCCATTTTGGTCGGGGCCGCATTAAAACGCTATCTGATCACCGGGGCGGATATCTGGGCCGGGATTGACCGGCTGACCTATTATCTATTGCTGCCGTCGCTTTTGATTGTCGAGATTTACCGGGCGGATTTCTCACGCGGTAATGCTGGTACAGCTGTTACCGTCACTCTGTTTGCGACCCTTGGTCTGTCAGCAGTATTGTTGCTGTTGCGCCCAGTGATTACACGCAATACACCGCTGTTCACGTCGATTTTTCAAGGATCAGTTCGCTATAACAGCTATGTGCTGCTCGCCGTTGCCGATGCGTTTTACGGCAGTGCGGGGCTTGCACTGGCCATTGTCTTTATCGCGGTGATGGTGATTGCCACCAATATGCTCGGTGTTGTGGTTCTAAGCGCGTTTAGCGGGGGCAAAAGCAACCTGAAACGCATCTTGGGCGGGATCATTAAAAACCCGATCATTCTGGCTGCCGGGGCTGGGGCCGTCCTGAATATCAGTGATATTCACGTGCCGGTTCCAATCGAAAATACGGCGGCTCTGTTCAAGACCGCAGCCTTGCCGCTTAGCCTTTTATCAGTTGGGGCCGGATTGCGCTTTGTGCTGGACAAGCAGGCATTAGGCGCAATTGCATTGGCCACCACCATCAAACTTGCCGTCCTGCCGGTGATTACCGGCGTTTGCCTGTATCTGGCCGGTATCGATGGCATGGTTTTGGCCATGGGGGTTCTATATGCTGGCATGCCGTGTGCTGGGAATGCCTATATCCTCGCACGTCAGTTGAATGGCGATCCCGATGCCATGGCGTCCATTATCACGCTTGAGACGTTACTCTCCGCCTTCAGCGTTGCTGTCATCGCCGGTGTATTGAGCATCAATTGAGGCGGCATGCGCGGCATACTCGCCGTCATAGCCACACGCCGCCAAACCAGCCCGCATCAGTTCCGGCGGTGGGGCATCGACAATCACCGGATCACGTTCGGCATGGAACGGCACGATGATCTGACGCGATAGCAGCATGAGCGTTGGGGGTTCACCAAAAATCGGCGGTTCATCACCACGACCATAAAACGGGTCGCCAATCACCGGATGACCGATGTGGTCGAGGTGGACGCGCAGCTGATGGGTACGCCCGGTATGGGGTACAAGTTCCAGCCATGTGATATCGGCCCCATCGGCGTCCTTGCCACGCCCGAGCACCTTGTATTCGGTCTTGGACGGTTGACCGTCTTCGTGGACCAGCATGGTCCAGCCGCTTTCATCGTTGGTTTTCCCAATCGGGGCATCAATGAAGCCATGATCATCGGCCATCGCACCACGCACCACCGCCCAATAGGATTTACCGATTAGTTTCTCGGTAAACAGGCGGGTGATTTTTTTCGATGATTTTGGATGACGGCACAGCAACAGGCAGCCCGCCGTATCACGGTCCAGCCGATGGGCCAAAGTTGGTTCGGGCTGAATGCCAAATTTCAAATCAGGCAAATAGGCATCGACATGGAAATAGGTCTTAGGCCCACCATGAGACGCCAGTCCCGGCGGCTTGTTCAGCACTATGATGTTTGAATCACGATGCAATACATGCGCGATGAGGTCTTCGGCAATCGGGTGAAGCATGGCGTGGCCTTTCATATCTGCCCCTGCTTTACCCCATCCAGACATTTGCAGCAATGATCATGACGTTTGATCCACACTCCCCTGATGTGCGTAACAAGAAGAGATCACCAATACCGTGTGACACCAACATTTGTCGGGAAACGCCATGATTGCGGTCCGTAAAACTTTGCCTGCCTCTTTGACTGTTGCCACGATCAGTCTCCTGACCGGGCTGCTGATCAGCGCCAATGCCCGTGCTGATGACATTGCCGGGCCAAATGCAACAGGGAAGGTCGCAGAGGTCTCAGCACTGACGTCTGCATTTGACAGTCCACAGACCTGTCGGAACTTTGACCCGATTGAGCGGTACGGCAATGAACTGCGGTTTCAGATCCGGCGTAATGATTCCCCGGTCGGCAATCACATCGTCCAATTCCATCGCGGCACCGACGGCGTTCAGGTCGTCGCCCAAAGTAACATCGATGTCTCGTTCCTTGGCTTTAACGCATACAGTTTCCGCTACCGATCTGAAAGCCTGTGGCAGGATGGCAAACTTGCAGCACTTTCGGTCAAGGTTGACGATGATGGTGATCAGACAACAATTAACGCGAAACAAAACAACGGACAGTTGCTTGTAACCGGCCCTGACGGTGAGAAGGCTCTTCCCGCCGGGATTTTCCCAACAGACCACTGGAACTGTGGTGTTTTAAACAGCACATCTGTTCTCAACACGCTAACCGGCAATGCCAATGATGTGACAATTGAGGCCAAAGACCACGAACAACTGCGCACGACCAGCGGGATGCTCATGGCAACGCATTTCACCTATAGCGGCGATCTCATCACCAACGCATGGTATGATCAGGACGGGCGCTGGGTCGGGTTGCAGTTTGAGGCAAGTGATGGGTCGACCATCATATATCGCTGCATGAATTGTATGACCAGAACCGGACAAAAGGATCGGGGATGATAAAAAGCTTCAAAACCATCTGGATTGTCGGCGCATCTGCCGGCATTGGCGCGACCTTAGCGGAAAAATTTCAGAGTTGCCCAACAGATGCAGACCAAAAAGTCATTATTTCGGCGCGAAACGCAGACTCCTTGCAAAAACTGGCAGACGACAAACCCGACATGAAAGCCGTGCCGCTAGACATCACCGATGTCGATGCAGTCAAGGCGGCCGTGGAGGCAATCGAAGGTGAGTTTGGTCTGCCAGACTTGGTCGTTCTGGCAGCGGGTATCTATTCACCAATGGCAGTTGGCGCATTTAGTGCTGCAACCATCAAGGATCACCTTGAAACCAACTATATGGGCATCGTGAATTGTTTGGAGCCGTTATTGGCCAAAATGCGTGCCCGCAAATCGGGCGAGATCGCGGTTATGGCATCTGTTGCCGGATATCGCGGGCTGCCAAATGCCGGGGCCTATGGCCCGACCAAGGCGGCATTGATCAATTTGTGTGAAACACTACATGCCGAGCTGGAAGGAAGTGGCGTTTTATTGCGTCTGGTCAATCCGGGTTTTGTCAAAACGCGCCTGACCGAAAAGAATGATTTCGACATGCCGCATTTACAAACACCTCAGCAGGCCGCCGATTTCATGTATCGTGAGCTCTGTGAAAGCAATGATTTTGAAATCGCTTTTCCACCGGCTTTTGTGCGTCAGTTAAAACTAGCGCGTATTTTGCCCTATCGGATGTATTTCAAACTGATGCGCAAAATGGTGAAAAAATGACCGACACAACCGGCCGTCAACGCCACCTGATCGCGGCCTATAGTGCCTATTATGAAAATCTGTCGCCTGATACTGTCGATCAGTTATCAAGCATGGTGACGGCCGATTTCGCGTTCACAGATCCATTTACAACCGTGATCGGCCCCGACAAGGTTTGTGCCTATTTGGCCAAAACCTTTAGCGAAACCGAAAACCCGAAATTTGACGTCACGCACACGGCCTTTGACGGCGACATGGCCTTTCTGCGCTGGACATTTAGCGCAAGAATGCGGGTGATTGGTCAGTGGGATATCACCGGAATGACAGCGCTAACATTCAATAAAGACAAGAGCTTACTAACATCGCATGTCGATCATTGGGATGCCTCGCAAAATTTCTATGCCAAAATCCCGGTACTGGGCTGGTTTATTCGGCGGCTTGCACGGCGGGTTGCGGCTTTGTAAAGAAAAGCGTTACTTCGCCAATCTCAAACCCCCACTTTTTCACCCGGGCGCGGTTCACCAGAACGCCGTCGGGTTGCAAAAACATCCAGTCATCAAAACTCACCCGCCACGACCCGTCACCTACTTTTAAATCCATGTCATATGACCAGTTAAGCGCATTGCCATACTGACTGCCGATGGCATCGCCAATAATGTCGTCAGCCTGACCCTGATAGGAATGATCGCCTGTTTTGCGAATGGTCCAGACGCGCTGGTCTTTTTCGCCGTCGTCATAGAGAAACCGCTCGTCGAGTGTCAGAACATCGTTTTCGATGGTCCCGGTGATGTCGACGGTAAATTGACGGCGCAATTTCCCAAACCGATCCTCAAAAATCCCCCAGGCCCGGCTTTCGCCTTCGAAATAGTCGAACACATCGAAGCGGGGTTGTTTTTGCGCAAAATCCTGCGGTTTCATCGACCCACATCCGGTTAGCACCACGATAAAAAACAGCACCATAGAATTTCGCAGCATCAGCTTGCTCCTGTTGTTTTCAAAGACCCAAGATCAAACGTTGCGGCGTAACAGGCGCCGACGAATGGCAACCTGATGTGATGCGTCCAACGGAAAACCCCACATCATCCCGATTGCTCCTGCTTTCAATACGATAGGGATCACCGCATAGATCAGCACCAGAACGATCAATGCCGAAGAATTATCAGAACGCCCCTCGGTCAAACCAAACGCCCCTAAAATAGGCAAGGCAATGCCCGCAGCCAACGCCATGGCAAGCTTGTTGGTCATGTTCCAAAGTGCGAACAAAAGGGCTGTGCGACGTTTACCAAACCGGAAGCGGTCCCAGTCATCAACATCCGCCTGAATGGCCGGCGGCAAGGCAAGATCGGCCCCCAATGCCGCCCCGGTAAAAATACAAATCACGGCAAAGCCAAGCGCATCCCCGGCATTGAGAACAGGGACAAACATAAACGCAACGATCGCAAGCACCATCGCGGCACACCAGATGCGGTGTTTCCCCATCCGGGCGGCCAAGACCACCCACAGCGGAATGGCAAAGATGGCAGCAGCAAAATAAAGCAGGATCAGAAGGTTTTCTGTTTCCTGGTCAAGTTTGAGGTAATAGCGCACAAAAAGCGGGAAGCAGACCGCAGGCAACCCGGCCGCCAGACCATTGATCATCCATGCAGACAAAAGACGTACGAACAAACCGTTCTGACGCAGGCTTCTGATTCCAAGGCGCACTGTAGCCTGAAGGCTGTCAGGGTTGCCGCCATCAGATGTTCTATGCTGCGCAACACGGTCAGGAACCCGCCAGATCATAAGGGCAATAAAGATCGCCCCAAGAATGATTGTCACAATGGCAAGCGTTTCAACTTCACCCGCCCGACTGGAATGGGTCATCACAACGGGTATTCCGCCCGCGAGGACAATGCCCAGCAATCCCGCCCCTTCACGCATGGCGGTTATCGAGGTCCGTTTTTTATAATCACCAGAAAGATCCGCCCCCCACGCAAGATAGGGCACCTGAAACAAGGTCCAGCCAAGAAACAGGATACTGGCCCATAAGAACAAGTAACCCGCACTCGGGCTTGGCGGCGGTGTAAACAGGAACCAAAGCCCGATGCCCGCAACCACCGCACCGATGCCAACCCATATTTTGCGTTGGCCACTACGGTCCGAAAGCCACCCCGCCAGCGGGTCTGTCATCATGTCGATAATGCGCACCAACAATAAAACAGCACCCGTGATGCCAAGCCCAAGACCAAGATCGTCGCCATAGTAGCTTGGCAACAACACATACGCCGGAATTGTCGGCACGGCTGCCGCCATCGCCGGAAGTGCATATAAAACCGATGAAAGTCTGCTGGTATCAGGATGGGGCATTGTTGGGGTGCTCAATCACAAACAAACCAACGTTGATCGAACCCTGCTCGAACCCGGTTTCGCAATAGGCGAGGTAATATTCCCACATGCGTTTAAACCGCTCGTCAAACCCCTGTTTTGAAATATCCTGCCATGCATGCTGGAAACGGCGCTGCCATTCCGCCAAGGTGCGGGCATAGGACAGGCCAAAGAATTCAGAATGTTGCAAATACAGGCCGGCATCATTCACCGCTTTCACCAACGCGGTCGGGGACGGCAACATGCCGCCGGGGAAGATATAGCGCTGAATGAAATCAGCCCCCTTGCGGTAGGTTTCAAACCGGTCATCATCAATTGTGATGATCTGCAAAACCGCCTTGCCGCCGGGGCGCAGTCGTTTTCGGATCATGTCGAAATAGTTTGGCCAGTGTTCTTCGCCTACGGCCTCAAACATCTCAATCGAAACGATTTTATCGAATTTTCCGTCCTGCTCACGGTAATCGCGCAGGATAATGTTTGTGCGATCATTAAGCCCCTGCATCAAAAGACGGCGGCGGGCATAGGCATGCTGTTCGTTCGATAAGGTCAAACCGGTCACATTGCAGCGGTATTTCGCCGCTGCCAGTTCGGCAAACCCACCCCAGCCACAGCCAACTTCAAGTACAGTTTCACCCGGTTGAAGACGTGCCAAATCGCAAATACGTTCGTATTTCGCATCCTGGGATGCTTCAAGCGTCATGTCGGATTTCGTGTAATAGCCAGACGAATAGGTCATGCCCGGATCAAGCCACGCCTCATAAAACCGGTTGCCCAGATCGTAGTGATAGGAAATGTTGCGTTTTGAGCCTTCAAGCGTGTTGCTGTTGCGTAAATGGCCTAGGCGGGCAATCGTACGCGACAAGAAACCACCCGCGAGCCGGGCCTGAACGATGGCTTCATTGAGCATCGCAACACGCATCAGACGGGTAATGTCCGGGCTGCTCCAGCCACCATCCATGTAAGCTTCGGCAAAGGCAACGTCCCCCCCCGTTGCCAACCGGCGCAGAGCATCCCAACGGTGGACCTGAATAACGGCCTGCAGGTCGGTTTCCTGTTCGCCGGTAAAATGCAGACTTTCGCCATCTGGCAAAATGGTCGTCAGTCGACCGTAATGCAGATGCGCAAGAACATGGCGTAGCATCGATTTCAAAATACTGCGACTGCCCGTCATGCTGCCAAGCATCGGGACGAGACGGTCACGCAGGGGATTACCAAAAACAGAAGCAGTACGATTGCGGTTGGGCATTTCTTGTTATCTCTTTCCTGCTTGGGCCGCCTTCGTCCCAGTTGCCAGCACGTATGTCACCGGATGTGATGGTGGGGCTGGTCGTTTGTGGAATGTCATCCCTTTGCGCCACAGAAGGAGGGCCTCCCAATGGATTCCCGCGACAACTTTTAATGTCATCAGCGGATAACGGATGAACGCTCCTAATAGTTTACGGTCAGACAATTCATTTCGATCACCCGCAAACACCGCATTTAGAAACGCACCCTTGGCATCGGTTTCGCGAATGCCAAGGGCAACATTGTCGCCCGGCATACGAATGCGGAAATGATAATCGGCCTCCATATCGATAAAGGGCGATACATAAAATCCCTTGGCACAGGACTGACGAAGCACACCTTTTTTATCAATATCGTTTTCCCCGACCGGGATCAGATAGCTATGACGATCACCAAAGGTGTTTGACACTTCATAGATCACCGCCCCCACCGATCCATCAGACCGGTGACAAAAGTAAACAGACAGCGGATTAAACACGAACCCCAGCAATCGCGGGTAACACAGCAGTTCGATCTTATGCGTACAGTCACCCAGATTATTAGCGGTTAAAACCGTCTCAAGCCGGGTGCGCAAATCGGTTTTTGCGCATGCTGCTATGCCGCCGCCTTTGATGCTGCCATGATCGCTATCGTGAAATGAAAACAGGTTGAACCGATTGCGGCTGAACAATCGAAGTCGTGCCGCGATATCGTCGATTTCATCAAGATCAAGCAGGAAGGAAAACACCCGATACCGCAATTTATGCTTTTTGGGGCGCAGGCGGTGATGGGTGACGACACCCTCATATAAGGCAGAGGCAAATGTTTGCGTCATGCGGCCTCGCTGCCTTGCACAGGGGCGCGTTCGGTAACGTGAATGCGCCCGCTTTCATTTTCGACCGTCCATGGTCGGCGTACGTTACCAAGGGCCTCGGCGACCGCAAGGCCCGACTGAAGGCCATCTTCATGGAAGCCATAGCCAAAGTAACTGCCACAATACCAGATGTTATCCACCCCCTGTATCGACCACAGGTCTTTCTGGGCAGCCATCGCACCGGCATCAAACAACGGATGATCATACAGGAAGGACCGGATGACACTTCCGTCGCGCGGATGCTGGGCCGGGTTCAGTGTGACGAAAAGCGGTTTTGCATCATCAAGGTGCTGCAAACGGTTCATCCAATAGGTCACGCAGACTTTTTGTTCACCATCCTGTTCTTCAGCCAGATAGTTCCAGCTTGACCAAACCTTGTGATTCTTTGGCATCAGGCTTTCATCATCATGCAGGATCGCCAGATTGCGTTCGTACTTGAAGGCCGACAGCAACCCACGCACCCGAGGGTCCGGGGCATCTTGCAGTGCCAGTGCCTGATCGCCGTGGCAGGCCAGAACAACGTGGTCATATTCATCACGTTTGCCGTATCGGTCTTCGACATATGCCCCGCCCGATGCGGTGCGCCCGACCTTTGCAATTGCACGATCAAGAACAACACCGCCGGAAATACCAGCAGTCATGCGTTTTACATATTCGCGTGATCCACCAACAACCGTGCGCCACTGCGGGCGGTCCTTGATTTGCAGAAGTCCGTGATTTTGACAAAACCGCACGAAAGCCGCGAGCGGATAGGCCATCATGGTATCAACCGGGGTTGACCAGATCGCGGCCCCCATGGGCAAAAGGTGATCGTTGATGAAGGACTGCGAGTACTTATTGTCACGCAGATAATCGCCAAGACTGGTTGTTTCTGCGGTGCCATCCTCAAGTGCGGCCGGGGCTTCACGGTAAAACCGTAAAATGTCACGCACCATTTTCCAAAAACGCGGGCGCAGAATGTTGCGTTTTTGCGCAAATAGCGCGGCCAAATCTGCCCCGCCATATTCAAGGCCGCCATTATCCATGGAGGCGGCAAACGACATATCGGTTTCTGTCGTTTTCACATCAAGATAATCAAACAATGCGCAAAGATTGGGGTAGCAACGGGTGTTATAAACAATGAAACCGGTATCAACCGGCGTATCCCCGGCATCAACAGTGTTGGAATGGCCGCCGGGGCGGTCATCCTTTTCATATAACGTCACATTGTGGGACTGGCTTAGCAGCCACGCGGCGGAAAGCCCGGATATACCCGACCCGACAACCGCTACATTTAGTTTCCCCGACGTGACGTTGTTCATATGCGTTTGGCCCGCTTGCAGTGTTATGATTAAAACTACATATAACTACGCAAGACACCAAGTTCTGGATCACTTGTTCGTTTGCCTCAACCAAGTTTGTAAGTGACTGGCAAAAAACGTATAATTAGCAGTGATCTGATCGTTCGCGGCCGCCGTAAGATTTTGCATGATGAACATGATCTTGGCGCGGCCCCAAGGGGGACCTGAAACCAGAATGAGCGGCACCGTTACCAAACGCCCCGGTCCGGCCGACCCGGCCGAGGCAAAGAAATGTGCCGATTGGATCGTTTCCGTTGCGGCGATACGTGACCGGGAGGCGTTTGCGCGTCTGTTCGCGCATTTTGCCCCACGGGTGAAAGCGTACATGTTCCGGTTTGGTGGCAATTCCGAAACCGCCGAAGAACTGGCTCAGGAAGCAATGATGCAGGTTTGGCGTAAAGCACACCTGTTTGATCCTTCAAAGGCCGCCGCAAGTACATGGATCTTCACAATCGCCAGGAATCTTCGCATTGACAGGTTCCGGCAACGCAAACATATCGAGGTTGATGATTCTGACACGGCATTGATTGTTGATACGGACCCGCTGGCAGACGAAGTTGTCAGCCGTGATGAGCACGCGGTCCTTGTCAAAGCTGCAATGGAAGAATTACCAACCGACCAAAAGATCGTTGTTGAATTGTCGTTTTTTGAAGATTGCTCGCACAGCGAAATTGCTGAACGCCTTGATATCCCGCTCGGAACGGTAAAATCCCGATTGCGGTTGGCTCTTGGCAAGATGCGTGGCGGACTGGAAGATCTCGCATGAATATTAAACATCATCCAACAGACCAAACCTTGATGGATTACGCCAGTGGCACGATGTCGCAGGCGATGGAACTTCTTGTGGCAACGCACATGACCGTGTGTCCGCACTGCCGCGACAAAGTTGCCGAATTTGAAACCATGGGCGGGGCTGTTCTTGAAAATGTGACCCGCATGGAAATGGCCGATCATTCGCTTGATCACGTGATGGCAATGCTCGAACGTGAAACGGCCAATGAAAACCCGGCAGTGCAAGAATTACCAATGACGCGCAGGATTGCCGTTGGGGAAAGCATCACCGGCAGTGCCATGCCGTCCATCCCCACTCCGTTGGTCAAATTTTTGCCTGACAACGTGCTGTCACTTGAAGATGTGCCGTGGAAGACGCTTGCACCGGGTGTTAAGCATTTTCAGCTGAAGTCGGTCGAGAGCAAAGGCACGGTACGGCTGATGAAAATCGCACCCGGCGTTTCGATCCCCGACCATGGCCATCACGGTCATGAGATGACCTTGCTGCTTAAAGGGTCCTATATCGATGATATCGGGCGGTTCCGGGCGGGTGATGTGGCCGATCTGGATGATGATGTTGATCATCAACCGATTGCCGATACTGCCGAAGAATGCATTTGCCTGATTGCCACCGATGCTCCAATGAAATTCAGCGGGTTTTTGCCAAAATTGCTACAACCTTTCTTTGGCATTTAAGGCACGATTACCAAATCCAACTGCGTCCCAACGCAGAAAGCCCCGTTGGCAAACTTGCCGACGGGGCTTTTGTTTTAAAGCATGTTTGCGATTTTATTCCGCGGGCACCAGCCAGCGTGTTGTGTGATGCCCCGGTCCCGGCAGTTTGCATGTTTTTGCCAGCCAGCTTCCGATGACATCAAGGTCCTGATCGAACTGCCACGGCGGATTGATCACCAAAAGTCCGGCCCCGCGCATGCGTCCTTTGGCCCCACCATGGTCGGCGGCAAGTTCGGCACATAAAACACCGCCTTGCGATTTGATCGCGCCAATCGATTTGCGAAGGTCCGCATCAAAGCCATCTTCAAGGATCGGGTACCACAGCATAAAGGTGCCCGTCGGCCATTTATCCCATGCGCTTTGCAGGGAATGGGCCGCCCGTTGATAATCCTGTTTTACGTCGTAACTCGGATCCATCAGAACCAGACCACGCCGGATGGCAGGTGGCATCATGGCAACCAGTCCTTCGTATCCATCGCGTTTATGCAGATGAATGCGCGGATCGCGTTTCACCCGGTGATACAGGGTTTCGTTTTCACGTGGATGGAGTTCCATCAGAACCAGTTCGTCTTCATCACGCAGCATTTCGCGCACAATAAACGGTGATCCCGGATAGAACGGACCGGCATATTCATCCGTGTCCCGCACACCATACTCGCGCCCGTGGGCAATCGGATCAAAGCGGCTGACGTGATCCATGTAGTCTTGCAGCATTTCAGGCGCGTTTTTGCCCGCCTGTGCAGCACCAATACCACCATGCCACTCACCGGTTTTTGCGGCCTGGTCGCTGCCAAGGTCATACCATCCCGAACCGGCATGGGTATCAATCACGCAGAACGGTTTTTTCTTTTTGCGCAGATGCGTCAAGATCAACCAAAGGGCCGCGTGCTTGTGCAAATCGGCAAAATTTCCGGCGTGATAGCCATGCAGATAACTCAGCATCGCGGCTTATCCTTTCTTCGGACGTGACCGGTGGCGGCCGGGTTTCTGGGATTTGGATTTGTTTGGCACGGCATCCGCCTTGGCACCCGATTGATGTTTACGCGGCGGCTTGGCCGATCCGGGGGACAGGCGGCGATGGGTTGCGGGCGGTGCATCAACCTCGATCACGCGATGTTCGCCCGGCGCAATGCCTTCAAGCGTCCAGTCGCCAATTGCATGGCGGATCAGGCGCAAGGTCGGAAAACCAACCGCTGCGGTCATGCGGCGCACTTGCCGATTACGACCTTCGGTAATGGTCAGCTCAATCCAGCTTGTCGGGATTTCCTTGCGATAGCGCACCGGTGGATCGCGTTCCCAAAGATTTGCCGGTTCATCAATCCGGCGCACCTTTGCCGGAAGTGTCATGCCATCTTTAAGCTCGACCCCGTCGCGCAGCGCATCAAGCGCCTCATCGGTCGGCTCCCCATCGACCTGCACCAGATAGGTTTTCGACTTTTTGTATTTGGGGTGGGCGATCTGCGCATTGAGCGGCCCATTGTCCGTCAGCAACAGTAACCCTTCGCTATCGCGGTCAAGCCGACCAGCGGCATAGACACCGGGCTGCTTGATATAGTCAGCCAGCGTCGCCCGACCGTTTTCACGGTCGGTAAACTGGGTCAGAACACCATACGGCTTGTTCAAAAGGATCAGTTGCGCCATGGCGCGCATAAAACCAGCTTTGCGGCGGCTGTCAACACATCCCCACGTGCCAAATGCCAAATTGTCGGCAAAGGATCGCGTTTTAGCCCACCGCGCGACGCATAAACATCAGTCGCGGATCAGATATTCCATCGTGGTCACAACTCGAACGGTTTTATTGATCTGGCTGGCTTCGTTCATGTTGGGTGCGCCGTCGGCTGCCAAAATCTGAAACAGTCCCTGTGTCGCGCGGCGGATCCCACCCAACTGACCACCAGAGTCGGCGGCAAACTGCGCGGCGGCTTCGCGGGCGTTGGCGGTCGCGGCGGCAATCATTTCGGGTTTGACGTCATTAAGCCCGGTAAACATATAACTTGGGCCGGGGTTATAGCCCTGCCCACCCAGAACGATCCCGCCCTGAAGCAGTTTGCCAATATCCTGTGATGCGGCAACAACCGCCTTCACGTCGTCGGTACGGACCTGAATGGTCTGATTGACGATATAGCGGCTTTCAATCGGGCCAGAACGATATGATTGGGCAAGCTGGTCGGTAACCTGAAGGTTTTGCAGTTCGGTCATTTCCTTTGAAATGCCGTGGCTTGCCAGAAAATCGAGCAGCGTCTTGGTATCGGCCTCAATTTTGGCCTGTGCTGTTTGCAATACATCATCGGTTGCAACAAAGGTGATTGGCCAGACCGCCCGGTCGGCCTGTACATCCTGTTCCGCCAATCCCTTAACAGTGACATAGCGATCAAGCGATCGCATGTTTGCGATACCGTTACCAACAAACCACCCCGCCCCGGCAATTGCCACACCAACGATCACGGCGGCGACGACCTTGACCAAACCAGACGACTGAACCATGACTTTGCCTCTTCCTAATCCAATGCGCGCCGAAATGACTTATATCTGCGCAAATCATACCTTTAATTATGATCTATCAACATAAAAAGCGGCAACAGAGAGGCAGTGTATTCGCCGGAAATTCATCATCAAAGCAGACTTTGAATGCATTCAAAAACTGTCGCATTCTTTGATTGCCCATGATAAAAGCCCCGCATACCGTCAGGGGTAGGATATACTGCCCCGTCACAATCACACGTCACAAGAGGTCCCCATGCTGCGTTCGGAAATCAACGCCTGCATCGAGCATGCAAAAGAACTTTACGCGTCCATTTCCTTTAAACTTCCTGTTTGGGGCCATTACGGCCCGGATCAGTGGGCCGCAGAACCCGATCTGGCAAAATGGTGCCGCGGGCATCAGATGGGCTGGGACGTGACGGATTATGGCGAAGGTAATTTTGCCAAGCGCGGTTTGATCCTGTTTTGCCTGCGCAACGGCATTCTGCGTCAGCCCGGCGAGGTGCCTTATGCCGAAAAGATCATGATTGTCGGTGAGGATCAGGAATGCCCATGGCATTACCACAAGGTCAAAATGGAAGACATCATTGTGCGCGGCGGCGGCAACCTTGTGATTGAGCTTTGCAACCTGACCGAAGATGGTCAGATGGACCGAGTCAATGACGTACAGGTGCGCACCGATGGTAAGCTCAACATCCTGCCAGCGGGCGGCAAGGTTGTGCTCGAACCGGGGCAAAGCGTGACCCTGCCGCGGACCCTTGTGCACCGCTTTTACGGCGAAGTTGGCAAAGGTCCGGTTATTGTCGGCGAAGTTTCACAGGTTAATGATGATCTTGCCGATAACTATTTCTTTGATTGTGATGCGCGCTTTACCAAGATCGAAGAAGACGTCGCACCAATCCACCCACTTTGGAATGAACTGCCTGCGCAGTAAGACCGCCTCATAGAGCAAGCAAACAAAAGCCCCGCAATTTTTCTTTGCGGGGCTTTTGCGTTTTCAGTCGGTCCGATGGCCGTGCCACACTGCTGTTTATTCAGCAGGCGGCAGGTCATTTTTGTCGCCAAGAATTTCGTTAAACTCCGGCATGTCACGCAGGGGTTCGAATTCTTCTTCTGTCCAGGCCGGTTGACGCATGGATTCAGAAAGTTCGATCGCACGCTGCAAATCAGCAAGGGCGCCTTCGCGGAAACCAAGTCCGGCATTTGCGCAAGCACGTTGATAGTGGCCATTGGCACTTCCGGGTTCTTCGGCCAGCAAACGATTGCACAGGCTTAGTGCCCAGTCGCGATCACCAAGTTGAAGGGCGGCATCTGCCTTATAGGCCATGACTTCCGGATCGCCCGGTGCCAGTTCAAGGATCTTGTCATAAGTTTCGATTTTTGAACGCGGGTTCGTGACCTGATTGGCTTGCAGCCACAGTGCATGGATTTCCTGTGTGCGTTCGATTTCGTGCTGATGCTCGTTGATCACCTTGGATTTCAAACGCAACTCATCCTCAAGCGAGGTCAGGCGTCGTTCGAATTCTTCGGACAAACGTTGCAATTCCGTATTGGCAAGATTGCGCACACTTGATTTCAACTCACGCAGCGACTGCCAGCCCAGCATGGTCAGAAGCGCACCGACAGCGGCCACGAAATAGAAGAAATAGGTCACGGTATTGGATGAATAGGAAATCGCCTTGTCAATGGCTTCAAGCTGACGGTTGACGACTTCACGCATCAATTCCGCGCGCATGCCCTGCATTTCAGTACGCAGGCTTTTCAGTTCATCAAGAACATAGCGTTCCATCAATGGCGGCATGTTGGTACGTTCTTTGGCATCCACGGGGCTAAAATCGACATCTGGCACCGCATCGAATGCATCACCCGACTTAGTATCCTGACGGATTTCAGGCTCCGACGTTTGGGCAAACCCCGGCTGTGCGGCGAAAATGCCTGCCAATATCAAAAGTGATGCAACAAAAGTTGCCCGCCGTAAAGACAGTGTCACCATCCCCGTGTTCCTCTTTTTATGATTTGGTCACGTTACCCGCGTAACGCTTAGAATCCCATAGAAAGCGTTTCAAAAATGCAAACAGGTGTAGTCAAACAACCAAACTATGTTGCAGCATGATTGCATCCTTGCATGTATGTGCACTGACAAAGGGCACGTTTATCCGTATAAGCGGTTCGGTATTTAAAAATTCAAACGGGTCGGTTCTGCGTGAAAAATATTGATGTTCTTGTAATCGGTGCGGGTGCTGCGGGCCTGATGTGCGCCATCGAAGCTGGCAAGCGCGGCCGGTCTGTTGTGGTGGTCGACCATTCCGACAAACCCGCCGAGAAAATCCGTATTTCGGGCGGCGGGCGATGCAATTTCACAAACATCCACACCAGCCCGGAAAACTTCCTGTCGCAGAACAAGCGGTTCTGTGTATCCGCCCTGAAACGCTATACCCAGCATGATTTCATCGAAATGGTGAACCATCATGAAATCAGCTGGCATGAAAAAACGCTGGGCCAGTTGTTCTGTGATGAAAGTTCGTTTCAGATCATCGATATGTTGCTTGATGAATGTGACGCTGCAGATGTCACCATTCGCCTGAACACGGAAATTTCCAATATCATCCGTCGCGACGATGGCGGGTTTGACGTAACGACACGCACGGGCGCGCAATGGGCGTGTGCATCGCTTGTGGTCGCATGTGGCGGGCTTTCAATCCCGAAAATCGGGGCAACCGGATTTGGCTATCAAATTGCACGTCAGTTCGGATTAAACATCATCCCGACCCGGGCGGCTTTGGTGCCGCTGACGTTTGATCCTGAGTTGCGCGCGCAAATGGGCCAGCTATCGGGCATTTCGGTTGATGCAGTGGTTCAATGCAATAAAAAGCAATTCCGCGAAGGATTGCTGTTCACCCATCGCGGCCTTTCAGGCCCATCCATTTTACAGATTTCATCTTATTGCGATGAAGGCGACGGGATTGTAGTGAACCTCAACCCCGAAGAAGACGCCTTTGATCTTTTGAAATCGGCCAAAAGTGAAACCCCGAAACAGGCCGTTCACACGGTGCTGTCGCGTATTTTGCCCAACCGTTTGGCGCAAATGATCACGGCACGTCATGACCTTGAACGTCCGATTGGCGAAACCGGTGACAAGGCGCTTCGCAAGCTGGCAATGGATGTCAATCAGTGGGCTGTCATGCCAAATGGCACCGAAGGATACCGCACAGCCGAGGTGACGATTGGGGGGGTAGATACCAACGAACTGTCATCGAAAACCATGGAATGCCGCAGTGTGCCGGGCCTGTATTTCATCGGTGAAGTTGTTGATGTGACAGGGCATCTTGGCGGATTTAATTTCCAGTGGGCCTGGTCGTCTGGCTGGTCTGCCGGGCAGGTTGCCTGAGGTCGAAATTCGTTTACACACCCCAACCATTGAGCGCATATATAGTGCGTGTGTTTCCTTATGGGGGAACAAATAGAGTCCTTGGCCGTTTCATGATCAAGCGCGGTGTCAAATAGCCGCAGCAACAAATTAATGAGGTTTGGACATGTTTGAATATGGTGGAATACTTGGTTTAATCATTTTGATCGCCGATATCTGGGCGGTCATTAATATTTTGGGCAGTGGTGCGAGCACCGGGTCAAAAGTTCTTTGGATTGTACTTGTTCTTGTTCTGCCGGTCTTGGGCCTGATCATCTGGCTGTTTGCCGGTCCGCGTAGCGGGCGCGCCTAAGCCCGAAAGATTTCAGCTGGAATTTAAAACCAGCATCTAAAACGACAAAGCCCGGCAGTTTACTGTCGGGCTTTGTTCATTTTCAAATACCTGCCGCGAAAATCGCAATCGCACCGGCCAGCGCAAGCCCAATCCGCACAATCATTGGGCGTGGTGATATCAGTCCATACGATATGGCGGTCAAACCAACAGCCACCTTCAGCCCTGCTGCAATCGCCCATACAGGTTCAGACCCAAGATCAATCAGGGATGCATTGGCCACCATCGCCAAGGGCACGATATAAAGTCCAATACCCAGCGCCATGGCGGTGCCCGCAACCTTGAGCCAGTTTTCTTCGACCATGCCCGCAGCAATGAAAACCGCGCCACAAACCGGTGGTGTGATGGTCGACAAAAGTGCGAACCAGAAAACAAACAGATGTGCCTGCAAAGGATCAAGGCCAAGCTCGATCAAGGCAGGACCGGCAACCGAAACGCAGATCACATAGGCCGCTGTTGTTGGCACTTCCATGCCCAAAATCAAACAGGCCAACGCGGTCAGAAGCAAAGCTGGCCAGAGCATCCCGCCCGAACCGGATAAAAGCAGCGATGTGATTTTCACCCCAAGTCCGGTTAGCCCAAGCACACCAATCACAATCGATGCACATAGAATGATCGAGCCGATCATCGCCACCTGACGCCCCGCATTCAGACAGACATCGGTGAAACGGTCCTTCGTGCGCGCCAGATCAAACGACAGATTGCCATCCAAGAACAGCAATACCGCCCCGACAACAAGGGCCAGACAGGCCGAATATTGCGGCGTATACCCCCCACCAAACATACCCCAAAGCAGAATGGTGAAGGGGACAAGGAAAAAGCACGACGTGATGATAACCGCGCGCATGGTTGGTCGGTCTTCCTTTGGCACACCGGGAAGATCAAACCGCATGGCAAAGGCGTTAATCCCGACCCATACCGCAAGGAAATACAAGAATGCCGGCAAGGTCGCGGCAACCATGATATCGACATACGGTCGCCCGGTGAGTTCAACCATGACAAAGGCGCCAGCCCCCATCAAAGGTGGCATGATCTGCCCACCAGATGAGGCCACTGCCTCAACCGCCGCAGCAAGACGTTTAGGATAACCAAGTCGCGTCATCGCGGGCAAAGTAATCGCACCAGTTGACGCCACGTTGGCCGATGCCGATCCCGAAATGGAGCCAAACAGAGCAGATGAAATAACCGATACTTTTGCCGCACCGCCCTTAAGACGCCCCGCCGCCGCACCGGCAACATTCATGAATCCCTGCCCGGCTTCGCCAGCATTTAGAACCGCACCAAAAATCACAAAAATAGCAACAATGCTGACCGATACACCCGTCAGGCTGCCCCAAAGGCCACCTTCGGCAATGGTCAATGTGCCCAACATGCTTTCAACCGGAAGTCCGGCATGGCCAAATTCGCCCGGAACATATTCGCCAAACAGCGCATAAAGCAAGGCAATGCCCGCAACCATCGGCAAGGGCCAGCCAATGGCGCGGCGCGCCATTTCCAGAACAATCCCTAAAAGGGCGGCGGCAATGGCGATCTGGGTATTGCCCATCAGAAAACCATACTGATCAGCAAGACTGCCATGGTTGAAAACAATCCAGCCACACCCGATCAGGCCAATCACAGTCAGGATCGCGCCAGATATATTTTGCGCCCGTGTTTTGGCAACAAAGATCAGTGCCCATGGCAAAGCCAGCGCCATGTGGATCGGACGGCTGACAAGATTGGGGACGAGGCCGGAAAAAATCAGCCAAAGGTGAAATGCAATCGAAATTGCACCAAGCATAATCCAGATGGGGCGAGAAATGGCCGACATGTTTATTCAGTTTGTTGGATAAAGACGGGCCCGGCGGATGTGCCGGGCCTGTTGTGTTTTATGAGCAATCAGGTGTTAGCGCTGATCATCGCGGACCGGGAAACCGGCCTCGGCATAATAACGCAATGCACCGGGATGAATTTTGCCCGCGATATTGCCCAGCATGTCTGGGGAAACACCATTCCACCACGATGAGCTTTCACCCATTTTGGCTTTTTGCTCCCAGAATGTCTTGGTCAACTGGTAGGCGGTTTCGTCATCCATCTCGGTCGTTGCAAAGGCCACAACCGACAGCGACGCGGTTGTGATGTCTTCGTCCTGACCGCTATAGGTGCCCGCAGGAATAACCGTTTTGTCGCGTTTGGTCAGCGCAAGCTGCTCATCGGAAAGTGACAGGACGTTGACGTCCGTTCCGGCCGCTGCTTCGATCACGTTCGGCGCAGGCCAGGAGCCCGCGGTAACAAAACCATCAATCTGACCGTTTTTAAGTGCGGCAACTGCGTTGGAAAGTTCGGCATCAGCCAGTTCAACCTTACCGCCAAGACCAAACAGGTCGAGGTATTTTTCACCTTCTTTCGCCCCGAAGGATCCCTTGCCCAGAAGGATGGTTTTGCCTTCAAGACCGGCGAAGTCCGTGGCACCAGAATCACTGCGCATCACAAAATGCATGGTCAGGGACGGGATTGGGAACAGGGCACGAACCGCTTCGAATTTTTCCGTCGGGCGCCCTTCAAACGGGCCTTTGCTGTTTTGGGCCAGTCCGACCAAACCGGGCGGGGAGGTAAACACATAGTTGCCCGAACGGACCATGGCTTCCATGACGTTCTGAACCGAACCCTGGCTTTCTTCAACCGTAATAATCACGTCACCATTGGTGCCGGTTTTCATCGCTTCAGAAAGCTGTGCGGCCATCTGGTAATAGGATGACGCAGCTTTGGCTGATTTCAGGGTGACACGGGTTTCGGCCTGTGCGGCAGACGCCGCAGACAGTGCCATAATACCGGCGGTAATTACGCCAAGTGTACGCAGAATATTCAAGGCTTCCTCCCCTTGTATGAGCAGTCCGCTTTGTCGGCTTTGAATGCCGAACTTGGCAGCGAACCTTTCGTTGGTGGCAATAAGCGCAAAATACAGTCCCGTTTCAGGAGCGTTTTGGCAAAAATGACCCAAGTTCACGGCCATAGAAAGCATGAAGTACATGAAGGTCAAGCTGCTTATGCGATTTCACAGCCTGTCAGAGATGTAAACCTTACGCCAAACGGGTCCGTTTTCACATGGCAGTTGTGCAAAACCGACGCTATTCGCGGCCAGGCTTCACGCTTAAAGGGACACAAGCATTCCCAAGGGAACATAACGCACAAAGCAGCGTTAATCTCGGGAACGGCTGTAAATCGTTTTAGCTCAGTACGTTGTAATGATTGACAGCTTTCCCACCCTTGCCGCAGGGTAGTTCCTGCATCACCAGAATTCAGTTGAGGATTCCATGCCGCGTTCGCCGGTTGCCCTGATTATTGCATTGTCTGCGACGTTGTTTGCCGCCTTTGCGCTTAACAGCGGGTCATCTTTGCAATCATCCCTGTTGGCGCTACGCGCCTCGGCAGAAGGATTCTCTCCGGTTTATACTGGTATCATCATGGCATCCTACTATATCGGCTTTGTCGCCGGGATTGTCTGGGGTGCCAGCCTTGTGAACCGGGTGGGTCACATCCGGACCTTTGCCGCCCTTGCATCCGCCGGTTCGGCGATCACGTTGCTCCATGCTGTGTATGTTGATCCGCTCACATGGTCGCTGTTTCGCGCCATGACCGGTCTTTGTCTTTCCGGCCTCTATCTGGTGGTGGAAAGCTGGTTGAATGCGCAGTCCGACAACACGTCACGCGGCAGCACAATTGCGATTTATATGACGGTGTCACTCGGTGGTCTGGCAATTGGCCAGTTGCTGCTGAACATGTCACCGATCAGCAGCTTTGAGCTGTTTACCGTTGCTTCGGTCTTGCTGTCGCTGTCTCTTGTTCCACTTGCTTTGACCCGTCAGCCACCGCCTTCTGCGGTTAGTGGCGAACGCATGACGTTTCGTCGTCTTTACAAGATATCACCACTGGGATTTGTCGCGGCATCCGGTGCCGGGGTCTTATCCGGGGCGATTTACGGTGTTGGGCCGGTCTTTGCCGCCGAACTGGGTTTAAGCACGCAAAACGTCGCCTATTTCATGTTTTTTGTCATTCTGGGCGGCATGATTATGCAGTTCCCGATCGGCAAGCTTTCTGACATTGTGCCGCGCCAATACGTGATGATTGTTGTCTTACTTGGTCTTGCTGTTTGCGGGCTGATCCCGCTTGTCATTCCCGACGTGATCAAAGACAACCTGACACTTTGGGGCGGGATCACCGGGGTCTTCATCATGCCAATCTATGGATTGGCTGTGGCCTATGTGAATGATTACCTCGAACCCGAAGACATCGTGCCTGCATCGGGCGGCCTTTTGATTATTTATGGCGGCTCAGCCGCAGCGGGTCCATTGCTAGGGTCGAGCGCAATCGGGTACTTTGGCCCTTGGGCACTGCCATTCCTGTTTTCCGTGATCGGGATTCTGGTTGCCGGATTTGCCATTTACCGTGCTGGGTTTGGTCGTCGCATCTCTCTCGAGGAGCAAGGTCAGTTCGTTGCGGTTCCGCGCACAACCCCTATGGCGTTTGAGCTGTCATCGATTACCGATGAAGTTCCCGAAGACGGCGCGGACGGCTCCACAAAGGACTCTTCGCAAGAGACCGATGAAGTCAGCGACCTTTTGACGCCGGATGGCACAGCACATCCCGACGACTATGGGCATGTCGCAGTCGATGAGGATGACGAAAGCGCGAAACCAGAAACGAAATAAGAACGAGATTTATCAGGCTGCAGTCCCAAATCGGGATGCAGCCTGAATTATAATTGAGACATCACCGCTATTCGGTGTTTACATAACCATATGTAATGGCATGTTTAATACGTGCCCGGCTGCCGTTCGATCATGGCGCGCCACAGCGCCGTGCCCGTGCTTTTTGCGCGAGAACAGGTCGGCCTTTTTGGGCCAATGTCAGGAAAATCAACGTTCTTTCGCCACTCCCGCATCTTATGGACAGCATTCCATAATGCGGAAAACATCCCAAAATAATAAAACCTGCTGTGGACCCACTGCGGTTTGAGACCATATGTTGTCTCAAACGTTATCGCGGGGTTCAGGATTTTCATGCCGGTTCCCGTGACGGTTCCAAGTCTGGTGAGAGTAAACATGACCCAACGCATCCAAAAAGGTGGCCTTCAGATCGCATCGGTTTTGCATGATCTGATTGCCAACGAAGTCATTCCGGGAACGGGGATCAGTTCTGATCAGTTCTGGGCGTCGTTTGAAAAACTTGTCACTGAACTGGGGCCACGTAACAAAGCACTTTTGGCAAAGCGTGATGAGCTGCAGGCCAAGATCGACGAATGGCATGTGTCGCGTCAGGATCAGGCACGCGATCCGGTTGCCTATAAGAACTTTTTGATCGACATCGGCTACCTTCTGCCGGAAGGCGACGATTTTTACATCAGCACCACCAATGTCGACCCGGAAATCGCCCGTGTCGCCGGGCCGCAGCTTGTTGTGCCTGTGATGAATGCACGATATGCGCTTAATGCGGCCAATGCCCGTTGGGGCAGCCTTTATGACGCGCTGTATGGCACGGATGTCATAGATGATGCCGATGGCAAAGAAAAGACCAAGGGCTTTAACCCAAAGCGTGGGGCTGCTGTGGTGGCCTATGCAGCGAACTTCCTTGATGAAGCCGCCCCACTTGCAACCGGCCATCATGCTGACGTTACAAAGTATGAAGTACGCGATGATGGATCGGGCTGGTGGACGCTGGTGGTGACCCTGTCTGATGGCAGTGAAAGCGCGCTTGCTCAGCCATCCCAGTTTATTGGCTACAACGAAAAGAACGGTGCACTTTCCGAAATTCTGCTGCGCAAGCACAGCCTGCATATCGAAATCTGCATTGATCCGACCCACCCGATTGGCAAAGAACATGCCGCGGGTGTCTCTGACGTAATCATGGAGTCGGCCGTCACGACCATTCAGGATTGCGAAGATTCTGTCGCCGCCGTTGATGCGGAAGACAAGACCCTTGCCTACCGTAACTGGCTTGGCCTGATGAAGGGTACACTGGAAGAAAAGTTCGAAAAGGGTGGCAAGACCGTAACCCGTCGCCTGAACCCGGACCGGACATATAAGGGTGTTGACGGCCACGAAGTCGTTCTGCCGGGCCGTAGTTTGATGCTGGTACGTAATGTCGGTCACCTTATGACGTCAGATGCTGTTCTTGATGCCAACGGCAATGAAGTGCCCGAAGGTTTCCTTGATGCCATGATCACGGGGCTGATTGCCAAGCATGACGTTGAAGGCAAGAACGAATTGGCCAATTCACGCCATGGCAGTGTCTATATCGTGAAACCGAAAATGCACGGCCCAGAGGAAGTCGCCTTGACCAGCGACCTGTTTGCCTTTGTCGAAAATGCGATTGATGTGCCCGAACACACGCTTAAGGTCGGCATCATGGATGAGGAACGCCGCACAACGGTAAACCTTAAGGAGTGCATCCGGGCCGCCAAAGATCGTGTTGTCTTCATCAATACCGGTTTCCTTGATCGGACCGGTGATGAAATCCACACCAGCATGGAAGCTGGTCCGATGGTGCGTAAAGACGCGATGAAAGATCAATACTGGATCACGGCCTATGAAAACTGGAACGTGGATGTTGGTCTTCAGTGCGGCATGAAAGGCGTTGCGCAGATCGGCAAAGGCATGTGGGCCAAACCTGATCGCATGGCCGAAATGATGGATGCCAAAATTAGCCATCCCAAGGCCGGCGCAAAATGCGCATGGGTTCCTTCACCGACTGCTGCCACCCTGCACGCCATTCACTATCATCAGGTTGATGTTCGGGCAGTACAGGATGAAATCGGCAAACGTGAACGGGCCAACCTTGATGATATCCTGGCGATCCCGCGTCTTGGCGATATCAAACCAATGCCAAGCGAAATTCAGGAAGAGCTTGATAACAACGCACAAGGCATTCTGGGTTATGTCGTTCGCTGGATCGACAGTGGCGTTGGTTGTTCCAAAGTGCCTGACATCAATGATGTTGGCCTGATGGAAGACCGGGCCACTTTACGTATTTCGAGCCAGCATATCGCCAACTGGATGCATCATGAGCTGTGCACCAAAGAACAGGTCATGGAAACCCTCAAACGTATGGCTGCGGTCGTTGACAAGCAGAACGCCGGGGACCCGACCTATCGCAACATGGCACCGAACTTTGATGACAGTGTGGCCTTTGCAGCAGCCTGTGATCTGGTATTCAAAGGCCGCGAACAGCCAAACGGTTATACCGAGCCGGTCCTCCATGCGCGCCGCCGCGAAGCCAAGGCGAAATACGGCGCGTAAACATCGCCTTTACAATCGATCACAAAGCAAAAGCCGCCCACATCGTTGGGCGGCTTTTTATTGCACAAAGTTCTGCAGCATAAATTGCAGCATTTTAATCTCTATGCACCCAGTGTCATGATCTCATAGCCTTTGTCGGTGACGACAAGCGTGTGTTCATATTGCACCGTGGCGTCGCCAGTATCAGAAAACAGCGTCCAGCCATCATCACAATCCACCGCCCATTTCGCCCCAAGAGACAGGAACGGTTCGATGGTGATCACCTGCCCTTTTTTAAGGGTCCGGCGTTCTTTGGGATCATCCCATGTCGGGATGGTATGAGGATGTTCGTGTAGTGATTTACCAATACCGTGGCTCGCAAGATTGCGGATCAGGGTATAGCCGCCCTTACGCGCGAAGTTTTCGACCTTAAGCCCGATTTCGCGGATGGGTGCCTTGTCACGGACAACCTTGATCCCGGCCCACATGGCTTTTTTGCCATCGTCGCACAGTTTGATCAGTTCGGGTTTTCCCGCACCACAGATAAAGCTGGCTCCAGTATCGGAAAAATACCCATCAAGGGAAGCGGAAACATCAATGTTAACCAAGTCACCATCCGCAAGAACCTGATCGCCGGGAATGCCATGCGCAACAGCTTCATTAACACTGATGCAGGTCGCTCCGGGGAACTTATATTCGCTTTCCGGGGCTGAAACGGCCCCTGCATCTTCAAGAACCTTTCGCCCGATGAGGTCAAGTTCCGCGGTGGTGATGCCGGGTACTGCCGCAGCCCCCATAACGTCCCGCGCGCGCGCGCAAATGCGGCCAATACGACGCAGATGATCGAGTTCTTTATCCGATGAAATTGTCATTAAATGGTTATTACGATGCTGTGCTGCGAAGTCAAGAAAACCCGTTTTCGACAAGCCACATAAATGCAGATGTGGCTACTTCGCGATATCTTCAGCATTAGCCACGCCCTTGCATTTCGCCAGATATTTCATGACCGGACGGCATATCCCGCAGGACAGAATGGTTCATTGTACCCTGCCCATTCCATAACCATTCGATACAACAATAACACTATACTTAAATTTGATAGTATATTTGAAAATCAGGATGTTGATGGCCACAATGCACGACGAAAACCAACCAAACACCAACATGTACAACCCGCAACCAAATAGGGTGCTATGACCATTACCCAAATTATCTATTGGCTTGAACTGGCGGGCGTTGCGGTGTTTGCGATCACAGGCGCACTTGAAGCATCCCGACGCCAGATGGATGTTGTCGGCTTTGTCCTAATCGCGACCTTTACCGGCATTGGTGGTGGGACAGTGCGTGATGTGATTACCGGGGAAACGCCGGTTTTCTGGATCAAGGATCCGGCCTGGATCATTACCTGTATTGCCGCGGCGATCTTTACCTATTTTACGGCCCATCTTGTCGAGCGGCGCTATGTCGCGCTGATCTGGCTTGATGCACTGGGGCTTGCACTTTTTGGCGTCACCGGGGCGGCCATTGGATTGAACCTTGGTGTTTCGCCACTTGTTGCCATCATCCTTGGCATGATCACCGCAACGTTTGGCGGCATGGTCCGCGACGTGGTTTGTAATGAAATCCCGCTTATCCTGCGCCCAGAAATTTACATCAGCTGTGCTTTTATGGGCGCCAGTATTTATGTGGTTGGCACGGATATTCTTGAACTTCCCCGTGGCCCGATTGCTTTCATCGCATTCTTTGCCGCCTTTATCCTGCGCGCTGCCGCAATCAAGTTCAAGCTGGGGTTCCCGGTCTATAAAGCACGTCCGGGGCGGGAGTATTGATCAGCGTCATTTTGGTTTTTACGAAATATGCGCTTTGTAAACCCAAACGAAAGACGTTGGAAAATAAGCTTGTCTTCGGCAGACATTCAAAATAGGCAAAAAAATGTCCAATCCGGTTCAGGGTATATTGCAAACAGCAGACGATTTTTTTGCGAAAGGCGAATTTCGTGAGGCTTCACGGAAGTATCTTGAGGTGTTACGCATACAGTCTGATCACCCAGTTGCCCTGCATCACCTTGGACTATGTTGCTACCGGACGGGTTCGCACGAACAGGCAAGAAATCTGATATTCCAATCCGTTTCTATTCAGCAAAACAATGCAGTAGCCCACGACCATCTCGGCGTTGTTTTGGTTGCCTTAAACGATTTTATACACGCAGAGGCCAGCTTCAAAAGCGCTATCGCTATTCAACCAAGCTATGTTGATGCCTATCATAATCTGGGTGCGCTTTTGATAAAGCAGAAACACTATTCGCGCGCGCTTGCGATACTCGAAAGCAGCCCAAGCACGCCCAAAGGTGCGTTAAGTAGACACAAACTTCTCGGCCAAACGCACTTGCTTCTTGGTAATACGGATCAGGCGTTAACCCACCTAGAACAGGCACTGATGCAGAGATCATCAGATCCTGACGTATTGTCTGACATCGCAACCGCGCTCGAAAAACAAAGTCGACACTCCGAGGCCTTAAAGTTTCACAGCCTCGCCATTGGCCGCCGACCCGGCGAAAATCGTCACTGGCAACTATTTTGTGACTGTCTGAAAATATTGACCGCGTCGACACCATCCTCTGCGGGCGTCGAAATTAGGTTACAACATCTGATTCGCTCCGAAACTCTGCCGATGCAGGACCTTGTGCAAACCGTGATTGTCGCAGCCGAGCACGATACGCAAATCGCCGAAGTACTCAGCCGCTGGGCCAAGCCCGATGCGGTTGGTATTTCAGATCCTTGGTCAGACATGATTACGTTGGCAAAATGCACATCCCTGATGATGCTGATGTCTGCAACCCCGATCGACAACATTGCTCTTGAGAGAATTCTGACACGCTGCCGCAGGGAAATGCTGACATCGGATACGTCACGTGATGATGAAATATTACCCCTTGCGATCAGCCTTGCCCTGCAGTGCTTTAATAACGAGTATGCTTATGTCGTTTCCGAAGCAGAAAAGCAGGCCATAAGCCAACTTGAAAATAAACTGGCAAAAATTATCGCGGATGGCGCCACCCCGAACCCGGTGGAATTGACGATACTAGCTGCCTACGCACCACTATCTCATTATGCGTGGGCAAACATACTGACAGCACAAAATTGGCCCAGTTCGCTCCTGCCGGTTATAGAAAGGCAGATAAAAGAGCCGCTGGAAGAAAACGAGATTCGACCGACTATCGGCCAACTGACAAAAATCTCAGATGGCGTGTCTTCTTCTGTACGCGACATGTATGAGCAGAACCCATACCCAAGGTGGATAAACGCAGCAGTTCGCAGATACGATCTGTCAATCGCCGACGTCCTGACATCCCCCCCTATTTTACTTGAACTTGGCGATTATGTTGCGCCAGACGCGCCAGAAATACTGGTTGCCGGCTGTGGGACCGGGCAACATTCTATCCAACCTGCCACACGCTACAAAGCATCGAAGGTAACCGCAGTTGACCTTAGTCTTGCCAGCCTAGCTTATGCGAAACGGCAATCTGCAAAACTCAACATAGACAACATTTCCTTTTTCCAAGCAGATATTCTACAACTTGATGAAATAGAGAAGCAGTTTGATGTTGTTGAATGTGTCGGCGTTTTACACCATCTCGAAAACCCGCTTTTGGGATGGGAAACTCTTGTACGACGCGTCAAACCCGGCGGCCTCATGAAGATTGGTCTGTATAGCGAGGCAGCCCGACAGGACGTTCTGGCAGGGCGCAAAATTGTTGCCGAACAAAATTTCGAACCAACCGCGGACGGCATTCGTACGTGCCGACAATATATTATCAACGCAGCCGCAAAAGGTGATCCGGTCTTAGCCCAACTATGCCGCAGATCAGACTTTCATAGTTTGAGTGCTTGTCGCGACCTGATCTTTCATATTCAGGAACACCGCTTCACCTTGCCGGAAATCAAAGAATATTTGAAAACCCTTAATCTGGAATTTCTCGATTTCGAAATGAATTTCGCGGGTCAACTCAGTAATTTCCGGAAAGAACTAAACGGATTTTCTGCTGAAAAACGTCTTGATAAATGGCACGCGTATGAACTTGATAACCCCGATACATTCAGAGCAATGTATCAGTTCTGGTGTCGAAAACCTGCCCAGTAAACGTATCTGCACTATTCGACAATTAGCTGCACCCGGTCACTGGAAAAGGCGGTAACGCCGAACTCAATCGGAACACCTGCCGAATCGACATCAATGCTTTCGGTCGAGATTACCGGGCGGTTTTTGGCCTGCTTTAGCAGGCTTGCGACACGTGACGAGGGCAGTGCTGCTGAAATGCGGGTGGTTTTGCGGGTATAATCGTCAATACCGAACCGTTTGAACGCTTCGGTCAGCGATTTTGTTTCGATGAAAATCTCGACAATGCCTTCAAATCGTGCGGCTGGCAGGTAACTTGTCGCCACCGCCAGCGGCACACCGTCGGCTTCGGACACTGAAAACAGTTCAATCACCCGTGTGCCCAGCTTTACGTCCAGACATTGCGCAACCGTTGCAGTTGCCTTGAGCACCTCGGACGATACCAAGCGTTTGTCCGGCAATCGATGACGCCCGGATACAATCTGGGAAAACCGGGTTTTAGCGCCCAGCGGGTAATCAAGGATCTGTTCCTGAACAAAGGCCCCGCGTCCCTGTTCCACCCGGACGACATTGGTATCGACGAGGGCCGCGATCGCACGGCGTACGGTATGGCGATTCACACCGAAACGGCGCACCAGTTCCATTTCGGTCGGCATTTTATCCCCTGGGGAAAACACCCCGTCCGCAATATCTGTCAGAAGCTGTTTTTCGATTTGCTTCCAGATAGATAGCCCCGGCTCCCAATCCATAACTTTTCCCGTTCACAAAACTTTCACCGCAAGACCTTTGCCAAGGTCGATAGATCGGCTTATAACGTAAATATGTATAGACGTCTAGACAAATTTTGAATTTGTCGACATCCATGAAAAAGGATCAGACATATGATGGCCCAGGCCGCCCCGACCGCAGCACCAGACACCGCGAAGACGGACGACAGCGCGATAGCTGCGCGTCAACGCTGGATGGCAGTTCTTGCCCGCACTGACCGTAAGACCCTTGAAACCGAATGGTCCGACAAATACGGCGCGACCACGTGGAGCCATCTGCGCGAGCCACAAGTCGGCATGGTGATGGTGCGCGGTCGCGCAGGCGGTGGAGGACAGCGGTTCAACCTTGGCGAAATGACGGTTACACGCTGCGCTGTAACCCTTTCAGACGGAACTGTTGGTCACTCATACGTCAAGGGACGTGATCGGGTTCAGGCACAATATGCCGCCCTGTTTGACGCCGTTATGTTGCGCGATCAGACCGCCAGCGCCTTTATCGACATCCTTGCCGAACAACAAGCCGCTGCCAAACGTGACCATGCCCATAAGGTTGCCGCAACCAAAGTCGATTTCTTTACCCTTGTCCGCGGAGAAGACGAATGACCCTGCAATCCCAGACAAGTAACTTGCTGCCCGGTTTTGATCATGCCGCATTTGATTCGAACGCTGTTTTCCGTGTGTTACTTGACGCCATGTCGCGCCCCGGCCGCATTTACAACCTGCCGATTAACATCACTGCACCAGATGGCCTAAACACATCCTCCACCGCGGCACTTCTTGCAATGGCGGATATGGACACCACGGTTTGGTTGTCGCCCGCTTGTGCGACCAACGCGGCCACCACGCATTTGAAATTCCATTGCGGCAGCCCGATCACAACAGACGCCTCGCAGGCCGATTTTGCCGTTGCGCGCTGTGACGAAGATCTGTCCTTTATCACCCAGCTTCCAGTTGGCACTGCCGAATACCCTGATCAGTCGGCAACATTGATCCTGCTGGTCGATGACATCACCGACAACTCGGAAATGCATCTTCGGGGTCCAGGGATCAAAGATACCCATAGTTTGGATATCAAAGGTCTTCCGGCGGCGTTTCATGCGTGGCGGGCCGAGAACCATCATCTTTTCCCATGCGGTGTCGATGTCATTTTCGCGACCGACACCAAAATCGCCGCCCTTTCACGCACCACCCGGATTGAGGTCAAGTAACCATGTATGTTGCTGTAAAAGGTGGCGAACGCGCCATCAACAATGCCCACCGGCTTCTGGCAGAACAGCGCCGTGGCAACAAAGACGTCAGAGAAATCGAAACCGACCAGATCGAACAGCAATTGTCGCTGTCGGTCACCCGGGTTATGGCCGAAGGATCGCTTTACGACCGCGATCTGGCCGCCCTTGCGATCAAGCAGGCGCGCGGTGATTTGATCGAAGCCATTTTCCTAATGCGTGCTTATCGCACGACCTTGCCGCGCTTTGCCTTTTCCAAACCGATAAAAACAGCGGAAATGGACGTATCACGCCGTATTTCTGCAACGTTTAAAGACCTTCCGGGAGGGCAAATTCTTGGCCCGACGTTTGACTATACGCACCGACTTTTGGACTTCACCCTGATGGCCAATGGCGAAGACCCCGCCGAAGCGCCAAGTGGTGAAAACCCGGTTGATGACCATATGCCGCGTGTTTTGGATGATATCCTGAACTACGAGGGACTTATTCAAGATGAACCAACACCGGTTGATGAAAATGCCCCGGTTGCTGATTTAACCCGCGAACCGATCAAATTCCCGGCCGGGCGTGACTTGCGTTTACAAAACCTGTCACGCGGGGATGAAGGCTTTGTTCTGGCCCTTGGGTATTCCACACAGCGTGGATATGCCAACAGTCACGCCTTTGTGGGTGAAATTCGCTATGGCACGGTATCGGTCGAAATCGAACCCGAAGAACTCGGCTTTGCCATTGATATCGGCGATATTGAACTGACCGAGTGCGAAACCGTCAACAAGTTCAAGGGATCGAAAACCAAACTGCCACAGTTTACCCGTGGATATGGCCTTGTCTTTGGTCAGAACGAACGCAAATCGATTTCGATGGCATTGGTCGACCGTGCCATGCGCGCCAATGAAATGGGCGAACAAATCATGGGCCCGGCGCAAGACAGCGAGTTCGTTATGGAACACAGCGACAATGTCCAATCCACCGGCTTTGTCGAACATATCAAACTGCCTCATTACGTCGATTTCCAGGGTGAACTGGAACTGGTGCGCCGCATGCGGACCGAGGTCGAAGCCCGACTTGCCAAGGCCGACGCACAAGAAATCAAAACCCAATCCGAAGCCGCGGAGTAATCGCCATGGAACAGACTGTACATAATGCGGCTGATACGGCTTCGGCCTATAATTTTGCCTATCTTGATGAACAAACCAAACGCATGATCCGGCGCGCACTGCTTAAAGCCGTTGCCATTCCGGGGTATCAGGTGCCGTTTGCCGGTCGTGAAATGCCAATGCCCTATGGCTGGGGCACCGGCGGGGTTCAGGTAACAGCCGCTGTCATTGGCCCCAAAGATACCCTGAAAGTCATTGATCAGGGGGCGGACGACACCACCAATGCAGTGTCCATTCGCCAGTTCTTTGCCAAGACCGCCAATGTGGCAACCACGGAAAAAACCGCAGAGGCGTCAATCATTCAAACCCGGCACCGCATTCCCGAAAAGGAATTGCGCGAAGATCAGGTTCTTGTCTATCAGGTTCCTATTCCTGAGCCACTTCGTTTTCTTGAACCACGTGAAACCGAAACCCGGAAAATGCACGCGCTTGAAGAATATGGCCTGATGCATGTGAAACTATACGAAGACATCGCCCGTCACGGCCATATTGCAACGACCTATGCCTATCCGGTGATGGTCGACGATCGCTATGTGATGGATCCGTCCCCAACCCCAAAATTTGACAATCCGAAAATGGATAACATGGCAGCGCTTCAGCTTTTCGGGGCCGGTCGTGAGAAACGTATCTATGCTCTGCCACCCTACACCAAGGTCAAAAGCCTTGATTTCGAAGATCACCCGTTTGAGGTGCAATCATGGGACGACGAATGCGGCATGTGCGGTTCGCACGACAGTTACCTTGATGAAGTCATCCTCGATGACAAAGGCAACCGGATGTTTGTTTGCTCTGACACCGATTATTGCAGCGAACGACAGGAAGCCGGCCATCGTGGACCGCAACATCATGACCAGCCGCTTGGCAGTCCCAAAAGCAACCCAAGCAGCGAAAAGGCAGCAGAGTAATGACCAAGATGAATGATCCGCTTCTGCGCGTTGATAACCTGACCATGATGTATGGTGACCGGGTTGGCTGCAAGGATGTCAGCTTTGAACTCCGCCCGGGCGAGGTTCTTGGCATCGTTGGTGAATCCGGTTCGGGAAAGTCAACTTTGCTGCGCAGCATTTCCGCACAACAAGAACCAACCAAAGGCCGCGTTGAGTATCAAACCCGGATTGACGGCACCCGCGACGTTTATGAAATGTCCGAAGCTCAGCGCCGGTTGTTGATGCGTACCGACTGGGCGTTTGTCCATCAGAACCCGCGAGATGGCCTGCGCATGAACGTCAGTGCCGGGGCGAACATTGGCGAACGCCTGATGGCGGTGGGTGATCGCCATTATGGCAATATTCGCAGTTCTGCTGACAACTGGCTGGGTAAAGTCGAAATTGCGTCCGAGCGCCTTGATGATTTACCGTCGACCTTTTCGGGCGGCATGCAGCAACGTTTGCAGATTGCCCGCAACCTCGTAACCAGCCCGCGCCTCGTCTTTATGGACGAACCCACGGGTGGTCTGGACGTTTCGGTTCAGGCGCGTTTGCTCGATCTGCTGCGCGGGCTGGTTCACGACCTTAATCTTGCAGTGATTATCGTCACCCACGACCTCGCAGTGGCCCGTTTGCTGTCTCACCGTTTGATGGTGATGCAACAGGGCAAGGTGATTGAAAGCGGCCTGACCGATCAGGTTCTTGATGATCCGCAGCATGCCTACACCCAGCTGCTTGTTTCTTCCATTCTTCAGAACTGAACCCGGGGCGAAAAAATGTCTGAAATGCTTCATGCTCAAAACGTCTCAAAAAGCTTTACCTTGCACACGCAGGGCAGCGTAACGATCCCGGTTTTTAATGACATAGAGTTTAGTTTATCGGCGGGAGACTGTATTGCGCTGACTGGCGAGTCCGGATCAGGAAAAAGTACATTCATGCGCATGCTTTACGCCAATTACACATGTTCAAGCGGATCAATCAACGTCAGGCATGATGGCGGATGGCTCGACATCACCACGGCCAGCCCGCATGCGATCCTTGACATGCGCAAACGCACGATGGGCTATGTCAGCCAGTTTTTGCGTGTTATTCCGCGTGTGCCGACGCTGGAAATTGTTGCCGAACCACTGGTCGCACTTGGCACGTCGCGGGCCGATGCTATGGAAAAGGCACGCGGTCTTTTGACCCGCCTGCGTATTCCTGAACGTCTTTGGCAGCTTTCGCCATTGACCTTTTCGGGCGGCGAACAGCAACGTGTGAATATTGCCCGTGGCTTTATTGCCGATTATCCAGTCATGCTGCTTGACGAACCGACCGCATCGCTTGATGTCGACAACCGTGCAACGGTTCTGGCACTGATCGAAGAAGCCAAATCCCGTGGGGCGGCAATTGCCGGTATTTTCCACGACCATGAGACCCGTGATGCGGTCTGCACAGGGTCATTTGATGTGACATCGTTTAAAGTTGGGGCCAATGACTGAACAGATTTTTACAAACGCCAAAATTGTGCTAGCGAACGATGTCATTGACGGTGCTGTGCAGATAAAGGACGGGATCATTACAGATGTGTCGGATCGGGCATCCAACCTGCCCGGCGCCGAAGATATGGGCGGGGACTACCTGATGCCCGGTCTTGTCGAACTGCACACAGACAATCTCGACAAACATCTGACCCCACGCCCAAAAACCCGCTGGCCGGCCACCGCTGCGGTTATCGCGCATGACAATCAGGTTGCAAGTGCCGGGATTACGACTGTTTTTGACGCCGTATCGATTGGCGATGTCAATGAAGGGTCAGAACGTATTGTCCGGCTGGTTGAATCGGTCGAGGCTCTTGCCCACGCGCAAGATAACAATCTTTTGCGCGCGGATCACAAATTGCATCTGCGCTGCGAAACGTCCTTTCCCGGCATGATTGACGCCGTTGGTACCTTGGTTGAGATGCCACTGGTGAAAATGTTGTCGGTCATGGATCACACACCGGGCCAGCGCCAATTCGTTAGTCTAGAAGCCTATTACACCTATTATCAGGGGAAATATGGCCTGAATGACGAGGAAATGCGCAAATTTGTCGCAACACGCAGACGCGATTCCGAACTCTATTCCGCAAAGCATCGCCGCCATGTGGTCGAAACGGCGCATGCTAGGGGGCTTGCGCTGGCAAGCCACGATGACGCCACCAATGCCCATGTGGCCGAAGCCGTCGCCGATAAAATGACGGTCGCTGAATTCCCGACCACGCTTGAGGCCGCCAAGGCATCACATGAGGCAGGACTTGGTGTGATGATGGGCGGCCCCAATCTTGTGCGCGGTGGATCGCATAACGGTAATGTCGCCGCAGGCGATCTCGCCAAGAACGGTTATCTTGATATTATTTCCAGCGACTATGTCCCGCACAGCCTGCTGCATGGGGCGATGAAGCTGTTTGATGATTTCAACGAATATGATCTGCCACGTGCCATTCGCACCGTTTCGCTCAACCCAGCAACTCAGGTCGATCTTACCGACCGTGGTGAAATCGCCGTTGGCAAACGCGGCGATCTGATCCGCGTCCATCATTCTCCCCATCATCCAATCGTGCGCGGTGTCTGGCGCGAAGGTGTCCGGGTATCATGACCGAACATGACGACCGGCATCATCCAACGGATGATGCCCCCAAAAGCGGACTGTTGATCCTTGTTGTCGGCCCCAGCGGGGTTGGAAAAGACAGCCTTCTTGACGGTGCCCGTGACCGACTTTCCGAAGAAGCACATTGCTGCTTTCCACGGCGATGCATTACCCGCCCGGCAGGGACCATTGGTGAAAATCATATTCCGGTGCGCCCGGATGATTTCCCGTCAATGGCCAAACAGGGCGCCTTCCTTCTGAGTTGGCGGGCCCATGATATGTGTTATGGCGTACCACGCCATGTGCAAGATGATGTGACCAATGGCAAAACGGTAATCGTCAATGTGTCGCGCAGCGTGATTGACGATGCACGCGCACTTGTCGGCGAAGATCATGTGCGTGTCATCAGCATCTGCGCCAATTCAGATGTTTTGCGTCAACGTCTTGAAGCACGGGGACGCGAAGACCGGTATGAAGTTGAAAAACGTCTGGCGCGCGCATCGGCCTACCAAGTTAATGGGCCAAACGTCATGCAGGTGCAAAACGACGCAGATTTGGAAACCGGGATCAGCCGATTTATCGAGGCGATCCGCGCACCTCAGCTAAACTCGGAACCTGTATGAAGCAACATCGAAGAAACTAGCCCATGAGAAATGCTGCAGTAAACTCTGCAGCATTTTCTTATCCGGCCAAAGCAAAACGCTTTAACAAACGAAACGGCTTTCCGTTTCCGGGATCGCCAAAAAGACAGATATCATCAATCTGAAACGGCGCATCACAGAGCGGCGCGATAATTGGCCTGAGGGATTCTTCAAACCTTGCCAATTGCTCAGGGGCAAGTTTGTTGCTGAGCGTCAGGTGGAAGCGAAATTCTTCCATGACATAGGGATAGCCCCAAGCGACAAGATAGTCTTCCTGACGTTCTGTCAGCCCGGCAGCACGACGCTTGTTCATGGCCGCCACATCTTCAGGCTTGCGAAAATCATCAAGACTACGCACCAGCATTCCAGCCAGATTTTCAAGTGGCGCAACCGGCTCGGTCGGTAGCAATGCTAAAAACAGACCAATGGATTTCAATGTCAGCGGACCACATGTAATCGGCGCAGTCTCTGCACAAAGACTTTCCACCGCAGTCTCAAGCTCAGCACGGCTTTGCCCATCTTTTACCGCGAATGGCGGTTTCAGCGTCCCGTGAAAGCCATATCGGGTTGGCGATGTGGTTGCCGCGATCACGTCATCCGCATCAATCCGTAAAACAGCCGGGCGGGGAAGATCATCATCCGTGACCGGATCCCGACCAAGCCACGCATTACCAAACTGGCCAAGGTCGCTTTGGGCAGACGGAGCATAATAAAGTGCATAGCGTTGATAGTCGGTCATGGGGGCTCTTTGAACTGCGGTCTTGATACAGACAAGTATCTTGGGAAGGCATTAAGGGTTGCGCAACAGAGAAGTTACCTGGCATGGGGAATTGACCTAGGAAGCCTGACATCTCCGGCTCGACGCAATCAGATCGTATCGAATTTCAGACAGAAATCACGCACCGGAAGTGTTCGGAAATCACTCAGATTTTCCGCAAGCATGTCATGACACCAGTCCCACCAACGGATGCGCAACAAGGCATCGACAATGTCGGCTTCAAATCGTGGACGCAGGGGTGTAGCCGGTATGCCTGTCACAATCGTATAGGGCGCAACGTCCTTGGTCACCACCGCCCCCGATCCAACAACGGAGCCAGTCCCGATGGTGACACCACCCTGAACGATGGCGCCATGACCGATCCAGACATCATGTTCAAGTTTGACCCGCTTTTCTCGACGCCAGTCAAAAAACGCCGGATCATCATCACCCAGATCATAGGCGCTGGATCGATACTGGAAATGATGCATGGACGCCCGATCCATCGGGTGCTGCCCAGGGTTGATGCGCGTATGAGCCGCTATATTGACGAATTTCCCGATGTCCGAATAGATGATTTCACTGTCATTGACGACATAGGAATAATTGCCCATCACTGTCTCGCGGATATTGGTCCGCGGGCCAATCTCGGTCCAGGATCCCAGTTCGCAATCAACAACAACGGCAGTTTCATCAAGGGTCGGCTGTTCGGATAATTTCTTCATCGCCGGTTTGGTTTGCGTAATCTTGTATCCCATTGATTAGGTCACAAGCTTACGAAGACGCTGCGATACGATATCGAGCAGGCTGACAGAAATAATGATGATGATCATAACGGCTGCGGTTTCGGCGTAATAAAACGCCCGGATATATTCCCAAAGAACCATACCAATCCCGCCGGCACCAACAATGCCAAGCACCGTGGCAGACCGCACATTTGATTCAAAACGATACAAAGAATAAGAAATCCAAAGCGGAAGAACCTGCGGGATCACGCCGAAAATAACTTCCTGCAACCCATTGGCACCGGTTGCCCGAATGCCTTCGACCGGCTCAGGATCAATGGCCTCAACCGCCTCGGAAAACAGTTTTGCCAGAACACCGGTCGTATGGATCCAAAGTGCCAACACACCTGCAAACGGGCCAAGGCCCACGGCAACAACGAATAACATGGCAAAAACCATTTCATTGATTGCGCGGAAGGAATCCATCAGGCGGCGCACCGGCTGATACACCCAGAACGGAACAATGTTTTCAGAACACAAAATGCCAAACGGGATCGAACAAACAATCGCAAGTGCGGTGCCCCAGATTGCAATCTGGATCGTGATCCACATTTCACTGACATAGGTTTTCCACATCAAAAAATCTGGTGGGAAAAATCCATCTGCGAAATCGACCATGTTGCCACTGTTTTCGATCAGGGCCATCGGGCGCATATCAGCCCCCTCCCACGACCACGCCAAAAGACCGAAAATGAAGGCCCAAAGAAGCATGCTTCCCATCGACCGTTTAAGGTCGCGCGGCGGCAAGTCCGGTGCGGCAAGTGATGTCGAAGAAATGCTGCTGTTCATCGTGTAAATCCCGGATGGTAAATACGAACAGGGAGCGCACTTTTGGTGCGCTCCCTGCCAAAAGGCGGATTATTCGTAAGAAACAAGAATGTCGAGTTCAGCGAGTTTCTTGTCGATGAAAGCAACACGTTCTGCTTTTTCGTCAGCAGACAGTTCTTCGGTGTTCTGGATTTTCAGCTTGTCTTTGAAAAGTGCGAGCTGACGGATCGGGTAAAGCTGCGCGTTGGAGCTTTCCATGAATTTGCCCATGCCGTCCTGAATGCCACCAAGAACCTTGTTGGCTTCTTCAACATTGCCAAGGCGACCGTAGCCCAAGAAGAAGGCCTTGATTTCAGATTTCAGTTCACGCGACAGGTCTTTACGATACACCATCGGATCAGACGGGATCAGCGGCGAGGTCCAGATTACTTTGACCTTGTCGGTGATTTCAGGCTTGACCATGTTGGTCCGTGCAAGCTGCTCGGAGTTGTTGGCAGCAACATCAACCTGTTTGTTGGCAGTCGCCATCAGGTTGGTTTCATGGTTCGCATTACGAACGGTCTTAAAGCAATCTTTCGGGTCAACGCCGTTCTGTGCAAAGACATAATAAGACGGCACGAGGAAGCCCGAGGTCGAGTTCGGATCGCCAATACCAAAGTTCAGCGAACCATCGCATTTAAGCATGTCGGCAAGCGTGTTGAGTTTGTCGTTATCTGCCTGCGTGATGATGTGGGAATAATACCCGTTCGTGCCATCGCTTTTGGACGTCTGAACGAAGACTTCACCGCCTGCACGGTCAACGGCTTCCATTGCGGATTTGTTACCAAACCAACCAACGTGAACCTTACCAAAACGCATGCCTTCGATGATACCGGCATAATCCGGGGCAAAGAATGCGTCGACTTTTTTGCCAAGCACTTCTTCCATATCATCGATCATCGGCTGCCACTGAGCTTTCAGGTTGGAACTCGACTCAGTCGAGATAAAACCAAAAACGATGGTCTCCGGATCATTTTCAAGCGGTTTGAAATCAACATCGGCCTGGGCGAAGCCCGAAGCGAGCATGCTTGCTGCAAGTGCAACAGACGCAATTGTTTTACGGATCATAAGAAGTCCCCTGTCATATTTGATTTAGACATGAATTCAAAAAGGTAAGGCAGTTCACATCAGTGACCCGGCTAGCTGGTCGCCACAGCCAGATCCTTTTTCGCAACCGGCTCGGCCACGGGCTTTGCCGTGTCATGAGAACCATCTGCAAAAAGCTCGGAAGAATATTCACCGTAAAGTTCTTGGAGGAACGCCGGTGTCAGTTGGCTTGACGGCCCGTCAAACACAACTTCACCATCGCGCATGGCGATGGTGCGTTTGCAATAATCCTTGGCGTAATCGACTTGATGAAGAGATACGATCACAGTGACGTTGTCTTCGCGGTTTACGCGATCAAGCGTATTCATCACCTTGCGCGATGATGCCGGATCAAGCGACGCAATCGGCTCGTCAGCCAAAATAAGACGTGCACCCTGTGTGATTGTACGCGCAATTGCCGCACGCTGTTGCTGACCACCGGAAAGATGACGGGCTTTTTTAGTGGCATGACCATCGATGCCAACACGTGCCAAGGCACTCATGGCGCGCATGCGTTCGGATTTTGTAAACATGCACAACGACCCGCGCCATGCTGGCACACGTCCCAGCATCCCCATCAAAACGTTGGTCAAAACCGTCAAGCGGCTCACAAGGTTGAATTGCTGGAAGATCACACCGATGTCGGCGCGCACCTTGCGTGCACCACGGGAAATCTTGCCATTTTCCTGAATGGTCTCGCCAAAGACGGCAATCTTGCCACCATCACGGTCCCCGCGCAGCAACCCGGCAATATGGCGAATAAGAGTGGATTTTCCCGAACCGGATGCGCCAATCAGCGCCACCATTTCACCTTCCCGAACCTGGAGCCTGACATTATTCAGCGCACGCTTGTCACGGGAAAAGCTTTTGTTCAGTCCGGATATATCTACAACCAGCATCAAGAATTCGCCTGCATATGTTTCGCTGGAGGATGAAACTACGCGTGAACGGCGACTCTATGGTGACACTGATGTTACAGTTCGATGATTACGGAGGCCTAATTTGCCCGACAACAATTAAACTTGTCTATACATCAAGTATTTTTAGAATTGAAAACCAGGATATGAAAAATAGAAACTGTCATACTCATATTTACATATGAATGTGACCACTAAAAAAGATCGAACCATAAAATAATGATCGCGAAAAACCACATAAATATAAGTAAACATCCTCAGCCATACGGCAAAAATGGTCAATTTCTATATTCTATTGATTGCATCCATGACGTCTTCTTCAATCTCTACCCCGTCGTATTCTGCCTTCTGTCTAACCGACTTACCGCGCCGCCCCGGAAGTCGTACACCTTCTTCGGCGGCAATTTCATTGGCAATGCTGGCAAGGTGATCTGCAATATCGGGCCCACCGGTTGCTACGGGATCAATGGCAATGATCATTTGTCCCAGAGCAGGAGGCTTGCCCTTATCATCAAACAGCGATGATGACTGATGACCAAACTGTGCCCCGGTAAGACCCGCTGCCAAAAGCTCAACCATCATGGCAAGTGCGGCACCCTTTACCCCGCCAGCAGGAACCATGGTGCCCTCAAGGGCCTTCGCCGCATCGGTGGTCGGATTGCCATCTATATCGACCGCCCAGTCATCGGGAATTGAAACACCCTTTTGTTTGGCCGCCATGATCTTTCCGCGCGCGACCTTGGACAAGGCAAGGTCAATCACAATCGGGTCACCGGCATTCCCAACCGGCACACCAAAAGCAATCGGGTTGGTTCCAAACATTGGGCGGCGCCCACCCCATGCCGCCATCGCAGCCGGTGCATTGGCAAACATCATCGCCGCCAGTCCCTGCTCGGCCAGTCGTTCAACCGTCAGCCCCATAACCCCCGCATGATGTGATTTGTGGATGGATGCAATCGCAATCCCCTGACGACGTGCCATTTTGGGCAGATGTTTAACCATCAAATCCAAAGCCGGATAGGCAAAACCAAACTGCGCATCAATCCGCAAGACGCCCGGTGTCGGCATTTGCATTGTCGGTATGGCAAAGCCATTGACCTTGCCTGCAAGTGCCTGAGCGCAATAGGCGGGCACACGACGAAATCCATGCCCGCCCTGCCCGGATGCCTCGGCTGCTACCAGTGCTGTCGCAACGGATTCTGCGTTGTCTTTACTGACCTTTGATCGGATCAATGTATCACTGACGAGCGCATGCGCATCGGACAGGGAGATTTTCATAATGAGGTGACCTTGGACTTGGATGTTCTGTCATGACGGGCAGGATCCATATCATAGCCAAATCAGCTCATATTGCGCAAAGGCGTTTTCATTTCAGTATGTGGATTATGCTGAGGGTTAGGCCTTGCGCTAAAATATTGCCTTAAACATATGCGACAGTGTCACTGAGAATAGGGAACAGTCTGGCCATACTTGTGCGGTATCGGCCGGGACAGAGATAAAAACGGAAAATCATCATGCTTACTGTCAAATCGACGACGCTTTCTTCCTTTGCTATGGCAAGTGCCCTGTTGCTGGCAGCCTGCAACACCACCAGCAAATCCGAACAGCCCGAAATGGTAAGTAACTGGTCGGCAATAACGGGCAAGAATTGGCAACTCTCAATGGTCGTGGACGGGAACGAAACCCTGGCCCCAATGTCACCCGTTCTAGCCAGTGCAAACTTCACTGCAGACAGCAAAGTTGTCGGGTCGACCGGCTGTAACCGTTACTTTGGTACATATGAAGAAAACGATGGGAAACTGAAATTATCGCCGCTTGGCGCCACGCAAATGATGTGTGTTGAAGATGCCATGGCGATCGAAAACGCATTTAATAATGCGATGGAAAAGGTCAGCGATTGGCAGCTTACCAAAGATGCGCTGGTGCTAAGCGACACCAACGGAAAACCGATCATGGAATTTGTCCCGATCACGCCGTAAATATCTCAACACAAAAATCGCACGTCAAACGTGCCAAACGTAAGAAGGGGTGCAAATTTGCACCCCTTCTTTTCTAAGATTGTCTTGTCCTGCAATTCGCAGGGCAGGCATCAGTCGCTGTCGACAGTTGCCTCGGAATTTGCACCGACCGCCTTGGGTTCCGTACGCAATCCTTGAATGATCGAGTAACACGCCAGTAGCAGAACAATTGCAAACGGGAAGCCGGTAGAAACCGCCATCGCCTGCAACGATCCAAGACCACCGCCCAGAAGCAGTGCAATTGCCACCAGTCCTTCGAACGTGCACCAGAACACACGCTGCGGCACTGGCGCATCCACCTTGCCACCGGCCGTGATTGTATCGATCACAAGCGAACCGGAATCCGACGAGGTCACAAAGAATACAATCACCAGAACGATACCAAGGAAGGACGTAATTGCCTGCAATGGCATCTGCTCAAGCATCGTAAACAGCTTGATCGGAAGGCCGGCCTCGGCAATCGCAGTAACACCTTCAGTCACCATGTGAACGGCAGTCCCGCCAAATGCGGTCATCCACAGAATGCAGACCAGTGACGGAATGATAAGGACACAAGTGAGGAATTCACGCACGGTGCGACCACGCGAAACACGCGCGATGAACATGCCGACAAACGGTGACCAGGAAATCCACCAAGCCCAGTAGAACGACGTCCAGCCTTGGCTAAAGTTGGTATCGGCACGCCCAACCGGATTGGAAAGTGCCGGCAGATATTCAACATAGGCTACCAGACTGGTGAAGAAGCCCGTGATGATGTCCATCGTCGGCCCAACCAGCACAACAAACAGCAAAAGTAATGCCGCCAGCACCATATTGATTTCCGAAAGGCGTTTGACCCCGGCATCAAGCCCGGCCAGCACCGAAATCAAGGCCACACCGGTAATCGCAATGATCAAGAAAACTTTTGATCCATCGCTGACCGGAATATCAAACAGGAAGTTAAGACCGGCGTTGGCTTGTTCCGCACCAAAACCAAGTGACGTCGCCAAGCCAAACAGCGTGGCGAAAACCGCCAAAATATCAATGCAATGACCAGTCCAGCCCCAAACGCGTTCACCAAAGATCGGATAGAAAACCGAACGCATGGTGAGCGGCAATCCCTTATTAAAGGAAAACAGCGCAAGTGCCAGTGCCACCGTGGCATAGATTGCCCAAGGATGAAGTCCCCAGTGGAAAATTGTTGCCGCCATGCCAAGATCAAATGCGGCATCTGCATCACCGGCCGCAGCACCAAGCGGTGCCCAGTCGGTTCGCATGCCGTCATCCCCGAACGCAGTTCCACCAAACGAGGACGTGAAATGCGAAATCGGCTCAGACACACCGTAGAACATAAGGCCGATGCCCATGCCTGCAGCAAATAGCATCGCGAACCAACCCGAATAAGAGTAATCCGGGGTCGCATCGGCACCACCAAGACGCACTCGGCCAAGCGGCGAGACAATTAAGAACAGGCACAACACAACAAAGACATTGGCAACCGATAGGAAGAACCAGTCAAAAGTCGATGTCAGCCAACCGCGAAGGTCATTAAACATCGGCCCGACACTTTCCTGAAAGGCCAGTGTGAGGAAGACGAAAGCAACAATAGACAATCCTGAAATCAAAAAGACCGGATTGTGTACATCAAGGCCAAAAGGCCCTATCTCTTTTTGGAAATTGTCTTGCCCGATTTCATAATCCGTCTTGATCGGGTTTGCCGCACCATCTGGGCTTTCAATGCCCGTGTCAGCTTCTGACCCCATTTTAAACTCCCTAAGTTTATTTGATTTACAGCTACCCCTAGCCGAAAATTCGATAAGGCTGTTGCTTAACGCACAAGGAACACTGAAAGATCCGAGTGAGACGCAACATATCCTCCGTGAGAAGCAAAAATATGGTCCGCAACGCCGGGGACATGCGTTGCCATCACGATCAGATCAGCACTAAGTTCGTCGGCCTTGGCAACGAGTGCCTTACTCAAGTCAACAGCTGGGTCGTGCGAGATATGCGCACTTGCTGTCGCAGTAACGCCAAATTTCGCGCTACAGGATTTCGCAAACTCAGACAGTTTCTGCTCAAATTCCTTCGGGTTATGCGCCACATCCGAAGGTGTATTTACCCCCACCCCGAGAAAACAGATTTCCGCCTTATAATGCAGAGCTAAATCGACGGCCGTTTGAATTGCCTTTTCCAACTTATCGGCATGGGCCAAATCGATAGGTACGAGCACCTTTTGATACATTGATCCCTCCCTTGTACACACCATCCTTACAATCAGATCGTTTACGATCAACAGGACAGTTTCAAAAGCGTAACACCGACAGGCATCTAAATCAAAATCACCATTTATAAAGTCTGCCTTTCGCATACGCGAAATAGTCGATGAAAACTAGGAACCTGTCGTTTGACAGTAGTTGTTCATGAGACCTGTCTGGATAGGGTTAGATTTCTGCAATCCATTTCGAATCGCAGTTTCGAATATTTTTTGATCAACCCAACTGACTTTTGTCAGTTGGGTTTGGTCTTTTTCCTGTTCGAACGTGAAATTTCCAATTTTTTTTTAATCCGATAATTCACGCATATACCAATTGGCACTCGCACGGCATCAACCCCTTATTCTGCAAGGTGTTTCAAAGCAAAACATATCGATTTTCTATGCTATTTTTTCGCGAAGATTATTGGTCAAATATCTATTTTCAGGTGCAAAAATCCTCGGACACTTCCTGCCAACGACTTGATGCATACAAGGCACCCATGTCACGATGCGGCAGATTTGTGCACTGTCTGTCCCACACAACACGTGCTGCCACGCCGAAACATTAATTGGTTTCGGTGAGGTTGACCTGTTGGGTGCTTTTCCTTTTAGGAGCTGCATCCATGGTAGTGCACACACCCGTAGGGGATAAATTTTGTGGCCAAAGGGGGGCTCATCAACTGCACAAAAGCAGAGGCATGACAAAACTAGCAGAATTCAGAACTGCACCATGCCCGATGTGCCGAAACGGTACCAAGACCGGCCTTGAAGAACCAAGACCAATCAAGAGGCCGGAACTGCCACAGCAATACATAATTCAACAAGTTTATGACATATCAGAGAAGGAACTGGGATGACTGATCCTATCAAGTATTTTGCGTCACGCGTCAGTGCACACGAAATGAACCGTCGTGAATTCATTGGCCGTTCCATGGCCGCGGGCCTGACCCTTGCGGCAGCGACCAGCCTTTATGGCAAATCTGCCATGGCACAGGAACCCAAGCGCGGCGGTCACCTGAAGCTCGGCCTGCAGGGCGGCTCTTCAACCGACGTCATTGATCCGGCGAAATCATCTTCGCAGTTCACCTTTGCCATGAACCGTAACTGGGGCGACACGCTTGTCGAATCGCACCCGACAAGCGGCTTGGCTGTACCGGCACTTGCTGAATCCTGGGAACCGAATGCCGATGCATCGGTTTGGACTTTTAAAATCCGCAAGGGCGTTGAATTCCACAATGGTTCCGAACTGACCATTGATGATGTTATCAAAACCCTGAACCGTCACACCGATGAAAAATCGGAATCCGGTGCTTTGGGTGTTCTCGGTTCGATCAAAGGTATAGAAAACAAGGGTGGCGATCTGGTCATCACCCTTTCTGAAGGCAACGCTGATCTTCCACTGCTGCTGAGCGATTATCACCTCGTGATCCAGCCGGGCGGCGGGTATGATGATCCAAGCTCAGGCATCGGTACCGGTCCGTTCAAAGTCGACAACTTCGAAGCCGGTGTCCGCGCAACATTTGTTAAAAACGAAAACGACTGGCGCAGTGACCGCGGCTATGTTGATTCCGTCGAAATGATCGTGATGAACGATGCCACCGCCCGTATGGCAGCCCTGTCATCGGGTCAGGTTCACTTCATCAACCGCGTCGATCCGAAAACCGTCAGCTTGCTAAAGCGTGCACCGAATGTTGATATCCAAACCACATCCGGTCGGGGTCACTATGTCTTCATCATGCATTGCAATACCGCACCGTTCGATAATAACGACCTGCGTCTGGCGCTGAAACATGCGATGGACCGTGAAACCATGGTCGAAAAGATTCTTGGCGGTTACGGCAAAGTTGGTAACGACTTCCCGATCAACGAAACATACGCCCTGTTCCCGGAAGGCATCGAACAGCGTTCGTACGATCCGGATAAGGCCGCATTCCACTTCAAGAAATCCGGTCATGACGGATCGGTTCTCCTGCGCACATCCGACGTTGCATTCCCGGGCGCTGTTGATGCAGCCGTTCTGTATCAGGAAAGTGCTAAAAAAGCGGGTATTGACATCGAAATCAAACGTGAGCCGGGTGACGGTTACTGGTCAAACGTCTGGAACGTTCAACCGTTCAGTACCTCTTACTGGGGTGGTCGTCCGACCCAGGATCAGATGTATTCAACAGCATATCTCTCCTCGGCTGACTGGAATGATACCCGTTTCTTCAACACTGATTTCGATAAAGTGTTGCTCGAAGCGCGTGCCGAACTGGATCAGAACAAGCGTAAAGAAATGTACCACGACATGGCACTGATGGTCCGTGACACCGGCGGTTTAATCCTGCCGATGTTTAACGACTTTGTGAACGCGACGACAACGAATGTTTCTGGTTTTGTTCAGGACATTGGTAACGACATGTCAAACGGCTATGTCGCGACACGTCTCTGGCTCAATAGCTAAGATCGAGATCGGGATTTATCCCAATTACGATTATGCGGGATCACGGTTTTTACCGTGATCCCCATCTCGTTGTTGGTTCACGTGATTGAATGACGGTCTGATCGAAAATTCCAGATTGGTTACGAAGATGGTTCTTCGTTGTTCCACCCGTCTTGAATTTCCGCTCAGGCCCATACAGGGAGAATGTGTTTATGGCCAATCCCTTGGCCGGCGTGTACGCCGCGCGACACCGACTAAAAGAAAGCCATCCTTTGACGGTCTTGATCGTCGAACGGCTGGGTTTGAGTTTGCTGTTGCTTTGGGCTGTTTCAGTCCTGATCTTTGCAGGGATCGAAGCCTTGCCGGGTGATTTCGCCCAAACTTACCTTGGTCAATCGGCCACACCACAGTCCATTGCAAATATACGCGCCGATCTTGGTCTGGATCGTCCAATCACCACGCGCTATTTCGAATGGCTTGGCGGGGTTGTGCAGGGTGATTTTGGCAACAGCTGGGCCAGTGGCGCCCCGGTGACCGAACAAATCACCAAGCGCCTTGGCAATTCGTTATTCCTGGCGTTCTTTGCGGCGGCCATATCCGTACCGCTGGCCGTTGGCCTTGGCATGGTTGCGGTCCATTATCGCAACCGCATTCCGGACCGTGTGATTAACATCCTCTCACTGGCGGCAATTTCATTACCTGAATTCTTTATCGGCTATCTGCTGATTGTCTTCTTTGCTGTCCAGCTGGGTGTCGCGACATTCCCATCAACCGTCTATGACGGCATGCCGTGGTCTGAACGCATGGCGGCCATAGCTTTGCCAACGGCAACACTGGTTATGGTGGTGTTGGCCCATATGATGCGTATGACCCGTGCGGCCATCATTAGTGTAATGTCATCGGCATATATGGAAACCGCAGAGCTCAAAGGCCTTGGCGCCTTTAAGGCGATTGTCAAACATGCAGCACCAAACGCCATTGCACCAATCGTCAATGTGGTTGCGCTGAACCTGGCTTATCTGGTTGTCGGTGTTGTCGTGGTCGAGGTTGTCTTTGTCTATCCCGGCATGGGGCAATATATGGTCGATGCCGTTACGGTACGCGACATGCCCGTGGTACAGGCCTGCGGCCTTATCTTTGCTGCGGTTTATATCCTTCTGAACATGGTGGCCGATCTTGTCGCCATTATCGCCAATCCGAGACTGAGGCATCCGCGATGAGATTACGTGAAATCCCGCTGACCGCCTGGATCGGTATTCTGGGCATTCTGTTTGCATTTTTCTGTGCTGTTTTTGCATCCCTTATTGCACCCTTTGGCGAACGTGAAATTGTTGCCGGCGTTTGGGAACCCGCCAATGAGCTTTACCTTCTGGGGACAGACAACCTTGGACGCGATCTGTTATCGCGTTTGATTTACGGCGCACAAACAACGCTGTTTGTATCGCTTGCGGCATCCATCCTGTCGTTTTCGATCGGTATTTTCCTGAGCTTCACAGCCGCCGTATCAGGCGGTCCGATTGATCAGGGGCTATCACGCCTGAACGATTTGATGATGTCGATCCCGACATTGATCTTCGCACTGGTGGTTTTGGCCGTCCTGCCGCAAAACATCTTTATCCTGATTGCTGTCATGGCCATTTTGGATTCCACGCGTGTCTATCGTCTGGGTCGTGCCGTGGCGCTTGATATTGCGGTTATGGAATTTGTTGAGGCTGCCAAACTGCGCGGTGAAGGCCGGATGTGGATCATTTTCCGCGAAATTCTGCCTAATGCGCTCTCTCCATTACTTGCTGAATTTGGCCTTCGCTTTGCATTTTCGATCCTATTCCTATCAACCCTTTCGTTCCTTGGGCTTGGCATTCAGCCGCCAGCGGCGGATTGGGGCGGTATGGTCAAGGACAACAAAGATGGTATCATTTTCGGCATTCAGGCCGCCCTTATTCCCGGCGGGGCAATTGCGGCACTGGCCGTCTGTGTGAACATGGTCGTCGACTGGTTGTTAAAACGTACGTCCAGCCTGAAAGGAGGACGCGGTGATGCCTGATCTTTTATCGGTACGCGATCTGCGCATTGGCGCGACCATTTTTCCACCGGGTGAAGACCCACAGGATATCGACATTGTGCACGGTGTTTCCTTTGATCTGCAAAAGGGCAAAGTCCTTGGTCTAATCGGGGAATCTGGTGCAGGTAAATCCACCATTGGTCTGGCTGCCCTTGCCTATGGCCGCGGCGGTGTCCGCATCACTGGCGGGGAAGTTTTGCTTGATGGCAAAGACATCCTGTCGATGAACAAAAAAGGCATTCGCAGCATCCGCGGCGCACGTGTTTGCTACGTTGCGCAATCGGCTGCGGCATCCTTTAACCCGGCGCATAAGCTGGGCGATCAGGTGATTGAAAGTTCGATTGAACATGGGTTGATGACGCGCGAAGAAGCACGAAAGCGCGCTGATTACCTGTTTGAAATTCTTGGACTTCCTGATCCCCATAACTTTGGGGACAGGTATCCCCATCAGGTTTCTGGTGGTCAGCTCCAACGTGCCATGACGGCGATGGCGCTTTGTTCCAACCCGGAACTAATCGTCTTTGACGAACCGACAACAGCCCTTGATGTCACAACCCAGATTGACGTTCTGGCTGCGATTAAAAATGCGATTGAGAAAACCGGAACAGCAGCACTTTACATCACGCATGATCTTGCCGTCGTCGCGCAGATTTCTGATGACATCATGGTCTTGCGCAATGGCGATACCATTGAATACGGCCCGGTCAAACAGATCATTGAAAACCCGCGTCAGGACTATACCAAGGCGCTGGTCAATGTCCGTCAGACCAAACTGGCCGAAGCCCGAGATCAATCTGATGCGTTGCTAAAAGTTGAGAACATCTCGGCGGCGTATGGAAATGGTGTTCAGGTTCTTCATGACGTATCGCTGCATGTGCCGCGGGGTCAGACCCTTGCCGTTGTTGGTGAGTCCGGTTCGGGAAAATCTACATTGGCGCGTGTCATCACCGGCCTTTTGCCCCCGTTTGAAGGCAAGGTCACCTTTGTCGACGAAGAACTTTCTGCCGAACAAAAGAAACGGTCTCGCGATCATTTACGCCGTATTCAGCTGATCTATCAAATGGCCGATACAGCAATGAACCCGCGCCAGACAGTGGGCCAGATCATTGGCCGTCCACTGCAATTCTATTTCGGAATGCGCGGTGCCGCACGCAAGGCAAAAGTCATCGAACTTCTTGATGAAATCGAGATGGGCGAAACGTTCTATGATCGCTATCCAGCCGAACTTTCCGGTGGTCAGAAACAGCGCGTTGCAATTGCGCGCGCACTGGCAGCCAAACCAGAATTGATATTGTGTGATGAACCAACCTCGGCCCTTGATCCACTGGTGGCCGAGGGGATTTTGGATCTTCTGATGCGTCTGCAAAAAAACTATCAGGTATCCTATCTTTTCATCACCCATGACATTGCGATTGTACGCGCGATTGCTGATTCTGTGGCGGTCATGCTGCAAGGCAAGCTGGTCGATTTCGGGCCTCGGTCCGAGGTCCTTAACCCACCATTTGATGATTACACCGACCTCCTGTTGAAGTCGGTTCCGGAAATGAAGCTGGGTTGGCTGGAAAATGTCCTTGCCACACGTAAAATGGAAAGTGCTGGTCACTGACAAGTCGTTCAGAACATGCAACAAAAGGCGGATCGTATCAAACGATCCGCCTTTTCTCATAAGCCATCCTGTAAACCAAAACTTCAAGCCCCAAAGGACGCCCCACAATGTCCGACCGCAAATTCACTGTTATTGAAAACACCTTTATCACTTTGGACGATGGCACCCGACTTGCCGCGCGCATATGGATGCCCGACGGCACCGATGCCGATCCGGTCCCTGCTGTGTTTGAATTTCTGCCCTATCGCAAGGGTGATGGCACCTGTTCACGCGATGAGGCGACCTATCCAGAATTTGCCAAGGCCGGGATCGCCGGTGTCCGGGTTGATATCCGGGGATCGGGTGAATCTGATGGTGTAATTGACGGCGAATATACCGCACTTGAACTGGCCAACGCGGTTGAGCTGATTGCATGGATTGCCAAACAATCCTGGTGCAATGGATCGGTCGGCATGATGGGGATTTCATGGGGCGGGTTTAACTGCCTGCAGGTCGCGGCCCTTAATCCTCCGGCGCTTAAGGCCGTGATTTCAATTGCCTCTACTGTTGATCGATATAACGACGACATTCACTATAAAAACGGTTGTCAGTTGGCTGCGCAACTTTCATGGGCTGCGACCATGCTGGCCTATCAATCACGCACACCTGACCCCGAACTGGTCGGTGATGACTGGCGAAACATGTGGTTACACCGGCTTGAGCAAGAACCGTTTTTCCTTGAAGAATGGTTGGCCCATCAAACCCGTGATGAGTTTTGGAAACATGCATCAATCTGCGAAGATTTCGATGCGGTCAAAATCCCGTCCATGGTGTTAGCCGGATGGGCCGATGGCTATCGCAACACCCCAATCCGGGCGATTGAAGGCATGCCTGACCGGTCCAAGGCGCTGATTGGTCCATGGGTGCACAAATATCCGCATTTCGCATGGCCAAAACCGCGTGCCGATTTTATCGGCGAGGCAATCAATTGGTGGAACAAATGGCTGCGCGACGAAGATAATGGTGCCGACACCCTGCCGCAAATGCGTGCCTATATCCTTGAGGGGGTAAAACCCGCCCCGCGTCGGGACTTTGATCCGGGGTTCTGGATTGCCAAGGACAGTTGGTCCACACCTGAAACCTGTTCCATGTTTGTGGCAGACGGAAAACTATCGTTTGAGGCTGGCGACGATGAAATTCCTGCTGCCGATATCTATTTGAAATCACCGCTCGATACCGGGACGGCGTCAGGAGAATATTTCACCCTGAAACCAGACGCGGAAATGGCGATTGATCAGCGTGGTGACGATGCCGGATCATTGGTGTTTGAAACCACCCCGCTTGACGTTGAGGTCGACCTTTTGGGGCGCCCGGTGCTGAACGTTGATCTTGAATGCGACGCAGATTGGTCAAACCTCTGCGCGCGTCTTGTTGATGTTCATCCTGACGGCACGGCAACCCGGGTTTCGTTTGGCGTGTTAAACTTGGCGCATCGCGATCCAGCGGCGAATTACGACAATCCGCAACCGATGCCGCGCGATAAGAAAGTCACAATCACGCTGACACTCGATGCTTGCGGGTATCGTTTCAAACCCGGCCATCGTATTCGCCTAGCACTTTCGACATCCTACTGGCCGATGATTTTGCCGCCGCCCTTTGATGCCGGGCTTACCATTGCACCATCATCAATCAAATTTGATCTGCCGCTTTTGGGCAATCATGAAAAAATTACGGTTAAGCAACCCGAGAACCCCGATCCGTTACCGACCTATATCGAACATAAGCCAAGCCGCACTGAACGCAGTGTGCAGCGCAACCTCACACAGAACGAAACACGATACCGCATCTATGAAGATACCGGTTTATTCGAACATCCAGATTCCCGTCTTGCCACCCGTTCAGTACGCAGCGAAACCTGGACCATCAATCCGCTTGATCCCAATAGCATGCGCGGCGAGGCGGCATGGACATGCGATTTGAAGCGTGATGAATGGTCGGTGCGCACAGATTGCCATGCCGAACTCAGCTGTGATCGCGACAACTGGTTTGTCAGTGCATGGATGATCGCCTACGAAGATGATCAGCAAATATTTGAAAAGAAATGGGAAAGAACCATTCCCCGCAATTTCATGTAATCACGAAAAGGGCCGGTTATCCGGCCCTTTTTAGCGTTCCATCTAAATCTGTATTCGCCAGATCATCGTTTTTTTTCAGCCCACCATTTGCGCAATTGCTGCGCACAAATGTGAAAACCCGGCTTTTGCCGCGTCACTCATGTGCCGCGCCCGCAGCCACCCGTGGATTAATTGCGGTTCTTCGCGATACTGCACATCAATCCCGGCACGGGCCAATTGGGCTGTGAATTCACGCCCGTCATCACGCAACGGATCAAAATAGGCTGCCGTGATATAGGTTGGCGGAAGCCCGCGCAAATCATCGACTGACAGCGCATGCGCAAATGGATCATCCATCGGCGCCTTAAGCACATCACGGTAATAAATCACGTCATCCGTGCTTAATCCCGGCGCATTGGCCATCTGGCCATAACTTGGCCAGTTCAAATCCCCGCCAAGGGCCGGATAAATCAATACTTGCCCCAAAATCCGGTCGCCAAAGCCCTCTTCGCGCGCACGCACCGCAAGACCCGCGGCCAACATGCCACCGGCACTATCCCCGACCAAAACAAGCTTCCGCCCCGCTGACAGAAGGCTTTGCGCCACACGGTAACAATCATCGTGCTGGGCGGGCCACACATGCTCCGGTGCAAGGCGATAGTCTATGGCAATTAACTCAGCACCGGCAGCTTGCGCAATTTCCGCACAGATCGAATCATGGCTATCACGCGATCCCACAACAAACCCGCCGCCATGCATATAAACAATCTTGTGGTTCGTGGTTACCATTGCCGGGCGATAATGACGCACGGGCACATCGCCTATCACATCATCTTCGACCCCCATCCCGTCGGGATGGGGAAAGGTAAATTCGGCACAGAGTGCGTCGTACCATTTGCGCTGCTGATCAATGCCCGCCGCGACCGCGTCTGGCGGAAAGAAGCCATCACATTTGGTAATAAAGGACCGAATGCCTTCTTCGTCCGGCATTGGGTCATACACAAGATCGGAAGAAACCTGATCGGAACGCGACATCACCGGGACCTCATTGGAGAAAACGTGCAACAGCGTAACGCGGATGCCCCCGCAGTTAAAGGCTGCAGGGGCCGTCACGGCATTATATGTACCAGTCTTAAACCGTTTTGAGCTTACCCAATGGCACGACCAAGCTGTTCAGGTTTGGCCAAACGATCGTGTTGGACCGCGATTTCGGCCAGATTTGTCGCGACAATCCCACCCGGCTCAGACGTCCGACGCGTTTTTAGATCGACATGCAGCAACATGGTTTCAACCGTTGCTGCAACCTGTCCATCAATCATCATCAGGCGATGGAACAGATGCAGTTTTTTACCCACGCCCTTAATCAACTGCGTCGTCACAGAGATACGATCTCCAGCAGTGATTTCCTGCATATAGCAAACATGGTTTTCAACCGTGAAATAGCTGCTTCCGGCAGTTATATACTCGGCATCTGCACCGATGAGCTCCATGAAACGGTCGCTCGCCTGTCCACTGATTTCAACATAATGGGCTTCGTTCATATGCCCATTATAATCTGTCCAGCTTTGTGGGATTTGACGATCTACTGTGACGGGAAGGTGATCAATTGACCCATGATTTTGCAGGGATGCTTCGTGATCATTGATCGTACCACCCGCACCGCTGCCCGATTTCTTAAGCGCACGCATCATGCCGACAAGATTGTCATCGCGCAGACGTTCAAGCTCGCGGATCGTCATATGACCGGACTGATCGTCCGATTGCTGAGCAATCCGGGTGGTCAGCTCAGGGGTCAGTTCAGGCACATCCATCAATTTAGTCCAGGGCCATTTCAATGCCGGGCCAAACTGCCCAATGAAATGTTCCATACCGGCCTCGCCCCCGGCAATGCGATAGGTTTCAAAAAGCCCCATCTGCGCCCAACGCAGACCAAAGCCAAACCGGATGGCATCATCAATTTCCTGCGTGGTTGCCACTCCGTCATGCACCAACCAAAGACCTTCGCGCCAAACCGCCTCAAGCAATCGGTCGGCAATATGCGCATCAATCTCCTTGCGCACGACAAGTGGCTTCAAGCCAACGGATCGCAGTATTTCACACCCGGCGTCAACAGCTGCGGCATCCGTCGCCTTGGACGGTACAACTTCGATCAACGGCAACAGATAAACCGGGTTAAACGGATGGGCGACAACGATCTGACCGGGATTGATTGATTCTTCCTGTAACTCACTTGGCTTGAAACCAGATGTCGACGAACCGATCAGGCAATCCTTTGGCGCATGGGCTTGTATATCCGCCAGAATTTTGTGTTTTAGCGCCAATTGTTCCGGCGTACTTTCCTGAATCCAGGCTGCATCGGCAACTGTAGAAGCCATGTCACTATGAAAGGTAAGAATACCTTCTGCTGGCAGCGCGCGGTCATAAAGTGCGGGCAAGCTACGGCGCGCATTTTCAATAACTTCGCCGATTTTGCGTTCTGCTTGCGGATCCGGGTCAAACACAGAAACGTTCCAGCCATTCAAAAGGAAACGCGCGACCCAGCCGCCGCCGATAACGCCGCCGCCAACAACTGCTGCTTTTTTGGGATTTGGATTGGTACTGGACATTAGCGTGGCTCCCGCTTGGTCAGACCAAGCCTTTTGCGTACCGCATCCGGACCAATCACCTTTGCGCCCATGCCCTCAACAATACCAACTGCACGTTCAACCAGTTGGGCATTGCTCGCAAGAACGCCCTTGGACAAATAGATATTGTCCTCCAGTCCAACGCGCACGTTACCGCCCGCCAGAACCGATGCCGCCACATAGGGCATCTGATCGCGGCCAATCGAAAAGGCCGACCAATCCCAGTCGGACGGTACATTGTTGACCATCGCCATGAAGGTATTCAGATCATTTGGCGCACCCCATGGAATCCCCATGCAAAGCTGCACCAATGCCGGGCTGGTCAGGATGCCTTCGGAGACGAGCTGCTTGGCAAACCACAGATGTCCGGTATCAAAGGCTTCGATCTCCGGTTTGACACCAAGATCAGTCATCATCTGTCCCATGGCACGTAACATGCCCGGTGTATTGGTCATGACGTAGTCGGCTTCGGCAAAGTTCATTGTCCCGCAATCAAGGGTGCAGATTTCCGGCAAACAGTCCGCAATATGGGCCATACGCTCCGTAGCCCCGATCATATCGGTGGCATCTTTGTTGACGGGCAGCGGTGCCTCAGTTGATCCAAAAACAATATCCCCGCCCATACCTGCCGTCAGGTTCAGGACAACATCAACGTCCGCCGCCCTGACACGTTCGGTCAATTCACGGTAATGCCCCAGATCACGCGACGGCGCGCCCGTTTCAGGATCGCGCACATGACAATGCACAACAGCCGCCCCCGCCTTGGCAGCATCAATCGCGCTGGCGGCGATTTGTGCCGGCGATCTTGGCACATGGTGGGATTTGTCCTGTGTCGCACCCGATCCGGTAACGGCAGCAGTGATGAAAACCTCGCGGTTCATGGTAAGGGGCATGACGGTCTCTCTTGCTGATCAAAATGATGATCTCAGACTATCGAAACACATCCCATTTGATTTTGCCTATTCCGTCATTTATTTTGCACTTTATGCCAAATAAATTTCACAGATTTGTTTTTGTCCTGTTTGACGGATTTTCTAACATGGTGTTGGCCAGTGCGCTCGAACCACTTCGTGCAGCCAGTGGCTTGCCCAATGGTCCTGTCATAAATTGGGATATCTGCACAATTGACGGGGCACCTGTCACAAGTTCCAGTGGCCTTACAATCACCCCGCAAGCATCTCTGCCTGACACAGTCACCAAAGCAGATATTGACTATCTGGTGGTCGTTTCCGGTTATGGCATGCGCGATCACACCACACCTAAAATCCGCGCACGACTTCAAAATGCGGCGCACCATGCCCGCAACATTATTGGCCTTGATACAGCCGCCTGGCTTCTTGGCTGTTGCCATATGCTCAGTGGAAAAACCGCGACCGTTCACTGGCAGGAACTTGATCAGTTCCAGGAACAATTTCCAGATATTTCTGTCCGTTCAGATCGCTTTATTAAAGATGGTCGGATGATCACATCGGGCGGCGCTTCAACCGTGATGGAATTGATGCTGCATATTCTGGCACAACAATTTGGCTCTGCCGTCGCCTTTGATGTCAGTAATCTGTTTGTCTATGACGCGGAAAATCAATATCACCTGACCCGCGGTGCGGACCGCTTACAGGGGGCCGGTGGGGACGATTTACGCCGCGCAGTTGGCGCAATGATGTCACGTATTGAAACACCGATACCGCTTAAGGATATTGCAAAACAGGCGGGATGCTCACTGCGTAGCCTCGACCGCGTGTTTCAGGACAACTTACAAATATCACCGGGAAAATACTATCAAATGCTACGCCTTGGTCGGGCACGTGACCTCGCGCGGGGAACCGACTTTGCGCTTAGCACCATTGCCCTTAAAACAGGTTTCACAAGCGGTGCAACACTAAGTCGGGCCTTTTCCAAAACGTTCGGCACCACCATCCGTGCCATCCGGAAAAACTAGGCATTCCCGTAAAACTATTTACCCATGCCCGACATAGTAAGACACCACACGGTCGGATGATGGATGGGTTCGAGGATGTGGGACGCCGCAGTCTGCGCGCGACCTGTCGGTCGTGCTCGACCTTCAGACTAAAAACGAGCCACTGGCACGTTTTCTTGACGTCTTCAGCCATCAAGTTATGAGCACAGGCTCAGAACACAGGAACATTAGAGGTTCCAAGGCGCTTCACGGGATCAAATAAAAAAGGCCCGCCACGAGGGCGGATCCCTTTTTATTTGGTTGCGGGGGCTGTCGCCCAAAAGTTTTTACTGCTTGCGAGTTTGGGATATTTTCCCAAAAAAAATTGTACCTCGCTATGACGATGCAACCCTAAACCGCTCTTCCTTGTCAAGTCGTTAATGGCCGCGTGATGCGTGGTCACGTCATGATGGGGGTACTGTGGTTTCTGTTTGGGGACAAGCCAAGATCGAATTCATTGCTTTGCGCGATGAAATTCGTAATGAGCATCTGACGGGTAAATCCAAAAACCGGATCTATCGGGAACTCCGTGCGTCAGGTCACGTGACCATGTCGCAACGGTCTTTCTACTATTGGTTCGACTTTCTTCTGCCATCCAATTCTCATCCCGCTCAAAACACCCTTCCAGTTCCCACGCCGATTAAGCCACGAAACCATAAAGGTTCCGTGGCTGTTCGTGCTGATCCACGCCCCCCTGTGAAAATCCAGAACATCGACGGCCGTCTTTCGTCTGTCTCCACCCAGTTGTGGGACGACGATGAAGAGCCACAACCCGTTAAGACCGAGCAATGACCAGAATGGTTACGTCCTGCGGCAACGACCCGCCATGCCTTGAAAACAAGCACCGCCACGCTTTGGGCGTGGTCTGGTGAATGCAACGCCCCAACAACCTGGCCCGTACCCGAGAAATCGGGTCGGGCTTTAAGGGGCAGGACAGAATGAAGCAGGGGATGACTATGAAGTGCGTATTTCAGGATCAACCGTACTCCGAAGGCCTCAATCGGCCATACGGAGGGATAGAATGAATCCTCCGATTTCGAACCCGATAGCCGTTGATATTCTTGACCCTGCATTGATCACGGCCATATCGCAGCTTCATGAATTCAACATTACCAAAAGAACACTTTACAGACTTTCCGAAAGTGCAAGGGATATCGGGCTTCAATTCGTAATTGGTGGTGGATCTTTCGACCTCAATGACGAACAGCGCGACGCCCTGGCACGGTCATTGGCCTATCTGCATGTATCACTAAATTATTCCCTGTGCCCTGACGAATGGGACAAGATTGTCGGCGAACGAATAAGTGATGGCTGGGCTCATGGGGTCCTGTTTCAGCTTCTTGATGAACTAGCTCAAGCGAATGTTCATTTAGCGGATCTGTCCCCGAGCAAGATCGAGCAACCTTGGGCGCCAGAAAATCTTGATCAGTCCAGATCAGAAGATAACGCACTTGATTTACCACCATCAGGTAATGCTTGGACGCCATCTCTTGTGAGATTTTTCGCCTGCGTACTTGGCAGTTTCCTTGGTGTTCTGCTTGGTCATTGGTTGAGCGAAGAATCTTTTGCTGAAACATCACCTCAGATCACGTTCCCAGCATACCCAGAGCTTAGCCCGTCGCCTTACGAACGCATGATCCCGCCGGTTCAACCGGAGGCATCCGAATGAGCTGGCAATCTGACTACGTCACCTTTCATCGCCGCATCCACGAACAGCGAAAGTCACTTGGAATTTCACAGCCAAAAGCTGCGGAAATCATAGGTGTTTCAGAAAGAACATATCGCACCTTCGAAACTGGCGGCGGTGATCTAGAGGCTGCGAAGGTCTTCAAGCTCGCCAATCATCTTGGCATCAAAATCATCATTTCAGACGGAGTTATCGCCGATGGCGTTGATTAATATCACCCTTCAGGGCAAAGGCGGTGTTGGAAAATCTTTCATCAACAGCCTCTTGATGCAGTATTACCTCAAACGCGGGCTTAAGGTTCAAGGGTTCGATACGGACCCCGTGAACCAGACCTTTGCGGGCTATAAAGCTTTTCCCGTCAAGTCCATCCAACTTGGCGAGCGTGAGGATGAAATCAACCCGAGATTCTTCGATGATTTGATCGAAGATCTAGTGGCCCTTCCCGAAAATGCCGTTGCCAATATCGACAATGGCTCGAGCACATTTCTGCCTTTGCTCTCGTACCTGCTTGAATCGCAAGTGCTGACCATGCTGCGAGATGCCGGTCATGATGTACGCCTGCATTGCGTCATTGTTGGTGGCCAAGCGCTTGAAGACACCATGCGCGGGCTTGCCGAGGTTCTTGTTCACCTTCCTGATATCCCTGTTGTCGTCTGGCTTAATGAGTATGTCTACGGACGCATCCTAAGGGCCCGGCCCGGTTCTGAGCCCGAGGGCTTTGAACAATCAGCACTCTACAAGAAGAACAAAGTCAGGTTTTACAGCCTTGTTCATCTGCCGGCAGTCCGTCAATCGACCTATGGGCACGACATCGCCCAGATGACGCAATCGCATCTGACTTTTGATGAGGCGGTTGCCTCTGATCAGTTCAAAATCATGGCGAAGCAACGTCTCAAGACCACCTGGACGGCTCTGTACGGGGTCATGGAAGAGGCGATGCTCTGATGTCTGCTCTTGATGAAAGCCCGCCGCTGCCAGTCAACATCGATACGTTCGAAGATCTGAGAACCTATCTGTGGCAACAACACGGCACAACCGTCAATCCAGATGATCCAGTCATGCTTGTCTTCACGATGTTGCGTGTTGGCCTTGATCAACATGAGCAACTGAATGAACGCAACAGGCTGAACTTAGCCAATGCCGTTCAAGCTATCGCTGATGGCTTTACCAAGGACGTCAATCAATCAATCCAGACCTTCAAGGAAGAGGCGATTGGGGACGTCGTTCGAGAACGCATTGAGGCGATGAACGAAGCGGCAAGGCAAGCCGACAGAGCAACGTCTAACTTCAAGAAACTCCTCTTTTATCAAGCAATCCTGACAGCAGTGAACCTTCTCGCCGCCTTCTTCACGATTGGCGTCCTGTTCACGCTCGTCCGATAGCAAATGCACAAAACTCGAATGAACGATGAGGATAAAATGAAAACCAAAACACTTCTTGCGGTCTCGCTGATCGCTTCAGTTGTAACCATCGTGCTTATGGAACCTGCCTTGGCACAAGGTATTGATATCGGTGGGGACACTGGTGGAGATACCAAGTGGTACAGCTTCATCGTCGATGGGCTCAACCTTGTGGCCGAAGGTGTCGGTGCAATTGTCGCAGTATTCCTCGGCCTTGGTTTGATGGGATGGGGCGCTTGGGGGGCACTGAAAGGACGATTGGAACCGGAACGCGCATTAATCATGGTCATCGGTGGCATTGTCGCCCTTGCCGGTCCAGCGATTGCATCTGGACTTTTGTCCTTCATCGAGCAGTAAGAGGTTTCCGATGAAGGCGGCAAGTATCGTTCAAGTTCACGTACAGCACCAAATGACGTTGGCGGGCCTGCCAATGAGACTACTTGTTCTCGCCTTGATCGGTGGGGCAGTCATGCTCGTCGTACCTCTGCTGGCAAAATCGATTGCACTCGCCATCCCGTGTGGCGTCATCGGGATTGTCGGGTGCTGGCTCACATTGCTCGGGAAATTCCGTGCAGATCCGTTCTTTGACAAACAGCTTCTTCTTGCGCCGCGTTACTGGGGCAAGCGACGGGGATCAATCAGCATTCTTTCCACGGGGGGATGCAGTAAATGATTTGGTCAGAAGTGGCAGCAACCGGTTTTGTATCCCTTATGGGGGCAGGTCTTGTTATTCCAGCAAGCCGAAGGTTCATGCTTGGTGATTTGCAGCGTGACTGGCTGCAAGACGAACTTGAACTTGACTGCATTGATCACAACGATGCGGTAACAGGCCGCAATAAAGACGGATCGCTTTTCCGTATCTGGCACATTGAAGGGACCAGCTACGATGCAAGGGTCGATACGGAACAACACACGATGCTGTTGGGTCGATCAGACTTACTGAAGGATCTGGCAAAGGCCGGCCTTTCCAACAGGCTGTTTGGTGTAAAGCGAAGACATCGGATTGATAGCCATGCGACATGGCCAAATGACGTGCTGTCTGAAATCGGGGAAGCTGAAGCAAATCGCTTCAAATCCAGTTATTTCATTGACTGGTACCTGATGCTGACAGGCACGGACATGCAGTCGCTTGCCGATGCTGAAGACAAAATCCAGTCCATGATGTCGGCCTATCGTCCTGTGGTACTCCAAACGCCGGAGACAGACGATGTTTCGTGTCCGTTAACCGGCTTTCTTAACGGACTGGTAAGTGGTGACTATCGTCGGGATTTGCCTGCTTCAAGCAGGAACATCTCAGGCAGCCTTCCAGCATCAGACCTTGCCTTCGACAAAGTTAGCGGAACGATCACAACCCATGTCCCTCAGCAACGTGTCCAGAAGGTCATCACGGTTACGTATTGGCCGGAAGTCCTGACCGCTCACTTCGCGAGTGAAATCATGGCGCTGGAAGGCGACATTGAAATCAGTCAGGTCTGTGAACCTTGGGGCCGTGACCAAGCGACTATGTTCTTTTCCCGTCGCCTCCAGTCGGAAACTGGAAGATGGTTCGGGAATCCTGCTGCGGCAAAAGAAACATCAGCAACCTTGGCGCTGCTGAAGGAAAACAACACTTCCCTGTTTGCCACGCAGTTCTGCATCATTCCGCGTGCAGAAAATGCCGAGGCTCTTGAAAACCTGGTACGTGAAATATGTGCCATACTTGGTGACCGCAGAATAGGCTACTCGATCCAGACGGCCGGTGCCCCCGCATGTTGGTTTAACAGGCTACCAAAACCAATCAAGGGCGGCTTGCTCCCCCCCGGTGGGCGCATGATGGCCAGTCTCGATCTTCGCGACCAGAACATTGCATCGATTTGGGCGTTCCCTCACTCGCCAAATGGAATGGCAGAAAGCCCGCTTGGCCCTGAGCCAATTCGCTGGTTCGCAACACCTTCCGGTCAAAGTTACTCATTCCAGTTCCACGTTGTGAACAAGCCATTGTCGCTTGCAAACTTCCTTGTGTTTGCTCCAGCCGGTAGTGGCAAATCAACACTCATGATGCACCTGCTGGGTGGTTTGGCGAAGTTCCCGAATGTGCGGTCATACCTGTTTGACTCTCAGGAAGGGTCACGCTTCATGGTGGAAGCTATGGGCGGTTCCTATCAAGGGTATAATGATCTTGCCTTGAATGCTCTCGATGTCGGTGAAGACAAGCCTGAAAACCGCGAGCGTATTCGGTTTATTCTCAAGTCCCTTGCCGGAGTGGCTCTGGACAGCGACGACATCAAGCAACTTGATCATGCAGTTGATCTGGCGTTTCAGCTTGATCCGCCAGATCGGACCCTGAACGCTCTTTATCCTTATTCTTTTGCGCGTCGTTCAAATCTGCGTGATGCATTTGCCCAATGGGTTGTTGACGACAAGGGTAACAAGGGGCTGAGAAGCCATATCTTCAATGCCCCCCACGACAGTCTTTCCGGGTTGCTGAACCAATCACACATGGTTGGTATCAACATGAATGAAGCATTGAAAGACCCCTCACTCGGAGCTCCGATTGTCGCCCATATTTCTGAGGCAATCTTTCATTCTGCGAATGAAATGGCCAAGGAAGCCCGGGAAGGTAGAAGTGGTTTTGTCATCACTCTTGAGGAAGCTGCACGGCTTCGGCAAAACCCCGGATTTCGTGATCTCAGTAGTGTGATGTACCGCGAGTACCGAAAGCTCGGCGGTGTGGTCGGTATGGTGTTTCAAGATCCGGCAGCACTTACCAAGTCGGAAGGCTATGAGGCCATCATTGAAAACACGGCCACATTCATTTTCTTCCCGAACTCCAAGGTTACAGAAGAAAGTCTCAAGCCTTTCAATCTGAATGAAGAACAGATCCAGTTCATTCGAGGGCGCACACGCAGCCGCAAGAAAAATGATCGTCGTGTTCTGATCATTAAACGCGATGAAGTCAGCGGATACGAGGAAAGTGTCATTCTTGATGTTGACCTGACCCCGCTTGGCAAAGCTGCGCGGTTCTATAAGAGCGGCCCGGGCGCGAACCATGAACTTGCTGAACTCAAAGAGAAATGGGGGGACGCATGGTCAAAACATCTTTGAAACCATCAGGAAAATTCAGGCGGCATATTGGTGCGCTTGTGATCGGGGTTCTGGTCCTGCTGCCCACCACGGCTACCGCAACCTATCCTGTATTTGATGCAACCTCTTTTACCAAGCTGATTGAGCAGTTCAACAGCCTTCAAAAACAGCTTGATCAATTGATGAAGCAGACTGAGATCCTGGGCAAAGTGAGCAAAGCTGTTCAGGACCAGGTCGATACAATCGGCAAGCTTGGGAACATCACCATGCCAATCGTCAATATGGCGCGTTTGGCTCAAGCCATTAACAAGGATGCCCGCTGTCTTTTACCAGATCTATCGGGATTAATGCCGGGCCTCAATCTGGACGAGTTGGACTGGGAAAGCATCTGTTCACGTCGTCGTTTCTATCAGGAAATGCTTTGGTTCGATCCGAATGATCCCGATAGCTGGAAGTTTGAAGACGGAACGGCTCCCGAAGACTGGTCTTACCCAGAAGGCGGCAGTTGGGGCGGCGACAATGCAGGCGACTGGAAAAACCCCGATGGATCCCCAGCAGCGGAGCGTGCTCATCGCATAGCCCGCGACCTAGCAAGAAAACAAGTCCTTCAACGTCAGAACGTTATTGTAAAGGACGCGATCAATACGGGGTTCTCGCAATCCGACCAGATCATTGATCAGGTGGAAGCCAATCAGTTAACTGCCGATGAGATCGAGGCGGAAGCAGATGCGGCCGATACCCTGAAGAAGCTTGTGGCTGTCTTGATCAAGGTCATGCTGCATCAGGATAGGCAGGCGGTGCAGTCACAGCAGCAGCGTGCGCAGCTTATTCGTATTCAAGCGGCTACACTCATGAAGCTGATGCCACCTGAAGCCACGCTTGATGAAGCTCTTGATGGAATTGAAGTCTCTGATGGTAGTGAAGATGATAGCGCTGGAGACGATGAATGATCGTCCATCCAGCGTGTCACCCGTCACTGAAACTGTTTGATGATCTCTTCGAGAGCCTTGCGGTCAGCTTTGCTCAGTGTATCGCCATGTTTGGCAAGATAGTTCGATACGACCATGCGGCTTTGTTCGTTATTCTTTCCACTGCGAATAACGCTATTGGCAAGAAGAGTATCGTACTTCTTTACCTGGTCTGGCAGTCGCCAGTCAGGAAGGTCGTTGCATTCACCCGTGAAGATATTCTTGTGGTCGTCGTTGTATCCACGATCCCGGTACTTTTCATACCAGTAATCGTACCTCTCACACAGAACCTTCCATTCATTCCAAGGCTCGGCAATCGGTCCATTCGGATTGAGCGCCGTGGTCGTGGTCATCATCTTTTCAATGCTGTCGTACCAGCGGGCCCAGTAATCGTAGGTGCGGTTCAAGTCGTGGCAATATTCGACCAACTGCCTGTCCGCTTCGTCCTCCAGTTGGAGGTCTTCAATCTTTGTAGACCCGTCGTTCAGCCAGCGGGCATCCCAGTGATTGTAGGCTTCGCTGCTATCGCACTGCGCGTATGCCTTCTCCAAATCATCCCGTGTTTTCAGTTCAGACCAAAATCCAACAGCTCGGTCCAAGTCAAAGAAATCGACTTTCTTAGGGGCATAACGTGCTTGCGCGGGTGTGCAAATTATCAAGGAAATCACAATGGCACTTAATACACCAACCATAGACGCGCCCTTCTGTGCGACGTGTGACGTCGTCCAGGTATATGAGAAGAATGCCCGCGAGTTTGTCGAGGCACTTACGGTCGTTCTTTCCAGTGGGATGTTGAAGATTTTCATAGCCGTCGTCGGCCTTTGGCTGATGGTTCAGGGTATTAAGATGATACTCGGTCGTGCCGATCTTGCAAGCCTTTGCCGCGAAACATTCTTTGTCATTGTCGCAGGCGGTTTGATCGCAGATGGGACCGGCCTTGTGATGATTATCTACAAGATGGCAATCGGGACAATGACGGCTGCTGCGAGTGCCGTTCTGATCGCTGCCGGGAATGTCTCAGGCGCTGACTGGACTGCCGACGGTACAGATCATTACAGCGGCGTGACCCTTCTTGTGTTTGCATCTGAACGCGGATTTATGAAGGTGCTAGATGTCGGTTTTGAACTCTGGAAATCGTTCTCTGTCGGCAACCTGACAGGCCCTTTAACCGGCGTCCTGATCATCATCCCCTGGTTCCTGTTGATCGTTGTTTATTTCAGTCAGGTCATGGTCACGATATTCCGGGTTGCTGTCCTTGCCGGTCTATCACCCTTCATCATGCTTGGTGTTGGCTTCCAATGGAGCCAAGGCATGGTTTGGAAAGGTTTAAAATCACTGATTGCGGCCGGACTGGTGTTGTACGGGGCAACGTTAGCGATCGGGATCTGCTTGTTTGCAGTTACCTCCTTGGAACTAGATACGAGGATGGTGGGAATTGACGGCGGATCGTTCTTCACTGGCCCGGGCTTCCTCGCCGTCATCCTTGGCATCATGGGCACGGTTTTCGTAACCGAAGCCACAGGCATCGCCAATTCCATAGCAGAATCTCAGTTCACAAACACCGCCGCTGCAACCATGGCTGGTTCCGCCGTTGGTGCCAGCATGTATATGGCCAAGAAGTTTGGCCCTCCCGGTTTGAAGCAAGCTCTCAACTTTGCAGACAAAGCAACGGGCGCTGCCCAGTCAGGACTGGGGGCGGCAAGAGAAACCCTTTTCAACAATCCCGACATTCTCGGTTCTGCCAAAGGCAGTGCGCTCAATGATTTGGGCAAGATGGGCGGCGGTTCGTCCGCAAGCAACTTCGGTGAATATGTGGACCGCCTGAAACGCGGCGGAATTTCGAACAATTGATATGAAAGGACTTTTTGCAATGAGCATCAAAACACATGGCGAAAAGCCGTCTTTCCTGAACACGGTAGGTGCGGTGATTTCCGTCATTAACCGGGGCACAGGGTTGCTTTTCTGGTCTGTAAGTTGTCTCGGAATTCTGTTTCTGCCGGAAACCCTGATCTTAATTATCCGTGCATTCCTCGCTCTGGATGTCACCGATCAGGCGCAAATTCTCAGGCAGTTGGTTTTCCTGTCGATCATCTTGACGGCCCTCATTTGGGGGGTGTCACGGCTGGTCATGAAACTTATCGCCAATCAAAGGCAATTGGCTCTTTTGACACAAGGTCAAAGCCAGATGCCTAGCCGTTCCCCTGAAAATTCCAGTGATACAGGTGCCCAATGAAACATTTGGATAAGAAGTTTCTGTTCAATTATCTACGTCACCACATTCTCCCGGAAATCACACGACTGTTGCGATTAGCTTTAAGTGTTTTCACATCCTACCTGACCTACGTAGGCGGCATCATCGGCATCATAACGCTAGTTGTGATCTGCTTTGCCCCGGATGAAGCAATCTCCATTTTCGAGGAACTAGGGGCAATCTCGCCAGAGCGGTTGCAAACCGGCACATCCAAAATTTTGACCCTGCTGACTGGATGGTGGGTGATGGGCATTGGCGGGTTTACATTCATCTTCGGCCGGTTTCCATTCACAAGCAAAACCTCAAAGCCATTTGCGAAAATTGGCATTGCAAAGGCGGCTCGCCCCTCTGTTGAGGGAGAAAGCCAGTGAAACATCTCATCATTATTTTCTCTACTGTCGTTCTCCTCTCTGGATGTGCTGTCACTGACAATGGTGTTGAACTGCCCAAAGAAGGTACCGGCACTGATGAGATGAGCAAAAGCCCATGCGTCTGTGATCCGATTGATTTCAATAGCGGAGGCTTTGAATGGGTCGGCTAAACAGCTTTTTTCAAAACTTACGGGATCGCAGGGCGGCTCATCTCGATCAGAAAATGGTCGATGGCAGTCTTGCCCCAGCCGACGCGACGACATCAGGCCGTTCGATGCGTGGCCGGCACGCCCCTGCGGTTACTGCGGACCCGTTCGCATACGAAGCATCACATCGTCGCTCTGCATGGATGCTCAGATTGTCTGCTGGCATGAACATCGGCCTCATGGCCTGTCTGGTTGTCTCGTTCAACGTGATTGCTGGAATGGTTCCTCTGAAGGAAAAGGTGCCGTTCTGGATCATTCCGGCCGACGAAGATGAAATCCGCTTTCAGATCAAGCCGGTCATTGAGGACGTAAATGCCTTCGATGTCGAACTGGAGGGTAAGGCCCGCCGTTACGTGAAGGCCCGTCTCGAAATAGACGGCGTAACGCAGGAAGAACGACAGCGCGAAGTCTCCCGCATGACGGAACGTGGAGAATGGATCGACTTCAGAAACGAATGGATCGATAGCGGCAAGATTTCCGATGCAATAGCGGGCGGTCTGGACCGCGAAATTCGTATCGAAAGCGCTAACAAAGTCGCCAGCCTGACAGGTGATTACAAGTTCGCCATCGACTTTATCCGAATTGACCGTCGCAACGGCAAGCCTGTCGGGGAACCGACGAAGCTCCGCGCTTACCTCTCCATGGTCACAAGCGAGCAAACCGTTTCATTGGAACAGAAATACATCAATCCATACGGGATCACCGTAACGGACATGATTTTGCGTGCACGAGGTTCATCATGAAAATACCCAAGGTTCTCAGGATTTTTATCCATCTCATGCTTGGGCTCTGCCTGATCGCATTTCTTGCACTGTCTGCGCTTGATGCGATGGCTCAGACAGCCCGCCCACCCATGCCTGGGCAACAAGCACCATTTACAGGTGCGCAAACAACCAACCCGCCCGCTACGACGGCACCACGACCACAAATGCCTGTTCCTGACAGTGTTGTAGAACAGGCAAAAGATCAGAACGAAGGTAATTTCGGTCCGCTTGTCCGGCCCATTACAGCCGGTCAAATACAGGAAGTCTGGGACTACGCCAAGCCAGAGGATGGCGTGTACGAACCGGACATGTGTGCAAATTGCACCTATCGCATCCGTACCCGCGAAAGAATGCCAACACTCATCGAGTTGCCACTTGGTGAGAGGATTCTTGGCATTGATCGTGGGATTAAAGCCGGCTGGCTCATTCAACAGCGAGAACACAACCGGATCGTCGTTCAACCCAAAGGATTTGGATACGATACATCTCTGATCGTCCGTGGAGAATCTGGACAAGTCTATCCGTTTTATCTCCGCGCCGAGGGTGTGAACTCACAGAACATCCCTGATCTTTTCGTTAAGATAAATGGCACCGTCCAGATTGATGATGAGATGGCCGTGCCGGTTTCAGCGCATACAGATACAAATTTGGTACAAAATAAGTATGAAAAAAATACGTCCAAAGTACCTAATATGGACCTGCCAGCCTCTGATAAGGGTAAGGACGCAATAGACGGTCTGGTCAATACTAACCCCGGCACGCCCGATGAGGACTACGTAGCAGAAGCCAAGTTTGATCCCAACGCGCTTCGCGGATGGGGTCAATATAAGCTTTACGGTGACAAGGAACTGGAACCTGTCACCGTCTTTCGCGATGACTATTTCACGTACATTCGCTTTGGCGACAAATGGAAGGATCTCGAACTACCGACCGCCTATGTCGTGGTCGATGAATTCGACGAACTGGTAAATACCCGGGTTCAGGGGCAGACATTCATTGTCGAAAGCACTCAAAAGCTCATAACGCTGAAAAGCGGCTTTAAGTACATGTGCATTGAGTTCGTAGGTGGAGCATGAGCGCCATTTGCGATATCGCCCTGGTGTTGAACCTCACACTCAATGGTCTGTGTGTCGATGCGGAACAGGTAAAGGTGCCACCGACCTTACCGCCCGATGATGCGAGCGCATGGGCTTTACCAGCCCCGCCGCCACCGGCCCCGCCGGCGCCAGAACCCGCCGCCCCGCGTTTTCCACCTGTCATCATTAAACGCGAGGCACCTGCACCGGCGCCAGAACCAACACCGGAACCTGAACCAGAGCTGGTTGTTGAGCCTGTTCCAGAACCTCCTGCGCCTGATCCGTACAGACTGGCGTTGCAAGCCGCGTGGTCCAGATCGCAACCATCCACCCAAAGTCTCTCGCTGGCGACCTATCACGATCCGCGTGTGCCGATGGATGAAGGGGATGGATTTACCAACACTGTGCCGGTTCCGAAAATGGGCCGCAGGATTGGTCCTGACCCGCTTGATTTGAAAGATGTTGGCCAAGAACCAGAAGACTATGACGGACCACATCGCACCTCAACACTGCCGGTCGATAACTCGCGCAAGATTGCACAGGATCGATACATCTCGGTTCAGCTTGAAACCGGGATAAACAGCCAAGTCGGCGGCGAAGAACCCGGATCGGTGATCCTTCAGACAACACGCGATGTGTTCGGCTATCACGGCCGCATGGTTTTGATGCCCAAAGGGTCACGCATGATTTGCAGCTATCTGCCTCCTGCTGACATGGGCAGTTCACAACTGGCCATCGAGTGCGAGCGCGTTCTGATAGCGGGCCATAGGGCAGAAATCATCAATCTCGGCTCAAACGTAACCAACCAGCAAGGCTGGGTGGGTGTTTCGGGCGGAGTCGATAACAGGTTCTGGCAGCGCTACGGCAACGCCTTCCTGTTAACCGGCATTTCCACTGCGGTGCGCTATGCGGCCGCCAGCACAAAATCAGAGGACGCCGATGGAGAAGTGGCCACGGCCGCTGCCGAAAAGGCGTCTGAGGAACTCTCGAACAAGTTTGGGGAAATTACGGCCGACATGCTTGAGCGGACACTTGATCTCAAGCCGATCATCACAATTCGCCAAGGCACACGCCTGCAAATTCGTCCGGCAACGGACTGGTATATCAAAGAAGTGGAGTAACAGCATGAAACGCAAATGGTTTGCATTGCTTCTACTGTCGTCATGTCTCGCCCTGCCCGCCACAGCGCAGGTCGCACAAGAGATCGACAGTATCAGCTCACAATCCCAAGCCCCGACTGCCGGCATGGATGGCCTTGTCGAAAAGGTGAATATTATCACCCGAACGAAGACCCCGACCGAATTGCCAGAGAACGACCCAGTAGCGCTCGATCTCGGGTTTGTCAATATTCCGGGCGTTTCCAAGACATTGACTGAGGGTGTGACTGCGAAGGCATACGCCCGTTATGTTTCTGTCGATGATATGAAAATCGGTCAGCTCGTGCTTTCAAGTGTTGGTAAGGGCAACCGCACCGAACCGCTGAATTCTGACAACTTCGTTGCACAGTTCAATCTTGACCAAACGGCATTGGATCCGTCGTCGCCAATTACGATTGAGGGAGATCAGCCAGAACTTGTGGCCGCCCTGGAACGGCTCGCGGCCGCAGAAGACATCCCTGAGGATGAAAAAAGCGAAGAAGAGATTGCCGACTCAGGTGTTGGCGCCTCGGAAGGCAAGGTCGGCTCAAACGCATCATCCAACCCGGATGCATCGGGATATTCGACCCCGGATGGGCTGGATGTGAAGAAAACCCCCGTCATCAGCTCCAACATCACCACGAACGGATGTAATATCCGTGTGGATCTCGATCAGTTGCAGGCGATCCAGCAAACGCGGGTTGAAACGGTGACGGACGGAACGCCCGAGTACAGCGATTGCGCTGATGGCTCGGAGCGGTTCAAGATCAGTCCGAGCTATGCCGTCTGTCCCTACGACGAAAATGTCGAGACGATGAAAGCTACCGCCCAGTTCATGTATTACTACACGGACGGCGGCGGTAATCGGGAAGAAATTGGCGATTGTCAGCCGGACACCGAAAAAGTTTATGACATTGTAGAAGACCGTAATGCCTGCACGGTCTATCTCGATTACATCAATCTGAAAGCTGTACCGCAAGGCAAGCTGGTTTACACCAATCATAACGGCAAGGAAATTCCGGTTTCGTCCTGCGCAGCGTCGATTGAAGTTGAGCCTGTACCGATGGAGAGAACCACGGAAGGGTGCGATATTCGCGACGACTTCCTTGCCGGAAAATCGTTCGGGCGATCCAAATACATCTACACGCTGGAAGGTCAGGATTGGGATACGTCCTGTCAGGATAACGACGAAGAATACGATCACTCCACAATCTATAAAACCGCCAATGGCGATCAAGTGTGTGAACCGATCATCAACCGCGAAAGTGGGAAGGTAACGCTTCAAAGCCGTGTGATGATCAATGTCCATGGTTTCGAGATTTATCGTACCCCATGCACGCCAGATCCTTCGGCTAAAGACATCCAGTCAACGACATCGGGTTGCCAAGATCCGGGGAAATGGAGCCATAACATATCGGCCGGACAGAGTATCGGCAGTGAACGCTTCTATTATCTGCTCGACGGAAAGCAAGAGCCTGTCACGGAATGTCAGGATAACGGAGTCATCTATACCCATCAGCAAGAATTGACGGGCTGGCAACGTCACGATGACAAGCTGTTCGCGTATCGTCTTGTCACTGTCTACATCGAGGGCGTCGAAACACTCTCAGGGCGATACAACGTTCTGACGTCGCAAGTTCTGCCCGGGGATCCACAGGTCCCTTACCTTTATACAGGTGTCGGCCCAGCGACAAATGGTAAAACCTATTATGAAGGCTGCACCCGATTTGACGAACGCGATGAAGTCGAAAGTTACAAACGCCCCGACGAAACAACCCACAAGGTCATCGTGGGTGAAGCAACTCCATTGGATCTTGGGAACAAATGTAATGTAGATGTCCAATGGACGGCCTACGTAAACACCCGGTTCAATGTAGGCAGCTTCAATCCCTACTATGGAACGGCCTACAACGGCTCCACCCGAACGTACGGCCCGTCGCCGCAGTGCGGTATGGCGTCTGTCAGTTGGGCCTTTAATGAAGCTCGTCACCAGTCAGGCGATCCCAATGGTTTCTCAAGTTCACATGGAACCACACGCGCACCATACCATTGCGCCACTTCATCAACGACGGCAACGAAAACCCTCACGCGTGAAGACGGCGAAGTCATTGGAGATCCGTTAGAGCGAACATGCACACGAACCGCGCAAGCGTCATCTGTCGGGTTGGGCTCGGACCCGGATGAAATGTACCAACATGACACTTACGGAACGTACCCCGTCTATTCGAGCGGGAAACCCGGATTTCCAAACATGAACGTGGCCAAACCGGAGTGCATGTCGGATTGGGGATGGTATTAATGAACGCCATAAACCCGCTATACAAAAAAATCGTAGCCCCACTCGCTCGTTACTACGACGACCCGACCACCGTCGAGGTTCGGTTGAATGGTCCGCATCGGATCGTGGTGGACCGTCGCGGTACCGGGAAGAAATTAATCGAAGACCCAAGGCTAACACAGGCTGTTATTGAAGGCCTGTGCATAGCTCTTTCGAATAACCGAGGACTGAATTTCGACCCTGACAGTAATCCAATCCTTTCTACAACACTTGATGAGGGGCATCGGTTTGAATGTCTGGTCGGGCCTTCTGTCCGATCAGGCCTCAGCCTCGCGATACGCTGTAAACATCCTTTCTCGCCGACGTGGAGTGACTTTACGCCGGCAACAAAGAAAGGGGATCGTGATTACCTCGATGACGCGATGGATCGCCTCAAAATCAAGTGTGAAAACGAAATCAAAGAACTGCTGATTGAGGCGATGGTCAAAGGTTGGAACATCGCCATTTCTGGTGGGACCAACACCGGAAAGACAAGCCTGCTCAACATGCTGCTTTCCTCTGTCGCTGACGACGTTCGCGTTGTCGGCCTTGAAGATTCGGGCGAGCTGTTCCTTGAGCGATTTTGGGACGGCAATGGGCTACTAGCTGCGCGTGAAAGTGGCAGTAACACTGGCATGGTGGATTGGCGTGTTCTTTTCGATCACGTCAACCGCATTACCCCAGATCGTGTTCCTTTCGGGGAAATCAGTACGAAAAATGCCTTTGCTGTTCTCGGAACGCTCAATGCCGGCGCCACCGGCGTGAGCTTCACAATCCATTCTACTAATCCGAAACACGCAATACACCGCAAGTTTGATCAGAACATCGCGTGGGCAGGAATGAAAATGGACCGCATTCCCGAGTTTCTTACGGAAATGGTCGATCTCGTTGTCCAGATCAAACGTGATCAGGACGGGTTCCGTCGCATCACGGATATCTGGCAACCGGCTAACGATAACTTCATCCTGAAAGACGGGAGAGCGACATGAGCCAACGCATTGGTCATTTCTTCCTCGTCGTCATTTTTCTCGGCATGATCGCTGGCATTATCGGTCAGTGGTATCTTTCTGTTGGTTTCGACCCGAGGGACCCTGCTTGGTGGCAATGGCTTGCTGCTGCAATCTCACACCCTGCCGGCCTGCCCGATGAAATGCTCATGCCTGCGGTTTACACGGTAATCGCCGGTACAGCTTTGATGGTGGTAGTTGGTGTTCTTCTTGCCCGTGCACGTAACGATACTGTTGCCGGATCTCGGAAAGGAAATGAACTACACGGCTCCGCACGTTGGGCCACACTAAAAGACATCCGCAAGGCGCGTCTTTTGCGCCAAGCGGGTGATTCTGTTGTCGTTGGTGCGATCAGAACCTGGCGGGGCAAAATCAAAGTGCTTCGCCACAAAGGGCCAGAACATGTGCTGGTTTGGGCTGCTACTCGTACTGGCAAGGGTGTATCCCTGATTGTTGAGACATTGCTCACATGGGTTCATTCTAGCCTCACGCTTGACATCAAGGGTGAGAACTACACGAAAACGGCCGGTTGGCTGAAGTTCTTTGGCATTCGGGTAGAAAAGTTCGAGCCGGCCGCAATCAGTGGGTCATCACGTTTCAATCCACTTGCTGAGATCCGCATTGATACAGAACGAGACATTGGCGACTGCCAAAACATCGCTCAGATGATCATCGATCCAGACGGCAAAGGGATGCACGATTACTGGCGGCAAGAAGGGTATGGCTGGCTCTCTGTCGTATTGCTCCATGTCCTATACAAAACCCGGAAAGAAGAGAACCGCGTCGCCTGTTTTGACGATGTAAATACGTTCCTTTCAGGCATTTCAACCGTGAAACCGCCAGCCGATGCATTGGAAGCTGCCCGCCCCGGGGCATCCGCCGAAGACGGGGATGATCAAATGTCCGCCCAGGACAACTTCGTGAAGATCCTTGAAGCCATGGCTGAATATGAACACGGCCTCAAGCACGTCAACACAGAGGTCCGTCGCGGCGCAAACAGTTTGGCTATTAAAGCTCCGCAGGAACGCTCGGGTGTCCATTCCAACGCGAAGACACAGCTCACAGTCTTTGCAGATCCAATCATTGCAAGAAACACATCAACAAGCGACTTCCGCTTATCTGATTTGATGAACGGTGATCGTCCGATGGCCCTTTACCTTGTCGTCAGCCCTGCGGACAAAGACCGTCTTCGGCCTTTGATCAGAATTATGCTGAACCTGTTTTTACGCCGGCAAACTGAAAGTCTGGCCGCAAGTTATAAGCATCCACTTCTTTTAATGCTCGATGAGTTGGCAGCCCTCGGGAAAATGGAAGTGCTGGAGGAATCGCTCGCGTTCATGGCCGGATACGGCATCCGGGCATACATGATTTTTCAGAATGTCGAGCAGCTTCATAAATGCTACGGCAAAGATGAATCGCTTATGGCCAACTCGAAAGTGCGTATCGCCTTTACGCCAAACAAGCTTGAAACAGCAAAGCTGATTTCAGATATGAGTGGCCGCACCACGATTGTCCAGAAACGGCGTTCTCAATCGGGCAAATCCGGTCAGATGTCGGGATCAAATTCCGACAATATTCAAGAAACATCTCGGCCTCTTCTTACCGCAGATGAATGTATGCGCCTGCCTGTCATCGATACAGAGGGCAAGAAAGCACAGCCCGGCGATTCATTGATCTTTGTTGCGGGTATTCCGCCAATCCATGGCACGCAAAACCTCTATTTCCTCGACAAAGAGCTAAACCGTCGCTCTCAGATGCCACCACCCGAAATGGAACACTCCCCTGTTCACCACAACATGCCTTCAGCAACGGAGAATACCCATGAAGCAGCCTGAAATTATCAAGGGCGCAAACGCCCGATTAAACGAAACAGAATATCTCAAACTCGCGACACAGGCCGTCTCGGCAGCAAGTGATATTGGCCCTGTTTCTGTCGATCCTGATGTCGCCGAAGCCATGGGCGCTTTCGAGGAACAGGCGTTGTCTATGGATGCGGCACTGGACAGCCATTTTGACGGCGAGGATCCGACCGCCATCGAGGAGGTGTTGGGCAATGGTTAAGAAAAATTTCCGCGATCAGGTCGTTGATACGCTGATCGATCAAATTGCCGCCGGCACTGCTCCTTGGCAAAAACCATGGGAACCCGACAATGTTCGCGTTCCAGCATTTAATCCTGCCACGGGCAAACCCTATCGTGGCATGAACCAGATATGGCTCGAAGCGCAAGGCTACGCAGATCCTCGTTGGACGACCTATCGCCAGTCACAAGCCAATGGTTATCAAGTGCGAAAGGGTGAGAAAGGCACTCAAATTGAATACTGGCAGTGGTCCGACCGGCGACCAATGACAGATAATAGCGGAGCACCAATCCTCAACGACCAGGGCAAGCAACGCTATCAAGAAGTGCGGCTGGAGCGTCCCAAGGTGTTTCACGCTGTCGTCTTCAACGGCTCGCAGATCGATGGGCTGGAACCATTCATTGGCCAGGAACCAAATTTCAACCCTGTCGAACGGGCCGAACAGGTTCTTTCCGAACTCAATGTTCCTATCTTTCACGATCAGCGTGACCGCGCATTCTATCAACCTGGGGCGGATGAAATCCATATGCCGCCAAAAGGGTTGTTCAAAGGTCAGTATGAATATTACGCGACCGCTCTGCATGAAGGCGGCCATTCAACTGGCCATCATTCGCGGCTTGCACGCGAAGGTGGCCCCTTTGGTTCTGAATCCTATGCTCGCGAAGAGCTTCGGGCAGAGATAGCCTCTTTCATGACGACAACTGAACTGGGGCTTGGCCACTATCCTGAACGCCACGCAAGCTACATTGAAGGTTGGATGACAGCGATCAAGGAAGATCGCAATGTGTTGTTTCAGGCCGCCCGCGACGCAGAAGTGATCAAAACGTGGATCATGGAACCGGAAAAACGTCTTGAACTCACACCGGCCAAAGAACGGCAACAGGCTATGGCTCAACATCAGCCGTCGGTAGTCGGCCAGACGGTCAACATGGCGCAACATGACCAAATGACCGTCGAGCGTGAAGAAATTGTCAACCATATGTTCGAGAACCATGCACACGCACACCCGACCCTGTGGGCGATAGATATTCAAGATACGCTGGTACTTGCCGGAAATCGTGAAAACAAGAAACAACTCTCAGCCGATCAGATCAAGGAAGGATTGAAAGCATCCGACCTTTCCAACGATAACCTTAGGCGCTTTCTCGGACAGACAGCAGAAGCCGCCAACTGGGGCAGCTTTGCCTCTATTGTGCCTGGCTATGATGAGGAACATCACGCATTCGCTCAGCTTGCCGAGCAATTCCAAAAGATTGATTGGGTCGCAGACTATGCAACTTCGCCGGAACGCCGTGCTACTGGCATCGCGCACCGGGACGAAACGCTGTCATTGATGGAAGGTGAAGCATTGGCGTCGCCGCTTCATCGCGAGTTGGCCTCGGCTTTATGGGATCTGGATGGTCCCAGGCCAAAAGCCCACGTCCAGAAACCGGAATGGCATGTACCCGCCGAACAGCGCAAAGATGAGCATCTCAATCGCCTGCGTGAACCACTCGAAATAAGTCTTTCAAATGGCCCGATTAATCAATCAATCCAAAACCAGCAGAACGATCTCACGCAGAGGAAAGCTATTTATGATTCAGCAAAACCCAGCACCCGTATTTATAAACTGGACGGAATGGGGGACGTGCAAAACTTTGATTCTTTGGGTGAAGCTGTAAGAGGCCTTGAAGGCTCTCGACCTTTCGGGATGTCTAATCTGTCGATAGTCGCAGGTGGACGAGAGACCACTATTATTGGCAATGACTGGTACAATGACGGTTCCAATCACCGGTACACTTACCTAACCCCTGAAATGGAAAAACTACATACGGCGATCCGTAAGCAGGCCACCGGACTGGAAAATGGTGACATGGGAATAGATGTTGCTGAAGGCTCTATCAACACGGTTCTCGCAGCGCGGGATGAGAAGGGAAAAAAGAGAAGTCAGGAGGCAAGAGCTATGGTCGGATCGATTAAAGACGCTCCCGACACAACCGATGCAGAAAAAAAACGCGTTTATCTCTCTGTACCCTTCCGCGAGAAGAATGAAGCCAAGGCCCTCGGTGCCAAATGGGACCGCCGCGATAAGGCATGGTTCGTTCACGAAGGATCTGACATGAAAGCTTTTGCCAAATGGCAGAAGAAAGTCGAACCATCATCTGATCAGAAGATCGATCCACACCTGGAATTTTCTGCTGCTTGTCGTGAAAACGGCTTAATTCTGGATGGACCGGCCGAGATGGACGGTAAGTGGCATCGTGTATCGGTTGACGGTGATGCCAAAGGTAAAACCAGCGGAAGCTATCGCGGATTTCTTGAAGGTATTCCTGCTGGCCAGATCATGAATTTCAAAACCGCCAGCGAGCCGGTAAAATGGGTGGCCAGTGGCGCTAAAATGGATCCGGCAGAGCTTGAAAAAGTCAAAGCTCAATCTGCGGCTCGCAAAGCAGAACAGGAACAAGAACTGCGCTTCCAGTATCGTCAGACGGCGAAACGAGCTTATGCGACATTCCAGAATGCCATCGAAGCCAGCAACGATCACCCTTATCTGAAACGCAAGCAGGTATCGGGCGAGACTTTGCGTGTTGATCGTGAGGGCAGTCTGATCATGCCAATGATGAATGAGAAGGGCTTCATTGAAAATGTGCAAACCATCAAACCAGATGGTACCAAACGCTATCTGAAGGACGGTAAGAAATCCGGTTTAATGCACGTTATCCCGGGCAAAAAAGACAAGCCGTGGATTATTGCTGAAGGTTATGCCACGGCGAAAAGCCTGAATGCCGCAACCGGCTTTACGGCTGTTGTTGCAATGGACGGCGGCAACCTTGCGGTCGTGGCCGAAGCCCTTCACAAGCAAAACCCCGAACGCCAGCATTTGATTGCTGCTGACGACGATCATAAGCAGGTCGAAAAAGTTGGCTTCAATCCAGGTTTGAATGCTGCGAACAAGGCCGCCGGTCGTTCAGATGCAAGTATTCTCAAACCACCTCTTTCGCCCGAGGACAAACTGCAAGGTCTTACGGATTTCAATGATCTGCACGTAAATCGTGGGTTTGATGAATTCCGCAAGGACGTGAGAAAACAGCTTGCGGATCTTGGCGTTTCTGTCGGCCGGGGGAAATCCATCCAGGCAACGCCGAAGAAGCAACTCAACCAGTCAAATCATATGACGGTCTAACGCTTAGCTGCCGGTGAGATTACACCGGCAGCACTTATTCTTTTAAACCTTCTCAGGAAATGGATCGTGCCAACAAAAAAGCGTAGGCTTCTGGTCACTTTGCCAGACTCAGAGAGTGATCGTCTGGATCAACTGTCAAAGCAATTACGGCTCACGCAATCCGAAGTGCTGCGCCGTCTGCTAATGAATAGCCCGTTACCTGATCAACGAGACTTTGAAGCCTCGCAGGGTATTCTTGATTTGCTATCGGTAAATGCAGACCTTGCCCGTTTGGGGAACCTGCTCAAACTCGTGATGGACGAGCCATTGAGTTCTGACCTTTTGCGTAAATACGACGAGTTGGCCAACCAGATAAAATCCACTCAAGACGAGCTGAAGGACACTGTTCGAAAAGTCGATAACTCTATCGGACGCGGCGCAAAATGATCGCCAAGAAAATCCCCAAGAAGCCCGATGTAGCCGACAATTACAAGGCACTTGCCGAATACATTGCGGCGGCAAAAGAACCCGGGGAAAAGCTCGACAAGTTCTGGATATCAAACTGCGGTTCAGGCGAAACGCTCGACGATCTGGAACTCGCCCTACGCGAAGTGTATGCCGTTCGTCGCATGAAGCCTGAAATTACAGACAAGTCATATCACATGATGGTTTCTTTCCGCCCCGGGGAGAAAGACCACTTGTCTGAAAAGGATCTCAAGGACATTGCCTCAGCCTATGCCAAAGGGCTTGGATATGCTGAACACCAATATGTTGCAGGAACGCATATCAATACCGACAATTTTCATATGCACATCGCATTTAACAAGATCCATCCGAGAACGCTCCAGGTTGTCACCCCCTACCGCGATTACAAAGTGCTTGATCGTGTGTCGCGCAAGCTCGAAAAAGAGTACGGGCTGTTTATCGACAACGGCATGTCACAGACCGGCAACCAGGGGCCAAGACTGTCACCATCTGCACGTGACTATGAAGCCCAGACATGGCAGGAAAGCTTCCAAAATCATGTTCTCCAGCATCGTAAAGAGATTCTTGAACACATCAATGGTGCCGAGACATGGCAGGATCTGCATAAGATCGTAGCCGAATATGACATCACGTTGAAAAAACGGGGCAATGGTTTTGTTCTGGTAGGCCCTGACGGTCAAGGCATGAAGGCATCAGCACTGGACCGCAAGGTAAGTAAGACTGCGCTTGAGAAAAAGCTCGGTAGTTTCACACCTCCTATAGCTGAAGATGGCGATAAGAAATCCCTGCCTCCCAAACGTCGGTACAAAAGACGCCCCAACATGCGACACCCTGCGATGTCGCCAACTTGGCGACGTTATCTGAATATGCAAAAGCCGGTGCATAAAAGGCGCTCTTTCTTCCAGCGGACGATTTCCAACTGGAAGCTGTTTCTACTCAGTGAAGCGTACAAAGACCCAATGGCCATGGTGTTTCTGATTGCTCAGCAGGAATTCCTTCATATGGTCTTTGGGGATGACAAACCTACCCCGGTTTCAAAGTTGGCAGCGCCAGCTCTGGCGGCTTGGCGTGAAGCCGGCCAATGGGCAAATGCGAAATCCCTTAACTGGTTGGCTGCATCACGATCTACCGGCCGGGGATGCCGGATAGACGACAAAGGTAACCTGATCGTTCCATTGAAGGATGCCAACGGTTACATGCAAAGGGTGAGTATCTATGCGCCCGACGGCAAACGCATGCAGATCGGAAATGTTAAAGCACGCGGGTTGACCCATCTCATAGATTCACGGAAGCAGTCCGATAGAGGCCCTGTCATTTTTACCGACGACTATGTTGATGCGGTCAAAATACATGATGCGACCCGTCGCCCTGTCGTCTTCGTTCCCGATGCCAAGGATCTCCGAAAGACGATCACAGAACACCGTCACCGCAATCCCATGATTAAGCCGATTGTGGCCACTAAAACGCCACTCACTTTGCCGAATGTGCGATCTGTGACCATGCCCCATCATGATGATCATACGATACTGCGCCGAACATTTGCGCATGCAGTCAACGATCAAGCATTTCTTGTATGGGACGAATGCGAACATTGGGCAACACCGGGGAACTCCAACTGGCTTAAAACGAATGGCCTGCGTGGCTATGGGGTGAAGATCACAAAATCCGGTGAAGTCGCAGTCCCTCTTAAAGACCGTTCGGGCCGTATAGAGAATGTGATTTTAATCGACGACATGGGCCGCGAGGATCTTGTGCAGCCCACAGAGCCAGACCACCCCCGTTACCATATGATTGATCCTCAATGGCGTGAGGAAAAGGATACGATTGTCGTGGCCCTGAATTATGCAGATGCAGCGGCAATTCATCGCGCTACACGCTGTCCTGTTGTTGTGCCGGCCGATACACATTCATGGGCAGAAACGACTGAACAGATCAGGCTTCGGCATAACGATGTAAAAATCGTCATCGCCCTAGATGCGTCCGGTCAACTGGACGACGAGGACAAAGCAAAAAATCTGGCCGTGGATATTGTCCGACCGGCGCTTGCTACCTCTTTCAAAGAGTATGCCAAACATGAACCAAACCGAGCCGGCGCACGGTTACTCGATTTCGGAAATGATCACTATGATTTTGATCCTGATAAATCCAATTCCAGTTATGTGAAGCTGCAAGATATCAATGGCACCGACCGTTACGTCTGGGGTGTCGATGTTGCCGATGTTGTGAGCCAGTCTGGCGCACATACCGGAGACTGGATTTCACTTGAAGTAACTGAACGCAAAGAAGTTGTTGTTCAAGAGGAGTATCAGGATGAAAACGGCACCCTTCAAACGCGAGAAGTTGTCACCCACCGAAACATCTGGCAAGCAAGCATCTTGCCAGATCCCGAAACATCACCGTCTATAACTGCTCTTCGAAGTGAAATGGCGGATATGGTTGGTGATGATGGATGGTTGGCATGGCAATCCGCCAGCCGCCCCGACAAGGAAGCGATAACCTTGCGCCCCAAAATGGGCACTGAGAAGGCTTGGAGTGGATTTCGGGTTGATGATGACGGCAATACCCTTATCCCGCTTAGAGACGGCGGAAATCGTCTTTCTGGCGTGTATCGTGTTTCTCCAAGCGGATCTGCCGAAATACTCGCCGGAAGTGGGGGCATTAAAGGGGCTCATCACGTTGTTGGTGGACGAATATCCAAAGACCCATCCGAGCCAATTCTGATTGCCGATGATCTGACAAGCGCCATTGAGCTGAACCGTCATACCCACAAGCCCGTCGTATGGGTGGTGAATTCTGAGAACCTAAAGGCCGTTGGTGAGAATCTCCGGCGCTGTCATCCAGAACGCGAGATGCTCGTTGCTGCCATGGATGCCCATATGGCAAAGGAGAACCGCCCGCTTGATCTCGCGAGAGAAGCCGCTCAAGCTATCAAAGCCGAGGTGCTGGTGCCGCCGCTTTCAGGGCAAGACAAAAAGCGCAACAGCATGTCATTTGGGGATCTTCTCAAAGGAAGTGACCAGAGCAAGGTTTCTGATACGCTGCGCTCGGCCGGGATTAAGCAGAAGCAGAAGCAGAAAGACACGAAGCCTACGCAAAAAGTCGGCCGGTCTATCGAGTAAGTCTTTCAGGGTTACATTTCGAACCCCGTGCCCCGGGATTTCTTGATCGTTTGCTTCTCGGGCTTTTCGGCTGTCGTTCTTGATTTCAATGTATCAGTGGATGATGGCTCTGCAATTGTCTGTCGTGCTTCCTGAAGTGCCTGTTCGGGGATCTTCTCGGAATGTGCTCCAGGCACATCCAGTAGCCCTTTATCAAAGTAGCTCTGTGCAATTGCCAGTTTACGACGCGCTACTGCGGTTTCCGGCTCGGAAGCGCCAGAGTTCTCCAGTTTTTCCAGTGCAGCATGATATGGTTTCAGGGCATGCGGAATCTGTACCTGAAGATTGCGCTCATCTATCAAGCTTCTCGATTTCAGCGCCACGTCGGGCAGCCGGTTAACTGCACTTGCTGTATTGACGAGAGTAGCGCGTTCCTTGGATGTCAGCGTGTGGAGATCTCCGTCCCCGAAAAAGGTCATCGCCTTGAGGCTTTCACTCGGCTGGAAAGTATCCCCGAACATCTGGCGTGCCGCAGAAAGCCCCTGATCCACATGTATGCCTGCATCGACCATAGCTGCAATATCGCGATAGTCCTTCGCCTCGGCCCGCTGAAGTATGACCTTTAGCTTCATAGCCATCAGATCATCAAGTGCGGCAACCTGAAGCACACCATCATCCGTCATGTCTGGTGTTGCCACCCGACCAGTCGATATATTTCCAAAGAAAGAGACTTTAACGGTGTCTTCAGTGTTGCCGGGGGGGTTAACCAGAAGTGTTATCCCATTCTGCTCCTCCTGAATGACTCTGCTGTCATTCAGGGCCGTGAACGCGGACTGCAATCCATCTCGATCAAGGGGCCTATCAGAGAAAAAATCGAAATCCACGGATTGTCGGTGGCCTAACCTGAGGGCAACGGCTGTCCCACCATACAGCACCCAGCCCTGCTGCGTGACATCCTTGAAATCTGGCCAAAGATCGCGTTGAGCATCTGGGAGAATGTCCATGCGAGGTAAGAATGCCATCGTCAATCGAACCGTCGCACAGGCATTGCTGGAACATGATCAATGTCGGCAAGCCCTAGTCGATAATGCCAGTAAGACCAGGAGCGTTCATTAAACCAGCCGGCCACAGCGTTACTGACAACATGGCCAAGTCTTTCATTCCCGAAAAGCTTGACCATTTCGACAACATCATCGAAATCGCCGATGTTCATGAGCTGTGCAAGTACCCTGTCCGGGTTGGCAATCGCTTCATCTGGGGACTTCCACCAGATATAGCGTTTCGCCATTGACTTCAGAAATGCCTGTTGCTGCATCATATGCAGTGAATTCTGCATATCGTGCTTCAGCGATTGGAGTTCTGATTGCGTCAACGGACGATAACTATCGTCGAGCTGTTCTCTAGTTGCCATTATCAGGGCACCTGCATTCAAATCGGATCATAAAATTATAACCGGAATCAACATCCTTGAACAGCAATCCCGTGGTTTGTCCGGGTCAAGAGTTTAGCTATATCAAGCTGCTCTTTCCTGTCGCCCCAACCATCGGTCATATAATGGCGTTTCAGGTTTACGCATTCGCCATTTCATCTTTTCAGACGTTGTTGGTTTTCGTGCACCATGATGCCCTTCGAAAACTTTCCTAATTGTCAGGTTTTTCCAAGCCCAGTAAGCCCCCTCGTTGTTTAGGTAATCCTGAACTTCGCCCGCATTCAGGAAAATGACACCCTGCTTTTTAAGTTTCTGAACTATCACGGCCTGAACATCATTAAGCTTTCCTGACGGCAATGCGGCAACACCATGCAAGTCGTGATTATGGCCCGATGTCCACCCATCATCATCACACTCTTTGCATTCCCAAAGGCCAACACGCTTATTCCAGTAGCAATCAGTCCAGCTCGGCAGGAATATAATATCTGTCGTTAAACGATGCTCAGAAGGCAATTTCCGACTTTCGGCAGCGATGAACGCCTGATTATAAACATCTGGACGTTCCTTCGCCGACAATGTGTCGAACCTCTCTTTTGCCCTGTTGAGCATTTGGAGGGTCGGCTGAATGTCAGATCGCAGTAGGTCAACCAGATCAAGCAGCAGTTCCCAATGTGGGGAAATGTAACTGAACCGAGCCTGACGGTTCGATAACCCTCGTGCAATCCGCTCGAATTCTTTGACGAACTGTGGCCGTTTCTCGTCGGGGTCAATGTTTAGCGATTTGCAAATGTTCCGATACCTCGGATCATCCCAATCATATTTCGTCTCTCGCAAGTCCAGAATAGCATCCAGAACATCGGAATCCCCGTAAAGTTCATCGTAGTTTGGATAGCCAACTGACTCTGTCATTTCAGGGTCGAGTAGCAGAATACAACAACGATTGCGATAGGGAGCAACGTAGAAGTGCAAAACACGACCGTTCTTCATACGGATTTCCGTTGTCTCACCATATGCACCTTGGGCTACCCGAAAAACCTCTCCAGTACGGGGTTCTGGAATTGCAATCCGGGGAACTGAAATCTCTCTTTGTATCAACAAACGGATAGTTTGGTTTCTCGTCGTAGATAGCCGAGCCCCCAGCTCATCAAGTTTGACCAACTCGTCTTGGTCAAGCTGTAGCGGTATTCTTTGCGATTTGTTGTCCAGAGTATATTCAGTCATTCACCCCTCCATAATGAAGGGTCATTAAGAACACATGCACACATATCTAGTCAAGGTAATGTCAGCTTGGCTGTTTAGTTACATCTCGAAGATGAACAACGGTGCCCGAACGCAGTGGTTTCTCGGTCAAGTGTGCATTCTCAATTTGCTCAAGAAACTCACGAGTTCGTTTATCGTAACCCCCGTTCGCCCCCTGAATAATGATTTTCAAATTGAAATGATGTGCAACCCAAAGCGGACTGGCAGCCTGAAGTTCAGGAAGTTCCCTCATCAGATTATAAGCGTAGTCGTGCGGAGAAAGGTGCGCTGGGAAATCTCTTGACCCGCAATATGCCTCAAGTAGCAGCGGCACATTCCAATAGTCAGTGTCACCCAGTCTATAGACCGGAACGGCCCAAACCTTACCCCAATTACCATCGGGACGAATGATGGCTTCAAACAACCTATAGCCAGGATTGCGTGTGCCTGCCTGCAAATCTGGCGCTGCCTCGCTGGTCCCGGCATCGTACAGGCTGGTTTTTCGTATTGTAGGCAGGACCTCGGATGTAACCCATTTGCGGAACCGATGTTGTAGGGTGCCGGGTTTCACAGCATTGCGGCTACGCAGGATCAGGATGTAAAGGCCGCTTTCATTGATAACGGTCATTTCCTGCTTCCGACCGATGGCGTCGCTTAAACCGACCTCATCTTTTTCGTCATCATCTAGTCGATCCATCGCATCACGCGAATTCGCAATTCCCAACGCCTCACAAATATCCATGGCGACGAACCACGGATCATCATTCCTATAAACCGTGCGGATTTCAGCACCTTCAAAGCTAAACGGGATGATCTCAGTCATTGCTCTGTACCTCTATCATTTCAAACTGCACCTGTAGTTAATGATATGTGGGAAGGTGCTTTATGTCAGTTCCTTTTTACCCGTTGAGCATGGCTTGCCATGCGAATAAGGCAGGAGGGTCATGGAATGATCGTTAGGTGATATCACCTAACCTATCCTGCCCAAGAAACGACAGGTCAAAGTTGTGCGAAGTTCTGCAAACTCCTGCACACTCTTGCGAACTCCTGCAAACTCGCAGAAACCCGCCAACCCCTTGTCCAACGGCCATTTTTGGGCAAGTCACACTCCGGTCACATATTGCTTGCACATCCGATTCCGCTGTGGCTTATCAACATAGTTCGAATTCTATATTCACTCTCAAGTTGTGCTTTCATGAGGGCCGATAAATGAGCGGTATCATCACCTTTAGTTTCAAAAACGTAGTGTTTCGAGATGTTGAAATCGATGGTCCGTTATGGGTTGTCGGAACCGATGTTTGTAAATTCCTTGGATACAGAGATGCCGACAAAGGGCCACGTTTGTTCGACGAAGATGAAAAGGGTACCCACATTGTGACGACGGCTAGTGGCGATCAGCAATTGCCCCCAGCCCGAATGTACGCGTGGCGTCATAGAGTGATAAAGAAAGACCCGGGCAGCTCAATCCATTGACCAATTTCAGACAGGGTATGCCGTGAGAGTTGCGATCTACGCACGTCATTCTACAGACCGCCAAACAACCAGTACGCAAGATCAAATAGTGAGATGTGAAGGGCATTGCTCTGCTCAGAAATACCATGTGATTGACGTGTATTACGACGAAGCTATGTCTGGTGCTCACATGGATAGCAGACCGGGCATATCAAGTTTGCTTATGGGCGCGTTCGACAACCGATTTGACCGGATTGTTTGCGAAGATCTGTCGCGTATCAGTCGAGACCAGGGGGACGTAGCAAACTTCTTCAAAAAAATGGGTTTCGTTGGCATTGAAGTCGAAACCATTTCTGAGGGCATTATCAACGAACTTCACATTGGCCTGAAGGGTACAATGAATGCTCTGTATCTCAAGGATTTGTCAGACAAAACCCATCGCGGTGTTGTCTCGGCCGTCCTGCGTGGTGGCGTTCCCGGTGGCAACACATATGGATATGAACTCGTCCGTACATTTGATGAACGTGGGGAACCGATACGGGGCAAGCGCCAGATCATTGAATCTGAGGCGGCAACCGTTCGGAAAATTTTTGAACTCTATCAATCGGGCAACAAGCTTAAATACATCTGTGAAGAGTTGGATGCGGAAAGTATAGCATCGCCAAACGGCGGTAAATGGAACTCAACAACCCTTGTCGGCACGCGATCCCGCAAAACGGGCCTGCTCCGTAACACGCTTTACAAGGGTATTGTTACATTCAACAAACTTCACTACCGAAAGAACCCATCGACGGGGCGTAAAGTGCCTGTGGTTCGCCCTGAGGATGAATGGGTGCGTGTTCCGATCCCGGAACTTCAAATTGTCGATGATCAGGTTTTTGATGAAGTACAGTCAATGCTTGATGAGCGCTCAAGCAAAGCGAACGAGTATCGGGAAATGGTCAAGTTGCGGTCACCTGAAGAGACCAAGCAGCTTCACAAGAATCTCAATCGTAGTTGGCGTGAGCGGCAGATTAAAACAAGAGAGCGCGTTACAGCAGTCTTTGCTGGCCGCCTCAGATGCGCAGAACACGGCACAAAGATCGGAGCACACTGGGCACATCACTATTCCTGTAGTAACCCCAATTGCCCGCATAGGTCTGTTCCCTATGATCAGTTGATCGATGTCGTCCTACGCGAAGCACAACGCCTCAAAACTTCTGACATTGCGCAGTTCTATGACAGTGACGAAATGGTCGAAAAGCGTGAGCGCGTCAACAAACGCATCCAGACCGCTGAAGTCAGACTTAAGGGGCTACGTGATCGGGCAGAACACATACTAAATAGCCTTGATTTGTTGAATGGAAATGCTTGGCTTGAGGATAACGCAGAAGAGGTTCGGTTGATCCGCCTCGAAATTGACAGGGAAAAGCGAAAACTCAAGGAAATCTCGCGTCCTACGAACATCAAGGAAATCCATGAACGGTTTCTTCGGTTAATTGATAAGTTGCTGGTGTGGACGCGAGACCCTGAAGCCGTCACCCAGTTGCGACATACAATGAAGCTCTATTACATACATGCCAAATGGGATGCTCTGAGTGATCATTGCTATCGTACATGCGTGATCGAATATGACTTTCCCGCTATGGTGCGTGTGCTTGGACAAAAGAAATAGAAACGGCAGAATTCTGCCGGTTCTATCACGTGGCTTAGAGCGTTCGATCCAATGCATTCCTGATACAGACTTAGCTCTCTTGTTTCTTATTCGGGATTGTCCGCCCCAGCGAACGAAACCAGCGATCAGGTTCATGACGAAATGCGTCATATTCCGCGAGCTGTTCCCGCATGGTGTTGCGGTCGTCATCAGTATAGAAATGCTGTTCGATTTTGGTAGCCTGCTCCAAGTCTGCACTTATTTTTTTGCGAGCTTCCAACATTCCCCCAATGATGAGTTCACGCAGATTGCAAACATTTAGAGTTGTCATGTGTCACCTGTGGTTTAAATATGCTCTGAGACTTAAAGAACAAACTCGATTTGACCGTCGGACTGTGTAAATGCAGGGAAGTCACGCATTGAGTATTTTTCATCTTGTCGTTTCAAAGCATGGCTCCCCCACTGCTCGGCCCGACCGATCAAAACTGAAAGCCGATTTGGCCTCTGGTATCGGTCAGCGTTGGAATGCCCTGAAACGCTGTACAGGAAGGCTTTACGAATTCGGGCAGTGAGTTGCTCCGGCTTTGCCGATATTCGATATCGATGTTTGCCATTTTCTTGGCCTCTGCGTAGTTGCAGAAAATGTCGGCGGCAACTTCCTCAATACTCAGTGGCGACCATTCCATATAGAAATGAGAGCGATATCCTGTCTCGGAAATAAATGGCAGACCAAGATCGATAGCTGTAAACCCAAAGCTGCTGCATATATCCAGTGGGCAGGTAAAATCGACCAATGCTCGGCCATGGTTGGTTTTCAGAACAAACAACCCGTTCTGCCCCCAGTGCGGAACTTCTCCGGCTTCAGCCGCAAGTGCTGCTGTGATAACCGTTCCGGCCCCATCGTCGGTAAAACTTCCAAAGCTGCCCTTCTCCCCATTGGCCTCCATAATGAGAGCACGGAAAGCCCTCGCAGCCATATTGGCGGCATCTCCATCATTCGCCCTGACGGCGGCATCAAACTCAAGGGCAATACGCTTGGCGGCCTGAATATCTCTATCTGTTACGCTATGCATCTTTCTTATCCTCATAGTGACAACTGGCTGGCCGATCTGGCCGGTTCAACTTCTTCCCGTCGTCTAAAAAGGGTGAATGCCGTCAAGCTGAATATGGGATGTTCGCGCCCGTCCAGGGGGCGAACGGGGACCCTGATTCTGCTTTACGGCCGAGGGCAAAGCACTAATGCAGCCGCGCCGCATATGCGGATCATGGATTATAGAGCTATGTGGATCTGCGATCTGGTGCGCATCGATCTATGCCGGCATTGCGAGAGCCGTTACCCGAAAGGGCGGAAACCGCTTGCCGGGTTCCGTGGAGGTTGCCGGGATCTGCTCCTGGGCGAGAGCTCAAGAGTAGGCGGCGACTACCTGAATAGAGTGAACCTCAACCCGTGACCGTTACGCGCCGCTGTTTGCCTACCCTAACTGGATTGCACAATCCAGAATTGAGACGATACTTAATAAGTATCAAAAAAGTATTTATATGGTATTTCTCTAGCGCTGTGTCGTGGATTGCACAATCGACAAATCCGGTTGGCAGATCCTGCGGACGGTATGTGATTCGGTTTTGTTCACGATCACATAACTTCCCTTTATGCCCTTGGAGCTGACATTTGTTGAATCAGGTAAAGGATCACACCAAGAAAATTCACATGTAAGCTGAACGGCTTGCGAACAATACGACCTTTTGTCGGCTTCCTCTGCCCAGTCTGCCAGATTGACAAATAGCCCGAACCAGATTGACCATAGGCCAAGGGCGACGAAAACAAAGCCGGTCAACCAGCGGCGCGGACGCATCCAGTCTGCAAGTCCGACAAGAAGCGAAGTAAGTCGCGGCACGACCGAAAACGGTACCAATGGAAGTGACAACGACAGCGCAAAGACCGCCATCACAATGAAACCCTTTGCGGCGGAGCCTGTTGCGGTTGCGGCCCCCATCAGGCCGAAAAGGATCGGCGCGGCGCAGGCGGGAATATTCAGGCCAAACGCAACGCCCTGAACCCATGGGTTTTTCGTGATCCGCCATCCGACTGGCGCAATGCGGATACGCCGCCGAAACCGTCCCCCTGCACCGAACAGGAAGACAATTCCGATGACCATATAGAGTGCCCCGAAGATCAGCCATGCCCCGGTCTGAAGTCCAATCATGCGTTGTCCCAGCATGACGATCACTCCGCCGAAACCGCCCATGACCAGCAGGCGTGCGAGCATGAATGCAGCCAGAGCCCCAACCCGCATGCGCAGTGAACGGTCACACTGGCTGTTGAGAAACAGCATATGCGCGCCAATCGTGCAGGGCTCGATAAATCCCAAAAATCCCAAGCCCAGCGCAAGAAAGATCAGGTTGAACAGGTCCGGTGTCACGTTTGTAAATTCCTTATCATCGTCGCATGGTGTTACCCGGCACAACAGGACAGTCTGGCGACATCTCTCGCAAAGCCCTGAGCGGCAAGTTTCAGGCCCTCGACTGTGGTCAGATAGGGAAAAATCGTGTCGCCAAGTTCTTGGGCGGTCATCCCAAACCGTATGGCCAGCGCCATTGTCTGAATGCTGTCACAGCCCTCGGGTGC